>ERZ1034569.581-NODE-581-length-13214-cov-14.715784_pt1 | contig 13214 bp, 15 predicted proteins | sample MGYA00520706_ERZ1034569 | MGnify/ENA primary metagenome ERZ1034569 (study PRJEB33760, sample SAMEA4777722) | hypersaline lake metagenome | biome: hypersaline environment; feature: brines | place: Spain | collected 2014-08 | depth 0 m ...
CGTCGTAGTTGTTCTTTGTACTGCCTGTGTCGTTCGTCGCTCGGCAATGATTTGTCGTGTGTGATGGCTTTGACGCCGTTGACCACGGTGTCGTCGTAGTGGTCGCGGAGGTCGGCTTCGTTCATCCATGTGTCTTCGAGGACGTCGTGGAGGAGGGCGATGACGCGGAGTGCTTGGTAGTCGTCGCGGTGGTCGAAGTGTTTGGTGATGTGTTCGGAGACACGGATGACGTGGTGGACGTACTGTTGTTTGCTGTAGTGTCGGTACTGTCCGTGGTGTGCGTGGACGGCGTGGACGATAGCCTTCGAGTAAGGTGTGTCGCTATCAATGTGTACTGTCATCACCTTTGAGACACATACGATGATATTTAAACCGAGGTGTATATAGTGACACACTACATGTACTCATTGGAGTCAACGGTGCGGGAAGCACTTCGCAAAGGACACAGTCCGCAACATGTGATAGACGTGTTATTAGAGCACGGCGTGTCCTCAGATGAAGTGCTGGATGTGTGGCCTGACACGGTTCACTGCCCGTTACACGAGAGCAAGGAGTTCCCGACGGCTGAGGACGTGGCGAAAGGCATCCGTGGTGAGAAGCCGAGCTTTGCGGACGTGCCAAGTTTGGACTCGCCGCAACCCGACGTCACCGGTGGTCGTGATGGCCGTGAGCAAACCGTTTTGAACAAGGTCCGTTCATTGCTCAAATAGTGTTTTCTCCGTCGAGGGCTCTGTATCGTTGTCGCGCTCCGTTTCCATCCTCCACCTTTTCTAAGCGACCAGGTGTGAGGTCGTTGAGGTACGCGATTGTCATCTGTCGGGATAGATTGGTCGCGTCTGATATGTCCGTGGTGCACGGGTCGCCGTCTTCATATGTTTTTACCACCTGGTATATTTGTTTGAGGCGTTCCTCCCGGTCCTGTGCGTCGACGTTGTTACTTGCTTCTGTGTGGAGTTCTAGGCCTCGCCGTATATGATTGTGTCGTCGTTCTCTGTCCGATTGGAGGGCGTCGTAGGCGTCTTTGAGGGGTTTTGCGCGGTCGTCGTCGTTGATGAGGCCTCGTAGTTCGTTGATGTATCGTGTGATGGAGCGACCTGTCCATGTCAAGGTGAGTTTGCTTCGTTGTTGCCCTGAGGGACTGGTGAGCGTGCCTTGTTCGTTGAGGCGTTGGAGTCGTTGTTGAGCGGCCGCCCGTGTGATGTCGTCGTGGTCGGCGAGGACCTCGGCGGTGACGTACTCATGTGCTTCGAACACGCGTTGTAGGTCGGAGCTGACGGTGTTGTCTGCGAGGCTGTACCGTTTTGCTCTTGTTTCGGCGCTTGGGTGGTTGACGACGTCGTTGTACCGTAGTTGGAGGATGTGTTTGTCGATAGTGCTCCTGTCGGCGTCGACGTTGTCGACGATGTCGACGACGCTGGTGCCATCTGGTGAGCCGTGGATTGTTTCGAGGATGCGTGCTCGTGTGTACACCCCGGTGGTTTCGCCGGCTTTGGCGACTTGGCCGATGATGTCGTAGAGGCTGCGGCCGTGTGTGACGGCGTAGTCGAGGGCGCCTGCGGCGGCTGGCCCGCCGATCCTGGTGCCGGCTTGGCTTCGTTGGTATTCTGTGCGGTTGACGCCAAGTTCGCCGCCAAGGGTGTATTCGGTGAGCATCCCCGTCGTGTGGAGTATGTCCAAGTAGTTTGTGAACGTTGATCGGTTGCGGATGTGCATGTCGTTCACCACGTCGTCTAGTACGCCGTGGTGTTTCGTCGTGGTTCGTTGTTCGGTGGCGGTGAGGAGAAGGGCTTGTTTTGGTTCGAGGTTGATTGATTGCAAGGTGTGTGCGAGGGCTTGTTCTTCGCCCTCGGGGAACCGTGGTGTGTTGATTGTGTCGATCAGGGTACGCTCTTGACCGGTGAGTGAGGAGAGGTCTGTGGTGTTCCGGTCTGGTGCGAGGCGTCGGAGGCGGTTGTATGCTTGGCGGTTGCTCAAGCCGAGGTCGTCGGCGCGTTCGATGAGGGGTGTTTCGTGGTCGTCAGGGTTTTCCCACGCGTCTCGTAGGACTCGGAGTTCGCTCGTGTTATACGCCATTTAGGTGTGGTGAACGCACAAGTGGTTATAAAGTCGTTACGTTGGAGGACTAACAAGTTCTGTTTGAGTGGTAAGGCTTAAAGACAGCGGTGTGCTCAGAGAAATGTATGGCCAATGTTAGCTTTGAGGATTTAACGTTTCGCGATGACCCGAACCGTGACGGTGAGGTCCGCGTGGACTTCATGAACACGTATTATTTCTTTGTGGAGAAGGATGACCTTGGCCGCGTCGGCGACTTTGATTTGCAAGATGATGGGAGCATTGATTTTTCGTGTAGTGAGACGAAGGCGTTGAACAAGTTGAACAGGATACTCGCTGATGGCTTTCAGGATTTGACGCATCGGAACCGTCATAAGGACGCGTTGTACGTCCATCGTAACTCGGGGATCCCGTTGATGGGGACGAATGAGTTCGGCGTCGTCGACAGAGGGAGTAATATCTTGGAGATCAAGCCCTTGACGGGTTGTAATATGAGCTGTGTGTTTTGCAGTGTGAAGGAAGGGAAGAATAACAAGTCTGATGTCGTCGTTGAGGAAGAGTACTTAGTTGAGCAGGTGAAGGAGTTGGTGGCGATCAAGGATAACCCGGTGGAGGCGAACATCGGGCCGCAAGGCGAGCCCTTGTTGTATCCGCGCCTCGTTGACCTCGTTGAGGATTTGAACGCGATTGATGGCGTCGGCGTGGTAAGTATGAATAGTAACGGTGTGACGTTGAGTCGGTGGCTCGTTGATCGCTTGGCTGACGCGGGGTTGGACCGTATTAATCTGAGCATGCACGGCTCGGAGCCTGACGTCGCAGAGGATTTGATGGATGAGCCGTACGAGTTGGAGGATGTGAAGGACAACGTGAGGCTCTGTGAGGGGAAGATCGATGTCCTCGTGGCGCCTGTGCTCGTCCCCGGTTTCAATGAGGATCAGATGGATGGGTTGATCGAGTTTGCGAAGACGATTGAGAACGAGCGGTTCCCGACGATCGGCATTCAGAACTATTTGAATTATAAGCACGGTCGGAACATCACGGAGCAGATGCCCTGGGATGATTTCTATGAGTGGTTGAACCGGAAGGAGGACGAGCATGATATGTCCTTGCGTATGACGACGGACACGTTTGACATCGTGCAGGATAACACGTTGGACCGTCCGTTCCGGAAGGATGACAAGGTCGAAGTTGAGTTACTCGCAGACGGCCGGCGTAGCCATGAAACGCTTGGACGCGCGGGTAATCGGTGTGTGACAGTGCTTCACGCAGATAAGACGCATGGTCGGGAGACGGTGCGTTTGGTGCGTGACAAGCACAACATCTTCACCGGCGTCGTTGAATAGGTTAGGCGAGTGAGCTGAAGAAGTCTTCGAGGCTCGTTGTTATGTCGTTGAGGAAGGACCAGATACGGTTAGCCGCTCCGTCTGGTTCCTCCTCAGTTTGGTTCTGAGATGGTGCTCCGGGTGCTGTTGGCGGTGCCGCGGTGGTTTCGTTCTGAGCGCCTGGGAGGACTTGGGTTCTATTACGCTGGTCCTCGGGTGGTGCTTCGCCGTCGATAGTCTTCGTGGTTATCACGGTCAGTCTCTCGTCGTCTGTTCGTGTTGTCGTCGTGACCGGGGTTCCGTTGTATGACACGTTGTATTCGATGATGTTCTTCCGTTCGTCAGGGTCTACGTCGATCGTTGTCTGGTCTTGGTGCACGTTTGGCTCTGTGATTTCCTTGATAGTGAGGTCGTTGAGTGGTTCTAAGCCAATATTCTCGGCGTAGACCTCGACGTGCACGGTTTCGTTGAGGCTCGGTGTTTGGTCGCTGAGGGTTTTATCGAGTTGGATGTCGTACGCTACAGGTTCTATTGTCAAGGTTCCGTCTTTCTCGTGTTTGAACTGTTCATTGCTTTTCGTGGCGTAGCGGACGGTGAGTTCTGCGTTATACGAGTTTGGTTCGATGCCGAGCGGTAGCTGTATTGGTATTGTGTATTTCTTCGCCGTGTCGAACGTGATGTTTTCTGCTAGTGTTTTGGTGATGTCTCCGAAGGGTGTTTGGATCGTCACTGTTGGTTGGTAGAGCATCGTGTTCTCCTTGTTAGTAATCGTGATGTTTGCTTGTGTGTCTTCGCCTGCGTTGGTTCGTTCGATGAACGCGTCGACGTCGACGTTTGGTGCTGGCGTGGTGATCGTGGCGTTCCGTGTTTCCGTGGCGGAGATACCCCAATCAAGTTCGGCTTTGGCTTTGACGGCTCCTGTTCCTTCGTATCGAGGAATATAAGATGCTTCTATGCTGCGTTGTTCGTCGGACGGAATAGATATATCGGTGTTGTCGTTGACTTCGAAGAGCTGGTTGCCTTGGTGTGAGAGGTTTATGTCGGCGCTCATCTCGGATGATGCGTTGTTCTGCACTGTTATAGATACGGTTTTTTCAGTGTATAAGGGTGCTTCGCTGGGCGCGTCGAGTTGGACGTCGTAGAAATCAGGTGTGGTCAAGGTTATGTTCTCGCTCTTTGACACGCTGGTCCCATTGCTTTGGTCGTAGTTGAATGTGATGTTGAGCCAGGGGTTGCGGCCGTCGAGTTTGACCGTGATGGGCAAGGTTTTGTTCCCCTCGGATTCGATGCCGCCGGTGAGTCGGTATGTGTCATCGCCGACGGTGACCACGTCTTCATTGTCACTTTCGTGAGTGACATTGTATGGGGTGACATCGGCGGAAAAGTTGAACATGGCTCCGTCTCCTTCATTGTGAAACCTCACATCTATTTGTTGGTCGTCATTAATACCAAGATCCGTGGCGTTCAGAGAGATGTCCATGGAGGGCTCCCCTGTATCCGTGGTCGTTGTTATGTCTTCTTTGTACACGACGAGGTTCACCCCCGGTCGGAGTTGGCCCTCATCGTCAATGCCTGGTTTCTCATCCTCGCTTTTCTGCTCGAAACACAAGTCGTATACGTCTATTTCACCGCAACCGTCTTCTGCTGCTATCGTGCTCTTGTTGATGAAGTTAATCCGTAGTAATTCGTTGTTTTGCGCGAGTGTGACGTCGACGGTTTCGCCGTCGACACTGGTGCTTCCATCCCAGTACAGCCATTCGTCGAGGACTTGGTCTGCTGCTGTGACCATGGTTGGCGTGGTGAGAACTGCGAGTAAGATCAGGGCTGTCAGTGTGAGTCCGCGCCGCATACTATGCGGTGTGTGGCTGCATGGTTATAACTGTTTAGGACTACGTGTCGGAGTTGTTTCGCACGGGTCGGTTTGTCTGCATCGGCGCTAGGTCGTATGGGTTGAACTCTTGGATGAATGCGTCCCAGGCGTCGTTGCGTGGTTCGAAGCCGGTTCGTTGGGTGTAGTGCGCTGTTTCGAAGAGTAATTGGTACGTTGGGTTTGTTAAGCCTACCTCGTTGCCGTGAATGTTGACACGTGTTGGGAAGGGCTCCCTCGTGCCTTGTTTGACGAATCTGTGTATCTGTCGTGGTGTGATGGCTAGGGTGTCCTCGCCTGCGTCGAGGCTGATGGTTTTCTCACCGTGTCGTGTCCCGTATTTGATGACTGTGAGCGGTGTAGCTGCTTCGATGACCGGGTGGTCGAATAAGTGACTTTGTCTTACCTTGTGATTCGTTGTTCTGCCGTTGCCTCCTAGTAAGTAGGTGTCGTCGGAGACGTTGGTGTAGCGGAGGGAGTCGGCGTGGTTGACGGCTATCCGGTTCTTTACCTGTGGGTCGTCGAGTTCGTCGATGAGTTCGTCGATGCTCGGCGGTGTCACCATGGGTTCTGTGGTGTTGGCGGGTCGTCTGTGCGGTTGTACTGTTGGACGTTGTATGGTTCTTGACCCGCGTTGGTTGCTTGGCGTGGTGTGGTCGGCGTGTCACGTGGGTTCGTTGTCTGCTTGGTGTCGTCGGGGATGACGCTGCGAGGGCTGCTTCTCGGTGAGGCGGCGTCATACGTGTCTTTGTCGGGTCGGTCGGTGAGGCACTGTCTGATGAGGCGGCCTTTCTCACTGCTCATCGGGTCGGTTTTGCGGCGGTAACATTGTACCTTGTCTGTGAGGTCGTCGATATGTTGTTCATGGCCGGCGATCAGCGATGTTCGTCGGCGCCGTCTGAGGTCTGGTGTGCCGGAGAGCGTTGCTGGTTGTTCGACGTCGTGGTAGTCCCCGTCCGGGGTGATGTTGATAGTGGCCTTGTCGACGCCGGCCACGTCGTAGTCTGCGATGGAGGTGTTGTCGTGGGCGTCGTCGTATTCCAGGTACGTCCACGCTTGGTCGGGCTGGCGGCGTGGTGCGTCGGCGAGGTATGCCGTGTGGAATCGTTGTTCTTCATGGAGTCGTATCCGCCTGGTGTGTTCGAGTTTTTTCTTGCTGGCTTGTATGCTTCGTAGGAGGCTGAGCGTGTTTTCACTTGTCATCTGTATTGCTTTGTGATGTGTTGGTCGGTGGCTCGCGCGGGGTTATCTGTTTGGTTGCCGAGCGGGGTGTTGTTCATGTTGAGGCGTCGGCGGGCGTGGTAGGCTTCGTCGTTGGTGATGCTGACAACGGCGGATGGTTGCTTGTCTGGGTTGATCTCGACGGTGGTGACGCCGAACTCGCTTGTTCGGGGGTTTGGTCCTTGGAGGTAGTGGGCGAGGTGTGCTTGGTCGTAGACGGGGACGTCTGCGTCGTCGACCCGGTTTGGCGTTGTTGCCTTTGTGGGGTCGTGGTAGTGGACGTTGAGCGTGGTGTTGTCGTTGGGTTGGATGTATGGTCCGTGCGTTGGCCAATGCGTGAGGGTGGCGTAGGCGTCGTTGAGGCTGTGCGGGTTTGCGGTGACGGTGAGGCCGTCGTTGTCGCCGAGGTAGACGGGGTTGTAGATCCCGGCGGGTTCGGCGACTGCGACGTCTTCCGCTGTGTTCGACGTCTTCGTTGCTACGTTGATAAGGGACTTGTCGTCGTGGAGGGCTCCGTGGAGGTCGAGGTTGACTTCGGTGGTGTGCTCTGCGTCGATCCGGGCGTGCCTCCCTCTCTGTATGTGGGGTTGTCCGTGACCGGAGGCTTCGTGGATGGTGAGGTCGTCGGCGATGATGCGCAGTCTCGCTTCGAGGTTGTTGTCGTAGATGTCTTGGATTACTTGTTGTGCTTCGTTCACTGGCGTCCTCGCAGTACGTCGATGCGGTGAGGCTGGTCGTGTTGTAAGGAGGTGTTTGTTGTGCTTGGTGGCCGTCGGATGTTTGTGGAGACGAGGGGGTCTTCGTCTGGGCTTTTGACCTGTGTTGCGTTGTAGAGTGCTTGGTTTGATATGCCGATGATGTCCGTGGTGTTTTGGTCGTCGTATGTGTTTGGTTCGTGGTTGCCGACGGCGAGGTAGGTCATGCCGCGTTCGGCGATCGCTGTGTTGGCGTCGTGGAGGTGCGTGGCGATTTGTCGTTCTGTGTATGCCGGCGTGGTGTCGCCCGGGTTGAGTAAGGTGTTGATCTTGTTGTAGTCTTTGATGCCGAGGTAGGTGAGTCGGCACGGTCTGTCTTCGGCTCGTATCATTGGTGGGTTGTCATCGGTGACTACGGCGTACGTGGTGTTGAGGACGTCGTGGTCGGCGGTGACGGTGATTGTGCGGCCGGGTGCTTTGCCGATGTTGAGTGGTAGCGTGTTGTGTGTGAACGCTGTGTCTGTGTTGTGCGGGCTGAATCTGATTCGCCGCGGGTTGTTTTGGAGGAGTCGCGTTGCGAGTTTGGCTGTGTCGTTGGAGTGGTGTGTCATTTATGCTTGGTACACGAACCCGTGTTTTTAAAGTGTGTTTGGTGAGGGTGACAACGTGGACTTTGTGTGTCAGGATTGTCTCTCTCAGAGAAGTATGGAGGCGTACTCCCCAACACTATGTTTATAACCGTCGTGTTGTTTCGATTACAACATGACTCGTTATGGTACGAACCGTGATCGACCCAGCCATCAAGGCCTCGTGAAAGAAGTTGCTAGAGCATTTGTGGCCTCGTCATTGTTACCATACGAGGTTGGCAACGAATTCAATCGTAATCAACGCGTGAAGTCACCGGAAGAATTGGAAAGAGAATTGGACGGTCTCCCCATGTACAAAACGCCTATCCAAGATGAGCGGCCGGACGACATGGCGGACGACGAGGTGAAGCGAGTTGAGCATCGACGGGTCGACCTGGTGGACGAGAAGACGAACGGGCACCCTGACGCCTTGGATGTGGTCTCGTACGGCGTGCAAGGGTCCATGGCTGCAACTGCTGGTTTCGGCGGTGATGCTCTCCCCTTGGCCGGCAGTGCGGCAGCGGCGATCGCGCTCAGTCGAGGAATATACGGTGCGAAGCAACGGTATCAGTCAATACAGAAGATGGGCGACGTCGTGGAACGATACAACCAGGTGAACGACGCTGTTCGGAAAAGTGACCGGCAGGAGTACAACGTCGTTGACACCGGTTTCAGCGGCGACGAGTTTTACCGCGACCAGCTACGCTGACCGCTTTGTTTCCTCTGGTTGCCGCGCACGGCGATTCTCTTTGCGTGTTCAAACTGATCGTTGAGAGGTTTGCAGCGGTTGGTTCATCGGGGTCGTGTAGTCGTCGTACATGTCTTTGAGTCGGTGTTTTGACAGTGCCGCCTTTGTTTTGGGATTGAGTAGGTCGTCGCGGAACGTGTCGACGCTTCCGTCTTCTGTGTAGGTGAGCGCCTTGTTTTTCTCTCTGTATGCCTTGGCCGTTGTGGCGTTGTGATAGCTCCAGCTGACCGCTCCTAGGACGCTGAGGACGCCGAAGGCGAGGCCGGTTACTTCATCGTATGCTGCTGCGCCTATGGTGCCGAGCATTGTTGCCGTCGTTGTGAGGTTGCGGCTTTCCCCGATTGTTTCTGGGATGCCTCGTTGTTTTCTGCCACGGTGGTAGTCGATGCCGAGCGTGATGTCGTCGATCGTGTCTTCGTTGGCCCGGTGAGGGATCTTTGTTGGTTGTCGTGGTCGGTTCCGCGGTCTATGCCTGAGTTTTTCGACGGCTCGTTGTGTGTTGTCGTCGACGATGTGCTTCGTGGATGCTGGTGTGAGGTATTCGTCGCGGAATGACGTGTTGGCTTCGTATCGGTTTTCTTCGTAGTCTTTGATGGCTTTGAACTGTAGTTGGTGTGGTGTGTTGAAGACAAGGCCGGCAGCGAGTGCTTCTGGGCCTGTGAGAGGGGAGTCGATGATGTCGTAGGCTTGGTCTGTTATGTGTTTGTCTGTCATCGCTGTGTGTAGTCGATGTTGTCGTCGTTGACGAGGGCTTTGTCTGTGGTTGTGTCGTTGACTTGGAGGTCTGCGGTGTCGATGGCTCGTCGGAGCGTGTATGCTGCTTGGTTGGCTACGTGTATGTTTGGTTGGTAGTCTGTGTTGGCGTGTATGTGTTCGGTGGCGTCGTCGAAGATGATGCTCGCGGTGCCTCGTTCGTTTTTGGTTCGGTGTGGTAGTGATAGGTAGTCGGCGGTGCCTTGTTTTGTGAGGAGCCGGGCGGTTTGGTCTGCGGAGACCGTTCTTGATCGTTTTTGTCGGGAGACGTGTGAGTTGATCCCCGCAGTGGTGTTTGGTGTTGGTGTGAGTTGTGCTTCAAGGCCTGATTCGGTTTCGTCGTCGCTGTCTACGCCGAGGTGGATGGCGGCATACGTTGTGGTCAGGTGAGAGGGGTTGAGTGTGATAGCGGTGTGGTTGTGTGCTCGTCCGATGTAGGCGGGGAAGACTGGTTGGACGGTGGCGATGCCTTGTTGGTCCTGGGTGGCTTGTTGTTCGAGGCTGAGGACTGGCTGTGTGGCTTTGTCGTGGTCGACGAGCAGGTCGTCTGCGATGATGCGCAGGTTTGCTTTGTGGCCTTCTTCGTAGATCTCGTTGGCGAGGCCGGCGTAGGTCCTGTGCACGTTGTTATTCATCGTTAGTTTTCTTCATAGTTGATCGTCACTGCGTTGTCTGGGTTGGCGGCGTCAACGCGGGGTTGTGAGCTCGGTGCGTCGACGTCGTAATCAGTGTCTTGGTATCGTTTCATGGCTTGGTAGGCTGGTTCGTGGCTGATGCTGAGTTCGTGGCCGTGCTCTGGGTGTGCGAGCTTCGTGGTTCCTTCGATGACGATGCCTGGGCGGCGTTGTTCTATGACGTGGTAGGTCTGGTTCGTGGTGAGGCCGGGGCGTGGCGTCTTCGCGTGGGCGTGTTTGACTTGTGGTTCTGGCTTGTAGTTCGTGCCGTGTCTGATCACCGTGATGTTGTCGTAGGGTGTGACGGTGATGGCGTCGATGCGTTCGTCGTAGGTGATGCGTGCGTGGACGTTGGCGAGGTCGTCTTTGTTGTCGGCGAGGGCGGTGATTGTTTTGTCGTCTTCTTTGTGTCTGCCGAGGTAGACTGGTTCTCGTAGGCGTGATGTGGTCTGTTTTTGAGGGGTTTGTAGTCGTGTTTTTCGTGGCTCCCCGTAGGCTATGAGGTCGTCGAGTGTCTGGTTGAAGTAGTCCCAGGTCATATGCGTTCCTTCTTTGTGCTCCGGTAAGATTTCCTTGTAGTTCCTTCAACATTACAACAAATTGTTTTTTAAGTGTTCGTAGGGTGTTTCTCCTGGTGTTTCGAGGAAGAGCGTGCTTACCTACTATACTGAGCGGGATTTATTGGTATGTCTACGTGTGACGTTGCTATACCAGGGTGTTCTGGTGGTTGATGTGTCACGAGAGTAGGTGTTCGTGGTGTGCTGTGTCGGAGCACTTGATGTTTTTTGTAGAGGGCTTCGTCGCTGAATCCTATCTCGACGCGCCGCTTGGGCTTGTACCTATCCTTGTTCGGTGAGGCGATTATCATCTCGGTGAGTCCGTTTTTGAGTCGTTGCAGGTTGTCTTGTCTCACGGCGTTTCGGAGTTGTTTCTCGGTGTAGAGCGGTCTTGATTCGTTGCTTTGAGGGTATCTCGTGCTCGTCTGGTCGTCGGGCGTGCAGTGGTATGAGAGTGTCACCGTGTTGTCTGTGAGGGCTTTGATGATGGTTTGATACCCGTTGTGTTGGAGTTGTGCGTGGGCTTGATCTAAGTCGGCCTTGTTGGCTTTGATTGTGTAACTGTCGTTGTTCCGTCCGAAGTACGTGTATGACGAGGATGGCAGTATGATGTTCTGGGTTTTGCTCGGCGTTGTGCATCGGATGCGTGTCGTTGGTTCGTGCAGCGTCGTTGTGACGAGCTCGTTGGCTTTGATGTTCACGGGCTACCTGTTTTGTTTGACGTGTGTGTTGTCTCGTCGTTGTAGGTCTTTGTTGCGAGTTCTGCGTTGGCCTCGATGTGTTTGAGGAGGCTCGATGTAATCCTCGATGCTTGTAACGTCATGTTCCGGTTGATCTCGACCGTGTCTGACGCGTTGTGTAGTGCGTGGTATGTGAGCGTCGTGGTGTTGTACGCTGATCGCTGTGCGTGGCGTCCTGGGGTGTCGCCGTCGTAGGCGTGGACGGCGTAGCCCTGGTTTGCCGGGGCGTACGCGATGCAAACTGGCTTCTTGGGGTGTTCGTTCGCTGCGACTGTGAGGAGGGCGTCGCGTTTTGTCTGCTGGGTCTCTGCTGCGATGTGGCGGGATTTGCTGAGGAGGTCTGTGAGTGCTTCGTCGTGTAATCGTTGTGTCATCGTTTCGTAGGGGGTGTGAAGGGTTGTGGTTGGGAGTGTTTCCGCGGTGTTATGCGTCCGGTGTTTCGTCGTATTGTTGGAATCGGTGCTTTATCCCCTGTGTTTTGTGGTCGGGTATGGTGCCAGGGGGTTGCCATTGTCCTTGTCGTTCGTATGTTCGTCGTTCCGCGGGGTCGAGGATTGTTTGTTTGAAGTATGTGTTTCGTTCTGTTGCGAGGACGCGTGGTTCGTCGTCGTAGTCGTCGTGGAGTGTTTGTTCGCTCATCGCTATTTTTTCTTGTAGCGGCGGGGTGTCGGTGAATATGTCTTTGGCGGTGCGTGTGTTGATGAGCATCAGGGTTTTCTTCAGCGTTGTGAGACTGGTGTCGTCGGCGTCTTCGATCTGGATGCGTGCTTGGTCTGCTGTTTCTTGTAGGAGTGCGTAGTCGTCTTGTCGGAGGGCGGCTTGGATGGTCTGTCGTGATTGCTTGTCTGTGTAGTCGTGGCCGATGGCGAGGGCTTTGTCTCGGAAGGCTTGGCCGATGACGTCGCTTAGTTTTCGCGGTGTGCGGTGTGTGACTTGTGACTCGTCCTTGATGGACACGTTGCTGTACACGGTGGACGTGTTCTCCATGATCTGTTTTTGGGCGTGGCGTCGGATGCGGTGGAGTCGTTGTTTGGCAGGGCTGTCTCTGTCCCTGTACGCCTTGGGTGCGGCTGGGTCGGTGGTGTCGCTGATGCGGTGCCGGTCTGCGTGGCGTGGTTTGACAGGGACTGGTTTGTGGCGCATGGTGGCGACGACGCGTATCTTCTCCTTGAGGTGTTCCTCGTCGTTTTGTACTCGTCTGTGAAGGGCGTCTTCGTCGTCGACGTCGATGAACCCGTAGGCTTGTTTTTCTAGGTCGGCTTGGTCGTCTTTCTTTTCGTCGATGAGTGCCCTGCCGGTTGCGTTGGCTTGGTTGACGCGTCTCGCGGTGTGTTTGTTACCGTCGTCTTCGTCGGGAGACGGTTCGTCGTTGAGGCCGTGCGTGGTGGGATGAGTCCAGGAGACGTTCATGTTACTAGTGAGTTGTACCAGTGTTTTAAGCGTGTGCGTTTTCGGTGTTAGTTTGCTTCGGTGTTTGCTATGGTGGTTGGGTCGAGGCGCTCTGTTTCTACGGTGTTGTGGGTGTCGTATGTGTTGAACCCGGTTTCGTGCGCGGCTTTGAGGAAGACCTGGTAGACGGGGTTGGTGACGCCGACGACGGCGCCGGGCTTGCCGATGTATGTGGGGAAGGCGATACTGGTGTTGTATTGGACGAAGCGGTTGATTTGTTCTCGGCTGTACAGGAAGATTTCGTCGCCTGGTCCGATGTTGGTTATCGTTGTGTGTTCTGTGGTGCCGTACTGTGTCACCGTGGTTGGGGCGTTGGCTTCGAGCACGGGTTGGTCGAGGATGATGCCGTGTCGTATGCGGTGTTCGGTGTTGTCTGCGAGGCCTGCGTCTATCTTGATGTGTTCGTCGAGCGTGTCGGCGTTGAACGGGTCGGTGTGGTCGATGCTGATGGCTTTGTCGTAGCCTTGTTCGTTGAGGTAGTCGATCAGGTCGTGGAGTCGGTCTTCCATG
>ERZ1034569.584-NODE-584-length-13192-cov-9.347568_pt1 | contig 13192 bp, 11 predicted proteins | sample MGYA00520706_ERZ1034569 | MGnify/ENA primary metagenome ERZ1034569 (study PRJEB33760, sample SAMEA4777722) | hypersaline lake metagenome | biome: hypersaline environment; feature: brines | place: Spain | collected 2014-08 | depth 0 m ...
CACCGAGGCCGGTCCGGCGGCGGGGGCGCACAAGCGCACGCCCGACGGCGCGGGGACGGACGGGGCTCTGGGCGCCGGCGCCCGCGGGGCCTTCGCCGCCGCGGGCCGGCCTGATATCAGGGTCCGCCGGTACGACCTCGAGCGCGTCGGCGCGCCGCCGTACGCCGCGAGGGAGGTCGAGGCGGCGACCCGGAAGGCCAGTGGCGCCGACCTCCGCGAGCGCCGCGACACCATGAGCGGCAGCGAGGAGGAGCTCGACGCCCTCCGGGAGTCCTGGCGCGCGATGGGGCGGGACGTGCTCCGGCAGGTCCGGGCGGGCACGTACAAGCGCCGTGAGACCGTCCCCTTCCACGTCGTCGTCGGCGGGGCCGACACCGACCGTGGCTGACCGCAGCGGCCGGACGCTCCCGCAGTGACCACGGACGGGACCGGAAACCCCTAACCACCCGCGGGAGACGGTCCCACGAGACCCTCGATGGAGAAGGCGCTCTGGTATCTGATCGCCGGGACGCGTGGCGGAGCGAACCGTGCCCGCATCATCCGACTCCTCGACGAGCGCCCGCGGAACGCCAACCAGCTCGCCGACGAACTCGACGTCGACTACAACACGGCCCGACACCACCTGGACAAGCTCGCCGACCACGACGTCATCGAGTCCGGCGGCGGCGACTACGGCACGCTCTACTTCCTCACCGACCGCTTCGAGCGCAACCGCGAGACCTTCGAGGAGATCACCCAGCACCTATGACCGGCATGAACAACACCGTCGTCCTGGCGACCGCCCTCTCCGTACTGAACGGGCTCGCGCTCGCCGGCCTGCTGACCGTCTGGCTCCGCAACTACCGCGCCTTCCGCACGTCGATGACGTTCGGGCTGGTCGCGTTCGCCGCCGTCCTGCTCGTCGAGAACGCCGTCGCCGTCTACGTCTTCTTCTCGATGAACGCCCTGTTCGCGATGTCGCCCCCCGCCGAGACGGCCGTCCTCGCCATGCGGGGGCTGCAGCTCCTCGCGCTCGCGTTCCTGAGCTACGTCACGATGCAGTGACAACCGGGGAGACCGAGCGAACTCGGGGACGACACGGAGCTTCAAGTACCATCCCGGGTGGAGGACCCGACACGCCTATGCCCGGTGACGCCCGACGCGAGTCCGTGACCGACGGGGCCGACGTTTCGACCGACGGCGCCGGGACGAGTGGCGACGCGGGCGGGGACGCGACCCGTGACGAGCCCTGGCGGGACGTGTTCGGCCACGACGAGCCGTACGACGACCAGGTCGACGGTATCGAGACGGCCATCGGGACCGCCGAGAGCGGCGGCTTCCTCGCGCTGGAGGGGGCCTGCGGCACCGGGAAGACCCACATCGCGCTCACCGCGGGCATCCAGCTGGTCCGGGACCCCGACACGAAGTACGAGCGCGTGTTCGCGCTGACGAGCGTCAAGCAGCAGCTCCGCCAGTTCGAGGCGGACCTGCGGATCATCAACGACGACCTCCCCGAGGACTGGCGGCCGGTGTCGGGCCTGACGCTGGTGGGGAAGGCCGACGTCTGCGCGTACAACGTCGCGGGGACGGGCGGCATCGACGACCGGAACGTGTACGAGCGGTGCGAGGGGCTACGCGAGCGGACGCGGGTGCTGGCCGACGAGACGAGTCCGGGCGGCCTGGCGAGCCGGGCGCGCTCCCAGCAGGTCGGGCTGGCCGACTCCGGCGACAGGGGCGGGCCGGACTACCTCGAGGCGGCGGGCGGGATGGCCCCCTACCCCGAGGGGACGCCCGAGGACGGCGACGTGGAGTACTGCCCGTTCTACGCGCAGTTCCTGGACGACCTGCCCGAGGACGGCGAGGTGTCGGAGGCGGTCCCCTTCGACTGGACGGAGACGGGCCACATCGACGCCCAGGAGCTGACGCGGCTGTCCGTCGACGCGGGGACCTGCCCCCACTCCGTCATGGGGGCGCTGTTGCCCGAGGTCGAGGTCGTCGTCGGGAACTACTACCACGCGTTCGACCCGACGACGGTGGAGACGTTCACCGGCGCCCTGCTCGACGAGGAGACGTTCGTGGTCTGCGACGAGGCCCACATGCTGGAGCCGCGGGTGCGGGACCTCCTCAGCGACGGCATCGCGGACGTCTCGCTGCGGGACGCCGAGTCCGAACTGGCGCAGGTGGTCCAGCCACTGACGATGACCGACGAGACCGGGCGGGAGACGGGACCCGTCGAGGAGATCCGCACCGAACTGGCCGACGCGACCGTCGACCTGGACGACCTCCAGCGGACCCGGCAGTTCCTGCGGGACCTCCGCGAGGAGCTCGGCCGGCGCGTGGAGGCGTACCTCGACCGCGAACACCGGGGTTGGCGGGCGACCCTCGACGACCTACCCGACGGCGAGATCCCCCTGCGCGACCCGGAGGAACCACGGACGGACGACCTGACGCGGTGGGCCGAGGACGAGGGCTACACGGAGCGGGACTGGGTGCGGGCCGAGAGCGCGTGTGCCGTGGCGGCCCGCATCCTGAACGCCGTCGAGGAGGAGGACGGAGGGGCGCGGAGCGCCCCGGGGGAGTCGAGCGGCGAGCGGAGCGAGCCGCGAGACAGCAAGCGGACCGCGCCCGCGGTCGGCCGTGCGCTGGGGGCGTGGTGCCGGGCGGGCCACCTCGACCACTTCCGGGAGATCGAGCTGGAGCGGACCTGGGACGAGGCCCAGCCGAACGACGCCTGGCGGCGGGCATACAACGCCCGGTTCACGCTCCACAACTGCCTGCCGGGCGACGTCATCGCCGAGCGGCTGGCGGAGTTCGGCGGCGGCGTGCTGATGAGCGCGACGCTGGAGCCGCTGGAGGCGTTCGCGGAGGTGACCGGGCTGAACCACCTCGAAGACGAGGCGGACCGGCCCGTCGTCGCCCGGAGCTACGGACTCGACTTCCCGGTCGAGAACCGCGAGTCGTTCGCCGTCGCGGCGCCACCGTTCACCTTCGAGAACCGTGGCACACCGGGCGAGGAGACGGAGGCCCGGCGCATCCACGCGGGAGCGCTCCGGGAGGTGGCGACCGTCCCGGGCAACGTCCTCGTCGGGATGCCCAACTACGCCGAGGCGGAGTGGGCCGCCGACCACCTCCGCGGCGCCGTCGACAAGCCGGTGTTGCTGGACGAGTCCTCCGCGGACGACGTGACGGAGGCGCTCAAGCGGGAGTTCTTCGACGGGCCGGGGAAGGTGCTCGTGACCTCGCTGCGCGGCACCCTGACGGAGGGCGTCGACTACCGGGGGGACCGGCTGGCGGCGGCCGTCGTCTGTGGCGTCCCGCTGATCAACACTGCCAGTGCCCGGACCCGGGCGCTGCGGACCGCATACGACCGGCGGTTCGGCGACGGCTTCGAGGACGCCCTTACGGTCCCGGCGGTCCGGAAGGCCCGGCCGGCCGCCGGCCGGGTCATCCGCGGCCCCGAGGAGGTCGGCGTCCGGGTGCTGCTGGACGAGCGCTACGCCCGCGATGTCTGGAACGGCGTCCGCGAGTATCTCGGCCCGGACCGCGAGGAGTTCCAGCCCGTCTCGCCGGATATGCTGTCGCTCGGCCTCGACCGGTTCCGGGAGCGGATGGGCGACTGACCGGCGGCGCCGGCCCCGTCGCAGACCCACGACACCGGCGGGCGGATCCGGGCGTGGACGGGCGATATCGGGGTGTACGTTTTTGTCCTCCCATCCGGAACCGGTGAGCGTGTCCCTCGCTCGCCGCCGCCGCCGGCTGCTCGCGGCGCTCGTCGTCGGGCTCCTGCTCCTCTGCGGGGTGGTCCTGTTCAGCGTGCTGCAGACGGTCTTCTTCGCCATCACGGTCGCGTACGTCCTCTACCCGTTCCAGCAGCGGCTCGTGAAGCGGGGGCTCCCGGCCTACTGGGCCAGCGCGGTCATCACCGGAGCCGCCTTCGGGGCCGTGCTCGTCGTTATCGGGGCGCTCGCGCTGGTGCTGTACAACCAGCGGGAGTCGCTGTTCACGCTGCTCCGGACCATCCCGGAGACGGTGCCGATACCGCTCGGCGAGTTCACCTACACCCTCGACACCACGACGGCCCTGGCGACCGTCCGAACCGCGTTGCAGCGGCTCGCCGTCGACTTCGCGACCGCGGCGCCGGTCATCGCGCTGAAGCTGTTCCTCTTCGCCATCCTGCTGTTCGGACTGCTGGTCCGGCCCCGCTCCGTGGGGCGGACCGCCTTCTCCGTGACGCCGCCGGCCTATCACGACGTGCTGGTGGCGCTCGACCGACGGGTCCGCCAGACGCTGTACGGCATCTACGTCCTCCAGGCCGCGACCGCCGCCGGCACGTTCGCGGTCGCCCTGGTCGTGTTCACGGCGCTCGGCTACAGCGCCTCGTTCACGCTGGCGGTCATCGCCGGGGTGCTCCAGTTCGTCCCCGTCGTCGGGCCGGGGGTGCTGGTGGCCGTGCTGGCGGGCGCCGACCTCATCGGCGGGCTGACGACACGGGCCCTGCTCGTGGCGGTCCTCGGGGCCGTGCTCATCGGACTCGCGCCGGACGCCACCATCCGGCCGCGGCTGGCGAGCCGGGCGGCCCACCTTCCGACCTCGCTGTACTTCATCGGCTTCACCGGCGGGCTGCTGACGGTCGGGGCCATCGGCTTCATCGCTGGACCGCTGGTGGTGGCGCTGCTGGCCGAGGCGGTCGACCTGCTCTCGGAGAGCGCGGAGGGGCAACAGACGCGGTTGAGCGCCGTCGGCGCGGCCGATGATATGGGTCAGGACCCGCGGCCGAGCGCCGTCGCGGGGGCGGACGACGACGCCCCGGACGACTGAGCGGGCCCTCAGCCGGTCTCCAGTTCGTTGCCCTCGGCTTCCCATTCGGTCAGCGACCCCTCGTAGAACGCCAGGTTCGGGAAGCCGAGATGTCGCAGGACGGTGTAGGTGTGGCTGATGCGGCGGGCGGTGTTGCAGTAGAGCAGCACCCGCTCGCCGGGGGGGATACCCCGGTCGGCGAGCAGCGTCCGGAGTTCATCGCCGGGGCGGACCCCGCGGGTGTCGGCGTCGACCAGCTCCTGCCAGTCCAGCCGCACCGCGCCGGGGATGTGGCCCTCCTCGTACTCCCACTCCTCGCGCGTGTCGACGATAACGGTCCCGGGGTCGTCGAGCGCGGCCTCGACGGTCGCCAGCGACACCAGCGGCCCCCGCTCCTCGTAGGTCGCGCGGTAGTCCGTCGACTCGATAGCCGTCGCCTCGCCCGTCGTCTCATGCTCGAGGGTGTACGCCGAGAAGTCACCGTCGAGCAGGTGGAGCCGGCCGGGGTCGTGGCCGTACAACTCGGCCGTGACGAGCAGGCGTGCGGCGAACACCCCGTTCGTGTCGTCGTACGCGACGATGCGGTCGTCGTTTGCGACGCCGGCCTCGCTCATGCGGTCGGCAAAGGCCCGCGACCCGGGGAGCATCCCGGCCTCGGCCTCGCCGTGTTCGGTCGCGCGGAACGCGTCGAACGGGACGTTCACCGCCCCGGGGACGTGTCCGATGCCGTCGAACTCCCAGGCATCGCGGACGTCGATGACGGCCACGTCCGGGTCCTCGCGGTGCGCGGCCAGCCACTCCGTCCCGACCAGGACCGGTACCTCGTCGTGGGCCATGCGCCCCTCGCGGAGCCAGTCGACCTCGGGCTCGTCCTCCAGGCTCACGGCGGTCGGGTCCGCGTCGTCGCCGTCGTCGGTCATACAGTCCCCTCCCAGCCGACCGGGCATCAACCCCGCGGGGACGGCGAACGGGGCCCGGGGTACTGGATAGCGGCCAAAATTGCTGTTTTCGTGGCGGCTATTCCGACTACAATTCGACCCGTCGCCCGGAAACGGGGTAGGGAGCGTCAACTGGTCGGCACGTGGAGGTTCGGCCGATACCGATAGGCGGTAATTCCTTCCGGTAACAGGCATGTGCGGTCGGTGCTGCCGGTGGTCGTACGGTTATCTCGCCGGTCCGTCTATGTGTGGATGAATCATGGTCGAAGATAGCTACGCGAAGGACGTACTCGTCTCCGCCGACTGGGTGGAGGCACGTCTCGATGAGTTCCAGAGCGACGACCCCGAGCATCGGCTCGTGGAGGTCGACGTTGACACCGACGCCTACGACGAGGGCCACGCCCCCGGCGCCATCGGGTTCAACTGGGAGACCCAGCTCCAGGACCAGACCGAGCGCGACATCCTCTCGAAGGCGGACTTCGAGGACCTCCTCGGCTCCCATGGCATCTCCGAGGACTCCACGGTCGTCCTCTACGGTGACAACTCCAACTGGTTCGCGGCCTACACCTACTGGCAGTTCAAATACTACGGCCACGACGACGTCCGCCTGATGGACGGTGGCCGCGACTACTGGCTCGAGAACGACTATCCGCTCACCGATGAGGCGCCCGACTTCTCCGCCGTCGACTACGAGGCGGGTGGTCCGTTCGAGACCATCCGGGCCTACCGTGACGACGTGGAGAACGCCATCGAGAAGGGCATCCCGCTGGTCGACGTCCGCTCGCCCGAGGAGTTCTCCGGCGAGATCCTCGCGCCCCCGGGACTGCAGGAGACCGCCCAGCGCGGCGGCCACATCCCCGGTGCCGAGAACATCTCATGGGCCGCGACCACCAACGACGACGGGACGTTCAAGTCCAAGGACGAGCTCGAGGAGCTGTACAACTCCGAGGGGATCGACGACTCGCAGTCGGTCGTCGCCTACTGCCGGATCGGCGAGCGCTCCTCCGTTGCCTGGTTCGCGCTTCACGAACTGCTGGGCTATGACGACTGTGTTAACTACGACGGCTCCTGGACCGAGTGGGGCAACCTCGTTGGCGCCCCGGTCGAGACGGGCCAGGCGGACGACTGAGTAGCTCGTCGCTACCACCCGTTCTCTCTTCTGCGACGGTCGACAGCTCCAGCTGGATCCCGGAAGGAGGGGTAGACGGGAACGGTGACCCGATATCACCGATCGACCGGGCCTATCATCGTGTAACGACGCCCGGAGAGCCGCTCACTCCCCGTCCGGCCGCGTGTACCACCAGGCCCAGAGGACGAGGACGCCCTGGAGCGGGAGGCGGGCCCACAGCATCCAGTCGGCGGGCTCGTAGGGCACCCCCTGGACCTCCACGTCCCGAACGGCCATGCTGATGTTCGCCGGGAAGACGGCCGTCAGAAGCCCGATGAGCCCCCAGGCGGAGAGCCGGCGGGTCCGCGGAACCACGACGCCGAGGCCGAGCAGTATCTCGGCGACCCCGGAGAGGTAGACGAGGGCCATCGGTCGGGGGAACTCCGGGGGGACGACATCCGCGAACGGTCGCGGCGCCACGAAGTGCATGACCCCCGCGACGACGAAGACGGCACCGAGCAGGTAGTTGAGCGGGCGCTTGTACGCGGCGGGTCGGCCGGCGGTGGCATCGGGCATCCGGCCGGCACGTCGATGCGCGGCTCAAAGAGCGTTCCTCTCCGGGGCGCGGGCGCGGCGGGGGAATCCGCGGGTTTCTTGCGTTCGTGCGGTCTGGAGCGGATATGAGTGAGTCGGCCGACTCCGCCCCGGGCACGGACGGCCACGCGGACGGCAACGTGCTGTTCGTGGTGCTTGACACGGTGCGGAAGGACCATCTGACGCCGTACGGGTACGAGCGCCCGACGACGCCCGCCCTGGAGCGCTTCGCCGAGGAGGCCCGCGTCTACGAGCACGCCGTCGCGCAGGCGCCGTGGACGCTGCCCGTCCACGCCTCCATGTTCACCGGTCGCTACCCGAGCGAGCACGCGGCCACCCAGGAGGACCCCTACCTGGCCGACGGGATCGGCACGCTGGCCGAGGCCGTCCGCGCGAGCGGTCGGGCGACGGCCTGCTACTCGTCGAACGCCTGGATAACGCCGTACACCCGTCTCACCGCGGGGTTCGACCGGCAGGACAACTTCTTCGAGGTGATGCCCGGCGACGTGCTCTCGGACACGCTGGCGGACCTCTGGCAGCGGGTCAACGACAGCGACCGGCTCCGGGCGGTCGCGGACCGGCTCGTCGAACTGGGCAACACCGCCCACGAGTACCTCGCGGGCGGCGAGGGGGCCGACACCAAGACGCCCGCGGTCATCGACCGGACCATCGATTTCGTCGACGACGCCGACGGCTGGTTCGCGTTCATCAACCTGATGGACGCCCATCTCCCCGTCTATCCCCCCGAGGAGTACGCCGCGGAGTTCGCGCCCGGCGTCGACGCGACCGCGGTCTGTCAGAACTCCAAGGAGTACAACGCCGGCGCGCGCGACATCAGCGAGGCGGAGTTCGACGACATCCGCGGGCTGTACGACGCCGAGATACGGCATATGGACGCCCAGCTGGAGCGGCTGTTCGACCACCTCAAGCGGACGGACCAGTGGGCGGACACGACGGTCATCGTCTGTGCGGACCACGGGGAGCTCCACGGCGAGCACGGGCTGTACGGCCACGAGTTCTGCATCTACGACCCCCTGGTCAACGTCCCGCTCATGGTGAGGTCGCCGGGGCTGGAGCCGGGCCGCGAGGCGGGGACCGTCGAACTGCTGGACCTCTACCACACGGTGCTCGACGCGGCCGGCGCGGTCGGTGCGGCGGGCACGCCGAGCCACGGCGGGGAGTCGTTCGACCCGACCCGGTCGCTCCTGCGCCCGGAGGCTCGGGCGTTCGAGGGCGGCGACTACGGCTTCGTCGAGTACCACCGGCCCGTGGTGGAGCTGAACCAGCTGGAGACGAAGGCGGCCGAGGCCGGCATCGAGCTGGACCGGGGCTCACGGTACTACTCCCGGATGCGGGCGGCCCGACGGCCGGACGGGAAGTACATCCGCAACGAGCGCATCGATGACGAGGGCTACCGGCTGGACACGGACCCGGACGAGGCCGAGCCGGTCGGGACCGACGATCCGGTGGTCGCCGAGACGGCGGCGGTCCTCCGCGAGTTCGAGGCGTCGGTCGGGGGCGAGTGGGACGACGTGGCCGACGACGACGTGCTGGCGGGGATGAGCGACGATGCCAGGGCCCGCCTGCAGGACCTGGGCTACATGGAGTAGCCGGGACCGCGGCGTCGGCGCCCGGCGGACCTGAACGAACCGACGCCCGCGAGGCCGGTTCGGCTCGACGACGCGGTCGGGATGGACCGGTTCGTCGACACCCACGACCACGCGCTGGTGGTCCGCTTCGGGAGCGGCGAGCCGGTCCGGCGGTTCGCCGACGGCTTCGTCGGCACCGAGACCGTACTGGCGTTCGTGGACCACCCCGGGGCGCGGCCTGGACCCCCGGCGGTGGCAGGATTCGGCGGCAGCGTAACGGATTTCCGACTCGCGTGTGAGCGGTTCGCACGATGTCGACACGGCGGACGACGGTTCGGGGGACGATCCGGGGGATGGGCGAGCAAGCGAACCCGGCCTTCGCGGCCGGCGCGGTGGCCGTCCCGGTGCTGGCGCTCGCGTACGCCGCCACCGTGGGGTCGGTCCAGCAGCACACCTACGTCCACGTGATGGCGGGGGTGCTGTGGACGGGTATCGACCTGTTCATGGCCGCGGTCCTGGGACCGGTCCTGGGTGGTCTGGACCCCGAGGCACGGGCCGACGTGTTCCGGCGGTTCACGCCGAAGATGACCTTCCTGATGCCGGTACTGGCCCTGGTGACCATCGTCGGCGGCATCACCCTGGCGCTGCGGCTGGGCTACTTCCCGAACGCCGACCCGTGGCTAGCGCTGCTGAACGTCGCCATCGTCGTGCCCGCCCTGCTGCTCATCGGGCACCAGTTCCGGGCGTTCGGCGACCGGCGCTGGCAGGCCGTCTTCGGGGTCGCCACGGCCGGGAGCGTCGCCTACCTCGCCACCACGCTCCCCGCGTTCGCCATGACGACGCCGGTCGTCGCGGTGTCGCTGGCTATCATCGTCGTGCTGAGCGTGCTCGGCTTCGGCGTCCTGCTGCCGGGGGAGGTGCTGATGTACAGGGAGATGACCTCGCCGGAGCCGGACACGGAGCGGATCGGCGCCATCGGGCTGCGCAACGCGAAGCTGGCGGGTGTCCAGGGTCTGTTCCAGTTGAGTATCATCGTCGTGATGGTGTACATGCGCTGGGGCGGGTTCTGAGCCGGGCCGGTCACTCCTCGGGCGACCGCCACCGCAGGTCCGGCGTCCACACCGCCGCGGCGGGACCGGGCGCTCCCGTCCGCCACCGGACCCACAGCGCGATGGCCGCGGTCCCGACGAGGATGGCGGCGACGCCCAGCAACCCCGCCTCCGGGCCGAACGGGCCACCGGTGACGAGGTCGGGCCCCGTCTCCCGGGTTTCGACGACCGCCACGCCCAGCCGGAGCCCGCTGACGGGGAAGCCGAACAGCACGCCCTGCGCGTAGTTCCAGGTGAAGTGCAGGCCGAGCGGGATGGCCAACTCGCCCGTGAGCGCGTAGCCCGCGGCCAGGAAGAGGCCCGCGAGACCGATGGTGGCCGTGCTGGCGGCGGTGGCGCTCGGGTTGCCGGCGTGCAGCAGGCCGAACAGTGCCGACGTGGCGAGCACCGCGCCCCCGAGCGCGACGGAACCGCCGACGGGGCCGACCCGGAGCCCCTCGGCGAGGTTCGTCAGGAGATAGCCCCGGACGGCGAGCTCCTCGGCGACAGAGACGGCGGCGAAGAGGACCAGATAGCCGGCGGCGAGCCCGACCGCGGAGGCGCCGGCGGCCGTGACGACGAGGCCGGTCACCCGGAACCAGGCCGCGCCGACGCCGACGAGGAAGACCCCCGTTATCAGCGCCAGACCGAGCGCCGCGCCGAAGGCACAGTCGAGCCACCAGTCGCGGTCGAGGTGGAGGCCGAAGTCCGCCAGCCGGCGACGGTCGATGGCGACCCCGGCGATGGCGACGACCGCCGTCACGCCGACGGCCGCGAGTACCGCACCTGCGACCTGCAGGACCGGCCCGGAGTCGATGCCCGGGAGGGGACCGCCCGACCCGCCGCCTGCGATGAGGCCGACGCCGAGGGCCGCGATCCCGGAGAGCAGGGCGGCGACAACGGCGGTCAGGACGAGTCGGAGGGGGAGCCGCGGCCGCCGCGCCGCGCGGTTCCAGACGACGCTGATGACGGTGGCGACGGCGCGGCTCAGCGGCGCGGGAAGCACGGTCGGATTGAGGCGTGGGGCCCGGAAGAGTGTCCGGGACTCAGGCGCCCTCGACCAGCCGCTCGATCTGCTCCGGCGGGACGGCACCGCGGGCCGCGTAGCCGTCGGAGGCGAACGTCGGGACGCCCGTCACGCCGGCGCCGTGGGCCGCCTCGAACGCGTCGTGCAGCTCCGCGCGCAGCGCCTCGTCGGCCAGCGCCTCGCCCACGGTCTCGGGGTCGAGGCCGGCGTCCGCGGCGATATCGGTCAGCACGGCCTCGTCGCCGATATCGCGGCCGTCCTCCCAGAGCGCGGCCAGCAGCGCCTCGTCGAACGCGAGCCACGTCTCGTACGGGTCGGCCTGCTGCACGCGGTAGGAGACGACCTGCGCGGGCAGGGAGTCGACCTCCGTCGCGATCTCCAGGGTCATCTCGACGTCGTAGCGCTCCTGTAGCCGGCGGACGTTCTCGCGGGCCTGCTCGAAGTACGACTCGTCCTTCCCGTCGTCGACCGAGTGGTCGATGGAGCCGTCGGGGCGGCGCTTGTTCGACCGGAGGTCGAACGGGTGCCAGTCGATCGCCAGGGGCTCCTCGCGCGTCGCCTGGTAGCGGCGGAGCGACTCGCGGCCGAGATAGCAGAACGGGCAGACGTAGTCCGAGTAGACGGTGATCTCGTCGGGCATACCATCACGGAACGGGGCGGGACACAAGAGTCCGGAGGGTCGGTGGCGCCGTCATGCACGACCACGGGTGGAGGTTCCGCGGACGGCGCGACCGCCGGGCGTCGGCGGGCATCGACGGGCACGACCGCGCCCGCAACGGGCGGTCCGATACGCTGGGCCGGGCGTCGGGGACGCACCACGAGCCGTTCCGCGGGCCGTGCAGGCCGGCGCCACGGCACGGAAGGGATACGCTCTCACGACGCCTCCCGGTGGCATGGAGGTCACCCCGTTCGGGATTCACCTGCACGACGAGGGGGGCGGGAGCGACGGGCGCGGGGTCGAGACATCGCGTCGGGGCAGCCGCGGCGGCTGGATGGCACTCGCGGCGCTTGTCCCGGGCGCGGCCGTCGTGGCGGTCCTGGTAGGCCGGCGGGTCCGCGCCCGCCGGGCCGAGCGGGGGCCGTCGAGTACACCAACGCCATCGGCGAGTCCGAGTGGCCCTATAACCGGCGTATACGGTTCGTTGTGCGTAAGAATTCTCCGTTCGAGTCGAAACGGCATATCTCACCACCTGTTTCACCGATAGTGATATACTCCGGGTCGTGTTCGGACTGTTGCCGTCGGTGCTCGGACCGAGGGGTCGGGACAGGGTTAACCACGTCTCGGACCGAACTGACGGGTGATGACCGGTGACGAGGGGGCGCCCGCCATCCACACCGACGGGCTCGCCAGGCATTACGGCGACGTGACCGCGCTGGACGAGCTCTCGCTGACCGTCCCGCGAGGGGAGCTGTACGGGTTCCTGGGGCCGAACGGGGCCGGTAAGTCGACGACTATCAACATCCTGACCGGGCAGCTGGTGCCCGACGAGGGGTCGGCGCGGGTGGTCGGTATCGACCCGGTCGCCGAGCCCGTCCGGGCCAGGGGTGCGGTCGGTATCCTCCCGGAGAACGGCCGGCCGCCGTCCTTCCTCACGGTGCGGGAGTACTTCGACTTCGTCGCGGCGACGCGGAATCTGGACGACAGCGCCGTCGGGCCGCGCGTGGACGCCTGGGCCGACCGGCTGGAGTTCGAGCACAAGCTCGACACGCTGTGCACGGACCTCTCGCAGGGGGAGCGCCAGAAGGTGCTCATCACGCAGGCGTTCCTCCACGAGCCCGACGTCGTGTTCATCGACGAGCCGCTGACGAACCTCGACCCCATCATGCAGGAGCGGACCAAGCGGTTCTTCCGGGAGTACCGTGCGGACGGGAACACGCTGTTCCTGTCGACCCATTTCATCGGGACCGCCGAGGAGGTCTGCACGAGGGTCGGCATCATCAACCGCGGCCGGCTGCTCGCCGAACTCGACCCCCGGGAACTGGACGAGCAGGAGAGCCTGCTTGACCGGTTCTTCGCGGCCGTCGACGCCGACTCGACGGCGGGCGCCGAGGTCGGGGCCGGGCTGGCGACC
>ERZ1034569.585-NODE-585-length-13174-cov-84.708209_pt1 | contig 13174 bp, 9 predicted proteins | sample MGYA00520706_ERZ1034569 | MGnify/ENA primary metagenome ERZ1034569 (study PRJEB33760, sample SAMEA4777722) | hypersaline lake metagenome | biome: hypersaline environment; feature: brines | place: Spain | collected 2014-08 | depth 0 m ...
CGTGCCCTGCACCGTGCCGCGGTGCTCGACGTAGCTGACTCCACTCTTGAAGAAGACGACCTTTTCGATGGGGACCGTCGGGTCGGACTGGGCGGCCGCGCTCAGCGGAAGGAGCAGGAGGAGAAGACCAGCACGGAGGCGTGGGGCAGACACGGAACCAGAGAGGACGATTGGGAGCAGAAAGTCCGGGATTTTGTATGCCGTATTTCGTCACAATCAAAAGTGATGATACGCAATACGAGCACCAATCAAAATCAAAAAGGGACATCCTCTTGATCCTCGGCGTAGTCGGACGCATGTTCCTCCCGCTGAATCTCGATTCCGTCGGCGGAGAAGCCGAACAGATCCTCGGGGGAGAACACGAGGCGGAAGTCGGCCTCGTCGAAGAAGGGCTCGAACTTGCTCGCAAACTCGTCGAGTCGTTTCAAGTAGTAGGCGGTGTTCTCGTCCGGATCCTCGGGGTCCCACTCCTCGGCCCGCCGGCAGTGCTTGAAGGCCGTGACGGTGGCGTCGTCGCCGGTGATGTAGTACGTGATGCGGTCGCCCTTCTTCACGGGCTTGCCCGTGCGGTTCTGCTTCTCCTTGGCGAGTTCGTAGGTGGCGGCGCGGGGGCGCTGGCCCGCCTCCACGTCGGCCTCGTACTGCTCCAGCGTGTCTTTTAGCGTCTCGGTGCGAGCGAAGCGCTCCACGCCCTCCCAGTCGCTGTTGACGATTTTGTCGCGGGTGTCCACGTAGAGCTCGTGCAGGCCCGCCACGTCGTGGTCGAGGAGGCGGCGGATGGCCTTCCGGACGAAGTCGCGCCCGAACGGCTCGTTGGAGCGGGAGATGAGGGAGGAGCCCTTAAACTTCAACTCGTCGTCGTAGGTGAGGAGGGCATAGTTTTTCTTCTTGTACGACAGCATCTTCTTGAACCGCCCGTCGAACCCGACGCGGATGCCCTCCGGCATGGCCTCCGTCAGGCTCACGGTGTAGTCGATCTCGGCCTGCTCCCCCCGCACGTCCTCCGGGGGCACGAACAGGACCCCGTCGGTGTCGACCTCGATCACGGTGCCGCCGCGCGCCCGGATTTCGTCGATCAACTGGCGCAGAATTTGTTGCCCCGTCCGCGCCACGCGATCGGCCTCTTCGAAGTCGTTGAAGGCCGAGAGGCCAAAGCCGAGGAGGCCGTAGAAGCTCTGACCCGTCCAGTTGAACTTACGATTGCGCCCTGCGAGCACCGTGTGGTTGTCAGCAACGGTCAGGCAGTGGATCATTCCGTCGTAGTCCACCTGTTGCCGATGCTTCGGCTTGATCGTCGGGCGCTGGCCCCGAACCGTATTTACTTGAATTCGGTGGCTGCCATCATTCGGCATGTGAAAGGCGCGACGCCCTACGTGCATTGCAAGGCGGATAAAATCTTCGGCCAACTGATCGCTGGAGGTCGTGAAACGATCCCCATTTGCGGCGCCATCCCCTTGCATCAAGGTGTCAAATACAATCTTCAGATCCTTGGGCCCAAGCTGAAAGATCCAGGGGGGAAGGTGCTTCGAGAAACTGTCCGATCCGCACTCGGCCTCCAGGATTTCATACAGCACTTTCGAACAGAAAGAGTGGCCGTTCTGGTCGGAGCTGTACGTAATGCCTGTCCGGTTGAGTAAGGTCGCAATTTCAGAACGTCCTATGTCGTTTTTTTGGCAGAGGGTCGTCTGGTACGAGACGCCGCGCACATTTCCATTCTCATACTGCCGCGCTTTGCTTTTGTAGAGCGTTCCTTCCGTTGCGAACCACCCAAGAATGCGAAGCCAGTCGGTCAATTCGTATTCTTCCGGCTGCCAGCGTGCTTGTCGACGAAGCTCCTTGATGCCGCGCGGGCCTGTTTTGTGCTCAATCGCAAGTCGATCGCACACGGCAGATAGAGAAATCGGACCCGGTCTCTCTTGAGTAGCGGGAAGTGAGCGGAGAGAGGGCAAACGGCGACGAATCCGGTCCTCCAGCATGTCGCCGGCCGTTTCCCACTCCAGGTCCGTGTATTCACCGGACGTGAACCTCTGTGTTAGGAACCGGTGGTTCGGGGTAACCAGAAAATCAGTGTGCTGGTTTTTTATCTCGACCATCGGGCCCGCGTAGTGCTGAGACTGGGTGGCTGTGACGGGCTTGATCTCGACCGCACCGGTGTCCGGATTGAGAGAGTAGACACGGTCTCCAACCTCGATTTCCTCGACGTGCCTAATGCCATCGACAGTTACGACCTCTGTCTCTGGGTCGAAGCAATTGATGAGCACCTTGTAAGAGCTCTGCCGCGCGTCGAGCTCGCTACGGACCTCCTCGTCCTCGGCGTTTCTCATGTCCTCCTTCGTCTCCAGGCGCAGGTCCGTGAGCCGCTCCAGGAGCTGCGGGAAGAGGTCCAGCGTGTCGCCGGACGGCTGCACGTCGTAGTTGAGCATGATGGACGGGTACAGGCTCTCCACGTCGGCGTAGACGATGGGGCCCAGGACGCCCGTGATGAAGATGTCGGTGTAGCCGCCCATCGACTGGCTGCCCCACTCGCTGCGGGGCAGGGCGTGGCGCCGGCGCAGGTACTCCCGCACGAAGAGGCTCTCGATCTTGCCCGCAGGGCCGCGCCGCGCCGACGAGCCGTAGGTCATCGGGAGCATCTGGGCGAGGTAGAAGGTGGAGCCGGAGAGGTGGCCCGCCAGCCGCTTCGTCTCGATCACGTCGTCGAGCGCGTACTCCAGCAGCGTCGCCCGGTCGGTGCGCCAGGCGTTGGCGATCTCGGTGCCCTCGATGTAGGTGCGCTCCTCGGGGGCGAGGTCGAAGTAGCGGGCGGCCGTTTTGAGGCTGTAGTCCGGGAGGTCGCGGCTGAACACGTCGAACGACATCACCTGGAAGTAGGTGTCGATGACGTGGCGCCCCACGATGTCGACGGCCGGGTAGTCGACCGTCCGCTCCGCGAAGCGCATGCTGGAGTCGTAGGTGCGGGGGACCGACCCGTCGCGCCCAATGGCAAAGTCGACGCCGTGCAGGGCGCAGCGGTCGAGGAGGTAGGCGAGGTCGAACTCGAAGATGTTGTGGCCCTCGATCACGTCCGGGTCCCGCTCCTGGAGGACATAGACGAGCTCCTGGAGCAGCTGCTCCTCCCCGATCCCGTCGCGGAGGTGCAGCACCTCGTCCCAGCCCCGATTGTCGGAGAGGGCCACGATAATCACCTTGTCGTCGGGGCGGTCGGCGTTGGGGAAGCTGCCCTCGGAGTACACCTCAATGTCGAGCTGCAGGCGATGCAGGTCGTCCAGCGTCATGCCGAGAAGGCACGACCGCCCGGTCTGCATGAGGTACTGCTGGGCGGGGGACCCGACCCGGTAGAGCTCGTCGGGCGCTTGCTGGTCGCTGTCCGATCGGTGTTCGACCTGCCGGAGGGCGTCCCAGTAGTCGCTCCACGTCTCGAAGGTCAGCAGGTACTGGTAGAAGTTGTCGCCGTTGAGCGGCGTGGCCGTGTGGACGTCCCCATTCCGGTACCGATCCGCGAGCAGCGAGAAGTCGGAGAGGAAGAAAAACGGAAAGAAGGTGTCCTCCTGCTCGTGGATGGAGGCAAAGTCCTCCGACCGCTGGTAGACGCGCACCCGAGCCGGCTCGTCCGACGGACGGTCCATCATCGGGTGGACGTCCACGAGGCGGGGCATGGGGTCTTTCCCGAACAGGGCCGTGTCCGCCGCCGACTGGGTCGCGTCGGCGGGGGCGGGGGTGTTGACGGCCGGCGGAGACGACATCGGACCGGGGGCGCTCTATTGAGAGTGAGTGCGAACAACCCGGATCGCGAGCCCGGGGAGCCAACAGCGAGCAACCAACGTCCCAACCCGCTGGCGAGATCGGCGTCGGTCTTCCGGATGGACGGAGGGCGCATGAAGAAGGCGTATAGCCCTCACGGGACATCGTCCGTCTAGATCCCAAGTGTCCCGGCGAGGTTTCGAGAACGTATCCCACCGGCCGTCCGAGGGGGACGCCGGAGGGCGTCGAGAACGTGCCCCCATTCCGGCATTGCGGCGGCACGCACAGGGGCAAGGGCACGTCTTCCGTTGCTGGGCCGCGGTCCGTCGTCCCCGGGATGTGAATTCGTTACGGCAGCGGGCGATCAAGTGGGGGAGCGGGCTGTATCGTTCCAGGCATCCGCTTCTTCGTTGCCGCAACATTCCTCATGCCCGATGCCCCCACGCCCCCGGCCTCCATCGAGGAGGCCATCGCCCGAGTCACCCGCTTCCGCGAGGCCCGCGACTGGGACCAATACCACACGCCACGCCACCTCTCACGGGCCGTGGCGGTGGAGGCGAGCGAACTGGAAGAGGAGTTTCTGTGGAAGGACGACCGTGACGTTGCGGAGCATCTCCGGTCCGAAGAGGGCCGGGAGGCGGTCGAGGACGAGGTGGGGGACGTGCTGATTTCACTGCTCCTCTTCTGTGAGCGGACGGGGATCGACCCGCTGGAGGCGCTCGGGGCGAAGCTGGAGAAAACGAAGAAGAAGTACCCTGTCGAGGACGCCTGACCGCGACCGGGTGTTTGGGCGAGGCTGCCGCAGTCCATCCTCGCCCCCGGAGGAAACCAGTCCTACGCGGGGCCGAATCCCTTCCGAATCTCGTCGAAGGTCTTTTCGATGATGCGCTCGTCGATGCCGTTGTAGATTGCGCTCATGAGTTGAATCGTGTTCTGGGCCGCGTCCTCAAACACGAACCGCGGGGCGGCAAAGTCGCACCGCACAAAGTGGGGGGGCTTCCCGCCCCCGTACACGAGGGTGCAGGTGTCGAAGGTGCAGTCCTCGAAGTGCGTCCCGTCGAGCAGGACGCGCTCACTCGAAAAGCTTTGCCCGACCACGTCGTCGCGGCCCGACTCGTCGCGGTCCGATTGAGACCCGCCCGAAGAGTCGCTGTGTCCGTTTTGCTTCGTCATGGTAGCGCTGCGTCTGGCTGAAAGGGGTGCCGTGGGTCCCTTCAAACCCTCTCGGGCGCGTGAGTTCGCCCGGTTGGGGCTTCTGGATGCCTTTCGTGGCGGTCGTGCCGGGATTCCCCAGCCTGTTCGCCGCGCCCCTGCACTGTGGGGCACTCCGCACCGCCTGCCGGGCCTCACTCCCGCCCGCCTTTCGGTCCGGGGGGAGACCGTTCGGGCAGCCCCTCGTACCGCCGTTGGCCTCCACGAATCTTCCGATACGGTAAATCCACCGGCAGAGGATCGCTGCAGGAAACCGTACGGGAGGCGCCGCGTGGCGACAACTCCCGAGGGTCGAACCCCGATTCTCGTTGCGAGCTTGCCCCTCTATCTGCCCAGTTGCTCCTTCCTGTATGCTTGACCCCGATCTCCCCGACGCGTTCGCCCGGCACCTGCTGACGGCCGTGGCCGACCACTCCTTCAACGCCCTCACCATCACTCGTGCCTCCGGTGCGGAGGAGCCCGGCGAGATCGTCTACGTCAACGACGCGTTCGTGGACCTGACGGGCTACGAGGCCGAGGAGGTGATGGGGGAGACGCCCGGGGTCCTGCAGGGCCCCAAGACCGAGCAGGAGGTGCTGGACCGCCTCGGCCGGAAGCTTGGGGCCGGAGAGGTCTTTCACGGCCGGGCGACCAACTACCGAAAGGACGGCTCCGAATTTACGATGGAGTGGAAGGTCATTCCCGTTGCCGAGAGCGAGATGGATGTGGACGGGGCGGATTCCGGCGAGACGCTGGGGGCGTCCATCTACCACGTTGCGGTGCAGCGCGAGGCGCCGGCCGCATAGAGGACCGAGTGGCGCCCGGCCGCCGGCCCGCAGCGCGGCCGGCACCGCCGACCGTTCCGCACGCCGGCGGCGCTACGCTCCGTACCGCTCGCGCACGAAGTCATCGTCCAGAATGGACCGGGCCGCTTCCCGCACCGTCGCCGGCCCGACCGCCGTCTCCAGGTCCGCGATGGTCGGCCCCGCCCCCGAGGTGTCCCGGTTGTGGTCGATTGGCTCCCGCCGGTCGGCGTGGGCCGCGAACCAGTAGGCCACCGCCCCCTGCAGTTTTGGAATGGGGATGCAGGTTTCCTCCTCGCCGTCCCGGATGTAGGCGAGGTCGTAGTAGCCGTCCGTCATGTCGCCCGTTGGGGTCTTGGGGCGCTCCCGGATGGACAGCGAGCACGTGACGCTCGGAAAGTACGCGTGAAGCGCGAGGGCGAAGGCCGCGTTGGCCGCATTGTAGTTGCCGCCGTTTTTGGCCTTCTCGGCGAAGGCAATCAGGTCCTCCGCGCCGCGGGGGACCGGCATCGCGGCCGGCTCCGACATCAGGGACGCATGGCCCTGAAGGCGGGCCTCGTCCCGGCGCTCGATGGCGACGAGGCGATCGGCGGGCTCACTGAGCATGTCCAGAACGTAAATCGTCTCGGACGCGTCGACGCCCGGCCGCGTGTCGGGGCGCTCGTGGGCCGCGACGCCGCCCTCAACGTTCTGATCAAGGTACCGAAGCCGCCGGTGAAGCTCTTCGGGCGCGATTTTGAACAGGGTGCCCCGGTTGCGGTGCCGGAGCGTGTAGTCGACGTCCATGAAGGGATGGGTTTGAGATGCGCAGTGCCGTAGGCCTGGTCTCGGTGGGGATGACGGGCAGAAGAGCACCTGTCCCGCCAGAGTCAATCAAACCTGCGTCCCCCGTGCCGGATTCCGGAAATGCCGTGCTCCGGCGAGTTCTGAGCTGTTTTTCCCGTTTCGGGCCCTGCTCGGGGCGCGGTTCGTCTACTTTCGCACCCGGACCGGTCTGCGCCGCCACGGGTCTGGCCCCCTCACGCTAATCCCTCACAGCCGACGCCCCGATAGGAGGCGTTTTTCCACCGATGGACCTTCCGTCATCGACCTTTCGCGTCTGCAACGGCCCTCGGGTTCCCGGAAAGGGACGCCCGGTGGCCATCGTGGTGGGGCGGGCCGAAGACGGCCTGCCGCCGGACCCACTGGTTCACCTGGAGTACTACGTGTTCTTCACCCGCGACGCCGACACCTTGATTGCCCGCGCCTTCCGAACCCTTGGAACCGTCCCCGAGGCCGTCGACCTGGGGGAGGGCCGTCCCGATCTCTCCTACTTTCTCGGACTGGCCCGAGAAGACGCCGAGACGAGGGTCCGTGAGCATCTCGAGTCGTTCTACGACGATCCCGAACAGGTCCTCGGTGGGCGGGCGGTTCGCCTGGAGTGGACGGACGCTTCCTACCTGGCCGACCTGTATTTTCGGGTGGTCGGCCTGGGGCAGTTCCGGCGGATTGCCGGGGCGACCGACTCGTCCGAGCTGAAGCGCTACCTCGACGACCTCGACGCGAACGGAGCGATTCTCGACCGGCAGGGCCTTTCCGCTTGAGATGTCCCCTCCGGGCCGGCGCGGCGCGACCTCAAGGTCGGCGGCTGCCCCCGCTGCCCCTTTCAAGGGACGGACTGGGAGCATTCCGTCTGCCTCCCTGCCCCGAACGCTGAGGGGCGTCTTCTGCTTGTGCGAAAGGGGGGACTCGAACCCCCACGGGGCTAGGCCCCACGAGATCCTAAGTCTCGCGCGTCTACCAATTCCGCCACTTTCGCATGCGGAACGTCGGGCATCGGTGCTGCCAGAAATAGGAATCGTAACATGGGATCGAGGTTCCTATGGATCCGCGTTGGTGTCGGGCTGTACGGATGCCGTGTCCGATCCACCTGCCCTGCTTGCTGCTGATCCCCCACCGGTTTATGACGCTCCGAGGCTCCGCACTCATCATCGGCGTGGCGAGTCTGCTGTGGGGCGGCCTCGGAATGGGGCCGGAGGCGCAGGCGCAGGACCGGGGGGCGCCGCGCTTCGGCCCGGCCGCGCCGGGCGACACGGTCGTGGCGGAGGCGTCGGACGCGGGACGAATCTGGAGCCTTGTTGCGCCGCCGGCCGACCGGCTTGCGCGTCGGTACGGGATGGAGGTGGACAGCGCCTGGGCGGCCCACCTGCGCCGAAGTGTCCTGCGGCTCCCTGGATGCACGGGGGCGCTGGTCTCGGCGGACGGGCTGGCCCTTACGACGGCCCGCTGTGTGCGACGGCACCTCAATTCTCAAGGCGACACCGCCATCGTGGCCGCGCGGCCCGCCGATGAGCGCGCCGTGCCGGCCTTGCACGCCGATCGCCTGGTCCGGACGAGCGACGTGACGGCGGCGGTGCGGACGGCCCGACAGGATACCGCCAAGGCGGCCGCGATATCCGCGGTCCAAGGGCGGCTCCAGACGGAGGCCGAGTCGGGTCGGCACGTGGAGGTGGCGGCCGACGGGGAAGGCGCATACACGGCGTACACCTACCGGCGCCACGAGGACGTGCGCGTTGCCCTGCTGCCGGACCGGCGAATCAGCGCATTCGGGGGCACCGACGCGGCGCTGACGTATCCGCGGTCGGCCTTCGATGTGGCACTGCTTCGCATCTACACGTCGGAGGGGCAGCCGTTGGCCCCCAACCACTTTTTCGATCCCTCTGGGCAGGGGGCACGCCCCGGAGACGCCGTGTTTTCGGCCGGACTGCCCACGGCCCCCCACCGGGCAGAGAGTGCGGCGCAGCTCGCCACGCGGCGGGACCTGGTGCTGCCGGCGCGGCGCGACCGCCTGGAGACGCGGGCCCAGGCCCTGCGAGCCCGTCTCGATACCACCGAGGCGTCCCCCCCTCAGCGCAGTGCCCTCCGTGATGCCGAGCGGGCCCTGAAACAGACCCGGGCGCGCCTGGAGGCCCTGCGGAACGAGTATGTGCGGGCCCGTCTCGCGCAGCGAGACGAGCGGCTCCGGCGGGCCCTTCGCCGAGACCCGGCCCTCCAGCGGCGGTTCGGGGGGGTGCTGGACAGCCTGGCTGCGATTCAGAACACCAAACGAACGCTTGGCGCCGGCTACCGGGCCTTCGGGGCCGCGGAGGGCGGGCCGCACGGCTCGTCCACGTACCGTCGGTTGCTTCGGGAGGAAAGACAGGAGTCGCCGACGCGCACCGCGTCCTCGCACGCCTCAATGACCGCCGCGGACTCCCTTCAGTCTTCGTCAGGGCCGGTCGAGACCGCCCTGCTGGCCGCCCGGCTGGAGGCCCTCCGGCGGCACCTCCGCCCGGACACCGCCGCCGTGGGCCGGCTCCTCGGGGGGCAGTCGCCCGCCGAGCGCGCCGCCTCGGTCGTCGAGCAGCTCGCGTCGGCCTCGGGGGACGGGACGGACGCGTTCCCCACCGACGGCCCTGCGGCCGACGTGGCCGCCGTGGTCGGGGCGCGGGCCCGCTCCTTCCACGAGCAGTGGCGGGGCCTCACGCGGGCCGAACGCCGCCTCACTCGGCGTCTTGCAGACGCCCGTCGGGCCGCCCGGTCGGCCCCCGTACTGACGGACGGCACCGCCCCCCGGTTGACGGACGGGCGCGTCCGGGGCTACCCGTACAACGGAACGACGGCCCCGCCCTTCACCACCGTCTTTGGCCTCTACGAACGGAACCGTGCGTTTGGCGGGGAGACGCCTTGGGCCCTTCCGGAGCGGTGGCACAAGGCGGGGGAACGGATGGATCGATCGACGCCCCTTACCCTCGTGGCCTCCGTCGACGGGGCGGTCAGTAACAATGGGGCGCCGCTCCTCAACCAATCCCTGGAGCTGGTCGGGGTCGCCGCGGGGCCCAACATTCAGGGCGTGGCGGGCGCGTACCTCTTCCTGCCGGAGCGGATGCGGACCGTGGGGACGGACGTGCGCGGCCTGCGCGAGGCCCTGACGGCCGTGTACGGGGCGGACGCGCTGGTCGACGAACTGTTCGGGGGCCGCTCGCCCGACCGGTCGCCCTGAGGGACATGCTTCGGCGTTGCACCGTATTCTCTTCTGTGTCGTAAGACCCATCTGCATGCGCACTTCCGTTTGGCGTCTTGTCGCAATATTGGGAATTGGGGCCGCGCTCCTTACGGGCTGTGGGGGGAGCGGGGGCACCGTATCGGTGCCCGTCGTGGAACGTCCCGACGAGACCGAGTCCGTGGACGACACGCTGGGGGCGACCGCCACGGAGGCGGCGTCGGTCCCGTCGCCCTCCGACACCGTCCGGGCCCAGCGGTTCGACCGCGGGCGGATGTGGACGGTCGAGAACCTGCCCACGTCCTACTTCCAGGAGGCCCACGGCGTCACCCCCGACGACGAGTGGCGCACGAAGGCCCGGCGGGGCGCGCTTCGGTTCGGCAGTGGGTGCTCGGCGTCGTTCGTGTCGTCGAGGGGGCTCGTGATGACCAACCACCACTGCGCGCGGGAGCACATCACGGACGTCCGTCGAGACGGGGAGGCCCTCTTGAAGAACGGGTTCTACGCGGCGGCCCGCAGCGACGAGCGTCGCGCCCCCGATTTGCATGTCGACCAGCTCGTCGAGGCGGAGAACGTCACCGGGACGGTGTACGACGGGCTCCGCGAGGGGCGAGAGGCCGGGGCACAGGCCCGCGAGCAGCGCGTCCAGTCGCTCCAAGAACAGTTGACGGCCGAGGCCAGCACGCGGGACAGCTCGCTCCGTGTGGAGGTCAAGGCGCTGTACCAGGGGGCGCGGTACACGGCCTACACGTACCGCCGGTACGAGGACGTCCGGCTCGTGATGGCCCCGGAGCTGCAGCTCGGGTACTTCGGGGGAACGGAGGACAACTTCACGTATCCCCGGTACGCGCTGGACGTGGCCTTCTTTCGGGTCTACACCTCGGAGGGCGAGCCCCTCCGCCCCGAGCACCACTTCTCGTGGGACACAGAGGGGGCCCAGCCCAACGAGTCGGTCTTTGCCGTGGGGCACCCGGGCTCCACGAGTCGCCTCGACATGGTCTCGCAGCTCGAGTACCAGCGGGACCACGCGCTGCCCGATCGGCTTGAGGCCCTCCGGACGCGGGGCGACCTGCTCGAGACCTACATCCGCAGCAATCCCGACTCGTCCGACCGCTACGGCCTTCGAAATACCTATTTCTCGATCGAGAACACGATCAAAGGGCAGACGGGTCAGCTCCGAGGGCTCCGCGACTCGTACCTCCTCGCGCGGCGCGGCGCGGCGATCCAGGCCCTCCAGGACTCCATCCGGGCCGTCGACTCGTTGCGGCAGTCGTACGGGACGATCGTGGAGCGGATTGGGGGCCTTCAGCAGTCCAAGGTCGTGATGGCGGAGAAGGCCGGGGCCTTCGTGACGTTCGCGAATCTGGAGCTCGGGTCCCGGATTCTGGTGCGGGCGCTTCACGGGTACTACTACGACTTCCTCCGCACACGCGGCGCGCCCCCCGATCGGCTGGAGGCCATTCGGGAGGACGCCGAGCAGGTAACCGACTGGCCCGCCGGGCTCGAAAAGGAGTTCTTGGTGGCACAATTTGAGGAGATCCGGTCGGCCTACGGCGCCGATCACCCCACCGTCCAGCGACTCTTCAAGACGCGCACGCCGGAGGAGGTGGCCGCCCGGCTGGTGGAAAAAAGCGCACTGATGGACTCGACGCGGTTCCTCACTCTGCTCGACGAGGGGTACCGCAAGAGCGACGACCCGTCGGTGCCGGTCATCGAGGCGCTGGCGCCCATGTTCCTGAACACGAACCGCCAGATGCAGGACGTGCGGGCGTCGGAGCGAACCCTCAATGCGCGCCTCTCGCGGGCCCGGCTTTCGGTCTACGGGACCACGTTTCCGCCGGACGCCACGCGCTCGCTGCGGCTCTCGGACGGCCGCGTGCGGGCGTACCGATACAACGGGACGACGGCCCCGCCCTTCACGACCTTCTACGGGCTGTACGACCGGTACTTTTCCCACAACGAGGAGGCGTGGTCGCTCCCTGCACGGTGGGCCACGGCCGTCGACTCGATCGACCTCGACACCCCCCTCAACCTCGTCTCGACCGTCGACATCTCGGGCGGCAGCTCCGGGTCGGCACTGCTGAACAAAGACCTCGAAGTCGTCGGGGTGGTCTTCGACAGCAACATGGAGGCCCTCCCCAACGAGTACCTGTACCGCCGGAACGGCGCCCGGGCGGTGGCGGTCGACGGGCGGGGCATCCTGGAGGCCCTCCGCACGGTCTACGGGGCCGATCGCCTCGTCGAGGAGATCACCACGAGTGGGGAGGGGCCCGAGGGGTGACGCGTCACCGGCCGTCGAGTCCGGTCCGGAACGCCTCGACGATGCCGGGGGTCACGTCGGCCAGCGTGCGGGCATCGGCCAGGTGCGGCGCGGCCCATCCGTAGGCCAGAAGCGGCACGGGGTTGCGGGTGTGCTGGGTGTGGCGGGTGTCCTCCAGGTTGCCGTGGTCACTCGTCACGACGAGGGTGTCCTGGACGGGATCGAGGAGGTCGAGCAACCGTCCCAGGAAGCGGTTCAGTCGCTCCAGGAGCACGCCCGGGGCGAGGTCGATCCGGCGGTGCCCCACCTTGTCCGTGTGGAAGAACTCGAACAGCGTGAGCGCGTGACTGCGGTGGGTGTCGAACAATGCCTGGGCAGTGTCGGCGGGGGTGCGGGGGGAGACGTCGAGCTGGAGGGCGTCCCGCCACCCCTCCGCCGTCAGGTCTGCGGGCACGGCCCGGCGGGCCCGGAGGGCCTCCTGGTCGCGAAGCGGCACGCCGGCCCCCGCGCAGCAGCGCGTCGTGACGGTCCACCGCCGCGACGGGGCCTCGAAGAACTGGGGCGGAAACGCGTTCGCGAACGCGACGCCCCCGTCGGGGACCGCTGGCAGGCCCTGCACGCGATGGAAGAGGTTCTCGTGGTCCAGCACGTCGTGGGTGGCGGAGTGAGGGTACGGCCCGAAGTGGCGCCCCACCCGCTCGGCACAGTTCACGCCGGTGAAGAGGGTGGCCTGTCCGGTGCCGCTCTGGGGCAGTCCGTCCATCCCCAGCGTGGCGTCGAGGGGGCGGACGACGTGATCGGAGGTTGCCCGCTTGGGGAGGGCTCGGACCCAGGGCGCCCCGCCGGCCAGCCGCCGAAAGGCCGCGCCGGCGTCGTTCGAGAGCGGGTTGTCCGGCCCGGCCGGGCCCAGCCCGATCCCATCCAGAAAGACGAATAGAATCCGCTTCACAACACCAGTGCCTGGTCCCTGAAAAGATTACTGCCTCCGTTACGCGGGACCGGGGCGGGGCGAGACGGGTTCCATCGTCGCCCCCGCGAGGGGACGCGCTCGGCCTTAGTCGCGGGCCGAAGCGGCCTCTGCCGCATCCGACGACACGAGCGCCGCGCGGTCCGGCTTGGCGACAAACACCGGCGTGGGGGACTGGCGGACCACCCGCT
>ERZ1034569.586-NODE-586-length-13159-cov-6.844170_pt1 | contig 13159 bp, 16 predicted proteins | sample MGYA00520706_ERZ1034569 | MGnify/ENA primary metagenome ERZ1034569 (study PRJEB33760, sample SAMEA4777722) | hypersaline lake metagenome | biome: hypersaline environment; feature: brines | place: Spain | collected 2014-08 | depth 0 m ...
TCGACCCCTTTGGTCGCGACGGAACGGTCGAGTGTGAGTGTCGCGCCGCCGCCCGCTCGTTCGAGTCCACCGGTGGTACCGTGGAGTGACCACTTACGATGGTCGAGCTGTCCGATTCGTCCTCGTCCTCTCGGGCGTGCTCGACGTTCGTTGCGCGGCGACGGGCCAGTTTCCGGCCCTGCCTGAGGAGGCTTTGCCGTGTTCTGTCGCGGTTACGTACCGCCTTTGCGACAACCTGTTTGTGCTGTCGGCTCTGTTTTTGCTGTTGGCTTGTGTCTGAATTTCTCATCTGTCTGTCTCTCCGCTGGTGTCGTCTCTGTCGGCCCTGTCCGGCGGTGTGACGCGCACCTCGAGGACCTGGTTTGTGAACATCACATCGGTGACCGCCGCGCCGTCCCAGTCGAGCGGGACGGACTCGACGACGGCTCCGTCTACACGGATCTCGAGTGCGCCGTCGGCGGTGCCCACCTCGACCTCGTTGGGTGAGACGGCCGGGAGGTCGGCGACGACCACGAGTTCGCCCGACGCCTCGTCGACCCGGACCCGGTACTCGTGGTCGTCGGACTCACCACGAATGTCCCAGTCCCGCCGCCGGTTGCGGCGGCTGTCGCCGGACGGGTCGATTGTGCCGATGTTGATGTTGTAGTCGAACGTTGCGTCACCGCGGGTGACCCGACCCGAGCGCTGCTCGCCGGTGTCCATGTCCTCGAGCGCACCGAGCAGCTTCGAGAGAGTCTCGAAGACGTTGTTGAGGGGGATCGAGCTGTCACGATTCTCGTCGTCCGGGCTCTCGGTCACGTTACTGCACCTCGATGTTGCCGCCGATGAGCTTCTCGTGGACCTGCTCCGCCACCTCGAGTTTGGTCTCGAGTCCGAGTTTCCGTTGCTCGTACTCCGGTTTTGCCCGCTCACCGAGCTCGTACAGGAGCTGATTTTCTTTTATTTTGTCACGTATCTCCGACACACTGTACATCTCCTCAAGCACCATTGCGTGGAGGATATCCAGCATCGAGACAAACGGCTTGATCAGGAGGTCGTCAACCAGAATCATTAGCGACTCGCCTCCGCGCCGATACGGATATCGACGAAGTTGTAGGGTGCCCAGGGACCGGTGTACTTTACGAGCACGTCCTCGTAGCCGGCGTCGATGGCGTCGATGGCATCGTCGAAGGCGTCGCGCTGGTCCTGTTCGACCAGGTACGACCGGTTCGCGACGAGTCGGTCACTGAACAGGTCGTCGTCAGTCTGACCCACGCTGAGCGGGGCGAGCTCGCTCTCAAGCCGGTCCCGGAGCTCATCGGTGTCGGCCATTTCCTCTGCGGGGCCAACCAGTTTGACACCGAGTTCGACACAGCCTTCGACATCGTTGAGCGCCTTTCGGAGCGCCCGTCGTGCGCCCCGCATCACGCCTTTCAGGGTGCGGGCGTTCTTGAACGCCATACCGAACCCCATCGGAACGACCGTCTCGACATCGTCTCGTTCGATCACCGTCTGGAGGACGCTGTCGTGTGCCGCGACAGCCTCGTCCGAGCGGTCCGGGTCGGTCGTGTCGATATCGGTGACCAGCGCCACCAACGACCGATACTCCACGGTCCGGAGTACCGATTCGCCGCCGACGCCGTCGACTGTTAGTTCGATATCGGTCTGTTCTGTGATGCCGTACACGTACAGGTTGGGAGTGTCACTCATTGTTTGATGTTGGCTGGTGAACCGTCGGAGGGCACGGGTACGCCACGGAAGGACTGCCTGCACATCTCAGACCATCTCCTGGAGAGAGACGTCGAGTATGCCCGCGGCCACGCTCATATCGAACCCGAGAAACGGTGTCACCGGGTTCTTGCCGTACAGGAAGGCGGTCTCACCTTTGCGTTCGAGACAGAGGTGGATATCCGCGATCTGGTCTGACCGGGTCCGCTCGCCGTTCTCCGGTTTCGTCACGAGTATCGAGAGGTCGTTGTGCAGGGCCACGTAGGTGGCGTGGTCGCTCATGATGTCGTTGAACACGTCACCGGTTGCGTCCATGCTGATGATCTGCAATAGGGGTCCGTTGCTCTCCTCGCGGAGGGCGACGAGACGGCGGAGGTAGTTCTCGTAGTCGAACCCGCCGACAGCGTCGTCTGCAGGCGCTGCCCGTCCAGTCTCTGTGTTGGTCTTACTGTGCTCGTGGTCGTAGGTCTCGAACACGTCACAGCGTGTCTCGAACTCGGTATCGGGCAGGGCCGGTTCCAAGTTGTGGCGTGTCAGTCCGGGGCTACTCTCGGGTAGCGGAACAACCGCGACACACATATCATGTGCGAGGAAGTTCCGTGCTGTGGCGAAACAGAGCAGACTCCAGGCGTCACGCGAGAGGTCGGGTCCGAGTTCGAGGTGGACGACACTCCCGCGGCTGTATCCGTCATCGAGCATCGCGTCGAGATCTGCGATACCTGTAGAGAACGTCGATTTCGAGTTGTCGATACGGGTCAGATCCGACGCGCCGATCGGTCCCTGTGGTCCCGGCAGATCCACCGGTGTGAACACGCGGAACGTCTCCCCGGAGAGGGTGAATGGTCGTGTGCGGTTACCGATGCGGATACCACGGAGCTTCTCGAACAGTAGCGTCCGCTCTGGACGACCACCGGCGTTGTGCTCGACACTGAGCTCGATGACCCCGTCGACGACGTAGTCGAGACTGGTCTGTTCAGAGTTCTCGGTGATAAGAACGACCCGGACACCGTTGCTACGTGCGAGCGTGGCCATCCGGGTTACCAGCCGCCCAGAGTCGATGGGCTCGTCCTGGTGGGCCTTCGAGAGCAGATGACGCTCGACGAGTTCCCAGCTGTCGAATACGATTGTGAGCGGGTCCGAGACGTCGCCGATAGCCCGCAGCCACTCGAGAAACGCCTCCGGGTCGAACCGGTCAGTTCCGAGCGCCTCTGCCGGCGCGATGTCTGCGTCTGTCGGGGTCTGTGAGATGTCGAGCACGTTCGACCGCGTGAGCCCGGTTGTCTCCTGCAGGTAGTTGCTGTACACCGTGTCTGCGTCCACGCGCGTAGACACGTACAGCACATCCCCGCCGTACTGGCGGAGCACGTCAAGCGCTTGCACGGCGAACAGTGTCTTTCCGGCACCAGGGTCGCCGCGCACCAGAAGTACGCGCCCCTGTTCCTGGGTAAAGAAACGTAACAGCTCTGCCGGGAACTCCGTAACACCGGATTGGCCTGTGCCTGCGTTTCTGTTCTCTGAGTGGTCTGTCACTGCGTCTGCATCAAACCGGGCCACAGACAAAACAGTGCCTGCGGTTACGTACTGCGTTTTCTGAGTCGTTACGTCGGGCGTAATGCAGGCCGTCACGCGGCCCGTAATCGCATACGAAATCGAACAGGGGTATTTATCACTCCCCCGTTTTGTCCGAGATGGGCACGAGCCCGAGAACAACTATGGCACAACCCGATTCCTCAAGTCTGGCCGAAGTTCTGGACCGTGTACTCGACAAAGGTATTGTTGTCGACGTGTTCGCGCGCCTCTCGCTCGTCGGCATCGAGATTCTGACCGTCGAAGCTCGCGTCGTCGCGTCGTCGGTCGACACGTTCCTCCACTACGCGGAGGAGATCTCGAAGATCGAACAGGCCGAGATGACCGCGACCGCCGCGGAAGCGCCGACGCCGTAGGAGCGTCGACCGCTTCCCGGGAATCGCCTTTTCAACCATACGTAGCTCACTCAAAGATGACAGTAAAGCAGAAACACGAGGAGTTCGCCGAGATGCGCACGGAGTTCGAGCGCGTGCGCGGCGGATTCGACCGGTACGCAGAACAGTTCTGGAGCGACGTCAGAGACAAACAACAGCTCGCGGAGGAGTTCGCCGGTGAGGTCACGGCGATGCGGTCGGCGTTCGAGCGGGCGGTAGATGTCTTCGACACGTACACCGCGGAGTTTGAGGACGATGTCGCTGTCAAGCACGATGCGGCGGCTGATCTCCGAGAGGAGATAGCCGAGACCCGCGACGCCTTCGCGGCCACGCGCACCGCGTTCGATGAGTACGCAGAGACCTTCGAGGACGATGTAGGCACCAAACAACGGCGTGTCGAGGGGTTTCGGGAGGAGGTCGCTACGACACGTGCGGTTCTTGATGAGTCAGTCGAGGCGTTCGACGAGGACGTCGAGGCAAAGCGACAGCGCGCCGAGGCGTTTCACGAGGAGGTCGCCACGACACGTGCTGCCTTTGAAGAGTTCCTGACAGCGTTCGAACGGGACATCGAGGCCAACCACCAGGACGTGGAGGCGTTCCTCGAATCGGTCGAGGAGGTCCGGGCGGCACACGAGCGAGGGCGCGCAGAACTGTCTGAGGCTATCGTGGAGTTCTACGGGTACAGGCCGGAGTCACTCCCGATAGACGCTGTCGACACCCCCGCGACCGACGAACAGACTGAACCCGACACCGGTGAGATGGAGACCGAACCCGACACCGGTGAGATGGAGACCGAACCCGACACCGGTGAGGTGGAGACCGAGGTAGAGCTGGATGAACGGGGCGATGACACGCCACAGGGGATGGTGGAGTGTGCAGTCTGTGGGGAGTACTACCAGGCTATCACCGAGTCACATCTCCAGACCCACGGCATGTCGATGGAGGAGTACAAGAGCGAGCACGGTCCCGACGTGTCGCTGTACCCGGGTGAGGAGTAATGGCCCGACGAGATGGCCACGAGCGGAAGGTCCGCGGTTCGCAGATCCGGGACAGCAGGACGGAGAAGAACCGACAGGACCGACACGGGGGTCCATCAGCGGGCGGCCAGACCCCCACCTCTCGAACGGAAGCGTCCGACGGGTCGATAGGAACAGGTGACCTCGACAGTGTCCTCGACTCGTTCGTGGAGAGCCCGGAGACAGAGGCGGTTACGGGACGCATCGAGCGGTGGCTGTCAGTCGACCGGCCGGTTCACCTCGTCGGACCGACCGGGTGCGGGAAGACAGCACTCGCGATGCGCGCCGCCACACAGCGGGACCGGCCTGTTGTCTGGATAAACGGTGACGCCGACCTGGAGACAACAGATCTGGTCGGTGACTACGCCGAACAGGAGCGCGTCTCTATCCGTGACAACTACATTCATAACGTCACGAAAAGCACTGATATCGTCCGGGACCGCTGGGTCGACAACCCGCTCACCGTCGCCGTTCGAGAGGGCGCGACACTCGTCTACAACGAGTTCTCGCGGACCAAACCTGCCGCGAACAACACACTCCTCTCCGTGTTCGAGGAGGGGGTGCTCGAACTCCCTGGACAGCGTGGTGACGACCGGCTCGTCGAGGTCCACCCCGAGTTCCGTGCCATCCTCACCTCGAACGGAACCGAGTACGCAGGTGTTCACGAGCCACAGGACGCCCTGCTCGACCGTCTCGTCGGTGTCTACATGGACTACTACGGGTTCGAGACCGAGGTGAAGATAGTCCGTTCACACGTTCCGGCCGCCCCCGAGGACCTCGCCGAGCGCTGTGTCGAGGTCGTCCGCACTGTTCGAGAAGAGTTCGACTGGACCCTTGGCACGCGCGCCGCGATTATTGCCGCGGAGGGGCTCACAACGGTCCCAGCCGCCGAGCGAGACGACAGCCTGTTTACCGAGGTGATGACGGACGTTCTTGCGTCGAAAGTCTCCAACAGAGAGGAGCTCGCGGCCGCCAGCGACTGTGTTGTCGACACACTCAAGACGAGCGGTGGTGATGGCCGGTGAGTCACGACGCCCAGTCCGAGACAGAGAGCGATTTGGACGAAGCCTCTGGGGACAGCGAGGCCGAGGAACTCGGGGTTCTAGACGTTCGGGAGCAGGTCGCGGACATCTCGGAGACGCTACTCGGTCACCCCTTCGACGGTATTACCGCCGTCGAACGGTCGGACAACGGTGGCTGGCGCGCGGTCTTCGAGGTTGTCGAGCGCAGCGCCGTTCCGGACACACAGGACATGATCGGCCGGTACGAACTCCACCTCTCCCCGTCCGGTGAGGTACAGGGCTACTCACTCCAGCAGCGGTTCAAGCGCAGTGAGTTGCAGGGTAGCGAACTCTGAGTACTGGTTACTCTCCGAACCCTTCTATTGTTTTTTATCAACTCCGGAAACGACCGTCTGATGGGTTGATAGGCTCGGTGTTGGCGCTGTGTGGCTGCTCGTGTGTGGCGGTAAACGATTCGGGAGTTTTGATTCCGTGTAGACACCCCAGTGTTTATCAAATACGATAGCACAGTCCGAATAGATATATGCGGTGATTGTATCCCGTCTAATAGCGGGTATCTCGTAATCCATTATGATAACAATCACAACAACCGACCGCAGAGAGCGTGAACGACAGGTGCGCGGGGGCGAGCAGCGGTTCCGCTCGCTCACCATAGATGGGTGCCAAGCGTGACTGACGACGACCTGGAGGCGCTCCTCTCCGAGTTCACAGATAGGGTTGAACAACAGTTCAAACAACCAGAGGAATCCGACGAGACCGACGGTCGTTCCAACGACCTCCCAGCGGGAGCTGTCCATCTCGACCGGTCGTTCGTAAGTGAGTATCTTGACGAACTCATCATCGCCATTCTCTTTCGCTGTGACGAGGCGAACGGTATGGATATTATCCGGGAGTTCACACACCGGTTTGGCGTCCAACTCAGCCCCGGGACTGTCTACCCGCATCTGCACTCTCTCGAAGCAGAGGGGGTTCTGCTCTGTCAAGAGAGAGTCCAGACAAAGGAGTACAGCATCGACGATTCCGAGGCCGCGGCGGCGTATCTCGACTCGGTTCTGTCACAGCTCTCCTGTCTCGAACAGTTCGTGAGTTCGACGATGCAGGAGTTCATCCGTGAGCGTAGTTGAGACGGGTCGGAGATGCCTGTCGTCTCCCTCGTCTAGAGTGCTGTCGGCGTCGTCGCGCCCAGTCTGATACCGGGCGGTCCGTGGCTCAGACGCCGCGGTGCTGGAGCTTTTCTTCCTCGGGCAGGTCGGCGTTGGCGTCACCGCTCATGCCCTTGCCGGGTTCGGACGCGACCTCGGCGAGGGCCTCGGGGTCGTCCCAGTTGTTGACAGCCTCGACGATCGCGCGACCCATCGCACGGGGGTTCTCGGCACCGAACACACCCGACCCGACGAAGATACCGTCACAGCCGTGATGCATCATCAGGGCGGCGTCGGCGGGCGTGGCGATACCGCCGGCGGCAAAGTTGACCACCGGCAGACGTCCGCGCTCGCTGGTCTCGTGGACGAGTTCCTTCGGTGCCTCGTGTTCGCGGGCCCACTTCTCGCGTTCCTCGTGGGTCATTCCCTCGAGCTTCCGGATAGAGCTCTTTATGTTGCGCTGGTGGTGGACAGCCTGGTTCACGTCACCGGTGCCGGCCTCACCCTTTGTTCGGATCATCGCCGCCCCTTCGTCGATACGCCGGAGCGCCTCCTGGAGGTTCCGAGCGCCACAGACAAACGGGGCAGTGAACTCCCGCTTGTCGATGTGGTACCGGTCGTCGGCCGGGGTCAGAACCTCGGACTCGTCGATCATGTCCGCACCGGCGGCCTCCAGAATCTGGGCCTCTTTCGTGTGCCCGATACGGGACTTACCCATCGTGGGAATCGACGCCTCGTCGATTACCTCGCGGAGCGCCGCCGGGTCGGCCATCCGGGCGACGCCACCGCGCTTGCGGATGTCGGCCGGAACCGACTCCAGGTGCATCACCGCCACCGCACCAACATCCTCGGCGATGCGCGCCTGCTCGGCGTTCACCACGTCCATGATGACACCGCCCTTCTGCATCTTTGCGAACCCGCGCTTCACCAGGTCGGTCCCGCGGCGTAACTCCTCTAAGTCCGTTGTTTCACTCATACACTCTAGTTGTTCCGAGCGCACTTAACGGGTGCGTCTGGACCCGGCCCGACCGACGCCGATCCGACCGACGACGCGCCCGAGAGGCGGGCGGTGACCGGCGCGGCGACCGGTGCTCCCCAAGGAGCCGTACCACACTGTGTTCTCCGGTCACACGGACGGACACGTGCCGGAATCGGGCGTTATATTATCGCGGTGCTCGCAGGCGAACACATGCCCAACACAGGCGGGGTTCCAGCAGAACGGCTCACAGACCTGGATAGACACGTCGGTGAGGACGGCAAGCTCGTCAACTGGAGCGGGGCGGTCCGGACGTCTATCCGGCTCGACCTGCTCGGGAGTATCGACGCCCGTCACGGCCGACTCGACGACGCGGGGCAGGATGGCAACTGACACCGGGACCGGGTCGAACCCGACGACAGTGCGGCTCACAGTCTCTCAGCTCGGTCTGGCGGCGCTGTTTGTCACGGCGCTGGTCGCGGCACAGGTGACCGCCGTGAAGGTCATCTCCGTGGAACTCCCGGTGAGTCTCCCGGTGACTGGGGGCGAGATACTCGTTCCCGCGGCGGTGTTTGCCTACGCGCTCACGTTCTTCGCCTCGGACTGTTACGCCGAACTCTACGGCAAACGCGCCGCACAGGCCCTGGTCAACGTGGCGTTTCTGATGAACTTCGTGCTGCTCGCGCTGGTGTGGCTCGCCATCTGGGCTCCCATCTCCGGGGCCTCCAACGTCGCACAGGAGCCGTTTGCCGACACCCTCGCGGCGAGTACCGGTGTCGTCACCGGGAGCCTCCTCGCGTACATCGTCAGCCAGAACTGGGACGTGCTCGCCTTTCACCGGCTCAAGACGTACACGGGCGGTGACCGCCTGTGGCTCCGCAACGTCGCCTCGACAGCGACCAGTCAGCTCATCGACACGGTCATCTTCATTACTGTCGCGTTCGCGCTCTTCCAGGGACTCCCCCTCGACGTCGTGTTCGACCTGCTGGTCGGGCAGTACCTGTTCAAACTCGGGCTGGTGGCGCTCGACACGCCCTTTGTCTACGCGGTGGTCGGACTGCTCCGCTCTCGCAGCCCCGGCCCGGCCTGACGACGACACGGGAGCCGTCACAGCGGTCGCGCGACGACACCGAGGTGGTCTGTGTGCAGTGGCTCCAGCCGCTCGGTCGCGAGCACCTCGTAGCTCTCCGAGAGCTCCGCGAGCACGTCGTCGAAGACAGCAGTCGGGTCCCGCGTGACGTCCTCACTGCGGGCCTTTACCGCGAGCACCAGCCGACCGCTCTCGCGGAGGAACCGCCGGTTCGCCCGCGCGACACGGGCCTGGCCCCTCGTCGCGACGTCCTGAACCACGATATCGACCGGTTCGACCACGTGTGCGTACCGCTCGGGCTGACGGGCATCGGCGAGCAGCGGAAACAGGTTCTCTCGACGCTCGGCGACAGCGAGCAGATCCCGGGTCGGTCGGGGAGCGAACTCGACGGCGTAGGTCGGCCCCGCGAAGTCGGCGACGTGGCTGACGGTCGTCCCGCTCGCCGCACCCAGGTAAAGCACCGTCTCACCGCCGCTCAACCCGGTGTCGACACCCCGGGCGAGCAGCGCACCGAGCTTCGAGCGCCGGGGCTCCCAGCGCCGCCACGACCCCTCTGTTGGCTCGCCGTACACCGGTTCCCCCCGTGTCGCGAGCCCCCGTTCCCCGTCGATACGCCGCCACTCGACACCCGTGGGGAGCCCGTTGCTCTCGCTCACGACGAACCACGCGCACGGATGCGCTCGATACGTTCCTCGAGGTCGGCCGCCAACTCCGGCCGGTAGTCCCCGCTGTAGTGGTCGATACGGGCTGCGATGGCGAGTTTCCCCGCCAGGGCACGGGCGGCAGACCCCCGGTGCTCGGGGTCGGTGCCGTGGACGGCCTCGTGGGTGTAGATGACACCGTGTTTCGGCGGGTCGGCGCCACCCTGTAGATGCGCGAACAGCGCCTCCTCGGCACCGAGCACCTGCACCGTGCCGGCGGGCTGTTTCGCGAGCGCCTCCAGCCCACCGGCCAGCCCGATCAGCCGTGCCGCGAGCACCGGGTCGGCGAGCGCCGACAAGTTCGGTGCCACCTCGGGTGCGGTCCGCTCGATGTACGCGCGCAACCGGGTCTGCTCGTCGTCCAGGTCGGTGACCCGGTCGGCGAGTGAACCGACCCGCTCGGTCGCGGGTGTCTGTGGCTCCCGTGCCGCGAGCTCCCGAACGTAGCCGATGTCGACGTCGGCCTCGGGGTCCTGTGTCCCGGCCCACTCGGCGACCCGCTCTGTGAGCTCATTCGCCATCCGGGCACAGTCATCCAGGGCGCGGACGCTGTGCAGTAACTGCCTGTCGTCGGCCTGTTCGCGCTCCCGGACCGCCTCGCGCGTGGCCCGGAGACTCGCCTCGTGCAGCGCCGTGTAGTAGTCCGACTCGTCGCTCGCGAACCCGGCCGCGACGGCCGCTGCAGGCCAGTCAGCCGGCTCCTCGGCGGTTCCGGTCTCGATGGCGGCCCGGGCCCCGTCGAGGTCACCACGGTCGAGCCCCGCGAACCAGCCGTCGTCCGTGTGGTCACTCATCGCCGGCAGATACACACCGGAGCTGTATAGCCGTTCCCGCTCGCCGGGGCCGACACACTCACTCCCCGCGCAGTGACGCCACGTGGTCGACACGCTCCTGAATCAGCTGTGACGTGCCGATGTCGTGACGAACCCGCAGTCCACTCTCGCCGGCAGCCGTGAGTGCCCCGTCGGCGAGCGCCTCGGCGGCCGCGATGGACTCGCCGACCCCGACGACGGCAAAGGCGCGCGAGGTGGTCGTGTAGATACCGTCCTCGCGTTCGTCGACACTCGCGTAGTAAAGCAGGGCGTCCCCGGCCCGTTCCTCGTCGATGTCGAGGCGGGTTCCTCCCTCGGGGTCTGTCGGGTAGCCCGACGGCACGGCGTACTTGCAGACGGTCGCCTGCGGTTCGAACGTCAGCTGTGGGAGCGGGTCATCCTCCCGGGCCGCGACGAGCACCTCGAGCAGGTCTGTCCCGAGCACGGGTAGCGTGTTCATCGCCTCCGGGTCGCCAAAGCGGGCGTTGAACTCCACGACCCTGACACCCTCGCCGGTCAGCATGAACTGCCCGTAGAGGATCCCCTTGTCCCCCGACAGCGCGTCGACGGTCTCCTGCAGGATGTCGACCGCGTCGAGATACGCCTCCTCGCTCAGAAAGGGGAGGGTGAGCCCGGTGCCGGTGTACGAGCCCATCCCGCCGGTGTTTGGCCCCTCGTCCCCCTCGTAGGCCCGCTTGTGGTCCTGTACCGCGGGTGTGACGCGCAGTTCGCCGTTGGCGACAAACGCCTGGACGGTGAACTCCTCGCCGACGAGACGCTCCTCGAGCACGAGACGCTCGTAGCCGGACTTCCGGATGTACTCCTTTGCCTCCGCCGGCGTCACCTGGTCACCGACCACCTTCACGCCCTTTCCGCCGGTTAGCCCGGCGGGTTTGACCGCCAGGTCACCCCCGTTGCTGTCGATGTACTCACAGGCGGCCTCGGGGTCGTCGAACGTTTCGAACGCCGGACAGCCCGAGATGTCGTGCTCGGCCATGAATCGCCGCTGAAACGCCTTGTCGGTCTCGATGCGGGCCTCGGCCTGCTGTGGCCCGAAAGCGTAGATGTCAGCCTCGTCGAGCGCGTCGGCGACACCCGCCTCCAGGGGTGCCTCCGGACCGACGACGGCGAGTGTCGCGCCGACCTCGCGGGCGTAGGCACGGACTGCCGTGCTGTTTGTCGTCGCAAGCGTCTCGAACCCGTCTACGAGACGTGCGATCCCCGGGTTCCGGTTCTCCGCACACGCGTACAGGCCGGCTGCCGACCCGGCCAGCGCCCGTGCGATGGCGTGTTCTCGGCCACCGCCGCCGACCAGGAGTACCGTCTCCTCCATACCGGAAGGGCGGTCGACTGCGGTGTAAGCCTTGCCCCTCTGCCCACTGTGGTTTCCGGTGTCTCGCTGTCAGGCCTCTCCGGCGTCTGCGAGCAGGGCCTCGGTGGCGGGCCAGGTGCCCCGAACGATGACCACGTCACCCGCGCCGAGTCGGTCCCCCTCTTCGGGGTAGAACACCCACTCGTCGTCGGTTCGGTGGATAGCCACCGGCGAGACCCCCGGGTGGCTGTCGAGGAGCGTCCGGACGGACCGACCCGCGAACCGACTCCCCTGCCCGACCGGCACCCGCCGTACCGCCAGGTCACTCTCCCGGACCGACTCGGCGATGACCGGGTGGGTGTCGATATCGCGGAGGATACCCTCGGTCATCTCGAGTGCCGCGTCGCTGATGAGTTCGGCGCTGTTTGCCAGGTGCAGAAAGCCCCGCAACGAGACGGGGTCCTCCACGGCCCCGGCGGCCCGGAGGGTCCAGGCCTCCAACCGGGCGTTGAGGCTGTCGACCTCGACTTCCAGGTCGAGCACCTCCCGGGCGAGTGCCTCGTCGTCGAACAGTACACTCGCGTAGGCCAGATCGACCGCGAGTTCACTGACGTCTTTCATCAGCACGATCGTGTCGACGGCGCGTGTCAGGTCGGCTATCTCCGGGGTCGGCCCCGTCGGCCGCTCGTAGGGCTCTCCGGTCGCGGTCTCGTACACCTCGTTCAGCGTGTGCCCTGGGCCCCGCAACAGCAACACGTCGTCTGGCTCGAGCCGGGTCTCCCGGTCGGGGTCGAGCAACCACTCCCCGGCCCGACGGATGGCGATTACTCGGACACCGGTCTCGGTCTCCAGGTCGATATCGAGGAGTGTCCGACCGGCGTACGTCGAGCTCTCGACCAGTTCGGCCCGGGCGAGTAGCTCGGTCGCGTCGGGTAGTGCCGCCCGAATCGCACCCGGAAGTTCGTCGTCGGTGCGAACAACCTCGGCGATGTCGCCCGCGGCGCCGCTCACCTTCTCGGCGGCACCGACCATCCCGAGCACCGGGGCGAGTTGCTCCGCGTCCCGCGTGCTGCGTGCGGCCATCAGCATGTTCATGCGGGCCTGTAACTGCAGCACGTCCATCTCGGCCTCCAGGGCGAGCACCTCCTCTGCGATCGGGTCACTGTCGTGTAGCAGTGCCGAGTACGCCAGGTCGACGACGAGCTCTGCCCGGTCTTTCATCGCCACCAGCAGGGGTTTCACACCCGTCGGCTCGTACTCGATGGTCCGACCCCTCGCGCCGTCGACACGCTCCATGACCACAGTTCAGCCGACACCGGTTTCACTCTGTCGCCCAATCTGCTGCCGACGGAAGCCGACCGGCTACCCCGACACAGGTTCGAGAGACGTCACCCCGGAGACGGGTTACAGCTCCTCGGCG
>ERZ1034569.588-NODE-588-length-13130-cov-5.416291_pt1 | contig 13130 bp, 14 predicted proteins | sample MGYA00520706_ERZ1034569 | MGnify/ENA primary metagenome ERZ1034569 (study PRJEB33760, sample SAMEA4777722) | hypersaline lake metagenome | biome: hypersaline environment; feature: brines | place: Spain | collected 2014-08 | depth 0 m ...
CGCCGCTGAGGGGTGAGGACGACGGCGACCCATCGAGCTGTCGCGGCGACGCCTCGCTTCAAACATTCAACACCCCCGCGCTGTTCGGGATGCCCATCGGCGTCACCTCCGCCGGCAGCACCGCGCGGATGAATCACGGGACCGAGAACCACTTCGTCCGTATGAGCGACGACCCGACCGCCGAGAACATCCTCCCGCCGGGTAACGACGGCTACGTCGCACCGGACGGGTCGACCGGCCCCCACTACGACGACCAACTCTCCATGTTCGAGAGCTTCAAGTACAAGGATCTGCTCTTCGGCGACGATGAAGTCGACGCCGTTACCGAGTCGACACAGGAAATAACCCGACAGACCGACACGGTGACACCGGACGACGACACTACCACACCCGACGACAGCACGGCAACACCGGACGGGTCGACGCCGGACTCCTCGACGCCCGCTTCCGAAGACGACGAGACTACCACCACCAGCGATAGCGTCCCGGGGTTCACCGTACTGAGCGGCGCGGCGGCCGTATTCGGGTCGGCACTCGTCTGGCTCCACAAAAGCGGCGGCGAGGAGTAAGCTACTTTCCGAGCATCCCGTCTATTTCGTCGTCTCCGAGCAGGTCAACCAGCGGCTCCTCACCGTCTTGGTAGGACTGCCACTCACACTCGGACAGTTGGTCGCGGATTTTCGCCTCGCTGAGCTTCGATTCGAGCATTTCATCCACATCGTCGGGGTCGTAGCCTGGAACTGGCATAATATAACATACCACATAATCGGTATTATAATTGCGGGTTGAAATGTCAGGGACTATTTACTCCTGGGTCTGAGAGTACTCCGCAACCCACTCTTTAAGCGTGATTCCCATCTCAGACTGGGTAATCGCGTTCGATGAGGCGGAGTTTGCGCTCTTGATGAGTTCGGCTTCCATCGTCCTCGTGGGAACTTCGCCAATAAAATGAGGGATGGCACGCTGGACGGCTAGCGGACAGCCCACTTCATGTGCAAGGGCATAGCCAGACAGCGAGTGAGGCACTTCTTGGGTGGCATACTCGGGATCTGGCTCGATGAGTTTTTCATTATCAACAAAATCGACGTACTCGTAGCACTTTCCCACGTCGTGAAGAAGCGATGCCGCGACGATGACGTCCATGTCTGGGTCTGCGCCGTGAAACTCGCGCTGTTCGGCGGCGGTTTCACGAGCGATCCGGGTGACACCACGGACGTGTTCGACGTTGGTTACATCGTGGATGTTCCAAGCGTAGGGGATGTCGTCGATGTCTCGCCAGCCGCCACGACTGAGTCCGAGCGTCCATGCCTCAACAACTTTCTCACGCAAGTCGTCGCTCTCGATGTTGTCGAGTTCTGGGAAGGATTCACGAACTTGGGTATCGTACTCCAACATGGCTCACTCTTGGCGCGTGACGACCCGCTCTTGCCCGATGAACCGCGGACGCTCGTTGATGGCGAGGAAGTTATCGACATCCTCGCGGGCTTCCTTTGCCTTGCCGCCGGGGGCGTCATAGTCCCGGGACCCTTCGCTTCCAAGCGCACGGTGCAGCTTATCAAGATCCTCAAAGTAGAGCTCTGCGACGCCGTCGAACTCAGCGTTCTCGGGATCACTTGGGATCACTTGACTGTACCTGACGACGCCCTCGATCTCGCTGGCGATAGGCGTATGCGTGTTCTGCCAGTGGTCGATGAACTCCGCGTGTGTCATGCCATCCTGGCGGACAAGGAATGCAGAGTGCTTGTAGAGGCCGTCTGTGTCGCCGTCAACCTCGTCTTTGACGACCCGTTCCTCTCCGATGATACGCGGACGCTCGTCGATCGCGAGGAAGTTATCTACGTCCTCGCGGGCCTCGGCTGCGATCTCTTTCGTCGGGTCGTAGTCGCGCGAACCGGGACTACCGAGTGCTTCGTGAAGGTCGTCAAGCGTCTCGAAGTACAGTTCTGCGAGCCCGTCGAACTCGGCGTTCGCGGTATCTGTTGGCAGGACTTGTTGGTACCGAACGACGCCTTCGATGTTTCTCGCGATGGGCCTATGGTTTGTCTGCCAGTAGTCGACGAACTCCTCGTGAGACAGCCCATCCCGTCTGACTAGTAGAGCTACGTGCTTGTACATCCAGTGAGGATCCCTCGGCATGAAGGATAAAACTTCAGGTTGGGTGGACCGGACTGAATCTCAACGTAGGCGAACAGTGTCTGCCAGGCCGCAAGCGGGCAGACCGCCCAGTGAGAGAGTGACTTCACCGATCCGCGGATCGCCGACAGCGACGCGCTGCTTGCGTTCGTTATCTCCGGATACCGACCAACGAGGCACTCAACGAGGGTGATTGTGATGGCTATCAGCGTCGTGAATACGAGTACGGAGACGGTCCCGAGGAGGCGTCGCCTATGGCACCGCAGCGTGGGTTCGGTTCGCCCGGCATCGTCACACGCCGGACGACGGTCGTTACGATCAGCGCGACCACCGGCGTGACGGACGCCGGCTCGGCGATGGCGACGCCCGCTCCAACATCTCGTCGGGACAGACTCAAACAGTCATTCGTGTCCTAATCGAAACTGCTCACTCGTGACCGACTCGCTCGCTGTATTCAGCACGGTTCCGAGCGCGTCTCACCGATCGAGAGTTTCACCAGAGCTAAAATTCGCCGGGCGAAATAGTCACTAGGAGACCGCCACCAATGATTTGAGACCGAGAATTAGATGACATCCAAGCGAGTCGGACTGCCTGTTCCACAGAAGGTTTTAATAGGAGTTGGATGACAATCTTTGGTGTGACTATGAAGCACACACATGACAAGACAAGTGATGCTGCACCGAGTACTAGCTCGCGTCGGAGATTCATGGCAACCGCCGGGGCAGCCGGTGCGCTTGGACTCGCCGGCTGTAGTGGCGGTTCAACTGGCGGAACGACTACAATAACCGTCGGCAGCGTGAACCCGATGAGCGGTCCGTACAGTTCCCTGGGACCGAACCAGCGCCGGGGCGCCGAGCTGGCCGTCAGCCAGATCAATGCCAACAGCGACTACGACTTCGAATTCGAACTTGTGACTGGCGATAGCGAGACCGAAGCGAGGGCGGCACAAGACGAAGTGCAGCGCCTCGTCCAGCAGGAAGGGGCCGATTTCATAGTCGGTGCGATTTCGAGCTCAGTCGCGCTGGGAATCAACGAGATCGCGAACTCCTCGGAGTTCGTTTACTTCTCGGGCGGGGCCGCAGTCCCCATCACCGGGTCTGCGTGTAACCCCTGGGTTTTCCGGTTCGAGACCAACACCGCAATGATCGCCGAGGCTATTTCGGCCTACAGCGTCAACGAACTCGGGACAAACGTCTGGTTCCACTACGCCGACTACGCGTACGGGCAGTCGGTCTATCAGCGTGTTAGCCAGCGGATGGCCAACGCGAATGGGGAGTACAACGAAACTGGTGTCTCGACCTCGCAACTCGGCGCGTCGAATTACGGCTCGTACGTCAGCCAGGTCAGCAACTCCGATGCCGACATCGTCGTCTTAGGCATGACCGGCGGTGACCTCGTGAGTTTCACTAATCAGGCTGCAGACCAAGGTCTGACAGACGACAAGATTGTCATCGGGCCGACCCAAACGTTCCAGAGCGTGCTTGCTGGAACCGGCATGAACAGCGTCGGGACTTACGGTGGCGTCCGATACTTGCCGACGCTGGATACCGGTGACAACCAGCAGTTCGTCGACGCCTACGAAAGCGAATACGACGGCTCGCCAGGCAACTTCTCCCGTGTCGGGTACGACTCGCTGCGTCTGATAGCAAAAGGAATGAACGAAGCGGGCAGTACGGAGGTTGACGACGTACGTGACACGCTTGAAGGCGGTACCTACGAGACGGTCCTCGGAGATATCACGCTCCGCGAAGAAGATCGTCAGGCGACCAACCCTACATGGATGGGCGAAATTATCGACGACAGTGGATCTCCCGCCGTCGAACTGGTCAACGAAGTCCCTGCGGGTGAGACACTCCCGCCAGCAAGTGAACTCGGCTGTAACTAACCCACCATGGTCGCTCAATTTGTCGAACAACTGATAAACGGCCTCACACTGGGAATGGTGTACGTTCTCTTGGCCGCCGGACTCTCGGTTATTTTCGGCGTGATGGACGTCATCAACTTCTCACACGGAGAGCTGTTCGCGCTGGGTGCGTACTTCGCGTTGAGTATCATCGCGCCGCTGGGGAGCGGCATCGGGTTCTGGGTAGCACTGCTTGCCGCCCCGCTCATCGTTGGTGTCATCGGTGCCGGAATCGAGCGGGTCACCATCCGGCCGCTGTACGGTCGTAATCCGCTCTACCATATTCTGCTAACGTTCGGGCTCGTCCTCATCATCAACGACCTCATCAAATTGGTCTGGGGAACCGAACAGCAGCAACTGGTCGTGCCGGACTATCTCACCCAGTCAATCAGTGTCTTCTCGATTCAGCTCTCGTTGTATAACTACTTCATCATCGGATTTGCGGGGGTGCTCGCAGTCGGCACTTGGCTCCTGCTCAACCGGACGAAGTACGGGATGATCATTCGGGCCGGCTCACAGGACCGCCAGATGGTCCGAAACGTCGGCATCGACATCGACCGCTACTACACGCTCGTGTTTGGATTCGGTGCCGCGCTCGCGGCAGTCGCCGGCATCGTTCTCGGCGGCTACCAGAGCGTCTCCACCGGCATGGGGAATAGCGTCATTATCCCCGCGTTCGTCGTCGTCGTCTTAGGCGGCCTCGGGAGCTTCCGCGGTGCGGTCTTCGGCGGGCTCCTCGTCGGCGTCGTCCAGACAATGATGCGCGTCTATAACGGCACGACGCTCTTCGAACTCGGTGGGTTTGCGCTGACGATTCCCAACCTACAGGGACTAACGGTGTTCCTGCTCATGATCGGGGTGTTGCTCGTCAAGCCACAGGGACTATTCGGGACCCGAGGCGACGAATCTGAGGGCGGGGAGGGTGAGATTCTCGTTGGGTCGAGTGGTGGGTTACTAACCGACTCAACGAGAACCAAACTCGGTATACTGTTCATTGCGGCGATGATCGTCTTACCAATCTTGCTGTTGTTCACCGGCAGTCGCTACTACGTGCTCGTAATGAACAACATTCTCATCTGGGCGATCTTCGCGTTGAGCCTTGATGTGGTGATGGGCTATGCGGGGCTAGTCCCGCTTGGCCACACGATGTTCTACGGTGTCGGTGCGTACACCTCCGCGCTCGTGATGTTGCACTTCACGTCATCGTTCGTCGTAGCGATCGCCGCCGCGATTCTCATCTGTGCGGTCATCGCTTGGATTGTCGGGAGCCTCTCTATTCGAGTGTCGGGTGTGTACTTTGCGATGATCACGCTCGCGTTCGCCGAACTGTTCTACAACGCGGTGTTCCGATTGGGATTCACGGGCGGCAGCGACGGCCTGCTTGGATTTGAACCGACGATGGGCATCGCCGGGCTCGGCGTCCCTCTCTCGGAAATCAGCTTTGCGTTTATGGGCTACGAGATCGAACAACAGATTATCTTCTACTACATTGGGCTGTTGCTAGCCGTGCTGGCGTTCCTGTTCGCACGGCGTGTGATGAACGCCCCATTCGGCAGTGTAATCCAGTCAATCCGAGAGAGTGAGGAGCGCGCGGAGTTCGTCGGCTACAACACGGTCAAGTACAAGCGCCGTGCCTTCGTTATCAGCGGCGGGATCGCTGGACTGGCCGGTGGGCTCCTTGCGGCGAGTCCAACAACGTTTGTCATCTCGCCTGACCAGACGCTGGCCTGGATTCACTCCGGTGAGGTAATCGTCATCGCCCTGTTGGGTGGGATGGGAACACTCTTCGGCCCGATGCTCGGCGCGGGCGCGTTCTTCGGTGCTGAGGAGATACTCTCGCAGTACACCGAACAGTGGCGGATGATAATCGGCATCATCTTCGTGTTGTTCGTTATCTACGTCCCACGTGGCCTCGTCTCGGTCCCGTCGCTGGTCGTCCAGCGATTTGATCGGTTCGGAGAAGGTGGCAAACCCGGCATTGGCATCGACGAATCGGAGGTGCAATCAGATGACTGAGGCAGTACTGGAAACCGACGGATTGACGAAGCGCTTCGGCGAGCTCACCGCCGTCGACGACATCTCGTTATCAGTCGAAGACGGAGAGTTCCGCAGCGTCATCGGCCCAAATGGCGCCGGCAAGACAACAACGTTCAACCTCATCACAGGTGCGCTGAAGCCCAGTGAAGGAGCTGTACTATTCAAAGGCGAGGATATTACTACCATGCCCCCGCACGATCGCGTTCGACGCGGTCTCGGTCGATCGTTCCAAATAACGAACGTCTTCGGCGGTCTTACCGTCCGTGAAAATGTACGGGTCGCGGCACAGTCGGTGTACGACGATGATATCGGTCCCGTTTCAGCAATGTTCCGCGACAAGAACAGCTTCGACGGTATCACCAAGCAGACAACGGAGGTACTGGAGCAAATTGGGCTCCAGCACCGAGGCGAGGAGAAGGCCGAAACGCTTGCATACGGCGATCAGCGTCGCCTCGAGATCGGGCTGGTCCTCGCAACTGACCCCGACATAGTCATGCTTGACGAACCCACAGCGGGAATGAGCAGCGAGGAAACGCAGTCGACGATGAACCTCATCAGCGAAGTGCTTGCGGACCAGTCGCTGATGCTCATTGAGCATGACATTGACCTCGTTATGCGTGTCTCTGACAAAATCACCGTGTTGACGCGTGGGCAGGAACTTGCCACTGGTACACCAGAGGAGGTAGCGAACAATGAAGACGTTCGCGACGCGTACCTGGGAGGTGCGCGAGAATGAGTGACAAACTCCTTTCGCTGGAAAACGTACAGGCTGGGTACGGCCTGACGCAGGTATTACAGGGTGTGAATCTCGACGTAGAGCGGGGGAGCATCGTCTCGCTGGTCGGACGCAACGGCGTCGGTAAGACGACAACGCTGCGTTCTATCATCGGTAACATCTCACCAACTGGCGGGACCATCACGTTCGACGGCAAAGACATCACATCGATGAGTACGGAACAGACAATTCAGAGCGGCATTGCGTTTGTTCCCGAAGAACGACGCATCTTCTCGGAGCTCACCGTTCGTGAGAACATCGAGATGGGGCGACTCGGTGTGGATGCCAGCGATGGCCCGACCGTCGACCAAATCCTCGACATGTTCGAGAATCTCAAAGAACGCGAGAATAGCCACGGGTCAGTTCTCTCGGGTGGGGAACAGCAGATGCTCGCCATTGGACGAGCACTGACCGCAGACCCAGATCTTCTCTTGCTTGACGAACCGACAGAGGGGCTTGCACCCTACGTTGTCAGACAAATAGAGGAGATAATCCAGGATCTACACGATCAGGGGATGACGATTCTCGTGGTCGAACAGAATATCCCCATCGCGCTCGATGTCTCCGACTACACATATATCTTGGAAAAAGGGGAAATCGTCCACGAGGGGATGGCTGCAGACGTGCGAGAGGATCAGGAAGTACTCGACAAACACCTTGGCGTCGGGCTGGCAGACTGAGCGCGGCCCCTTTTATTTGCACCAGACACGGCGAACTAGCCGTGGAAACCACCAGAGTAGCGATACATACATTACACTAGTCACTGAACGATGTTCTATGAAAGATCTGCTATTGGGTATCGACCAGAACGTTGACCGGGCAGTCAAACAGGCGGAAACAGTTCTCAATCTCTTCGAGGCTGACAACATTCATGTCTACTTGCTACACGACTTTGGCGAGAATCCTGAAGGAGCCTCAGTCGTTCAAGTCAGTTCAGTAAAGCGTGCGAAGGAACTCTTCGAAGAAGCCAATGTTCCAGTCGACCTCCGTGAAGGCAGTGGGGACCCGGCAGAGTCTATCATCCAACACGCTGAGGAACTGGACGCTGACGCCATCTGCATTGCAGGTCGGAAGCGCTCACCGGCTGGAAAGATGCTGTTTGGGAGCGTTTCTCAGTCTGTGATTCTGAACGCTGACCGCCCGGTCCTGACCTGTAGCGCGCCTCATGAATTGGAGTAGGAACTGCTTTCAACACGAGTTCGTTCACACTGGTAGATCATTTTCACGCAGTCACTCATCGCGATTATCCTCGATTAATAATCCCGTGGGCCGGATTTGGGGACGATTTCAGGCCTCGAACAATTCGGACTCATTGGTGGGATAGGTTCACGCGGAGTTCGCCGGTGACTCCTCGAATAAGATCTGTATAATCTCCCTCGATGCGGTCGTCCAAGCGGTCGATAGGACCCGAGATACTGATCGCTCCATAGACGTTCCCGGAGGTGTCAGTGAGCGGAGCGCCGACCCCTGTGACACCATTTAAGAAATACTCCGTCCCGTATGCAACTCCTTGATCCTGTATCTCTCCCAACTCTGTTTCTAGGTCTGCGCGGGTCCGACCATCGGCGAGGGGGAAACTGTAACTGTCAAAAATCGCCTCAACACGCTCTGCTGGGATCACAGAGAGAATAGACATTCCACCAGCCAGTTCGTAGAGTTCGGTTTGCTGTCCGATCCGCGAGTTCGTTCGAATAGCACGGTTCCCCAGTGAATTTGCAAGGAACACTGCCTTGTCGTTTTCTTCAACTATCCACCAAGCCTTCTCGCCAGTCTCCTCTGCGATTTCGTCCAACTTCGGAACGACCTCGTCGTACATTGCCTGTGTCTCCCGAATGTCCATACCGATGTCTAGAAATCGGAGGCTGAGACGGTACTTTCGGTTGTTGTTTTGTACTACATACCCCCTGTCCTTGAGGGTCGACAGATGGGCGTGGACGGTACTTTTCGGCATCCCCAGCTTCGCGGCGAGGGCCGTAACGCTCGCTGTTGTCTCAGATTTGAGCGCTTCAACGATATCCAGCATTCGTTCGTCTGACCTGATTGTATTTTTTGTTGGCATACCGCCCGGTGGGGACAAAATAATATAAACTTATTCACTGTGAGTGAACAATATCTACCGAGATAGCGGCACCCTATCACTCAAGACACCTGCTCTGATAAAGAACTGTGACCACTAAATTTGCCGAAATTGGCATTGTACATTAAAATTCTTCCAATCTGTTTTCTGGCTCTCTAATAACGTTCTCGAAACGAATGTTCTGCTAGATGACGCTGAATACTGAACTCAACCAACAGCCGCAGTGTTGTTCTCTCTCCACAAAGTCTGAGCTGATCTCGTCTAACGAGCAGCCAAATTAGTCTATTTCGGGGACGAATCACTTCTTGTCTGAACGCCTTTCTCCAAGGAGCGGAGAATCTAATGCGAACCGAATCCTAACGGAATATACAACTATGTTCGATTCAGTATCGTTAGGCGATCTGACACTGAACAATCGGATCGGCTTAGCTCCGATGACACGGGTAAGTGCAACGGACGATGGGCAGGCAACTTCCAGGATGGCACAGTATTACACAACGTTCGCCAAAGGGGGATTCTCCTTTCTTATCACTGAGGGCATCTACACTGATAGCGTCTATAGTAAGGGCTATAACAAACAGCCTGGGTTGGTCACTGACGATCACGTGGATGCGTGGACTCACGTGACTGATGCCGTACACGACGCTGGCGGGGTGATTTTTGCGCAATTAATGCACTGTGGTGCCCAGAATCAGGGGATTCCACAAGAAAGCGATCAAGAAACTATTGCCCCGTCAGCAGTCAAGCCGGACGGTGAAAAGAACGAAGCCTACGGTGGCAACGGGCCCTACCCCAAGCCGAAGGAAGCCAACAAGGAAGACCTCGAAACTGCCCGAAAGGGGTTCGTTGCGGCGGCGATAAACGCTCACGAGGCCGGCTTTGACGGCGTGGAGATTCACGCCGCCAATGGCTACTTGCTTAACGAATTCCTTTCAGACAAAATGAATCGGCGCGAGGACGAGTACGGCGGTTCACCGGAAGCGCGGGGGCAGTATCCTGCAGAAGTCGTCAATTTGGTCGTTTCGGCTGTGCCCGAGGAGTTTATCGTCGGCGTCCGAGGGTCACAGTCGATGGTGACTGACTACAGTTACGTATGGCCCGAGGGCGAAGAGGCAGCAGCGGTGTTCTTCGAGATGCTCTCAAACACTGGGGCAGACTACATCCACACGACCGAACGCTACGCCACAGAGCCAACGTTTGGAGAAGACGGGCCATCGCTTATGGAAGCCGCGGTCAAGTACGTCACCGACAATACGGTCGTTATCGCCAATGGTAGCCTCGGGACACCCGACGCAGCACGCCAGGCGATCGACGACGGGGCCGACCTCTTAACCCTAGGGACGAGTGCTCTCGCGAACCCGGACTGGCCATCGCGGGTTGTGGCGGGCAAAGACCTCGCACAGTTCGACCGGACGCAGTTGCTGGAACCGAAAGCCACCATCAGCGACGAGGAACTTTCCCCTGGCATCTTATCAGTTGACGATTAGTCACCCTTCTTTTTACTCACACATTACCCGCTGGTTGCAGTCGTCTTCGAACAATAGGATTTCAAATATGAAAACCAGCTTTGTCAAAATACTCAACAGTTGATAGTTTTGCCCATCTAGGTGGTAGTGTTCAGATAGGCTGATTCCATGCGAATGCGAACGAACGTAGCCACTCGTTTGCTGTTCTGCTTCAGCGTTGCTAAAACGGTTTGAGAAATAGATAGTTTTGTGTTTCACACTAAAAATGACATGTTTGATGAGGTTCCGATTTCCATGCCGTTGGTATCTAAAATCGAAATCGTGTTTTCTACAGACTCGCCGAAGTGGAGCTGCGCCATCGACGAGAACGATCGCGTCATCTACGTCGTGTTTCTCGCGGAGATCTGCAAAAAAAAACTGATCTGCGACAGTATTGTTTCTTGTCGGTTCAAGCTGTGCATGAAGCAGATCATTCGTTTCTGGATCGACAACAGCGTATAGCCAATACTGTTCATCGTCAAGTCGAGTTATCGTCTCATCGACCCCAACGTGATTCGGGCTTCAACCGGACTCCGGCTGTAGATCGGTTTTGTGAACCCAGTTGTGAACGGTAGATCGAACTCGATTAACACCGAATACCTCAAGAAATAAAGCAGTATTCGAAAGCGATAATACAACCAAATGAAGCTGAATACTGAGCTTCATCAGTAGTTTCGGTGTTGCCTCTCGCTCCACATAGTCTAAGTTGATTTTGTCTAAACAGCCGCTGAATCGGGCGTTTTCGGGCACAGATCACTTTGAAAACGCACCGCCTCACCTTTCAATCCTTATCTGAACACAACCAGGCTCACCGGGGTATTTAGTTGACGTCTCGTGAGAGATTCGATATGCCCTCCACGGACACCACACGAGTAGCACCCGACCACCGTTGGGAGACGACCCTTCACGGCATTCGTCGGTTGCCGCACCGAACGGCCGCGTTCATCGTCATGATGCACCCCGCGGTCTGGGTCGGCCTATTTGTCGCGCTCCCGCTCGCGATCCTCGGGTCAATGGCCGTCTTCGGATCGCAAGCAGCCGTTGGGTACGTGATTGTCTGTGCGTGTCTGTGGTTGATGATCTGGTTTTCGAGTGCGGGGCTCAAGACGAACCGCTATCGGCTCGCTCCCGAGACTCGCACCTTGTTGATCGAACCCGAGTTCAACGATCCCGATACTGAACAGTTCGCAGCAGCGACTGGTGCTGACGAACAGACGATCGACCTCACCGAGGTAGAGTCCCTACAGTTAATTCCGCTCGGGCCGATCGTTGCCGCTCGGGTCCGCTACCGATCGTTCACTTTCACGAAGCCAGAGGGGTTCCTCATCCCGCGTGGACAACTCCGCGAAATCACCGCCAGCTTCCGATCGTGTGGCGTGGCGGTCCCCGACTTGGTTGCCGGCGACCCTCCGACACTGCAGGGTCGGCCGCTCCGTGCTGTCGCTCGGATCGCGGCGACGCCGATACTGATCGGCGTGCTCCCAGTCTACATCGTACAGGTTCGACTCGGTATCGACGTGTGGCCGTTTTTGTTCGGGTTCGTGCTCGTCACCTGGGTCGTGATCATTCGGCACCTTTCGGTCCGGTTCGGGATTCGTCTCAAGGGGAGCCGAGCACGCGACTGGCTCCTTCGGTGGGGCATCGACCTCTTCGTCGCGGGGCTGGGATTGGTGGTCGCGCTCGGATTGTTCACTTTCGTCGAGTCGATGTGAGAGTGACTTGGCAACTGAGTCTTTCACCAAGCGCAGCAACCGTCTCGATACGGAGTGTGAGTCCAAACCCGATTCCCGCTTCGTGGGTTGTTTCCACCGGTTCGAACACTGCCTCACAACCTCTTTTGGAGTGGTCATCGACCTGTAGCGACCTTCTTCACTGAGACTAATTGACAACTCGACCCTGATCGATCAGTTGGGACACGCCAGTCTCAAGAGCGAATTATGATACTTTGAAATATCGGCTCTGTTGAAATCCTTTGAAAGTGACACATTTTGCCCCGGCCGCGGTCAATACAGGAAATCCACACACTGACGTAGAACACCGATCTGCCCGTCTTACTCCAAGACTGTCGTGTGAGATACAGCGGCTGAAGTCAGCACGACGGCTTACTTCCCGCCGAATCGTATGAACCACCCGTTCACTGAACGTGCCGATCTATCGCGAACGCGCTCATTCTCGTTGGGGTCATGAATTCGGCCGGGTAGCACATGCGTACATGCCATTAGAGGGTTGATACCAATAATGCGGTAACACACATCCTACAGTTGGACTATGCAGAGACTCGAGTGCCTCGTAGACGGATGTAGCGCGACCATTGAAGCTGAGACTGAACAGGAGGTCATGGCTCAATCGGAAGAACACGCGAAAAGTTCGCACCCCGAACTTGAACTGGACGACGAGACCGTGGAAAAATCAGATCAAGTATTTCACAGTTTGAGAGAGGAACCGTACCGATCGGAGCATCGGTCTCCTGTATTGGCCGATCCGATCAGCTGGCTTTGACAGCACACCTGTGCGAGATACGCAGCCCTCATCGAGCGGCTGTTTGAGGTGCTAATATGTTTGAAGAGTGAAATTCCAACAGAGCCTGCGTTAACCAACATCGGGGTTGAACTGAACGTTGATTATTGGTTAAAAACAGAGCTCAATCTTCGTCCTCACGCAGCTCTTCAGCCTTCCACTTGAGCCGGCGCAGAATCTGCG
>ERZ1034569.592-NODE-592-length-13096-cov-8.914577_pt1 | contig 13096 bp, 13 predicted proteins | sample MGYA00520706_ERZ1034569 | MGnify/ENA primary metagenome ERZ1034569 (study PRJEB33760, sample SAMEA4777722) | hypersaline lake metagenome | biome: hypersaline environment; feature: brines | place: Spain | collected 2014-08 | depth 0 m ...
TTCTGGTATGTAGCAATATTTGTTATCGACTCATCCTCATGCTCATTGCTCGTTGACATCGCCTGACCGTAAAATATCTTTACAGTCGGGTCAATTACTGGGATGTGGTCGAGTTTAAGGATCTTACGCTGCGGGAAGGAACGCAGATTCCTGGGTTACAGATTTCCGAATCCACAGGCAAGCAAGTGTTGGATCGGCTTGACGAATTGAATGTAAATCGTGTTGAGGTGTCGTTCCCCCGCGCCCACTTGCGAGAGTCTTGGTACCGCTATGCCGACGAACTCGAGGTTCGAACCGCTGCCCTCGCACGCTCAACGCCAGGTGACGTTGATGCTGCGCTCGCCGTTGACCCAGACGAGGTAGAGGTGATGATAAACAGCTCTGACATCCAGATTGAACACTCACTTGGGAAGAGCCGCGACGAGGCGTGTTCCTTACTGGGTTCCAGTGTTCAGCGGGTGGTTGATGCGGGTGTAGATGCAGGTGCAACGTTAATGGACGCCATCCGCGCCGATAACGACTTCCTTGTCGTGACCGCTCGCGCGGCCATCGATGCGGGCGCCAAGCATGTGACACTCGCGGATACCACGGGCGCAGGAACACCCGAAACTGTTTCTGAGACTGTCACTGCTGTCGTATCGGAGGTAGGCGACGACGCAAGTGTCACGGTTCACACACATGCTGATCTAGGAGTCGCAACAGCGAACGCGGCCGCTGGGGTTGATGCGGGAGCAACAATGGTTGATGCTACGGTTGGCGGAATCGGTGAGCGTGCCGGGAATGCACCGCTTGAGGAGGTTGCCGTGCTGCTCACTGAGGCAGAGGAAGCCGTTGAGATAGACTTAGACAGGTTAGTTCCCGTGTGCCAGAGCATTCATGAAGCCCTTGGTATTGACATTCCCCCGGGAAAACCTGTGCTTGGTCAACGTGCGTATCGCCACGAGAGTGGTATGCATACCGCTGCGATACTTAAGCAGCCGGCCACTTACGAGCCATTTCCTCCATCAAAATATGGCGGGCATCGAACACTTCTTTTCGGAACCGACACCGGACGCGGTGCAGTTCGGGCACTTCTTGCGTCAATCGGGTTGGAACCGACAGATGAGCGTGTTTCCGAATCCCTTACAGCGCTGGACACGGCAGCCGCCGAGCGTGGCGAACCGCTCACGATCGAAGAGGCACGGCACGTCGTTCACGATAGCTGAAAGCTACACATTTAGAATGACTTCGTCTCCGGTCAATTCAATAGTCCCACGTGCCCGCTCACATGATAATCCCAGCCAGTGGTAGCGGAACAGTACAAGCTTCGCATTAAGCTCGCGTTCGTAGCGCTCAAGTTCCCTACACACGGTCTCGGGCGTTGCGAGTAAGCGGTCTTCAGCAAGTTCTTCAAACGGTCGGTGGAGCTCCTGTCGATCTTCCATCGCTTCGTCTTGTCCCCAGTCAATGTACCGCTGGTACTTATCCCAAAGGTGGCGTTCAGCGACACCGATTGCTTCCTCGCGGGTCGGCGCGACGAACGCCTCCCGAATCACGGGGACACCTGTATCATCACCGTTCTTTTGACGGACTGGGTCATAGTGCGTTTCCTTCTGTTGCTTGACCTCACCGATGGCTGAGTGCAAATTAACTAGCCATGCATCAGATCGGCTTGCAGCGCGATTGACGGCGTGTTTGCATTCCCTGCCATCCGCACATCGATGTCAGCAGACTGGATCGGTATAGTTGCATCACCAACAGTGTAATACTCGCCATCGTAGGTCACGTCATCTTCGGATAGCAGGCGCTTACTCGGTCCCACGGCTTCAATTAGTAGAGACACATGTTCACTCTTCGGGACTTCAAAAACCTCAAACTCGATATCCCGGTAGCCTGCTCCAACATCAAGTGCGGTGGTACCGTCGTGGAGTGCGTCAAGTATTGCGACTCGCTCTGCAATATCGACCGGATGGTGAAACGGCAGCAGCACCACAACAGTTCCAATGTCCAACCCCTCAAACTCGCCGGTAACCCGAGAAAAAAATGGCAAGAGCTGGAGTTGTGTATAATCGGAAAAGTAGCGTTGACCGGCGCTAAGAAAGTCCAATCTGGACTGGTCGGCGGCTCATGCAAGCTTCAGGAATCTCTCTCGAGCCTCCATCGGTGAGCGTTCAGGCGCTGCCTGCGGGTTCAAATATAGTCCGATGTGCATAGTTCCCCTTTGAGAATATGTCTCTTATTTTGGCGCGTTCACAAGTTCGTCACCAGGCGACACATACCTGGACAACGACCGATTCTTCAAGTATGTTGCTAACTTAATCAAATCTGGCGGCACGGAATGGCTCAATTCCGTGAGTAGTCTGTCCATCGACAGCCAAGTCGGCGAGTATCTCACCGATGACGCTAGCAAACTTGAAGCCATGCCCGGAGAACCCCGCGCCCACTACAACATTCTCGTAGTCCGGGTGAGTGTCAAGGAGAAAATCCTCGTCGGGCGTATTTGTGAACATACAGGACGACAGCCGCATCGTCGGACCCCCAGCTTTCGGGAAGTACTGTTCGACGAATTCCCTGAGGATTTGTTCGTCTTCTCGGCTGGGTTCGTTTGCGAGGTCTTCAGGTATCCCGGTTTCACCGAGATGATTGAATTTCCCCACTTTGAACCCAGGAACCTCGTACGACGGAACGCCATAGAAATGTCCTTCCTCGACGTCAGCGACGAAGACCGGACAGCGTTCAGGTTCGAACTGCGCTGGGTGTGTCGGCTGAAACCACCCGAGAACTTGTCGTTCGGGTTCTAAGATATCCGCCAATGACGGGAGAAGCTGACCAGTCCAAGCCCCAGCGGTGATGACAAGCTGATTGGCAGTGTACGCCTGCCTGTTGGTTCGTATTGTTATACTGTCTTCATTATGATCCCAGTCCTGAACCGTTTCTCGCGCTCGGACAGTCGCGCCGTGGGCGTGTGCTGACTCAACGTGTGCAACAGTACACTGCTCGCAGTCAAGGAATCCTCCGTCAGGTTGGAAGACCGCACGGTACTTCTCTGGAAGATTATATCCCGGGAATCGCTTGTTCAACTCAGCTCCTGTCAAGTCGCCGTGGTCGATATTATGAGTCGTACACGCACGTTTCGAGTTAGTATAGACACTGTCATCATCATCATCAGGACCAACATCAACGCTACCAACCTGATGTAGCAGTTTTCGCGGATGGTCTACACCAAGGTCTTTCCACAGCTCAAGGGCGCGACGGGCAATCGGGACGTAGTTTGTATTTTCGTACTGCGGAAGCCGAAAAATCCGAGTGATCCCATGTGACGAGCCCCGTACATGCGGAATATTATACTGTTCGATGCCGACAACATCGTATCCACGCCGCGCAAGGTGGTAGACCGTTGCGCTCCCCATCCCACCAACTCTAACGACCACTACGTCACACTCGATAACTGCTTTACCGGCGTCTTTAACTAACATTCGAAACTTTCCTCAAGGACGGCGCGGAGGTGGTCAGCGACCGGTGTGCGTGGGGTTGTCTTGATTCTCCGTTTCTGGACGAGAGTATTCTCGACAAGTGCGGTAATGTCGTTGCGCTCTAGACCGACTTCCTCGAAGGATCCGGTCAATCCAACAGATTCACCGAGGCGTTCACAGCCGTCAATCAACGCATGTGCAGCATCGTGGTCGGGTTCATCTGTCGTGGCGAGGTCAAGCCACCGCGCAATCTCAGCGTACTGCACGTGGCGGTTCGGGAGATTATAGATTAACCCAGGTTCGACAGAGACGGCGAGGCTGTCGCCATGGGGTACGTCTACCATTCCACCGACGCTTGACGCAATTGCATGGACCACGCCGAGACCAGCATTTGAGAATGCCGCTCCTGCGAGATGCGATCCCAGTGACAGCGTCCGCCGCGCCTCGCGGTCGTCGCCGTCGTGGACAGCGCGCTCTAGGGAGTGCCAGACGCAGGAAAGCGCGCGACGTGAGAAAGCCCGTGAAACAGGATTCGCACCCTGGTAATTGATTGCTCGATCATCCACCCAACGGTAGTCGCGAGCAGTCAGCGATTCCAGAGCGTGAACGAACGCGTCGAATCCGGACCGCGCCGTCACCGAACGTGGGAGGTCAAACGTGAGTTCAGGGTCAACGATTGCGACGTCAGGTTGTAGGAACTCGTCGCTCATTCCCCGCTTGATGCCGTCATTCGTGATAACCGCCGTTTGGGTCGCTTGTGACCCGGTTCCGCTGGTCGTCGGTACTGCGATCAGCGGACATAGCGGCCCTGGTACGTTATTAACGCTGAGATACGACGCTGGATCACCACCATGTGTGAGCAGCAATGCCACAACTTTGGCTGTGTCAAGGACGGACCCGCCACCCACGGCGATGACGCAGTCAAAGTCTGTTGACGGAATATCGTCGAAATCGCGCGTGCTTGGTTCGGTGGTTGCGTAGTGCCTTGTCACGTCGGTTGATACGAATTTAAGAACATCATCGAGAACGCCAGCATCCTCAACACCCTCATCAGTGACAACAAGCGGTGATTTAATATTGTACCGATCGAGAATATCGGGGAGTACTGCTCGACTACCATCTCCGAATTCAGTTGTCGGCATGTCGAAGGAGAGTGACGCTCCAGCGACATTATCGTCGGTCTGCATGTGGCGACGTGATGTACCCGTGTTTATTACTCTGAGGGTGCCCGGGCTGAGAATGCAACTATTGCTCAGTCAAATATCCTTGCTACTATAACGATTAGAACGCCCACCGCGGCGATTGCCGACGTCGTAAAGAATGCATGCTGGATTGTGGTTACGTCGGCGACGATGCCGAGGATATATGCGCCCGCCGCCCCGCCAATCGCAGATGCTGTGTTCGTAACTGCAAATAGTGACCCGCTCGTTGATGTGACGCTCGTCGCCGCCGCCATGGCGTTTGTCGCTGGGTACACACCATAGAGAACACCGCCCAACACGACGAATCCAGCGGTCAATTGGATCGGATCTAAGGGGAAGTAGACAAGGATAGCGATTGTCACACCTGTTCCAGCGAATGTAGCAGCGGCGAAGAAATCTCGGTCAAGTTTGTCGACAACCACACCTGCGAACATGGACGCAAGGCCAGCAGTCACCATCGTAATGGAGAGCATCGTTCCGCCGAATGACTCCTCAAGTCCCGTCTTCGACACTGCGAATGATGCAGTAAACGTCTGTACAGCCCTTACCTCAGCGCCAACAACAAGAAACAACAAGCCAAGTACGATAATTTCGCGTGACAGGAGGTACGTCGATACATTATCGAGAATTGCCTGCCGATCCAGTTCCTCATGAAATGTTTGACGAATCGCCGTCACGAAATTGGGGGATTCATCGTCGGCGTTCTTCGGAGAAACCATGGGATATGCTACATAAAGAATCAGTGAGAAGAACAGACCGAGTGCACTTCCGGTGAGTAATGCTGAGCGCCATCCCGACGTTTCCGCGACCGTGACGACGACAAGCGGGGCAACAACCGTTCCAAGTGATCCGAGTGTCCCATGAACACCCATACTCCGTCCGTACGTCTCGTTAGACTCGTTATCGCTGATGAGCGCCATACCGGTCGGGTGGTACGTTGATCCGCCGATGCCTGCGATAATCATTCCAAGCACCATCACCGGGTAGGTCGTTGAGATGGCGACGAGTGAGATGCCGAGTGCTAGTACTGACATTCCACAAACCAGAATTTTCTGATTGTCGTAGACATCTGCGAATGGCCCAATCGGTAGTTGGCAGACAGAGTACGTGAGGAAGAAGACAACAACCAGCAATGACGCCTCCGAGTAGTCCATGCCAAGTCTTGGGACGAAATATGGGAATAGTGGCGGAACGATGATACTGAAGAATTCGTTGAAGCCGTGAGAGAAACTCATCAGTCCGACCAGTCCAGGGTTCTCAACGTCGAACAATGATCGGAGCGTCTTAACTGGCATCTCTTCTCGCTGAACTCTGACAGGTTATTAAAATTTCCATTTTTGAGTGCTCGGCTAAATAAAGTTGTCCTCTACGCAGTAGTGATCACGACTCGTCAACCGACATATATTGTGAACAATAGCCACTTTTTTATTATAGCCTATTGACGGGTTCATCCGTGACATATGACATCGCGACGATCCCTGGTGACGGCATCGGCCAGACAGTAGTCGATGCGGCTCTCCCTGTACTTCGGGAGGCCGGTGACGCCTATGGGTTCGACCTCGACGTAACGGAGTATGACTGGGGCACCGAGAGATACCGGGAAGAGGGTGAAATGATGCCCGATAACGCAACCGACCAACTGGAGTCCTACGACTCAATCCTTCTCGGTGCTGTCGGCCATCCGGAGGTTCCAGATCATGTAACGCTTCACGGGTTACTGCTGCCGATTCGGAAAGAGCTCAATCAGTACGTCTGCAAACGCCCAAGCGTCCTTTACGAATGCGTTGAGAGCCCACTCCGCGGGTATGAAGGAGAGGATATCGACTTCGTTGTCTACCGGGAGAACACGGAAGGAGAGTACTCTGACATTGGTGGTCGAGAACACCGAGGCTTTGAGAGCGAGGTTGCCATCCAATCGGCATTATTTACGCGTGAAGGTGTCGAGCGAATAGCGCGACAGGCGTTCCAGACAGCAAGTGACCGCTCAGGTAAGCTAACAAATGTAACGAAATCGAACGCACAGGCGTACGGAATGGTACTCTGGGACGATGTCATTGAGGAAGTCTCTGAGGAATTCCCTGATGTGACCGTCGAGCGGTTACTGGTTGACGCTGCCAGCATGGACCTTGTTCGTCGGCCGGAGGAGTTTGACGTAATCGTTGCGTCCAACTTGTTCGGTGACATCCTCACGGACATCGGTGCGGTGGTATCCGGTAGTGTGGGTCTGGCGCCGTCCGCAAACTTGAATCCAGACGGGCCGTACCCGTCGCTGTTCGAACCAGTCCATGGATCAGCCCCCGACATTGTCGGCCAGAAGATTGCGAATCCGCTGGCGACGGTTCTGTCAGGCGCGATGTTGCTGGAGGATTTGGATGAGGTTGACGCAGCAAAGGGGGTTCGTGATGCCGTGCGCGCGCAACTGGCTGATCCAGACGGCCCACGTACACCTGATCTCGGTGGAGGTGCGTCAACAGATGTAGCCGCCAACGATCTCGAAGATCGTTTATGACTATATTCGGTGCGCTGGGCGACTACTATGACTCTCACCCCCTAAACACATAATATCTTTTTTCACAGGGTTTATTATGTACTATACCTATCACATCAATACATCATGCGGGATAGTAAGAGCCCGAAGAGTATGATTCGAGACATGTCGCGGAGAGATTTCCTTGCAACGTCAACTGCAGCAGGCCTGACCGCGGGACTGACCGGTTGCCTCGGGTCTGGTGGTGACGGGGGCGGTAGTACGACACCCGTCAAATACATCTCTAACAACAACTCGCCGCAGTTCAAGGAGATGCTTCGTGGGTTCGCAGACCAGTTCGAAGAGGAGCGAGGCATCCCCGTTGACATTGAATTCACCGAGATTGGGGGCGACTACGGACAGCGCGTCAGTCAGCTCATCCAGGCAGGCGACCCGCCAGACATCATCAATGCTGAACAGTTCCGTATCGGGTCCTACGCAACACAGGACATCCTGCGGCCAGTCGACGACGTTATCGAGGTCGTTGAGGAAGAAGAGGAAGCAATTCCTGAGAAGTTCGGATTTGTCTACGATGGCAGCCACCGGCTGGTGCCTGCCGTTGCGTCGGTGACGAACAACTGGTACCGGTCAGATATCTACGATGAGATGGGGCTCGCACCGCCGACCACCTGGGAACGTGAACGTGAAGCCGCCCAGGCGATCACGGAAGCAGATAACGACCTCTACGGAATCGGGTACACAACGTCAGGGACGGTGTACGGGTCGTATCACGCGTGGACTCGTCTGTGGGGTAACGACGCACAAGTTGCGACGCGAGACGGAGACACTGTTTCAGTCGTGCTTGACTCCGGAAGCAATCGCGACCGTGTTCGTGAAGTGCTCGAACGCGCCCAGCAGATGGTCCAGTACTCGCCGACCGCCACTAACTGGGACTGGGGCGAGATCTATGAGTCCTATGCCGGTGGGACAACCGCGACAGCGATTTACTCCGGTGGCCGTCCGAAGACGCAATCAATCGGGCAAGATCGACAATGGGCGGACGCGACCAAGCGCGTATCGAACTCGTATAATAGTTCGAACCGCGATGAGCCGCTCGGCAACTCCGCAGCGACCGGATACGCTCTTGTGCAGGGATCCGCGAACCCTGAGGAGGCCAAGGAGTTCGTCCAGTACATGGTGACGGGCGAACGACTCGTTGAGTATTCGCGCGCGCTCCGATTCCACAACGTTCCAATCTACGACAGTTGGTACGAGCCGGGGTCGGTGTATCGTGAGGGGTGGGACTATCTTAACGAGAACTTCTCAGAGGAGACTATCCAGAGTGAACGGGAAGCGTTGTTCTCTGACAACACGCAGCCGTTCACCGCAGAGACTGAGCCTGCAAATCCCTACGCTTCACCGGCGTTCACGTCGTTCCAGTGTGGTCAATTGTTCTACAACGTGACGGAAGGTGGCATGAATATCGACGAAGCAATCGACGAGGCGGCGTCAGCACTTCGCGAAAACACTGGAATGGAGTGACGTATGTCGACGGTAACTAATCGCGTCACATCCGTCGTTCCGGCGGAGTGGCGTCACCAAATAAAGGGAGCGCTTTCGCGCGTCTTTGAGAATAACTATTCCCTCCTGACCCTGTGCCTAGCGCCAGCGCTCGCGCTATACATCCTTGTCGCCATCTTACCTATGCTGTGGGCGTTCAACCTCAGCCTCTACGAGGTGTCGACATTGAATCCAGTCTGGGAATGGACCGGTCCGGGGCGACTCATAGACATCATTATGTCAGGGTCGTTCCAGGTAGGATTCGGACGGAGCCTCATATTCGGTTTCGGCTCGGTCCTCCTCCAAATTGTTCTCGGCGTCTCACTGGCGCTGCTGGTTAACCGGGAATTCAAGGGGGCAATCCTTGCTCGCGCGCTGGCTCTGCTCCCGTACATGGTTCCTGCCGTCGCCATCGGGATGGTTGGTCAGTTCATGCTCAACGCCCAGTATGGCGTTATTAACCTCTTGCTGCTCCGCATCGGCATTCTAAATGAGCCTCTGGCGTTCTTGGGTCTCCCGGAGACTGCAATGTTGACAGTCATGCTTGTCGGGTCCTGGAAGTTCGCTGTCTTCGTTACGCTCCTGACACTCGCTCGACTGCAGTCGATTCCCGAGAACTTCTACGAAGGAGCGACGATGTGTGGGGCAAACGCCTACCAGAAATTCCGCGACGTTACGTTGCCCCGCATTAAGAACGTCATCCTCATTGCTGCGCTACTCCGGACCCTGTGGATGTTCAACAAGTTCGACATCATCCACATTATGACCCGAGGTGGCCCCGGTGAGGAAACGACAACGATTCCGCTACTCGCGTATGAGATCGCGTTCAATCAGTACAACCTCGGTGAGGCCGCGGGCATAACTGCGGTGATTTTCGTGTTCCTCGCAGGCTGGTCAATACTGTACTTCCGTGTCGCCAAGCCCGAAGAGGAGGTGCGTGTCGCATGACACAGATCGTCGGAAACTACATCACATACGGTCAGGCCGCTCGAATTAAATCGGTCTCCTACCAGGTTGTCGTATGGGCAACGCTGCTGGTCCTGATGGCTCCGATTGCCTGGGTAATCATCGGTTCTCTCAGCGGGCTTGACGCGTTGCTTGCTGGCGACCTGGCACGTATCTTCGGATCCCTCACGCTCCAACCGATGCGGGACGTGTTCTTCGCGTCAAACTTCCTGACGTATTATAAGAATAGTCTCGTCGTCGCTGCAGGTGTCGTAGTTTTCACAGTCGTTGCATCGACACTCGCTGGATACGGCCTTACGCGGGTCCAGTTCCGCGGAAAAAAGTGGCTCATGCCGGCGTTTGTGGTACGGGCACTGGTGACCCCGGCGTTGTTGGCGATTCGCCTGTGCTCGAGCTGGGGCGCACCACGGGTGGTGAATTCCCTTGTGGGGATGATCTTGTCCGGAGCGACGGTGCCGATATCAGTGGGCTCCCTGTCACTCAGGATGGTCTTCCGACCAGCTCGGACATCATTCTGGTAGTCTGTCTGGATGGTCGGCGGGTCGCGCTGGCATTCGTTCAAGGACATCGCACTCCCGCAGGCAGCACCTGGGATGGTTGCGGTCGGCATCTTCGCGTTCCAGTCATCGTGGAATAACTACACTTACCCAAAGGTGCTTATCGCGGAGGACACGCTTCGTCCTCTGACGACAGGCCTCACTCAGTACGCTGTCCAGAATTACGTGTTCTGGAATCAGGTGATGGCTGTCGTGTTCACGATGGTTATCCCGGCGTTCCTGCTGGTGTACTTCCTCCAAAAGTACCTGCTGGAAGGGTACAAAGCAACGGCATAACAATCTCGATACAAACCAAACTATGACTGATATAAAAGTTGATACACTTCGCAAAGAATTCTCTAGTGATAATGGAAAGATCGTCGCTGTCGACGATGTATCCTTTACTGTTGAGGACGGCGAATTCGTCTGTATCGTCGGTCCATCCGGGTGTGGGAAAACCACGCTATTACGATGTATCGCTGGACTTGAGCGACCGACGAGCGGCAGTATCACACTCGACAACGATGAAATAACTGACGTACCCCCTCAGAACCGGAATCTAGCCTTCGTGTTTCAGGATATCACCCTCTATCCTCACATGAAGGTGTGGGAAAACATCTCGTATCCCCTGAAGCTGGACCGTGTTAATTCGGAAAAGCGATATGAGCGAGCACAGGAAGTCGCAGATACGATACAAATCGGAGAGTTACTGGACAAGTACCCCGGAGAACTCTCCGGTGGTCAGCAACAACGCGTCGCAATCGGACGGTCGATCATCCGTTCCCCGCGAGCATATCTGCTCGACGAACCGATGAGCGACCTCGACGCGAAGCTTAAAAAGGAGATGCGCGTCGAGCTACAGCGCATCCAGCAACAAGTCGGCGGGACGATGGTCTACGTCACCCATGACCAGGAGGAGGCCATGACACTCTCCGACCGTATGCTAGTCATGGACGATGGCGAAATCCAGCAGTTTGGCTCACCACAGACAGTCTACCACGAGCCAAACAACATGTTCGTCGCACAGTTCATCGGCTCGCCCGAGATCAACCTCCTCCCGGCCGTATGTCCCGATGGAACCGCCCAAACAGTCGAGATCGACGATACCGACTGGACGGTTGAGACCGGAATCACGAACGCGTCCGTTACTGGGGACGTCATATTCGGATTCCGACCACGGCACACAACGGTCAAACAGGCTGATAAGCCAGGTGGACTCGGCGGCGAAGTTACGCTCGTCGAGTCTATCGGTGACGAGAGCATCCTCTACATCGATACAGAAGTCGGTGAAGTGCGTGCAGCCGTCAATATCTATGAAAAAGAAATCGAAGAGGGAGACAGTGTCACAGTCGACGTCGAACGTTCATACCTCTTCGATAGAGAGGATGGTACGACTATTGCACATAGTACGACCGTCCAGAACCAGACGAAGAATTTGCTAGAAATCTAATGTCATCGCAACACGACGACGGACCACTGGATGGGCTCCACGTCATTGACTGCTCCGGGATGATAAGCGGAGGATTCGCAACTGTCCAATTAGCTGATTTCGGTGCTGACGTCGTGATGGTCGAACATCCTAATCAGCCAGACCCAATTCGGGAATGGCCGCCATTCGATGGTGACAAGTCTCTGTGGTGGTGTTCACTCGGGCGGAACAAGCGCTGTGTCACACTCGACCTCAGTACGGAGGAAGGAAGCGCGCTGTTACTTGAACTCGTTGACAGCGCTGACATCCTCTTCGAGAACTTCCGCCCGGGAACGATGGAAAAGTGGGGCGTTGGCCCGAAGACCCTTCGATCCGAGAACCCGGAGTTGATTGTGGTACGTCTCTCCGGCTATGGACAGACCGGACCAAAGTCCCAGAAGCCGGGATTCGGTACCGTTGCAGAGGGGCTGTCCGGTTGGGCTGCGGTTAATGGCTTTCCGGACAGCAAACCACTCCTCCCACCTATCAGTTTGGCGGACTTGACAGCCGCCCAGTTCGCCGTCCAAGCAGCAATGTTCGCTGTCTTCGAACGTGATGTTGGCAACCGTGGCAGCGGCAAGGGACAAGTGATCGATGTTAGCCTCTACGAGTCGTTGTTTCGATTGTTCGTCAGCGATGCCGCAGCGTACGACCGGCTTGGCGAAGTTCCTGAACGGATGGGGAATCACCACCCGAGTGCAGCGCCGCGAAATATCTACGAGACCAAGGACGGCTACATGACATTGTCAGCATCCTCGCAAGGCATCTTCGAGAATCTAATGAAAGCGATTGGGGAGCCTGAGCTCATCGACGACCCACGATTCATAGATAATGACGCTCGCGTAGAGCATAATAATGAGCTCGATGATATAATCGAGGCGTGGACTCGTCAGCGAAAGACTGAGGAGGCGATTGAGAAGATGGAGACCGCGGACGCTGTTGTCGGACCAGTCTACAACATCGAGGACATTTTCGAAGATGAACAGTACCACGCCCGCGATAATATTATATCCGTTGAAGATGATAAAATCGGCACTGTCCGGATGGCGGCCACATTACCGAAATTTTCGCGGACGAAGGGCTCCGTGAGACACACTGGTCCAGCGCAGGGTGAGCATAATGCGGAGGTGTTCCTTGAGGAGATGTCTTTGAACGAGGAAACGTACGACCGTCTCCGCGAGCAGGAAGTTATCTGACGTACGGCCACAATTGGCTTACTAACCTAACTCGGCTCTGCACGTTTAACTAGTATCGAAATATGGTAGGCAACGACGGCTGATGCTTCCGATGACGGATTTTCTGTCATGCACCGATCCACTGGATGAGTTCGAGTCACTCTCATATCACTAGACTCGCCACGCCAAAACGTACGTAACAGGTCTTGCTGCTGTAATGACCGCGACGCGATTTGCAAATTAATTCTCAATTCTGGAGGCAAGCGGTCT
>ERZ1034569.593-NODE-593-length-13084-cov-8.495740_pt1 | contig 13084 bp, 18 predicted proteins | sample MGYA00520706_ERZ1034569 | MGnify/ENA primary metagenome ERZ1034569 (study PRJEB33760, sample SAMEA4777722) | hypersaline lake metagenome | biome: hypersaline environment; feature: brines | place: Spain | collected 2014-08 | depth 0 m ...
CGGCCCCGCCCCCCGCCCTCACGCCCCGCCCGGGGCGCGCGCCCTCGGGGCGCCCCAGCCGTGGTCCCACCCGCGCCCCCCACCCCCAAATCCGCCGCCGTATGTTGGCCGCCGCCCCCCGCGCCTCGCGGACCGCCGTCTGTGCGGCCGCCGGGACCGCCTCACCCGAGGCGTCGACGACCCGGCCGGCGTCCCCGACGACGAACGTGCCGTCGCCGGCGCGGAGGTTCGCCCGGACCTCGTGGCGATCCCCGTCGGTCGCGTCCGGGCCGCGGATACCGCCGGCCCAGACGAACGTGTCGTAGCCGAGCGCGCGGCCGTCGGCCAGGTGGACGGCGTCAGTGTCGGCGGACTCGACCGTCGCGCCCGTCTCGAGGGCGACATCCCGGGCCCGGAGTTCGTCGCGGACCGCGTCGGCGAACGGCTCGTCGAACCCCGGCGCGATGCGGTCGGCCATCTCCACGACCGTCACGTCGAGGTCGAGGGTCTCGGCGTCCGAGAGCGCCGCGAGCTCGCCGGCGACCTGGATGCCCGACAGTCCGCCGCCACCGACGATGGCCTCGCCGCCGGGGGCGTCCAGCGCGTCCCGGCGGATGGTCTCGGCGTGACGGAGCCGCTTCAGCGGCGTCGCGTGCTCCTCGACACCCGGCAGACCGTAGAACGCCGTCTCCGCGCCGAGACAGACCGCCGCGTAGTCGTAGTCGAGCCGCTCCGCGCCGCCGTCCGCGGCGTCGAGCGTCGCCACCCCGGCCTCCGGGTCGACGTCCGTGACACGTGCCCGCCGCACCTCGGCGCGGCCCAGCACGTCCGCCAGCGGGACCGTGATGACCTCCGCCAGGTCGGGATGCCGCACGACACGGTGGAGTTCGTGCTGGACGAGATGGGTGTCGGACTCGTCGACGACGGTGATGTCGACGTCGTCGGGGAGCCGGCGCTCCAGTCGGCGGGCGACGGTCAGTCCCGCGTATCCGGCGCCGAGTACGGCAACGTGCATACGCTCCGTTCGGGCGTGGCCCCCAAAGCCCCACCGACACGCCGTGGGAGGTTTCTCGCCGGCGCCACAGCCCCCGACCATGACCGACCACAGGGCGTACCCTTTCGGCCTCGCGCCGGCCGTCGTCGTGCTCGCCGTGGGGCCGGCGCTCGCGGTCGGGTTCCCGTCGCCCGTCGGGGTCGACCCCGGGCCGGGCCGCTATCTCGGGATACCGGTCGTCGTCGCCGGCCTCGCGTTCGCCGGGTGGGCCGTCCACACGTTCGCGGTGGCCGAGGAGCCACCCTCGCACACCCGCGAGCCGGGGACGCTCGTCACCGACGGGCCGCTGCGGTACAGCCGCAACCCCATCTACCTCGGGACCGTCGCCGCCGCGCTCGGCGAGGCGCTGCTGTTCGGCTCGGTCCTCCTCGCGGGCTACGGCCTGGCCCTCTGGGCCGTCTACCACGTCGTGGTGGTCCGCCGCGAGGAGCCACACCTCCGGGCGGCGCTGGGGGAGGCGTACGCCGACTACTGCGAGCGGGTCCCGCGCTGGCTCTGAGCCGCCGGGGGCGCCACGCTTTCGCCCTCGCGCCGCCGAGGGGTCCGCATGGGCTACCACCACATCGACCCGGACGACCTCCCGGCGTCACCCGACCACCCCTGTGACCGGCGGTCGGTCACCGAGGCCACCGAACTGGCGCAACTCGCGCTCGCCGTCTACACCATGGAACCGGGCGAGCAACTCCCGACGACCTACCACTACCACGAGCAGCGCGAGGAGGGCTTCTACGTCGCCCATGGCACGCTCGTCGTCGAGACGCCGGACGGCGAGTACACCGTCGACCCGGGCGAGGTGTTCGTCGCCGAGCCCGAGAGCCCCCACCGCGCTCACAACCCGGCCGCCGCCGACGGGCCGGTCCGGGTCGTGGGAACCGGTGCCCCGGCGTTCGACATTGCGCGCCCCTACGACTCCGACACGGGCGGTTCCGGTGGGTGATCAGCCCTCGTCTGGCTCCTCCACCGCCTCCCGGAGTTCGACCAGGTGCGACTGCACCACCGACAGCGTGGCGTCGGCGTCGGCATACCCCTGCTCGTACTCGGACAGCGCCAGGTCCACGTCGTCGACGAACGACTCGACCGCGGCACGAAGGTCCTCGTCGTCGTCCTCGGTCATACGACAGCCGAAGCACGACCCGGGTTTGGCTCCTGTGGTGTGCGTGTTCCGATACGACCGCGCCAACGGTCCGGATGCTGCCCGTTCTCCCCTGTTACATCGCGTATCTCGACGGTATCCGGGAGGAGCACACCCGTACGGGCGGGCAGAGGGGCCGTGGTTGCCCCTGTCTCGGGTGAGCGCAGCGAGCGAGGGCCGCGCCGGGGCTTGGCTCCGGCTGAACGTCCGAACGCCGGCGGGGTCGCGGGCGAGGCCCGCGGGTTGATGACCGGCCGGCGGAGCCGGTCAGCTGGCTCCCGCAGTCGCTTGCAGTTCGGAGCTGGTCGATGGTCAGCGGATCTCCGGGTCGCCTCGGCGTCGGAATACGGGGCTTTCTGTGGGCGGCGAAGCCGGCGCGAGGGCCACCGAGCCGTGAGAGCGCTCAGTCGTCGGCGTTCGCCTCGGGGTCGGCGTTGGCCGCGGCCAGCGCCTCCGCGGCGGGGCCGGTGAGGTCGAGGCCGCCCGAGAGGTCCCGCTGGGGGTACGGGATATTGATGCCAGCGTCGTCGAACCGCTGCTTGACGGTCGTGACGTACTCGCCACGGGTGCGGACGAAGTCGGCGCGCGAGGGGTTCCGGATCCAGAACCGGCACTGGAGGCCGACGTAGGAGTCAGCGAGCTCGGTCAGCCGTACGGAGGGCGCGGGGTCCTCGAGGATATCGTCGTTGGCTTCGGCCTCCTCCATGATGATGTCGGTGGCCGCCTCGATATCGTCGTCGTAGCCGATGCCGAAGACGAACTTCATCCGGAGCTTGTCCTTGGCGACAGGGTTCTTGATGACGCCGTCGGTGAGCTGGGAGTTCGGGACGGTCAGCAGCTCGTTGTCGAAGGTGCGGACCCGGGAGACGCGCAGCGAGATGTCCTCCACGATGCCGGAGTTGTCGTCCCACTCGATCCAGTCGCCGATGCGGAACGGCCTGTCCGTGTAGATGAAGATGCCCGCGACAAAGTTCTTGAGGACGTCCTGCATCGCGAACCCGATGGCCAGCGTGGCGGCCGCAGCGATGGTGGCCAGCGACTGGAGGAAGTTCCCGAAGCCGGCGAGGCCGAAGGCTGCCGTGACGGCGACGAAACCGATGACGATGCCGACGACGCGTTTGAGCGGTCGCTTGGCGTGGTCGTCCAGGTCGCGCCGGTCCAGCACGCGGCCGAAGATCGGGGTGATGAGGACCCGGCCAAGCAGATAGATCGCGATGAAGACGACGACGAAGACGATCGCCTGCGCGATAGGGGCGGCCAGCGCGGCCGGGACGCCGACGCTCTCGAGGGACTGGGAGACGAAGCCGGTGCCATCCACCGCGGTCTGTACGGGGGCGAGCGGGAGTCCCATCACCGGAACACCCCGGTGTGGCCGCGTGTCCGGAACAGTTCCGCGCCCGCGCGCTCGGCCAGTTCCTCGGCGAGTGCCTCGGTCGTGGTTCCACCACGGGCGGCCCGCAGGAACTTCACCTTCACCAGGTCGCGCTCCGCGAGCTGGTCGCGCAGCTCCTCGACGACCGGGTCCAACCCGGCCTTGCCGACCCAGACCGTCACGTCGAGGTCGTGGGCCCGCCGTTTGATGTCGTCCGTCATGTAGCCCGGCTTCGTGGTCGTCTGTGTTAAAAGCTATACACGTTGCCGTCCCCGAGCGACGATCGGAAATCGGTCAATCGTAGGGGTAGCGGGCGTGCTCACCGCAGTCGCAGGTCACGACGACGTGGCCCTCGCGGGTCCGGACGCGCGCGTTCCGTCCGGGGACCAGATAGGCGTCGCAGCGGTCGCAGGTGAGGGGGGGGACCGGGTGGGGGCGCGGGGGGCGGCGGCGCGCGGCGCCCGGGGGGGCCGGGCGGACGTCCCGCCGGGCGGGGTCCGGCGGGTCGGCGCGGACCGCCTCGCGCGCCAGTTCCTGTAGCCGCCGGATCCGCTCGGTCGCGATGGTTCGGTCGCTCGCGTCCACGCCACGTCTGCGACCGCCCCCGGGTTGTGCGTTGCGGGTCCCGGCGGCACGCGGGACGGGTGGACTCTCGCAACCCTGAAGTAAGCGCCCTCCTACCTCGATGTATGGACCTCTCGCTGACGGCGGAACAGAAGCAGATCAAGGAGATGGTCGCGGAGTTCGTGGACGAGGAGGTCGTCCCGCGCGCCGCGGAAATCGACCACGAGGACGAGTTCCCCCAGGACCTCGTCGACGAGATGGGCGACCTCGGGCTGATGGGTGCCCCGTTCCCGGAGGAGTACGGCGGCGCCGGTCTGGACTACCACGCCTATCCGATCGCGCTCGAGGAGATCTCGCGCGGATCGGGCGGCCTGGGCACCATCATGGCCGCGCACGTCTCGCTCGCGGGCAACATGGTGTACCAGTTCGGTGACGAGGCCCAGAAGCGGCAGTACCTCGAACCGATCGCGCTCGGGGACGACATCGGCGCGTTCGCGCTCTCCGAGGCCGGCGCCGGCAGCGACGTGCCCGCCATGGACACCACGGCCGAGCGCAACGGTGACGGCTACTACATCAACGGCGGCAAACTGTGGATCTCGAACGGCTCCGTCGCGGACACGGTCACCGTCATCGCCAAGACCGACGCCGGCGCGGGCCGCGAGGGCATGTCCTCGTTCATCGTCCGCCCCGAGGAGGACGACGGCTTCATCGTCGAGGGCACGGAGGACAAGCTCGGCGACAAGGGCTGCCCGACCGCCGAACTCCGGTTCGACGACTGCTACGTCCCCGAGGACCGCCTGCTCGGCGAGGAGGGTGATGGCTTCGTCCAGGCGTTGAAGACCCTGAACGGCGGGCGCATCACCATCGCCGCGCGCTCGGTCGGCATCGCCCAGGCCGCGCTCGATGCCGCTACCGACTACGCCGGCGACCGCGAGCAGTTCGACCAGCCCATCGGCGACTTCCAGGCCATCCAGCACAAGATTGCCGACATGGACACGAAGACCCGCGCCGCGCGCCTGCTGATGCACGACGCCGCGGACAGGAAGATGCGCGGCGAGCGCTTCCGCAAGGAGGCCGCCCAGGCCAAGCTCTACGCCTCTGAGGTCTCCCGCGAGGTCGCCAACGAGGGCATCCAGATCCACGGCGGCTACGGGTACACCAAGGACTTCCCCGCCGAGCGGTTCTACCGCGACGCCAAGCTCAACGAGATCTACGAGGGCACCAGCGAGGTGCTGCGCAACACCATCGGGCAGGACCTCCTGGACTGATGCGGTCCCTCGACCGGTAGGTTGGTCCGTTGCCAGCCCATACCGGTATCCATGACCGCGACCGGTACCGACGGTGACGTGACGGCCACCTACGAGGAGACAGACGAGGAGCGGCGGCTCACCTACGAGCGCGACGGCCGGCGGGCCACGGTGGCCCAGAACGCCGACGGCTACGCCATGCTGAAGGTCCGCAACGGCCCCGGCGGCGACGAACTCGAGCGCTACTACGGCTTCGATATGGCGCTTGACCACGCCGCCGAGCTGCTCGGCGTCTCGCCGCACGACCTGCCGGTGCCCGAGGGAGCGGCCGACATGGGGATGTGAACGAGCTGTTCTGATGAGTCGGGGGTCCTCGCGGGGCGTCGTGCCGCCCGTGGGAACCGACCAGCGGTTCGCTCGGGGGCGGAACACCAGACGGCTCGCCACAGAAGCCGGTCGGAGAGCCGGCACCCGGGCACCCAGCCGGGGCGAAACTCCGGCACGCTCGCTCCACTCGCGCGGACGGACCCGTCCGTACAGTGGCCGCTTACTCGGCCAATATCGGCTTCCTAGCTGCTGTGGGCGGTATATGACACGTGCCCATGCCCCTCGTCTCGAAAGGCGCTGTTCCAAGAGGTCGCGGTCGGTCAGCGCCGGTCGCGATGCTCCTCGGCGAGGGCGGTCGCCTGCTGGCGGTTCTGGCAGGCCGTCCAGCGGACCTGCGCGGCGTCCCGGTAGGCCAGCGCCTCCTTGACCTCGTCGCGGAGGGGGCCGTGCTCGACGGCGAGGACGGTCCCGTCGGCGTCGCCGAGTTCGTAGACCCCGTAGCGGTCGGGGATCCTACCGACCGTGGCGCGCTCCAGCGGTTCCCAGGCCTTCCGTAAGGGCATCACTCCACCTGCTCGGGGGCCTCGGTCCCCTCACCGTCGCCCTCGGACGGGGCGACGATCTCGTACGCTTGCTCGGAGACCTCGTCCTCGACGAAGACGAAGACGCGCCCACGGGCCTCCGCCGGGTCGGCGGTCACCTCGACGCGGTAGCCCGTGTTCGTCGCCTCGACGCCGGGGAAGACCGACTCGGACTCGTTCCGGCCGAGGATGACGCGGCCGACGCCGGCCGATTCGAGGATCTCGTCGTCGGTCTTCCGGTCGTTGACGTACAGCATCACCCCCTCCGTCTCTGTGGGGTCCGTGACGAGGAGGTGGACCTCCTTGCCGGGGGCGGAGACGACACGACCCTCCGCGCGCTTGGGGACGCCGTGGTAGAACACCGACCGACCGTCGGTGTAGGTCACCTCGACGCCCTCGGGTTCGAGCGAGACGCCCACCGTCTCGGGCGGGACGTCGGTCCGGTTGGCACTACTCATACGCATCGGTACAGCGCTCTGGCTTAAAAGGGCCGCGGGGCTGACGGGTGGACAAAATCGTTAAGACGCATACGACGGTTGTTCTCACATGCACGGGCGTCCGGGTATCGAGCAGGACGTCGGCCGTCCTGGTCGCGGTGTCGGAGCCGCGCCCGGTACGACGCCCTGGCGGGGAGCGGCATGACGATGGAAGACACCTTCTTCCGTGAACTCGCGGCCCGGAGCCGCGACGCCATCATCAGTATCGACGCCAACAGCGAGATTCTCTTCGCCAGCGACGGCGTCGAACGCGTCCTCGGCTACGACCCGGACGAGTTGGAGGGCGAGTCGTTGACGACGGTGATGCCCGAGCGGTTCCAGGAGGCACATATGATCGCCATCGACCGGTACCTCTCGGAGGGCGAACGGACCCTCGACTGGGACGATATCGAGCTCCCGGCGGAGCACGCCGACGGCCACGAGGTCCCGCTCTCCATCGTCTTCGAGGAGCACGAGTACGACGGCGAACCGGTGTTCTCGGGCATCATGCGCGACATCTCCGACCGCATCGAGCGCGAGGAGCAGCTGGAGCGGCAGAACGAGCAGCTGGAGCAGTTCGCCTCGGTCGTCAGCCACGACCTTCGGGACCCCATCAACACCGCGAAGGCGACGCTCTCGCTGCTGGAGACGGAGTCGGACGCCGGGGCCCAGGAGTACGTCGAGGACCTCGACGACGTCCTGGACCGGATGAACGAGCTCGTCGAGGACGTCCTGCTGCTGACCCGGACCGGGCGTGCGCTGGGCGAGACCGAGCCCGTGGACCTCGGTGCCGTGGCCAGGCGGGCCTGGTCGATCTCGGGGAGCGACGCGGCGACGCTGGTCGTCGAGGCCGACGGGCTGACCGTCGAGGCCGACGAGGGTCGGCTGCGAGCGCTCCTAGAGAACCTGCTCCGGAACTCCATCGAGCACAACGACGGGGCGGACCTCCGGGTGACGGTCGGGTCGCTGTCCGGCCGGACGGGGTTCTACGTCGCGGACAACGGGTGCGGTATCCCGGACGAGAGGCGGGAGACGGTGTTCGAGGCCGGCCACACCACCAACCGGGAGGGGACGGGGCTGGGACTCGATATCGTCCGCACGGTCGCGGAGGCCCACGGCTGGACGGTCGACCTGACCGAGAGCGACGGCGGTGGCGCTCGGTTCGAGTTCGAGACCGGCGCCTGACCGGACGCGGCGGGTACCGTGACGCGGAACCCGTCCCCCGCCCCGAAAGGTTATTATGTTCCCGGTCGACGGTCCGTCTGATATGTCCAAGAAGGCCCTCGCGGCCGTCGTCCTGCTCGCCATCGTCGGTCTCTACCTCGTCCGCCGGTAGTCCCGCCCGGGCGCGGCGCCCGCGCCGGCGAACGACACCACTTACCGTCGGGCCCCGCTATCGACCGGTATGGAGCACGGGGTCGTCACACGGAATCCCGACGAGCTGGAGTGGCCGGAGTTCGATAGCTGCTTCTACGAGGTGAAGTCCGTCGCCGGGAAGCCATCGGACCCCGAACCGAACGCCATCAACATGGTGTCCTGCTTCGCGGACAACGCGGCCGCCACGGGCAACCCCGACCTCGTCCCGGAGGACGACGAGGGCCGGAGGGCGACCCGCGAGCGGGAGTACTTCGACTGGGACTACATCGACCCGTCGCTGGCCGACTACAAGCGCGGCCTGCTCGACATCGTGGAGGACTGCGTGGCGGTCAACGGGGACGTGCGCCTGGACGACGTGGGCTGGCCGCGGGGCGAGTACTGCCACTGCGACCGGTGCGACGCGGCGTTCGCCGAGAGCGGCTTCGAGGACCGCGGGGCGTGGCGCGCGGCGATCATCACGGAGTTCGTCGCCACCGTCCGCGAGCACGTCCCGGGCGACCTCTACCTGACCGTCTACCCCGACCCGTACCCGGGCCACCTCTACGAGCGCTCCGGCCTCGATCTGGAGGCGCTCGCGGAGTACGTCGATGAGTTCGTCGTCCCGATCTACGACATGGCCTACTCGACGACCTACTGGCTGGAGATCCTGGCGTCGGCGTGGGCCGACCGCTGCGAGGAGTTGGGTCTGCCCTTCACCGTCGAACTGTACGCCGTCAACGTCGACCTGGACAACCTGCTGAAGGCGGCGACGGTGGCCGGCGAGTACAGCGACCGCGTGCTGTTCGGCTACGACGCCTCGCAGGCCCGGGCGGCGCTCCGCCGGCTCGATGCCGAGTCGCGCTCCGGCGTCGACCACGGGAGCCGGGACTGACGCGTCGCGACCGACCGCGCCGGAACGCGCTCGCCGGTCGACTGCGCCACCTCGGCCGTGTCGCCGTCCACACGGCGGACGCTGCTGGCCGCGATGGGCGTGCTCGGCGGAGCCGGCGACTACACCGTGACGGCCACCATCGAGGACGACCAGAGCAACCGGACGCTCGCGTCCCCGGCGGGGGGACGGCACCGCGGCGGGTGATGGGAGCGATGCCGTGGGTCGGGGAGACATCCGCGTGGCCATCAGCCCCGACAGTGGGCTGATGTCCCGCGCCGGGCTCAGACGCCCCGACGTCGACGCCACTCCCGGAGGATGTCGCGGTCGCGGGTGTCCGCCGGGAGCTCGGTGAACCAGCGCGCCTCGCTGATCTCCCCGTCCGGGTCCCGGGGCCGGGGCGTCGGTCCTTCGGGATCGGCCCGGGCGGCGTACACCGGAAGGACACCCCAGGTGTCGTAGCCGCCGGTCCGGACCTCGACGCGGCCGAGGACGCCGAGCCCTTCGTACGTGGCTTCGACGCCCGCCTCCTCGGCGAGTTCGCGACGTGCCGCCTCCCGGAACGACTCGCCGGGGTCGACCTCGCCGCCGGGGAGCACCCACATGTCGACGCCCTCGTGCCGGACGAGCAGCAGGTCGCCGCCGGGGCGATGGACGATGGTGTGGGCGCCGTAGGGCGTGCCCCGCTCACGGATGCGGCTGGCGAGGGTGCGGAACCGTCCCCGCGAGACGTGCTTCTCGTGGCGTCGCTCGAGGAAGCCGTCGTGGCGCTCCCGGAGCCGGTGGTAGGCCTGCTCGGCCTGCTGGTCGGCCTCGTCGGCCAGGTACCACAGGTCGTCGAGCGACATCAGTCCATCCGCCGGAGTGCCGGCACCGGGGCTGGAACCCCTGCTAACGGTCCCTCTGGGCGGTTCGCTGACGGTCCGGTGTGGGTGGGTCTGGCGCCGGGGCGGACGGAGGGATGCATAACGCCGGCTACACGTGGCCATCGCAAAAAGCGTTCGACCGTCCGTGTCAGAGCATCGTCCGGCGCCGGTCGGACGTCCCGGCCCGCCGACAGGGACCGCGTCCCGTCACGGGCGATGGCCCACTCGGCTGTCGAACCAACGTGCTTTTGCGGTGTCGTGGGGAACGCGAACGCATGAGCTTCGAGAAGGGCGACACGGTCGTGCTGCACGACGAACACAGCGAGTTCGACGGCCAGGTGGGCGAGGTGACGCAGGTCTCCGAGACGATGTTCGGCGACGCCACCTACATCATCCAGTTCGAGGACGGCCAGGAGGCCGGCATCTCCGAGGACGCCATCGAGGCCGCCCCCGAGGACGCCGCGACCGACGAGGACGAGTCACTCGCGGGATGGCGTCGGTCCCCTTCCACTACGTCGAGCTCCGGACGTTCTGCTACGCTACGGAGGACACAAAGCGCGTCGAGTCGGCACTCCGCCGGTTCCTCCCCGACCGTGGCGAGGACGACCCGCGGGATCCGGTGGAACTCCGCTGGTCCGAGACGGAGGGGTTCAACGGCGACCGCATCATCGTGCTGTCGACGCGGCTGGAGCGGACCGGCGAGATCAGCCACGCCCTGCGGACGCTGGCCGCGGCCGACGAGTTCGAACGTGTCCTCGACGAGCTGGACGACCGCGTGGACGAGGACTGCTCACTGTTCCTCTCGCTCGACAAGCAGGCCGCCTTCCAGGGCCGCACCGAGGTGGGCGAGGGGATCACCCTCCGTGCCAAGGTCGAGGCCTATCCGGCCGAGCGCGAGACCGCCGTCGAGAACGCCCGTGAGGCGTTCGCCGGCCTCGTCGAGCGCGAGGACTGACCGGACGGCGGGCCCATACGAGGGCGGAGGAGCCGGCGATGGACGCCTGCGGTTTAACGACGCGCGATTACACGGCGACATCTTGATACTCGCCACCGTGGATGCGACAGTATGTCACGCTACGCGGACGGCGACCGGTCGCTGCGACTGGACCCGGACTCGTTCTCGGGGGGGGTACTTCCGGAACGCGGTCTACCGGCACTGGGACCCCTACGAGGCCATCCCGGCGGAGCTACTGGCGCAGGACCGCGAGCGGCTCATCGACTCGGACTGGACCGACGAGGAGTTCCGCGGCTTCCGGGCCTCCATCGCCAAGTTCGGCGCCGGCGAGGAGGCCGTCACCGAGGACCTCGCCCCGCTGGCCATCGCGCTCGACGACATCGACGACGGGATGTTCGTCTCCAGCCAGATCTACGAGGAGGCAAAGCACGCGGTCTTCTTCGACCGCTACTGGCGCGAGGTCATCGACCCCGTCGCGGAGGCGCGGGGCATCGAGCGGCTCCCCCCGACCGACGAGGAGTTCTTCAACGACGCCTACGTCCAGCTGTTCGACAGGACCGAGGCCGCGATGCACCGGCTACTCGAGGACGGCGAGAACACCGTCCACAATCGCGTGGTCGCCTACTGCCACTACCATCTGGCCGTCGAGTCGGTGCTGGCACAGACGGCCTACTACGGCTACCAGGCCCAGTACTCCGACACTGGGCCGGAGTTCGACCAGTTCGAGGACGGGACCCGGACGGAACTCGACGGGCTCATCGAGGGTATCACCCGCATCCGGAGCGACGAGGGCCGCCACGTCGGCTTCGGGATGCGGAAGGTCCAGGAGCACATCGAGGCCGGCGACGTCGATGAGGTGATCATCCGGGAGACGCTGCAGGAGCTGCTCCCCCACATCGCCGGCATCGTCGACGACGGTCAGTACGATACGGACTTCGACTCCACGCCGCTGGTCGAGTACGCAAGTGAGAAGCTCTCCCGGCGCATCGAGATCATCACCTCCCGGGACGCCGAGTTGCCCCCCCGTCGAGGAGCTGGTCCAGATCAAGGGCGCCGAGGAGGTCGGTGCCGACTGAGTCGGTCGCGGGGACCGCGCGACGGCCTCGTAGCAGGTGACGTTCCCACCGCGGACGTTGGGCTCGCCGGGCGACGGGCCCTGCAGCAGTAGCGTGGCGCCGCTCGACGGTCCTGGACGCCCGGACGCCGGACCTGGAGGTCGAACGGACCCCTCCGTCGACGAGGAGCTGGAGTCCGTACTCCCGTCAGCCGCAGTCCTCGGAACGCGGATCGACGGCGTGACACCCATGAACCCGTTGCAGCCGGCCGGCAGCAGGAGTACCGCCAGAGGGAGGGGTCGAGGCGTATCCGTCATCCACCTCCGCGCAGTTCGGCACAGGGCTCCCGTCCCTCGGCCCGTCCACCTCACGGAACCAGGGCCAGTTACCGGCCGGCCATCGGCGACCATGCCGAGATATACCTCCGTGTCGCTCGAACCCCGGCATCGGTGGATAGGAGCGCTCGTTGCTGAGAACACGTCGCAACCGCACGGATACGGCGGACCCGCGCTCTACCCCGTTCCACAGAGCACCTCATCGGTTACAAGTAGCCGCCGCTCTCCAGCCACTCCGCGCTGCCGCGGGTCCCCACGACGACCATGCCGACGACGCTGCCGACGACCAGCGCCATGGTGACGACGGCGGCGGCCGCCCGGCTCCCCGCGAGCGGGCCGGTGACGAGCGAGACGACGGCGCCCAGGGCGACCAGCGCGACGGCCAGCCCGCAGACGGCGCTTAGGAGTCGGGTGTAGTCCATACCGACCGCTGGCGCCGCCGGAGTATAAAGCTCAAGACTCGTCGCCGCCTCGGAGGGGTATGACCGTCGTCTGTGTCCTGGCCGACCCGCCACGCCCCGGACTCGTCTTCCCCGACCTCGTCGCGAACGCCCCGCTCTCGCCCGCGGCGGCGGCCGAACTCTACACCGCCGCGCTTCGCGACGTCTGCGGGGCCGCCGAGGCCAGCGGTGGCGACCTCCTCGTCAACTACCGTCCGGACGACGCCATCCCCGACGCGCACGTCCCCGACGGTGCCGACGCCGAGCGCGAGGTGCGCGAGGCCCTCGAACCGACGCTCGACGAACCCGACTAGGCCCGCTTCGAGGTCCAGGTCGGCGCGACGTTCGCCGGGCGCGCCGGCAACACCGTCCCCCATCTGCTCGACCAGGCGGCCGTCCCCTCCGCCGCCGTCACCGACGCCGCCTGAGCCGACCGCCTACCGGTCGGCGTACCAC
>ERZ1034569.594-NODE-594-length-13077-cov-9.011826_pt1 | contig 13077 bp, 9 predicted proteins | sample MGYA00520706_ERZ1034569 | MGnify/ENA primary metagenome ERZ1034569 (study PRJEB33760, sample SAMEA4777722) | hypersaline lake metagenome | biome: hypersaline environment; feature: brines | place: Spain | collected 2014-08 | depth 0 m ...
TCGACTGGCTCGACGTCGACCACGCCTTCCCGATGCATTACGACACGTTCCCGCCCATCGAGATCGACACGGACCGGTTCGTCCACGAGGTGGAGGCGACCGGCTCGGACGCCGAGGTCCACGTGCTGGACGGCGACGAGAGCTTCACCCTCGAGTAAGGGCGTTCGGTTCGAGAACGCCCGATATCTCTCGGAAATCCGGGATTACTGGATTATGTACTCCTGGAGGAACGTTCGAGCCGAACTGCGCCGTTACTCGGCCATCTCGTGGATACGGTCAGCGACGGCGGCGGCGAACTCGCTCGTGGCGAGCTTCTCGCCGCCCTCGATCTGGCGGTGGAGGTCGTAGGTGACCTCCTTCGCGGAGATGGTCGCCTCGACGGCGTCACGGACGAGGTCGGCCGCCTTCGGCCAGCCCATCTGTTCGAGCATGATGCGGCCCGAGAGGATGAGCGCGGAGGGGTTGACCTTGTCCTGGCCGGCGTACTTGGGGGCGGAGCCGTGGACCGGTTCGGCGAGCATCCGGCCGTCGCCGAGGTTGGCGCCCGGTGCGATGCCGAGACCGCCGATCTGGGCGCCGCAGGCGTCCGAGAGGTAGTCCCCGTTCAGGTTCGGCATCGCGAGCACGTTGTACTGGTCCGTTCGCGTGAGGATCTGCTGGAGCATGTTGTCCGCGATGCGGTCGTTGACGACGACGGCGTCCTCCGGCGGTTCGCCGTCGCGCTCGTTCCAGAGGGTGTCCTCCGTGATGACCGCATCGCCGTACTCCTCCTCGGCGACCTCGTAGCCCCAGTCGCGGAAGGCTCCCTCGGTGAACTTCATGATGTTCCCCTTGTGGACCAGCGTGACCGAGTCGCGGCCGTGTTCGAGGGCGTAGTCGATGGCGTTGCGGACGAGCCGCTTGGTGCCGAACTCCGTGATGGGCTTGATGCCGATACCGACCGGCCCGTCGTGGATGGTCGAGTCGTAGCCCATCTCGTCCTCGACGAACTCGCGGACCTCCTCGGCGCCGTCCGTGCCGGCCTCCCACTCGATGCCGGCGTAGACGTCCTCCGTGTTCTCGCGGAAGGTGACCATGTCCATCTGCTCGGGCGCCTTCACGGGCGAGGGGACGCCCTCGAGGTGGTAGGTCGGTCGGACGTTGGTGTAGAGGTCGAGTTCCTTCCGCAGCGCCACGTTCAGCGAGCGAAAACCCGCGCCGACCGGCGTCGTCAGCGGCCCCTTGATCGAGACTTTGAACTCGCGCATCGCCGCCAGGGTGTCCTCCGGGAGGTTCTCGTCGTACTTCTCGCGCGCGGACTCACCGGCGTAGACCCGCATCCAGTGGATCTCGCGGCCGGTCGCCTCGGCCGCGGCCTCCAGTACCCGCTGTGCCGCCGGGCCGACGTCTACCCCGATGCCATCCCCGAAGATGATGGGGATGATCGGGTCGTCAGGGACGACGAACTCGTCGCCCTCGTCCACCTCGATTCGCGACCCGTCGGCAGGAACGTCCACTTTGTCGTATGACATAACCGGCGAAAGGGAGGGTCGGGTGAAATTACTACCGCTCTCGCTCGCTCTCCACGAACGACCATGAACGACCCGGAGAGTCGGGTCCGCGGTCCGAGACCGTGGTTCATCCAACCGTCATTCTGACGACCGTCTGCTCCCAGACCGTCGTGAAACGGGAGCGTAACTCCGCTGTGAGCCGCTCGCGCCAGCTCCGGCCGGAGCCCCCCGATCAGCTGAATCCACCGAGCACAGCGTCTATTGGATGGATTTGTCAGAATCCATTTTCCAGTACTGTAGAGAGGTGTAGGTGAACCATGAGTGGGGACGACTCATCGAACGACAGCGGTATCGAACTATCACGGAGAACGTTTGCGAAGGCCACCGGCGCCGCGGTCGGCGCCGGCCTGTTCGGCGCGTCGGCGGACACGGTGTCGGCGGACCACCCGATGGATCGGAAGTTCGCCAACCCGCGCGTGCAGGAACTGGCGAAGGTGTGGGACCGTGGCTACCGCGGTAGCAACGACAACGCCCTCGGTCTGACCGACTCCGGCATCGATGCCCGCCACCCCGACCTGGGCCCGTGGAACGGTGTCGAGATCGTCGAGGACGATGGCGGGTTCGCGCTCAAGGATCGCAACGTCGACTTCGTCCGAGACAGCGAGAAGACCCACGCCGACGAGGAGACGGTCAGTCCGGCGTCGACGACCGGGACCACCACCGTCGAACTGGTCACACTCACGCCGGACGCAAAGCGGAGCCACGCCTCCGCGACGATGACATGGACGCCGAGCCCACGTCCCAGCGGCAACGAGGCCAACAGCCTCGATCTACTGTTCCAGCGCGAGGTCGAGGGGGGCTGGGAGACGGTCGCCGAAACGGGGACCAGCCGTGAAGTGGAGGAGCTGACGGACGTTCCACTGGAGGCCGACACTCCTCACCGGTTCGCCGCCACTGGGGATCTCAGCACGGTTTCGGAGCTGACCATCACCGCCAGGACGTACGACCGGATGCCCGCGGGTCTGCTGGGGTCGGAGATCGATCCGTTCAGCGTGGGCCCGGACGAGGCCAAAACCATCGGCTGGTTCAACGCCGGGTCACGGTATGGGAACTCCCCGAAACCCCGCGACCCCGACGGCCACGGGAGCCACTGCGCCTCCATCATGGGTGGCTCCGGCCGGGCCAGTGAGGTCACCCGCGAGGTGGAGACGAGCGGGGAGACCCGGCAGCTCCAGTTCGGTAACACGGTCGACGTGGACGTGTTCGTCGACGACGGGGAGGCCGGGGTCTACGCCTCCGCCTACGGTGACAGCATCGAGATCGACATCAGCGAGCGCGGCCCGAGAGGCGAGACGGTCGCCTCCTCGACCATCTCCAGCGACGCGAGCACGAACGACAACAACACCGTCTCGGTGCCCGCCGACCCGGACGAGGCCTACACGGTGACCATCCGCCCGGCCTCGACCGAGGAGTCGGACGCCATCGCACAGGGCCTGAACGGCGTCGGCCGTGTCGACTCGTACAGCGTCGGCACGTTCGCCGATCCTCCCGGGACCACGGGTGATAGGGGCTCCGACACGCAGGTCGCGCTCCACTCCGGTGTCGCCCCGGACGCCCCGCTGGTCGGGCTGCAGGGGCTCTCGGGTCCCATCCCGTTCCTCGGCGAGTACGCGACGGAGTTCAGCGAGACGTTCAATCTCCGCGCGGTCAACATGTCGTGGGGGTACGTCGGTGGGCTCCCGCTCGGCGCTGCTGGCGGCGCCTCCGGCGATGTCTTCGGCGACGTGGTCGGTGGCATTCGGGACATGGCCGAACAGGGGATCCTGACGGTCGCCGCGGCCGGCAACGCCGCGACCCCCGCCAACGGGAACGGCGCGCCCGCGGTCGCCGACGAGACGATCAGCGTGGTCGCCACCGGCCCGAAGGACGGCATCAGCGGCTACTCGTCCGGCGGTATCGGCGCCGTCGACGACGGAGAGGACGGGACGTACATGAAACCCGACGTGACCGCGCCGGGCGGTACGCTCGACGATCTGGTGACGGCCGCGGAGGCCGACACCGACTACAGCGAGTTCGACACGGACACCGGGCCGCAGGACTACACCGGCAAGGCCGGCACGTCGATGGCCGCGCCGTTCACCAGCGGCGTCGCCGGGCTGGTCGCCGACGCGATGGAGGACGAGGACCCGGAGGGCAACAACAAGAGCATCCTCAACAGCACGGCACAGTCGGGCATCAACGACACGTTCCGGCTGAAACAGGTCATCCTGGCGACGGCGACGGAGACGGTGTTCACCGCCGCTCCGTACCACCGCGCGAAGTCCCCGTCATGCCAGGGTGGCGGCCGCGACCCGTTCGAGGGCTACGGCCGGGTCAACCCGGACGCCGCCGTCGATGCGGTGACACGGAACGTCTACGGTGGCGGCGATTCGCTGACCAACGACGAGTTCAGCCCGGACGATGCGGACGAACCTGTCACCAGTAGTTACGGGGTCACTGACAGTGACGGCAACGAACTGACAGTCGGACTCGACGTGCCTCAGGACAACCGCGCGGTCGCGGGCTACGTCGAGGCGCCGCGGGGCGTCCTCGACCTGACGGTGTCTGCCGGGAACCTCCGTGGTGCGGACGTCAGCATGGCCACCGGCGCGCCACAGGTCGACGTGTTCGTCTACGACGGCGAGAACCCGGGCCCGAACGGGGTGCCGAACGTCGTGGCGCAGGGCACGATCGACGCTACCAGCGGGGTCGGTGCGCGCAGAGGCAGCCTCACGCTCACCGTCGACACCGGCGAGGAGTTCGATCTCGGGCGCCGGGACGAGGTCGACACGCGGACGCTGTTCGTCGTCGCCAAGCTCGTCAACATCCCCGGGCTGGTCAACGGGTTCGACGCGCGGACCGATATCGAGTTCAGGGCATCGTTCACGCCCGAGTTCGAGCCACTTCCGGGGATCGACGTCTCCGGCGAGCGGTTCGACAGCGGCGACCGGTTCACCGCCAACGCCCGCAACACGGTGCGGGTCGATCTCAACAGCGCCGATGTCACCGAGGGCCGCATCTACGACCGGGTCCCCGCCGACTGGACCGTGACGGACGATCCGGACGACCCCGATACGGATTACGAGGGTGAGGTCCGAACCGAGGGTTCGCACGAGATCATCGACCTGGGGCCCTTCGGCGAGGACGACGCCACGGACGGCACCAGTCGGATCTACGCCGTCGAGGCGCCGGACTCCAACGGGAGCTACACGTTCGGCCCGGCGCGGATCGAGGTCACCGACGACGACCCGGCTCAGCGTGGCGTCCAGGCCCCCACCGCTGATGGCGAGGGGTCGTTCACCGATGACAACGACAGCGACGACCAGGACGACGGCGACGTGGAGATCACCTTCGGCGGGAACGACCCGCGGAACGTGGTCGTTGGCGGCACGTCGGCCGGGAGCGGCTCGGATACCACGCTCTCGGGCAGCACGGACGACACGACCGACTCGGCGGCCGATACCGCTGACGACACGGCGAGCGGCGATGACGGCTCCTTGACGGACACCGTCGACGACACGCTCTAGCTACGGAGCGCCCCCGCCCGTTCCCCACTCCCTCCACTCGTTCCCATCCGGTGGCGACGGCCACGCGGACCGCCGCCCCAGGGGACATATCTTTTAACCATATCCCCGCGTAGCCGGCGGCATGATATCACTCGACGAGGCCGTGACCGCGCGGCTCGAATCGCACGGCGAGCGGTTCGAGGTACTGATTGACCCGGACGCGGCGCTGGCCATCAAGCGTGACGAGTTCGAGGGCGACCTGGAGGACGTCATCGCCGCGGAGGACGTGTTCGAGGACGCCTCCCGGGGCGACCGCCCGCCCGAGACCGCCCTGGAGGAGGTGTTCGGGACGACCGACCCGATGGCGATCATCCCGGAGGTGATCAAGCGCGGGGAGATCCAGATCACGGCCGACCAGCGCCGGGAGATGCAGGAGCAGAAGCACAAACAGCTGGTCAACACCATCGTCCGGAACGCGGTCAACCCCCAGCAGGACGACGCGCCGCATCCGCCCGAGCGGGTTGAGCGCGCCCTGGAGCAGGCCGGGTTCACGGTGGACCCGATGGAGCCGGTGGAGAACCAGGTCGACGATGCGCTCGACGCGCTCCGGCCGGTCATCCCCATCCGGTTCGACGAGGTCGTGATGGCGGTCCAGCTGCCGGCGGACCACGCCGGGTCGGGGCAGGCACAGGTCCGGGAGTTCGGGGACCTGCAGCGCGAGGAGTGGCAGTCCGACGGAAGCTGGGTCGGCGTGCTGCGGTTCCCGGCCGGCCTCCAGAACGAGTTCTACGAGCTCTGTAACGAGGTCTCCAGCGGCGAAGCGGACGTACGCGTCATCAAGGACGAGGACGACATCGGCACCCGCTGAGGGCACTCCTCGCGGACACTGGCGGAACGGAACCGTTTCCTCCCTCAGGGACCGAACCGAGACCGTGCGTTCGCGACTGCTTACGGCGGCGATCGGGCTGCTCGCGAGCCTGCTCGTCAGCGCCGTCGTCTACGTCTACTTCGACACCCTCCTGCTGTTCCTGTTCGTTCCGCTCGTCCCGTTCCTGTTCCGTGGGCTCGGGGACGACGAGTCGGCGACCACCGGGCCGCCGGTCCGCGAGTGTCCACGCTGTGGGTATCGGACCAGGGACCCCGAGCACGACTACTGCCCACGTGACGGCGCACGGCTGAACTGACAGGGGCGGGGCACTCCCGGGGGGAGCGTCGGGCGCTCGGTCGGCCGCGTCAGCGGTCACGTGGTGGGAACCGTCGCGATCACCACCGTCCCGGTGCACGGGGAGAGGGCCATGGCCGAGCCCCCTCACGGTCCCGGCAGTCCACCGCTGGCACGCGACCCGGCCGGAAGCTCCATCGCCCGATCCTCGCTGTGGGCTCGGGGGGAACCGCTCTGCCCGTCGTCGGAATCCGGCTCGGGTCGACCTGCTGGCCGAGGGGGCGCGGGCGGTGACCCGAGCGGTCGGGCCGCCATCCCCCCGCCGCTGACCCTCGCGATGTCCGTCGGTTCGCCGAAGGTTTACCACCCTGGTCGGCGTCAACAGTTCACATGTCGACCGACGACGGTTCGATGGAGTTCGTACTGGACCATGACAACACGTTCGACGCGCTTCCCGGCACGATGACGGCCGTCTCCTGCCCCTCCTGCTTCAACCAGCAGCTGCTGAAGGACGTCATCCACGGCGGCCGCTGCCGGAGCTGTGATTCGGACCTCGAACTCACGCTCTCCGTGCAGCCGGACTGACCCCGCGAACACGGGCGTGAGCTGTGGTGTGGATGCTCGGGCGTTCCGTGACGATCGCTCGGCGTGGTGTCCAGCCCGACCGCTGAACGAACGAGTAGCCAGTTTCGGCGGAAGGCGGGCGCTCCTCGACGGTTTGGACGAGCTTGTCACATCCCCTTTGTGCCGGTGGGGCACGCGTTGGTCCATGGCGGACGAGGATCCAACCGAACGGACGCGTCGTTCCCTGCTCCAGCTCGGAGCGGGTGTACTCGGGCTCGGTGCCATCGGGTCGGTCAGTGGCCACCCCGGCACCGACGGCGGCAAGGGTCGGGACTCCGGCATCGACGGCCCCGGGGGGGAGCCGTTCGGGCTCGACGAGGGGAATCCGTTCAGGAGAGCGGAGGAGGTGGGCTACCACAGTCTCGGTGACGTCGGTCCCGCCCGGACGGCCGGGCAGGAAGCCCAGCGCCACGATGGCGACACGAACGCGGAGGTCCGGGTCCACGGCGATATCGCCGTGACCTCGTTCCGGGCGTCCGGGAGCGAGGACCCCGGCCGGCGGCTGGCCGTGCTGGATATCTCCGAGTTCAACGACGCCTCGAACCCGGCCGAGCTGCGGGATGCGGAGTTCACCGTCCACTCCATCCTCCGGAACGTCGGCGCGGAGTCCAACCTGGCGACCGATATCAAGCTCTCAGACGACGGTAACTACGCCTTCGTCGGGACCCAGGCGCTGGTGCCCGTCGACGGCGGCTCGAACGGGACGGTGAACCTCTCGGACCCCTTCGCCAGACCGGAGGCCACCGGCGGGGTCGTCGCGGTTGACATCTCCGACCCGGCGCGACCGCGGACCGTCGACGTGGTCGACGGGGCGTTCTCGACCGGCGTCCACAACCTGTTCCACCACCGCATCGACGGGACCGAATACGTCTTCGCCTGCAAGAACGTCGGGCTACTCTCGCCCGACAGCGGGGTGTACGTCCTCCGGTTCGACCGTGGGCCCGGGAAGCTGACCCTGGTCAACCGCTGGACCGCCGATGGTAACACCGTCCGCGGTGGCGTCGGTGCCCGGCACGGACTCTCCTACGTCCACGACATCGAGGTCCAGGACGACCCGCGGAACGGCCGGCCGACAGCCTACGTCGCCGACTGGGACCGCGGCCTGCGCGTGCTCGACGTCTCCGACCCGACGGATATCGAGCATATCGGGCAGTTCGACATGAACCAGTCGCACTTCGCGGCGCCGTTCCCGGACGTCGTCGAGACACCCGACGGCGGGACGAAGCGCGTCGCCGTCACCAGCCACGAGGAGCCCGACGAGCGGTTCGACCAGCGTTCCTCGGTCATCTACAACACGCCACACCAGGACAAGACCAACCCCAACTCGACGGGGACGGTGTTCCTCGTCGACTGCGACGGTGTCTACCCGGACGACCCCGGCGACGACGTCCGGGCCCCGGGCGACGGGCCGAAGCAGCTCGGCGAGCTGACCAACTGGACCTGGAGGAACGTCGATACCGACGACGACGTCGCGTTCGAGGACATCGAGCAGAGCACCTTCTCCTTCCAGCTCAGTCCCCACAACTCGCAGGTCGCAAGGCACGAGCTGGGCGGGCAGGAGCGGTTCGTCATCCATCAGGGCCACTACCACGGTGGCGTCCGCTACCTGGAGGTCAGCCCGGGTGAGCAGAACGGGTTGACGGCGGTCGATGGCGGGACGCCCGGTGCCGAGGGGCGACGCAGCTATCGGCCCACGGAGAACCCGAACGTGGACGGACGCGATGGCAGTCGGACCATCGGCTGGATCAACAACACCACGGACTGGGACCTCGTCGACGAGGGCCACGCTCGCCCGCGGAACGAGGAGACGGCTGACCTGTCGCCGGACGTCTGGAGCACTGTCGAGCACAACGGCGTCAGTTACTCCGGCGACCGCGGCGCCGGCGTCTACGCCACCAGGTTCAAGCCGGTCGACCTGACGGCTCCGCGACCACCGCTGGAGGTCGAGCGTTCGGACGACGGCACCGTGTACAGGGCGAACGCGACCAACCGGGTCGATATCACGGTCCGGGCGTTCGAGCGCGACGGTGGCGCGGGCGTCACGGTCCGTGACCGCATGCCATCGGGATACGAGGTCGCCGGCACCGGGGACGTGGCGTACGAGACGTACGACCAGGGCAACAGGACGGCGGTGGAGTTCGACGCCGAAGTGGACCCCGGAGAGACGCGGACGTTCACCTACTTCGTCCGGATGGACGACGGCGCTGGCGGAGAGACGCTCGGTCCGGTCGAGGTGAGTGGCGACGGCGAGTCGTGGGCAGCCGTCGGCGGCACGGCGGACACTAACGGGAACGCCGGCGTCGACACCGGACCCTAGCCGGCGTTCCGGGCCCCCTGCGGTCCCGGACGCCGGCTGGCGTCACAGAAGCGGGTCGTTGATAGGGCTCGGGAGGGTATCCCGGTGCAATGCGGGTCGAGCAGCTGGGTGACGGGGAGCCGGAGATCGCCATCGTCGGCGGTATCCACGGCGACGAGCCGTGCGGTCCCCGTGCCATCGAGGCGCTGCTCCAGGCCGACCCGGACCCCGCGCGCCCGGTCAAGCTCATCGTCGCCAACGAGGAGGCCCGGGCCCGGAACCTCCGGTACGTGGAGGAGGACCTGAACCGGGCGTTCCCGGGGGCCCCCGACGCCGACACCCACGAGGGGCGACTGGCCCACGACCTCCTGGCGGAGCTCCGGGACTGCGTTGTCTTCTCGATGCACTCGACGCAGTCGTACGGGGGCCCGTTCGCCCTCTGTGATACGGTGGACGCGCTGGCCCGGTCGGCGTGTCCCTATCTCGCGGTCGACGCCCTCGTCGAGACCTCGCAGTTCTCCGATGGGCGGCTCATCGAGCGCCCGAACGTGCTGGAGGTCGAGTGCGGCCTCCAAGGGAGCGAGGCGGCCGCCGAGAACGCAGAACGGCTGATCCGGGAGTTCCTGGCCGCCGTCGGTGCACTCCCCGGCGAGCCCCACGAGGACCGCGAGGTGCCCGTCTATCGGATGTGCCGGCGAATCCCCAAGCGCCGCGGCGACCGCTACGAGGTGTTCGCCGAGAACTTCGAGCGCGTGAACGCCGGGGAGGCGTTCGCCGCCGTCGACGGCGAGCAGCTGGTCGCCGAGGAGCCGTTCTACCCCATCCTGATGTCGTCGTACGGCTACGAGGACGTGTTCGGCTACACCGGCGAGCTGGTCGGCAAGCTGGAGCCGGACACCGAGCCGGTCCCGGACCGGCGGTGACGGCGGCCGGCGCTACTCCTCGGGCGGCGCGAACTCAACCAGCTCGAGGTCCCGGCCCAGCGCACAGTGGTCGTGCGGCGGGTCACCGAGCACCTCGTCGATGCGGTGCTCCGCGTCGAAGTCGGCGCCATCGGGCTCGCAGAACTCGTGGCTCGGACATTCCGTGTGCGGGCAGGGTCCCGCCAGCGAGACGCGACTGCCGGCGTAGGCCGATGTCGCGGGCACGTTCGCGGTGATGGATGCGGGTTCGACCTCCACAGCCCGGACCCCGGCGTCGTGCATCGCGCAGTCGAGGGTCTGCCCGCCGTCCCGGACCTCGATGACGCGGTACTTGCGGCCCTCGGTCAGGTTGAGACACTGGTCGCGGTACGGGCAGCCGGCGCAGCCGTCCGCCTCACCGCCGTACACGAACTCCGTCCCGAGTTCGGCGAGGCGGGTCCCGATGAGCGTGACCGTGGTCATACGCCACCGTTCGCTGCGCCGTGTAAAAAACGCCCGGGCGGTCCCGCCTCACTCGCCGGTGAGCCGGTCCAGCGCTTCGAGGTACGACTCGCGGGGGACCTGATAGACCCCCCGGTAGGCGACCTCCCCCCGGGCGAACCGGGCGGCCAGTTCGTGGGCGCCGGCCAGGGCGTCCGGACGGCTGTCGTACAGTTCCTCCGGGGCCGCGACCTCGGGTTCGAGGTAGAGCGTGACGACCCAGGAGGCACCCGGTCGGGCCGAGCGCTCGACGCCCGGCCGGCGGTTCCGACGCCCGTGCGTGACGTAGATGGTCGGCAGGCAGGGGGCCGGGAACGACCCCCCGTCGAACACGTCCGGCCGGAAGACGAGGACGGTCCGCTCGTCGTCGTCGCTCCAGCGCTGCCAGCCGTCCGGGAGCGGCCGGGCCGGCGAGTCGGCTTCCCCCGCGGGGTCGCCCGCCGGGTCGTCGTGGGCGTCGTCGGGCATCGCCCTCGGGTACGCGACGCGGCCTCCTGAGTGCGGCGGTCCCGGGGTTCATCGATGGCCGCTGTAAGAAAGTATATCAGTCCGAGCCGACGATTGCCATGTGAAATCATGTCACCGAACCGTTGGCTTGCGGTTTCGCCCCGGTTCGACCGCGGCCACCTGCGCATAAGGCGGCAAAACTTATGAGTGACGCACTCTCATAGTACATATAGTACGGTGGCATCGGGCCGCCGGACCCCAGCCGCGTCGCGCGGCGTTGCCGACGGCGACGGCACCGGTGCGACGGGTGGTACGCCCACTCATCGGACGGGACACTCATCGGCAGGCCCGCGCGAGCGGGGGCCACCCGGGCGGACCGTGCCACCGACCGCGCCGACGGCGGCAGAGGCCGTGGCGGCTGTCAGCCCACACGACACAACGAGCAACACATGAGTGAACAACAGAGTCTGGAAGACCTCAGCCAGGAGTACCGTGACACCATCCCCGAGGACCTCCGGGAGACCCACTCCTTCGAGTGGTACCTCGAGGAGCTGTACGAGTCCCCGCACATCGCGCGCAACGCCCACCAGCGGGTGGCGGACATGTTCGACTACTACGGCACCGAGTACGACGAGGACGCCGGCGTCGTCGAGTACCAGCTCGCCAGCGAGGACCCGCTGAACGACGGCGAGAACACGTTCTACGGGCGGGCCGTCCACGAGTCCATCCACGAGTTCGTCAACAAGGTCAAGTCGGGCGCCCGCGGGCTGGGTCCCGAGAAGCGGATCAAGCTCCTGCTGGGCCCCGTCGGCTCCGGGAAGTCGGAGTTCGACCGGCAGGTGCGCAACTACTACGAGGACTACACGACCACCGATGAGGGTCGGATGTACACCTTCCGGTGGACGAACCTCGGCGACGTCATCCGCGACCAGGACCCGGCCGACGACGTCGTCCGGTCGCCGATGAACCAGGACCCCCTGGTGCTGCTGCCACAGCAGCAGCGTGACCGCGTCCTCGAACGGGTGAACGACGCGCTCGACGCCCCCTACACCATCCGGAACGAGCAGGCGCTCGACCCCGCCAGCGAGTTCTACATGGACAAGCTGCTGGAGGAGTACAACGACGACCTGCAGACGGTGCTCTCGAACCACGTCGAGGTCATCCGGTTCATCGCCGACGAGAACAAGCGCCAGGGCATCGAGACGTTCGAGCCCAAGGACAAGAAGAACCAGGACGAGACGGAGCTGACGGGCGACGTCAACTACTCGAAGATCGCCGTCTACGGGGAGTCGGACCCGCGGGCGTTCGACTACAGCGGCGCGTTCTGCAACGCGAACCGCGGTATCTTCTCCGGCGAGGAGCTGCTGAAGCTCCAGCGGGAGTTCCTCTACGACTTCCTCCACGCCACTCAGGAGCAGACGATCAAGCCGAAGAACAACCCCCGTATCGACATCGACCAGGTCATCGTCGGCCGGACGAACATGCCCGAGTACCGGGACAAGAAGGGCGACGAGAAGATGGAGGCGTTCAACGACCGGACCAAGCGCATCGACTTCCCGTACGTCCTCCAGTACGCCGAGGAGGCCGAGATCTACCGGAAGATGCTGCACAACGCCGACGTGCCGGACATCCACGTCGAGCCCCACACCCTGGAGATGGCGGGCCTGTTCGGCGTGCTCACCCGCATCGCCGAGCCCGACGGCGGCCAGATCAGCGTCGTCCAGAAGGTCAAGGCCTACAACGGCGAGATCGACGAGGGCGAGGACATCGACGTCAAGAAGCTCCGCGACGAGGCCGAGGAGGCAACCGACCTCGGGGAGGGGATGGACGGCGTCTCGCCGCGGTTCATCGGCGACGAGATCGCCGAGGCCATCATGGACTCGATGCACCGGAGCCGCGGCTTCCTCTCGCCGCTCACGACGTTCAACCATCTAGAGGAGAACCTGGAGAACCACGGCTCCATCCCGGAGGAGAACTTCGAGACGTACTACCGCTACCTCGAACTCGTCCGGGAGGAGTACAAGGAGCGCGCCATCGAGGACGTGCGCCACGCGCTGGCGTACGACCTCGACGAGATCCAGCGCCAGGGCGAGAAGTACATGGACCACGT
>ERZ1034569.596-NODE-596-length-13054-cov-17.528194_pt1 | contig 13054 bp, 17 predicted proteins | sample MGYA00520706_ERZ1034569 | MGnify/ENA primary metagenome ERZ1034569 (study PRJEB33760, sample SAMEA4777722) | hypersaline lake metagenome | biome: hypersaline environment; feature: brines | place: Spain | collected 2014-08 | depth 0 m ...
AAAGCGCGTCCTTGGTAAGGACGAGAGCCCGGGTTCAAATCCCGGCCTAGGCTTCCTTCTTCCTGAATTCACCGGTTACAAGGGTTCTCTGTGTTTCAGCTATGAACCCGACACAAGGACGAGTACCCGGGTGTATTCTGGGTACCCCGACGCAGTACAGCGGTTTCGAAGAACAGTCAAGCATACTACATTATACACTTAAAGATTGGCACGCAATCGATCTAGATCTAGTACAGAGGGTACTAGAATGACGTACAGCGAAGAGAACAAAGTCGATGGAATAGTCCTCGTCACAGAGGACGCACAGGAGTATCTAAACCCGAGACAAGAGGTTACATACCGTGAACACCGCCGCGACCTCGCAGAGTGGATGCTCGCACTTGGAAAGAACCCGGACAAAGCCACAGGATACAGCCACAGCACAGTCAAGAACCGGATGAACCGGTTAGACCTCTTCTACAGGTTCGTATGGGGTCGGAAGGGTCGGTACGTCCAGGAACTCACCACAGATGACGCGGACGACTGGATTCGACACCTCGCCACCGAGGAAATGAAAGAAAGCACGAAAAACCACTACCAGAAAGCCGCTAAAACGTTGTTCAAGTGGAAGCGCGAGGCCCGCGGCAAAGACGTCGAGTGGAGTCCAGAGATCGAGTACAGCGACCCCAGTACAACGTACACGCCACGCGACTACCTGACAAAGGCGGATAGGCGGAAGATGCGGGAAGCCGCCATGGAATACGGCTCAGTACCACACTACAACAGTGTAACCCCTGAGGAACGGGATAGGTGGAGAACCTACCTCTCACAAAGACTCCAGAAACCGAAAGAAGACGTCTGTAAGAAAGACTGGAACAAAGCCAACTCCTTCAAGTACACTTCGATGATCCACGTCGCCTTGGATGCGGGTCTACGTCCTATCGAAATCAAGAGGAGCAACGTAAGCTGGGTCGACACACAAAACGCCGTACTGAGAATCCCCCGTGAGGAATCCAGTAAGAACAGGGAGAACTGGATAGTCGCACTCAAAGAAGAAACCAGTCAAATACTCAAACGGTGGCTCGACGAGAGGGAGACTCGGGAGAAGTACGACGGCAGAGACGCGCTCTGGCTGACAATGTACGGCAACCGCTACAACAAAGACTCGTTCAGAGATGTCTTCCGGAAAATCGCATCAGAAGCAGGACTCGACCTGGAAAACCGAGACCTAACACCATACTCAATCAGACACAGTACTGCGACCTACGTAGCCGAACAAGAAGGACTCGCAGTAGCCGCCGCACAATGCCGGCACAAATCCAAACGCACCACTGAAAAATACGAACACAGCTCCACAGCACGACAACAAGACGCAGTCAACAACATAGACTGACTGCCAGAGAACTATTTATTTATTTTCTAATTTGATGTGCTCAGACCTGGTTCTGCAAATAAACATTATATGACTCCACTGCCAATCCTGTGTTATGTCTACTACTGTTGAGACACCGAGTTCAAATGAAAAATGTGCATACTGTGGATCTCGTATCTTCGACCATGACCCGATCTGTGTCAGAAATTGCGGCGAAAACTGTGGATCACCAACGTATTTCTGTAATCACGCCTGCCTTTCAGTCTATATTGATGATGAAAACCTTGCCTCCGGAGATGCCTGTCAATGGCAACCGGAAGAAGACAACTGCTGCTGAAAAATAGGGATACCAACGAACCAACTTTACACTTCCTCACCAAGGCGAAGAACGAACTCGTCGACCAAGGAGTAGTCATAGAACGCCACGTCAAATCCCAGAGTGGCAAGCGAAAGCTGCTCCAATTAACGGAGAAAGGACGCAGCTACGCAGAAAATCAACTAGATCTGGAGGTGAAACACAGGGGGCGAGGAGGGATCATTCACAGGTACTGGCAAACACGAATCCGAGACGCATTCAACGAGGCAGGCTGGTCCGCACACCTGGAAAAATTCGACGCCGACGTCTACGTCAACATGGGAGACACCGAGTTAGTGGTTGAGGTGGCGATGGGAGACAATCCCCGAGAAGTCGAGCATGTGAAACAGCACCTGGAAAGAGGATTCGACGCAGTCTGGATCACAGCACGAAACCAAGAGATTCTGGATGGACTGAAGCAGAGAATCGAGGAACAAGGGTTAGACTTGGAACGGGTGGCGTTTAGACTGCTTCGGGAGTTCAGAGACTCAGAGATTAACGAGGAATAGGATGTTCTGATGGTTCGGTTGATCTGAATATTATCTGGTTTTTAGCTGGGGAACCGCTTTTTGACGGTGTTTCTGTTCCGGAGTTCTATGCCAAGATGAGCTTCGAATTGATCGATGTTGTCTAATTTCAGATCTTCCTCTAGTCTTCCGGAGGAGAAGAGTTCGAAGCCGTTGTCTTGGTCATTGGTCAGGCCGATTCTACGTACTGTATTTTGACCAATATTGGGCACTGGCTCTTCTGCTAATACGCACTTCAGCCCTGGTTCACTGAATTTAGCTGAATAGCTGGTCGATAGACCGATTGAGCCTTGCCAAGGCTGGCTACTCAGTGTCTCACTCTTATCTAATGGTGAATCGTCATCAGAGATTCTGGCCTCTATGTTCTGGTCGTCTTGTATCCAGGACATCATAGCATCGAATCCTTGGTTGGTCATTAGCCCTGAGTTCCGTTGGATATTGAGCGTGTTTTTCATGATGTGGACGGTCATCGAGGATAGGTTGTCCAGGGCTTCTTGAACGTGTTTCCGGTGCTTATCGTTGTGTGGAAGCAGTTTAGACCGGCCTTGTTTCGAGTGAAATAGTTTGACTCGGGTATCGTAGTATTGCTGCTGGACGATTGAATCTACTACCTTCTGCTGGTTCGGGGCGAACTTGTCCAGGCCGAATTGGTTGTGAGCGTTTTTGAGAGCTCTTTCGAACCAGGCTCTTTCGCCTTCACCGGACTGTTGAGGGTCGCGGTGGCTTAGAATCATTTCTAATGCGAGGTAGATGTTCCTGTAGGCGTCGAACAGGTCGTCTGTCTTTTGAGCGAGTCGGAAGTATCTCAGGCTTTCATGCCAGTTCGGCTGAGGAGGAGTTGACTGTTGGCCTGAGCCAGAGGTTTTCACTGCGGTAGCTGAGGTTGCGATTCCGAGCCCTGAGATATTTACTGTACGGATATGCTGTTTTGGGCCGTCTCGCCACCAGATAATTCGTTCTTCGTCTACGTCTCTGCATGTGAAATCTCCTTCATTTTGGAAGCTGAGAAGATCCAGTGCTTTTTGAATAGCTCCGTGAGCCGGGGAAAGGACAGTATCTGCGTCTAAATCTTGTGGAGTCCGAGCTACGACATACCGGTTTCCTTCTTCTAGCTCGACTTCCCAGTCCTGATCGACTTGAACTAATTCATTTTCTGACGGAGGTTCGTCCAGTAGTAGTGCGGCACCTGACTTGTGTGAGGCTGTACTGTCTGCAACCTCGATGCTGCCGAGTTTTCCCATGTGGGCTTATCCTAATGTTAGCTCTATATGCTTTGCCGGGGAACGGAAGTGCCCTTTTTTGACAATTATTTTATAAATGTTCTAGACCAATTTTCGGTTGAGAACCCAAACGAAGCGAGGAGAGTAAAGGAAACAAACGAAAGCCACGAGCAAATCAAGCACGAGGCAATAAATCGTTTGTCCGATGCTCCACCCGCCCAGTGTAACAACCGTATAGTGGGCTAGAACCGAAATGAGGTCTTCTAAGGCCAAGAGAAACGCTGTCAATTTCAAAAGAAGCAGAAACCGTAGCAACGGTGAAATGCGTGTCGGGAACACTATACCCGATTTCGGTAGGGGAATTAAACCATTCGAACTGTGGTCCAACCCTTGTTTTCCTCCCAGTTTGGGGATTCAAACAACAAAAGGTGAACCCCCAGTCTATGAACTCAACACAATACATCAGCGTAACCAACGCCCTCGAAAACCTGGAAAACGAAGTCAGCACAGAGAACTACAACACAATCTACGCCTTCATCAACGACGTCGCAGCCGAAGGAGTAGGAGACAGCCAACAAGAACGGCAAATCTACGCCCTCAAAACAGTTCTAAAGAAGTTCTCACCCAAAGACTTCACACTCGAAGGAGCCACAGAACAAGAACTGAAAAGAATCGTAGCAGAACTCAACAGAAGCGACTACGCCGAATCCACGAAATCCAAGATCCGTGGCACCCTGAAAAAGTTCTACAAAATCCAGAACGGTGGAGACGAACACCCGGACAAAGTCAGCTTCTTCTCAGTACACAACAACCGGAAGAAGGAAAGCACGATCTCACGAGACGACATCTTCACGAAAGAAGAGCTCCGGGACCTGATGAAGAATTTTCACAACACCCGTGACAGAGCCTTCACAATCACTCTCTACGAGACCGCTTCAAGACCTGGGGAACTCCTGAACTGTAGCATCGGGGACTTCACCACCAACGGCAAAGGCGACTTCATCTTCCTGGAAGGTCTCAAAGGAACTCCTGACAGAACCAACCAGTTGGTTCGAGCCGGTAGAACACTACGTGAATGGATAGCCCATCATCCACTCGGCGGCGAAATGGGAGACATCGAAGATCGGAGCGCCCCCTTGTGGGTGAAGAAAGAACAGCAGATGTGTAAGAAGTGCGGTGAACGGCTTAGCCAGCACGATGATTCCTGTAGTTACGAGCCGGATCTCAGGGAGGAGATGAGTTACCAGGCTTACCGCCGCAGATTCAAGTCAGCTTGTGAAAGTGCTGGAATACCGGAGAACAAACGTCGTCCCTACAATTTACGGCATACACGTTTGACCGAGGTTGCGACGTTTATGGGTTACGAGCAGTTGAACAAGTTCGCTGGCTGGGTCCCTGGATCAGGACGAGCCAAGGTCTATGTCCACTTGAACAACGACGACGTCAACAAGGCCATCCGAGACAAGTACAACGTCGAAGCAGAAGGAGACGAAGAGGATAAAAGCATCAAGTGTGCCTTCTGTGGAACCTCCAACGAATCACAGTTCAGTGAATGCCGAGACTGCGGACGACCACTAAGCCTCGAAAACAAGGCCAACAAGCAAGATCGACAAGAAGTCCTGGAACGTTTGGCTGAGTTAGATGAGAAGGGAGTCTTGGGGAAGATTGAGAATCTGGATGGCTCAGGCGGTGAATAGGATTGAGGTTAGATTTAAAAACTTTGGTCAGTATTACTGGTTATGACCAGTATATCTGGTGAGTCGGGGAGTGGTGTCTACATCAAATTCCCTCTCCCCAAAGAACGACTCTTCCGAAACCAAGCAACAGAGGACATCCTACTCCTCCTACTCCGAAACCCCCACACAGAATTCACAGTAACAGAAATCCGAAACACAACAGAACACGGAGGCGACACCATCCAAACAGCACTCAACGTACTGGAAGCAGCAGAACTTATCCAAACACGAAAAGAAGGCCGGAAAAGACTCATATCCGCAAACAGAGACCGATTCCACAACCCCGACGATCCACTACTCTCAATACCACAAGAAGAATTCAGAAACCCGATAAAAGCCTTCCTCGACAAACTTGAGGAGGCCGAAGTGGAGATAATCGGAGTAATACTCTTCGGCAGCGTGGCCCGTGGAGAAGCAGACAGAGCCAGCGACATCGACCTACAGATCATAGTCAACAGCGACCTCACACAGGCAAGAAGAGAACTACACGACCTCAGACAAGAAATCGAAAACCAAAAATTCGATGGAGAACGGTACGAGCTACAACTTCTCGTCGAATCAATCAAGAGTGCAGAAAGCTACGGCGAAGACCTGAAAGAAATCTTCTCAGAAGGAATCAAATTAAGAGAGACAAACAAACTGGAAACAGTTAAAGAGGCTGTCTTCAATGGATAACAGCCATATCGAAGACAAACTGGATGAAATTCAGAACTTATTCGACGAGAAACCAATAAAGATGGAAACCGGGTTAGACGTCGATGATCCCGGAATGCTGCAACTCCGGAAAGCGTGCCGACTTCTGGAGGCATCAAAACATCTAATCGAGGAGAACGGCTACTATACCGTAGTTATTGAGACCTCTTTTGGAGCAATTGAACGTACACTACAATTCTACCTGCTGGAAAACAACTTCCTCCACCCAGATGAATACATAGATCATCAGGCCGTCTACCAAGAAAGCCATGAAGCAGGACTCTACAACCAGGAATTCAGGGACAAACTGGTCGGACTCTGGCGAAACAATCGCTCCCGATCATATTACCGAGAAGGCGTAGGCAGCGAAAAAAGAGCAGAGAAAATGCTCGAACTCGCAGAAGCCATCCACGAACACGTCCTCCAGCTAGCGGGTGAAAGCCACGAACGCATCTGCAACACCGCTTGACAAAGAATGGACAAACGCTGGCCCTACAACCAGTAAGTATGAGTCGAGTCGCATCAAGCGAAGTATTCGAGGCCGAGGAACTCTTGGAGGAAATCGAGTCTTGGAGTGATGATGAGATCGAGGAGTTGCCGAAATTCTACAGGGAGAAAGCAAGGGAATTCCAGGGTCTAACGAACTCTGGAGAGGAATAACACCCTTCCAACTTCCCTATTCTTACTCTGTGTATGGAGTACCGCAACTACTGGGAAGACCTGGATCTGGATTTCGATGTAGAAGATTTCCTCCGAGAAGAACAAGAGAATGAACGAGAAAGGTTGGAACAGGAGTTAGAACGGGTTGAAGACCTGCTGAGTGAACGCGAGGAAATCCATTCAGACGCTGTCGACGAGTTGGAGTCGAAGCTTGACTGGTATCTTGACCGATTGAAAGACGAGTACAAGCGATTCAGCACCGACAGAAAAGAAGTCCAGCAGTTGAAGACCAAGATTGAGGAGTTCTACTCTGAACTGAGATTAGAGAAGCGGCAGCAATGGAGAGATAAAATCGAGTTAGAAATGGAGCTACGCGAAGTCGAACGCGCTCTGGAGGAAGTTGAGGATGAAGACATCCTTGACCTTCTAGAGAAATTTTAACAAAAAGATATATTCATTGAAGATGTCGGATATCCAGATTAAACTTTGTGTACTCTCGTCTGCTCTATGGCACACTTATAAACATATTAGAGCAGCAATCTGAGACAATGGATAAAGATGAAAGAGAGGAGCTTATCGAGATGCTCGTCGAAAACTCGGTCTTCCATATGTTGGAAGTACAGACTGAAAATGAAGGAGATTATATCGATAGTGTATCTTCTGATCGTGATTCGCTCAGTAGACTGAAGTACAATTATGCGTTACAGCGGCTCATCGTCGAATATTTTGATTATGATTCAATGAAGGTAACTGTCAGCGACCTTCAAAAGTCAGTAATGAATGCCCTAATGGATTTAGCATCTGATCCAGACGTGATTGAGAGACTCACAGACCGAAACCCAAATGAAGAATCGGAAACTTTAGATCTGAATTCAACTGATTCTCAACTACCTGTAGAAGAAACGGTAGAGGATGATGGCCTTGTTGAAGTGTTTTCGGCTAAGGTAGGTGTCATCAAGCAGAACTGGGGAGAAGCTTCGGCCCGTGAGTTCACCATCTGGTTTCCCTGGCATGTCCGTATGGGTGATAATCCTACAGAATTCAGTATGTATGGGCACAAGTTTGAGCCCGCAGATCGATCCGAATGGAAACCCCGTCTTAAACAGATTGCACAGGCTCCGGATACGAGTGATGCAGGATATATTCTCAAAGAGATTGAAGAGGGCGGCTACGATGTCTGGAAGACGACCATATCAAGCCGAACTCCACGGTGGGCGATGCTTCGGTTCAAAAATGCGCTCGAAATTCTCTCAGCACAATTGAATCACTCAGCTTACTTCATGGACTATCAAACAAGAGCGAATCGTTTGGGGGCGGATATCGGGTGATATGAACGATGGCGGCCGATGGACTGCAATTCAGCGTCCGTTTGGAGTATTCTATGTGGATGAGTATGTCGACGAGAATTCCTATACTCCTCATTGGGGGGCAAACGTGTATCATCGGGATGGGCGGCCTGAGGTTCCTCTCGACTACTCTTCAATCAGTAATCGTCTTGACACACATTTGTCCTTTGATGATCTTAGGATTGATCAAGAGCCATTGCTTCACGATGTTTTGGTTGACTACCAGCAAGGGGTTACTGAAACCGATCATCGACGTTCATTTATCAATTTCTGGAGAATTATTGAGGAACTTTCGTTGGCTGGTCAAGGGCAGAAGGAGGTAGCAGTTGAACGAGCTCTATTTGCATTAGATTTGGTTACAGGCAGGGATTACGACCCAATTATTGATAGAGTTGCAAATGAAATCTGGGAAGTTCGAAATACTCGTACTCACGAGACAGGATGGATTCATATCGGTACTGAACACGAGATTGTCGCTAAGGTGCTTGCCGATGCGATGATTGAGTTATATTTGACTGAGTTTGTAGACGCAGGAGAGAGTCTCGATAAATCGAAAATTCGTCGTGTTTTCAAGTGGGGGACAAAATCTGACTCCGCTAGAGAAGAGACTCAAGACGCGTTGGATGCTGTAAATCGTCTGTTCAATGAGTGAAGATTGATTATAGTGACTGGATATATTTAATTTGCATAGAACGGCCCTACTCGATTTATTTCACGTGTTTTGCCTTTCTTGCCGCCGTAGTGGTATTCTGCTTTGATCAGGTCGAGGAGTTCCAAGTGTTTGAGGAAGTCGCTCAACCTTCTTTTGGATAGCGTGTCTTCCTTGTAGGTCTTGCAGAGTTCCTCGTATCGAGTGTAGATTTCACCGGTCTGGATGTCGTCTTTCTCCGTGTTGAGTTCCTGAACGGATTGGTATAGCAGCTTGTGGTGCTCTGAGAAACCAGAGAGGAGATGACCAGTGTATTTCTCGAAGGCTTGTTCCTGAACCTGTTCAACGTGTGTTTCAGTGATTTTCTCGTCAGCAGTTTCTGCCGCGTGCTTCAACCAAGTGAGGCCGATGGAAATGTTCTGAGTGGTGGAGGCGATGTAGGTCAGTACGGCTCGTTCCAACGTCTTAGGTTTCAACGTGTTTCCGGCCCTCTCAGCCAGTATCCTGTATGCTTGTTCAGCAGTGTAGGGTTCGAAGCCGATTCGCTGGGGTTGAAGACTGCTGTAGGTTCTCTCCTCAATACGGTTTCTCAGGTCTTCATGGTTAGAGGATATGAGCACGATTCCTGTGTTTGACCGTGTCTCCATCCGTGTGAGGAAGTAAAGCAGGTCATCGCCGTCGTTCGAGATCAGGAAGTCGATATCGTCAAGCAGAATTACAGTGTCGACAGCTCCCGTCTTTTCCACGACTTTTCGCTGTAGATCGGAGGTGTGGTGTCCGTCTCCGATTTTCTCGTTGGCTACGCCTCTGTAGATCTGTTTCAAAGCTTTGTATTGGGTGTCGTGCTGGGAGCACGGGACGTAGCACTTGTTGATGCTGTCGTCGAGCTGTTCGAGTGTTAGGTGGGTGATGTGGGATTTTCCTGTGCCTCTGGGTCCGTATACGAACAGGTTTTGACTGTTGACGCCGTCGGAGAAAGCTTGGGACAGGCTTTCTTTTTCCTGTTCACGGTCGACCGTGTTTCGAGGTACGTAGTTGTGTTTCAGTGGTGTTGGGTCTTGAATCGGTGATTCTGTCATAACGTGTTTCTGCGTGGAAAGGGGTTACACTGGTTTTCTGGAGGCAGGTTTCAGATGAGAACTTTTCAAATACTGGTGGGTGGCTGCTAGTTTTTAATTCGAGTCCAGAGGCTTCCGCGGATTCCGTGGAGGCAAATGAAACACCTCCCCCGAATCGGTTTTTGAAGATATTCGTCACACGTTAGATGATACGAGGCCTCGGTATCCAGTGTTCAAAGACTCCCATCCTACAGGCGGAATACTGCGCTCAGAAACCTACCTGACGACGAACTACGAGCCCAGTGAACCAGTCGGCAGAGAAACCGAGATTGAGAGGATAGCCGATGCAGTCCGACCATTAACCAGAGGGAAGACACCGGAGAATCTGTTGCTGTACGGGCCTGCTGGAGTCGGGAAGACCACCTGTGTCAAGCACGTATTCGACCGTTTGGAAGATAATACGCGGGAGAAGTCAGTCTACATCAACGCATGGCAGTACAACACCCGTTCCTCGCTCCTCACAGAGTTACTGATTCAACTCGGATATCCTGCGCCGCGAAAAGGCAAACCAGTCGACGAACTACTCTCCAAGCTCAAAGAGTGGCTGGACAAGAACCGTGGAATCGCTGTAGCGATTGATGAATTCGACCAATTACAGGAGAAAACGGAGATCATCTACGACCTGCAAATGCTGAACCAGGAAGGCGAAAACAGCCTGGGAATCGTAATGGTGTCGAATCAACCACCTCAAAAGGTACAGCTAGATCCGCGCAGCCAATCGCGTTTGAACTGCCAGACACTCCAGTTCAACTCCTACAACGCACCACAACTACAAGACATACTATCTAAACGAGTGGAACAGGCCTTCAAACCCGGAACCGTACCCGACGAAGTCATCGAAGAGATCGCAGAACAGGTGGCAGAGAACAGCGGAGACTGTCGGGAAGCACTCGAAACACTGCTAAGAGCCGGACGGAAGGCAGATTCAGAGAGTCGAAGTAAGCTCACTCACAAAGACGCTGCTCTTGGAGATTCAGACTGACTGCCAGATCCTTTCGCTCCAAGATATTTATTTGTCGGCTTAAACGTTAGAATATGCCAGACAATACTCCTCCTATCGATTATCCCGAAGTCTTGGAGGCTATCGGAGTTATCGAAGTGATCCGCAAAGATGAGGAAGATGAGTTTGTTGAAAATTTCAACGATCTCGCGGTAGATTCACGAGAAGATTTACCAGGAACAGATAGAGAGACACACCAACGAGTCACAGGGACCACTGGGACGACACGCCACGAGATCTCCGTCAGTGGTCTTCTGGATGAAGTCTTAGAAGCAGTTTACTTTCGAGGAAATTCGTCAACAAACGACTTAGTTCGGTGTGTCATGTACGGTGTTATCGACCAAGAGGGGTTTGAGGAGAAGTTACAGGAGAAGCGTGATGATGACATAGACTATATTGGACATCAGTACCAGTCTGCGGGCGAAGTTTTGATTGAAGAGATTGTTGAAACTCTTAGTGACTTGATAGCGGACGAATTGGAAGTTGGTATATTCACAAAGAACAGAGAGTCCTGGAATACAGGCCGGTTGTCATTGTACCACCCAAGTTTCTGGTCATTTGATTTCTCAGAATCTAGTCTTGATTCTCTTGAAGATTTTATGAACGAAGACGATCTCTTCTGGTACGGGATAGACGATATTCATGTCTCTAATCTGAGTGAAGAAATTCAGCAATATGGTGACAAGGAGAGATATGTTTTCCCAGGTCGCAGAAAGTTTGAGAGTTCTGTAGGCAGCTTCAGATTCAGAAGTATACTTACGAACTTCCACTCCGAAGGAACTGGAAGCCGGTACAGCAGGGATGGTGATCCTATTGGATCTATGTATACTCGTCAAGGATACAGTGGTCTCTCTATGATTTTTGAAAAGCTAATGTGGTGTCTCTATGGGTACTACAACTTTCACAACGAGAAGGACCCCGAGCATGAGCAACTATTAGAGGACTCTGTAGACTACGAAGCTCAGTATGGCTTGCTGAAGGGCTTACAGGAGGGTCGTCAAGAGATGAAGGAGAATTGGAGACAGATATCGAGACAAAGTGATAGTATCCAACACTCGTTTGAGGAGTCTGAGCCCTTTGGTAAGCGAACTGGTTTCATAGCTACGCTAGTGGATAGTGCCAGTGAGGTCGAGGATTACGCTAAAGAAGAGTATGAAGACCTCGTTGAGAAGTACAATGACTCGATTGAGTTAGTCCGTTCTAACATAGAGTTGAATTCGACCATCGAAACTGTTGATCTGCAAAATAAGATTCGGTCTCAGAATGAATCGACCAAGAGCTTACAGAAGATTGGTGGCATTCTCACATTGGTTATCGCAGTATCAAGTGCTATTTCGTTAGCAATTCAGGCAGGTTGGATATAGCATCTGAATCGGACTAGCATTATGACTCAGGCCGAGAGCCTGCTTGCCCGGTGTTTCAAGGGGGTGCGCTACAATACTACTCCTACGCAGAAACCCTCTGACACCGGAGAAAACAGGGAAGTCCAAGACAGGACGGCGATCAGGGAAATAGGCTGAGAACCTGTTCTCTGATGACGGACAAAACGCCGTTTCCAGGCCTCGGAATGTGTCAACGTCTTGGTAAGGACGAGAGCGCGGGTTCAAATCCCGCCTCAGGCTGTTTCCCCCTTCTCTGTCCTGTAGCTATCGAGCTCTCCGTGTCTGAAACAAAAACCATGTTCAAAGAACGAGCGCCCGGGGTGCTCAGACACACCTCCTCGACGTCATGCGATTCTGTCGCAAAACGGTGGACAAGGCTCGATAATATTAATGTTTCTCATCTTACACACAGTATGATGAAGCCAGAGGTGGTCTCGCGTGGTAAATGAACAATACGAACCCGACAACAGACATCGAGGAATCCCTCTTGTCACCGAGAAAAGCAGAGAATACCTCATACTCATGGACATAGATACGTGGAGAGTTGTGGAGGCTCAAGATCGTCGAGTGCTGAGAGAGCAGCATCTTGTAACTTGTCAAGATTCTCAAACAGTCGGTTCCCGAGAGCTCGATTGAGCTTTCTCCAGCATTCTTCCGTGGGGTTCAGCTCCGGTGAACCCCGCGGAAGGTAACACAGTTCGATTGGTGTGTCTTCAACAAATTCCTGTACTGCGTTGGCTGTGAAATACGACGCATTATCCAGGACGACGCAGATTTTCTCCCCGAATTCTGTCTGGAGAGCATCGAGCAATCGAATCGTTGTATCGCTGTTGAAGTTCTCCTCGCACGGCAAAAAGAACGTCTCACCAGCATCACTCACCGCACCAAGCAACTTGATACTGTCCCACTTGCCCGTCACTGGCAGTGACGGGCGCTCTCCCTCTGGAAACCACGCGTAAATTAGCGTCGACAGGACCTGACGCGTCTGATCAATCGTTAGGATTGTGTATTCGTCGT
>ERZ1034569.597-NODE-597-length-13053-cov-5.429374_pt1 | contig 13053 bp, 14 predicted proteins | sample MGYA00520706_ERZ1034569 | MGnify/ENA primary metagenome ERZ1034569 (study PRJEB33760, sample SAMEA4777722) | hypersaline lake metagenome | biome: hypersaline environment; feature: brines | place: Spain | collected 2014-08 | depth 0 m ...
AATCGCGGGTCTTTCGACCAAGTACAACCCGTTCGTTGTAGTCTCCGCGGCGGGGACTGCTTTCGCGGGCTGGACCGCGGTCGAGATAGCCGTCGGCGAGGCTCTCACACGTCTCCTACCGGGTGCGGCGCTCGACGCCTTCACAGCGGGCATGTTCGCCCTGTTCGCCGTTCTCCTTTACCGTTCGATGCCTGACGCCGACACCGACCACGAACCCGACGACATCGACGGCGGACCCGACGTGGCGATACCTCTCATCAACCGGGACGTACCGAACCCGCTCGGGGGCTTCGTTCCCATCTTCGCCATGATGGCGGCGGGTGAGTTCGGCGACAAGACACAGCTCATCACGATTACCCTTGCCGCGAACTACGGTGCGACGTCCGCGATATGGTTCGGTGAGATGTTTGCGATAATACCGGTCAGCCTCGCAAACGCCTTGTTCTTCCACAGGTTCTCCCACAGGTTCGACGTCCGTAAGGCACATATCTTCGGTGCCGTTGTCTTTGCCTTCTTCGCAGTCGACACCATCCTCTCTCTCACCTTAGGGTTCTCCGCCTGGGAAACCGCCGTCGAGACGGCGAGCGGCGTGTTCGGTTCGGCGTTGTGACCACCCTAAACCGGTAAAATCTTATTACGCCTTCGTCATTCTACCGTAGGTATGAAGATAAACGTAGAGGACGCGGACGACGAGGAGATGGCACGCGCCGTCGTCGCCGCCGTTTCACAGCACCTCGGAAAGCCCGTCGAGATGGTGGGTGAGGACGGTTCGACGGTAGCTTCGGCAGGCGAGAAAGAAGACTGGGACGAGGAAGGCGTCGTCGTCACCGAACGCGAGGAGGGGCTACGCGAGGAGATAGAAGAGATAATGAAAGGTCGGAAGGAGGACAAACAGGAGAAACTCGACGAACTCGACAAGCTGTTCGTGCGCGAGCGCCTCGACCTCCTTTTCGACGAAATCGAGTTCGAGGACGGTACCTTCGCCGGCTTCGCGGAGGACGACGAACTCCCCGCCGACGGCGTCATCACCGGCGTCGGACGCATCGACGGACGGAAGGTCTGTTTCACCGCCAACGACTACACCGTCAAGGCAGGCACACTCGGAAGCGACGGCGCCGAAAAGATCATTCGGATACAGGAGAAGGCTATGCGTCTCGGCGTACCGCTCGTCCGTCTCATCGACTCGGCGGGTGCGCGCCTCAACCAGGAGGAACGCGACCCCGGTGACACCCACGCCGACCGGTACACGGGCGGCAAGATGTTCTACAACCAGTGCAGGATGTCGGGGAAAGTTCCCCAGATAGGCGTCCTTTACGGTCCCGACATCGCGGGTAGCGCGTACACGCCTGTGTTCTGTGACTACCTCATCATGGTCGAGGACATGGGTTCGATGGCGATCGCGAGCGCCCGCATCGTCGAGGCGATGATAGGCGAAAGCGTCGACATGCAGGAACTCGGTGGCGCAGACGTCCATTCGAAGCACTCGGGAAGCGCCGACATCGTCGTCGAGGACGAGGAAGGCGCCGTCGAAAAGACGAAGCAGGTTCTCAACTACCTCCCCCAGAACTTCCGTCACGAACCGCCACGGTCCGAACCCAGACAGCCCGAACTCAACCCTAAGGGTCTCGACGCCGTCATCCCCGAGGAGTCACAGAAGGACTACGATGTCAACGAGGTCATAAAGCGCCTCATCGACCGCGACACGTGGCAGGAGATGAAACCCGAGTACGGGCAGGAAATCGTCACGGGCATAGGACGTATCGCCGGGCGTCCCGTCGGCGTCGTCGCGAACCAACCCAACGTCAACGGAGGAGCGATATTCCCCAACGCCGCAGACAAGGCATCGGGATTCGTCTGGACCTGCGACGCGTACAACATCCCTCTCCTGTACCTCTGTGACACGCCCGGTTTCATGGTCGGCACGAAGGTGGAAAAAGAAGGCGTGCTCCGACGCGGACGCAAGTTCATCTACGCTACATCGAACGCACAGGTCCCCAAGATATCGGTTCTCACACGGAAGGCGTACGGAGCGGGAATCTATGCGATGGCGGGTCCGTCCTTTGGACCCGATGAGGTCCTCGCTCTCCCTTCGACCGAAATCGCGGTCATGGGTCCTGAGGCGGCGGTCCATGCCCTGTTCGGCGACAAGCTCAAAGAGATGGAAGGCGAGGCACTCGAATCGACAAAAGAGATGTTCAAACAGGAGTACAACAAGTACATCGATATCAAAAAGCAGGCGTCTCAGATGGAGGTCGATGAACTCCTGCCCGCCGGCGACCTACGCGAACAGTTAGAGGCGCGGTTCCGCGTCTTCGAGGACAAGGAGCGCGACGAGATAGACCGTCACCACGGTACGGTTCTTTTCTGAGCGGGACTTCGGTTCCCCCTACAGAGGCGACGGGGCGACCAACTGACCGCCGTCGACCTGGTAGTACGAACCCGTGACGTACGCCGCGGCGTCGGAGGCGAGAAAAAGAACGGGCGGCACGCAGTCTTCGGGTTCGCCGAGGCGGTCGGCGGCGAGGTAGTCGGTGACCTGTTCGCGGTAGTCGTCCGGGAGTATCTCGTCTATGGCGTCGGTGAGTATCACTCCGGGCGCGACGGTGTTGCAACGCACGCCGTGGTCCGCCCATTCGGCGGCGAGGGACTGCATCAGGTTGTGTACGCCTGCCTTCCCCGCGCCCGAATGGGAGTGGTACGGCGCACCCTCGACAGAGTTCGACGCGCCCATCGAGATGATGCTACCGCCGTCGTTTTCTATCATGTATTCGCCGACGCTGAAGGAACAGTACGCGGTACCGTCGAGTACGGTGCCTACGACGGCGCGCCAGCCGTTTTCGGACATGTTTTCGGCGGGGCATAGGAAGTTCGCGCCCGCGTTGTTTACCAGAACGTCTATACCGCCGAGTTCGTCGACGACGGTGTCACGCATCTCGTCGACGCGTTCGCGTTCGCGTATGTCGACAGTCGTGGCACACGCCTCGACGCCTCGGTCCTCGATTTCCTCTGCGACGGGTTCGAGATGGTCCATGTTGCGGCTCGCTATAGCGACGTCCGCGCCGTGGTCGGCGAACGCGAGGGCTATGACCTTTCCTATACCCGTCCCGCCCCCGGTTACGAGTACGCGTTCTCCGTCGAAAAGGTCGTCCGCGAAGACGTCCGTCGTCGGTGCTGTCTCTCCGAGTGACATGCCACGAAGTTGTCGGAACGCGACAAATATCTGTCGGCTGTGATACTGGACTACTCGAGGTCCTCCTCAAAGTGGCGACGCGTCTGGACGTATCCCTCGTCAAGTTCGACTATCTCGACGGTGCTCACGAACTCCTTGAGGTACCGCGCCGCATCCTCGCGGTCCGTACCGGCTGTCTCGGCGACCGCATAGACGAGTTCGCGGGGTGCTTTCGAGTCCTCGCGGAGTTCACAGATTACGTCGAGTATCTCACGTACGTCCATCTCGTCGTCGACGTACTCGGCGTAACGGTCTACTTCATCGTGTTCCTCTGTCACGCTACCTGTTAGGCTCGAACCCCATTACCTCCGCGGCTTCGTCGGGCGTCGCGGGTTCGCGGCAGACATCGCGCGCCATACGCGCCGCCTTCTCGACGAGTTCGGCGTTGCTCGCCTTGTCGCGGTCGTTGTTGATGTAGTAGTTGTCCTCGACTCCGACGCGGACGTTTCCACCCATCGCGAGGGCGGCGCTCACAAGCGGCCACTGGGTCGGGTAGCCGATACCGATTAGCTGCCAGTTGGCGTCGTCGGGTAGCTGTCGTACCTGGTTCATCAGGTTGTTGACCGTCGGCGGTATGCCGCCGATGATGCCCATGATGATGGAGAAGTGTATCGGGTGTTCGAGTATACCCTGCTTGAGCAGAGGACGTATGCTGCCGATGTGTCCCGTGTCGAAGCATTCGAGTTCGGGCTTGACACCGGCCTCGTTCATAGCCTCGACCATCTCCTCTATCTCGTCGAACGGGTTCTCGAACTGCATGTTGAAGGCGTAGTCGTCCTGGTTGTCGGACCACTTGGCGTAGTTCATCGAACCCATGTTGAGCGCGCCTATATCGGGCTGTACCTCCTGTATGTAATCGATACGGGATTCGAGCGGTTCGTGTATCGCTCCTGTCGAGAAGTTTATGAGTATGTCGGTGTGGTCACGGACCTCGTCGTATATCTCCTGGTACGTCTCGGTGTCGAAGGTAGGGCTTCCGTTTTCGGTGCGTGCGTGTATGTGGGCTATCGAAGCCCCCGCCTCGCGTGCCTCCTGTGCCTGTTCGGCTATCTCCTGGGGCGTGTAAGGCACCGAGGGACACCGGCTTTTGAGCGTCATGGCGCCGGTCATCGCGACCGATATTACGGCTTTCTCGGGGTCGTTTCCTCGCACGGTGCGTTGGGTCTTGACACCCATGTGGGTGCCTATGTCTTGGTCGGACATCGTTATCTAATCTTCCAGTCGGGGTCTTGGTTCATCATGTTCGATTCCATTCCCTCGTGGGTGTCCTCGCTCATCGCAAGCAGCGAGAACATCTCTTTGAGATAATCGAGCTGTTTATCAAACTCCATGTCGAGGTGGCTGTAGTAGGCTTCTTTGCCCATCGAGATCATCGTTGGGCTTGAGTTTACGAGTTCATCAACGAGTTCGTCGAGTTCCTCCTCAAAGGAGTCGGCGTCGTTCACCTGTGACACCATACCGATGTCTTCGGCTTCTTCGGCATCGAGGGATTCTCCTGTGAACATCATCAGCATCCCTTTTTTCTCGTGGACGGTTCGCATTATCGGTGCCATCACCTGCATCGGGAAGAGGCCACTTTCCTTCTCGGGCGTTCCGAAGGAGGCATCATCGGCTGCGACGACGAGGTCCGAGGCCGTAGCGAGCCCCATACCTCCGCCGCGGCAGTACCCTTCGACGGCTGCGACGGTGAGGGCATCGGTCTGGCGCATCTTCGACATGATGTTGGAGATGCTCGGCAGGTACTCGCGGTACTCCTGTGGGGAGGCATTTATGAGGCGTGACATCTCGCTCAGGTCTCCGCCGGCACAGAACTTACCGTCGGCGCCGCGGAGGACGTAGACGCGTGCGTCGGAGCCGTCGGCGGCATCAAGCGAACTATGCAGTCCTTCGGTGACGTTTTCGTTTATAGTGTTTGCCTTGTCGGGTCGGTCTATCGTCGCGCGTACGACGGCGCCGTCGTCGCTCACCTCCACCGTGAAGTCTTCGTTCGAGAGTTCTTCCTCGTCGAGCGTCATCACCGGATAATTGGGAAAACCGCGTATAAATTGTTCTATGTATAACGTTCGTTACCGTGTCCCAAGCCGTCAGTCGCCCGAGAGACGCACGAGTTCGTCAACGTTGGGTATCTCTGCGCTCGCGTCGGTTATCTGTTCCATGCGCTCGCGGTGTTTTTCGGCGGCAAACTCCATGAGGCGTTCACGACCGATACCTGGTGCGTCTTCCTCGGTCGTATCCACGAGTATACCGTTCGTGTAGGCCATTAGGTCGTTCACGGTGTCGTTCAGCACCGACACGTCGACGCCGTCCTCTGTGATGTGTTGTTTTATCTTTTGCATACCGAAGCCTACGTGGCGTCCCTCGTCGCTTCGTATGTTCGAGAACCCTTCGACGAGTCCGGGTAGGTGGGGGTAGTCTTCTATGTCCTCTCCGAAGTTTTGGTGTATGGCGTAGTACGCCGTCTGTGCGAGTATTCCCTCTATGGTGAGGTGGTAGTTCGCGTGTGCCTTCACGCGGTTCTCGGGCGTGTCGTCTTCGAGTAGCCGACCCATAGCTTCCTCGTTGCTGTCGAATAGGTTGTCGTAGTTGTCGGGGAAAAACCGGTCGTCGGTGGGAGAGGTAACCTCATAGCCCCGTGTCTCCTCGACGGGGTTTACGACCTCGCGCCAGTACCTATCGAAGAAGTCGGCGTGTTTTGCCTCCTCGTACATCTGGGTCGTCACGTACATCTGGTCCTCTATTCCGTCCAGCGCGGTCGCAAGAGGCGCGAGGTCTTCGGTCACCTCCTCCTCGCCCGCGCCGAAAAGCGCGAGCGTCTGACGGAAGTACTCGAAACCATCCTCGCCGTCCTCAAACTCGAAATCGGCGAGCGTCTCGCGGTCCTCCTCAAGATGTATTTCATTTGGGTCCCAGTGGCGTTCGACGGCGTTCCTGTAGTACCGGTAGCTCTTTGCGCCTCTGTCGAGGCTGTACTCGGTCTGCGACATACGTTAGCATGGTCCGCGCCCAACAAAAGCTTGTTGTTAGTACAGTACTAACGCTACACGAAACGGACGCCTGCGTCCTTTATCCCGTTTTTCGCACCGACGTTGATCAGAAGCGGTGTGAGCGCCTCAACCTGCGGTGCAACACCGAACCCTCCGACGTCGAGGGGTCGGGTACCGACTGAGTCGACGAGTTTCGACGCCTTCTCTTTCGCCTCGTCGTCTCCGAAGACGGCGACGTCGGCGTCTACTTCGACCGAAAGATCGCGCAGCTTGCCGGCGGCTAGGTTGTGGAAAGCGCCCGCAAGAGGAACGTCGTCGTCGAGTGAGTCCCGCACCTCCTCCGCAAAGCTACCTTCCTCGGGTGGTGTGTAGACGAAGTCACCTTCCTCGCGCGACATACCAACGACGGGTGTGATAGCGACACCGTCGAACCCATCGAGGGTCTCCCGCGCCGTCTGGGCGGCGTACTTCGGCGGAACAGCGAGTACGGCGACGTCTGCACCGTCGACGGCTTCGGCGTTTTCGACACCCGAGACGTCTGTGTCAGATACTTCGGCGTACTCCTCCGCGGCTTCGCGTGCATCATCCGGGCTCCTGCTTCCCACGAGGACTTCGTGCCCTGCGTCGGCGAGGCGTAGCGCGAGCCCTCCACCAAAGCTACCGGTACCTCCAAGAACTGCTACCTTCATATCTTAAACACGCGACTGCGTGCGTTATACCTTGTGATACCGACGGACAAAGGAAACTCTTATGCCTCCGTCCGTACGTTCTCAAAACAGGCTCCGTTGGTGTAGTCCGGCCAATCATTTCGGCCTTTCGAGCCGATGACCGGGGTTCAAATCCCCGACGGAGCACTATAGAACCGTTACCTTCGCCAAACTACCACGCACGCTGCCACGGTCCTTGCCGAGGGGATACGGGAAACACGGCAGCGGACGGAAGTACCGAGCCTTGTTCTGGGATTAATCCGGGTCGGACCTACTCAGTCGGATACCTCTATCTCCGTTTCGGGACGGTCCTCTTTTTCGTCACGCAAACCGCCCTCGTCGTCCACGTACATCTCAAGGTACTTCTCCGTGTCACGGTTCTTGGGCCGGGCTGTTTCTGTCATCTTACCGGGTATCTCTTTTGGACGGGTATATACTTTCTGAGTTATTCTCCATGAGAAAGAATGTGGGTGACGGATCTGTGCCGGAACGGCGGCGCCACGACTAATAGACCCCGGACCGTTCACCCCCTATGGAGATCTACACGCTAAAACGCGTCAACGAGGAAGGGGCGCGTACCGTCGCGGAGACCGTCGCCGAGCGGTTCGACATCGGTCGCGTCCGCGTACGAGGACTCGCGGAAGCGGTTCGTGCCTCCGGGAACGAAGCCGTCGTCCCCGACGGTGCCACCGGATACTTCGAAGACGAAATCGACCAAGACGGCGTCGGTCCTGTTATCGAGTCCCTCGGTTCACTCACCCGCGTGGTCTTTTATGCCGACGCACCCGTTTTCGCGTGGTTCGAGGACGGGAAGGTGCGTCTCCCCGGGGACGAACAGGCCCTAGGAGAGCTGCGTGAGCGGGGGATAGAGCCTTCGGCGGCAGCCGAGACGCCCGAGTCCGTTTTAACGGAGATGGGCGACGACGAATGACGGAGGGACGCGACGACATCGGCGACGAGACGCGCGTCCTCGTCGAGGAAAACGGTGAAAGGCGTGTGGGGGCGGCGGAGAAGGTTCGGGTCTCGTCGCTTGACCGAGGCTTGCTGTACGGCGATGGGGTCTTCGAGACGTTCCGGTGCTACGACGGTGAGCCCGCTTTCCCCGGTAGACACGCATCGCGGCTCAACGGGGCGCTCAAAGCGGTCGGTATCCCGAAGGAGTTCGAGGTAGAAGGGCTGAAGCGCCGCATCTCGGAGGTGACCGACGCGTTTCCCGGGGACGCGTACGCACGCGTCACCGTGACCCGCGGTGTCCGTGACGGTCTTCTCGCTCCGACGGAGGGGACTCCGACCGTGGTTGTACACGGCAAGCCGTTGGAGAGGAGGCGGTACCCGCCGGCGGTCGCCGAAACCGCGACGGAGCCGTGTCCAGTCGGGGTGCTCGCGCACAAAAAGACGACGTGTTACCTACCCAACGTGGTCGCGCGCGGAGGGACATCGACGGAGGCCGATGAAGTATTAATGTTTGCCGAAGGAACCGTTGCCTCAGGGGGGGTCTCGAACCTCTTTTCTGTGCGTGACGGGTGCATCGAGACACCAGGGGAACGCATAAGAGAAGGCGTCACGCGTGAGGTTGTTCTAGAAGAGGCACAGCTGTTAGGATACGAGACAGAGGTCGGCGAGACGACCATCGAGGACGCCGAAGCCGTCTTCCTCACCAACACAACATGGGGTGTGCGTCCTGTGGCGGAAGTAGACGGACGGGCGTACGACGGCACGCACCCAGCCGTCGAAGAACTCGCCGACGCGTACCTCGAACGCGCGCTCGAATCCGCGTCCGGCTAGAGCTTCTCGCGCCCCGGTTCGACGAGCCTGTCGACGTACTCGACGAGGGTCTCCTTTGCGTCCTGAGGGTGCAGTTCGCCCGTATCGAGGTCCTGTGCGAGTTCGTCGTACGTGGCGTATTCGAGGTCCCCGCCGTACTTTTCGGGACGGTCCACGACGACGCGGTCGAAACGCGGGAAGACGTGGTACCTGTATATCTCCGCGACTGGGTTTCCGTCGGTATGTGGCGGGCAGTACGCGCCGAGGACCTTGTCCTCGATCTCTTCGCGGGAGTCATCCATCGCTATGGGGTCTCCTTCGCTTGAGGACATCTTGTCGCCGCCGCCTTCGAGCGATGTAAGTATAGGGGTGTGAAGCGCAGTGGGTGCGTCGTATCCGATGTCGGGGAGGTGGTCGCGTGCGAGCATATGTATCTTGCGCTGGTCGATACCACCGACTGCGAGGTCGACGTCGAGGCGGGCTATGTCGATAGCCTGCATCAGCGGATACCACATCTGTCCGACCTTTGGGTTTTCCTCCTCGCGTGCGACCTCCGACATGCTCCTGCGTGCACGGTTGAGGGTGACACGGACCGCGAGCGAGTGAACGTCAAGCGTGTACTCGTCGTCGAGCTGGAACTCGCTGCCGAGGACGAACTCCGTCTTTTCCTCGTCGAGTCCGAAAGCCACGAACTGTTCGCGCATGCGCTCTGCCGTCTCCTGTATCTCATCAAAGCTCCCTTTCTCGTTGAGGTATGCGTGGACGTCGGCGAGTAGGACGACCACCTCCATGCCGGCGTCCTGCAGGTCTATCAGCTTGTTCGCGGTGAGCATATGACCGATGTGTAACACGCCGCTCGGTTCGTAGCCGACGTACGCGCGTCCCCCGTCGGGGTCTGCGGCGAGTTCACGCACCTCCTGTTCGGTCACTACCTCCTCGGCGTTACGCGTAATTAGTTCGTGTCTGTCGTCTGTGTTCATCGGATCACCTTCTCGTATACGTGGTCGTGCCTGTCGAAGTCGTATCCCGCCTGCTCAAAGGCGTTCACAGCCTCATTGTCAGGGAGAAAGACGAGGGCATCGTGTACCTCACGCTCGCGCGCCTCGCCGCGTACGTCGAGGGCGAACTGTGACGCGTAACGGGGTTCCACCCAGACGAAGCCAAAGACGAGTTCGGTGCGTTTCTCCTCGCCCGTTTCGTTGACACGGACGCCGTCGCAAAGAGCTACGCCGCGGACGTCGTCGTCCTCAGCGAAACCGAGTATCTCGCCGTCGTACCCCTCTGCGGTGTCCGGCACGGACCACATGCGCCAGTCTTCCGTGGCGTACAGACCGTCGACTGCCTCCAAAGCCTCGGTACCACGTATGACATCGAGTGACTCATCGTAGTTCGCGGGTTCGAGGCTGGTCCCGTAGGGGAAGCCGAAGCCGCGTCCGTGGCGCACCGTAGCCACACGCTCGAAACCCGAGTCTTCGAGGAAGGAAAGCGCCGGTTCGTTGTCGTCGAAAGCCATACACCGCACGACAGAAACGCCGTCTTCGAGGCGTCCGGTCGCTTCCTCGACGAGTGTGGTGCCGACGCCCTCACGCCTGTGTTCGTCGTCAACGCGTAGACCTTCTATCCAAGCCTCGTCGCCGCGTGTTACGGAGTGTACCGTGCCGACGGGGACCCCATCGACCTCGGCGACGAGGGCGATCCCTTCCCCAACCCAGTCCTCCCAGACGTCCGGGACGTAGTCCCACCCATCCCAGGTAGAGCCGGCGAAGGCTGTGACAGCGTCGCGGTCCTCCGAGCGTGCGTCCCGTACCTTCACGTCCATGGTCTCGAAGACCGGGTGAGTTCGCCGGCGAGGTTTTTCTGCATCGCCTCCTCTGTTTCTTCGGCGTTTTCGAGCGCCCACATGAGCTTGACGTAAGCAGTCTCCGGCAGGGTGTCTTCCGCCTCGACGACGCCAGCGCCAAGCAGGTCGCGTCCTGTGTCGTAGACACGGTCACAGACGCGTCCTTCGAGGCACTGCGACGTCATGACGACGACGCCGTCGTGTTCCTCTATGCTTTTCTATCCAGTCCGTATGAGTGTGTCCGAGACCCGTCCCTTCGATGACGACGCCGTCGGCCCCGCCGTCTATAACGGAGGCGTCCTTTCCCGGCGTAAACTTGATGTGCTGTACGTCGTGGTTGAGGGCGTCTTCTAGTACGACGTCTCCGCCGCGTCCTCCGAGTTCTTCCTTGCGCCGCCATTCGACCTCTCCCGTTCTGTATTCGACGGAGCCGACGGGTTCCCGACCCACCGTGTCGAACGCATCGCGGCGTGAGGTGTGGTTCTTACGCACGCGCGTCCCGCGGTGTAAGGCACACGTTCCGTCGCTCCTGTCGGCGTGCATACAGACGAAAACACCCGACACGTCCGACTTCGCGGCCTCGACGGCACAGACTGCGTTTACGACGTTGTCGCTCGAAGGACGGTCGGCGGAACGCTGCGAACCGACGAAGACGACCGGAACAGGCGTATCGAGCATGAAAGAAAGTGCGCTCGCGGAGTACGCCATCGTGTCGGTTCCGTGCATCACGACGACGCCATCTGTGCCGTCCCGTATCTCGTCCGCGACAGCGTCTGCGAGTTCCTTCCACCTTCCGGGTGTCATGTTTTCGCTCAGGATGTTCGAGACGACACGGCCTCGGTAGTTGGCGCGTCCCGCGAGTTCGGGAACGGCACGCAGGACGTCCTCGGCGTCGAACTGCGCTGTCACGGCGCCGGTCCTGTAGTCGACGGTTGATGCGATGGTGCCGCCCGTCGATATGAGCGAGACCGTCGGTAGTTCCTCGTCGTGTTCGAGCGTTACGTCCTCTCCCCCGGTTTCTTTCTCAATCTCTTCGACGACCTCGACGGTCGCTCCGTCACGCCCCACGCCGACGTTGTAGCCGTCGTCCAGCTTGACCACGACCTGCTCGTCGTCGGACGACGGCATCATGACGCCTTCGAAGACGTTGCCTTCCTTCTCGACGCGTACTCTGTCTCCTTTGCTCATTTTATCTCCTCGACGGCTTCTTGGAGCCTGTTTTCGGATACTTCGAGGTCTTCCTCCAAGCTATTCAACGTGTCCATGTCGGTTTCGAGACGGTCGCGTGCTTCATCGACGACGCCGTCGTCGCCCGGCGCTCCGTACGAGTCGTGGCTCTTCACGCACCCGCGTGGTTCAAGCCCGCGTTCTATCGTCTCGTCGTCGGGTTCGAGTTTCTCGCCCGTCACTTCGGCGAAGGCTTCGCGCACGTCGTCGACGGCCGGTTCGTCCGTCTCTTTCGCCACCGACGCGACGACGTGGTGTGCCGTGCGGAACGCGATGCCCGTTTCGCGCACGAGGGTATCTGCGAGTTCGGTCGCTCCGACGAAGCCTCCTTCGACGGTCCGTCGCGCCGCCTCGCGGTCGAACTCGGCTGTCTCGACTACTCCGGCGAGGACACGCGCCGACTTCCGCGCCGCATCGAATGCGTCCCAGACGTGTCCCGTCGCCTCCTGTAGGTCGCGGTTGTACGCGGCGGGAAGGCCCTTGAGGTTGGTGACTATAGCCGTCAAAGCCCCGTGGACGGTACCTGTCTTACCGCGTGCGAGTTCGGCTGTGTCGGGGTTTTTCTTCTGGGGCATTATAGAGGAGGTGCTTGCGTACGCGTCATCGAACTCGACGATACCGAACTCGTGGCTGCTCCACAGCACGAGGTCCTCACACAGGCGCGAGACCGTTGTAGCGGCGTTGAGCGCCGCTGAGACGGCTTCTACGGCGAAGTCACGCGATGCTACACCGTCCATGCTGTTCCGGGTTGGACGGTCGAATCCGAGGAGGTCCGCCGTCCGTTCGCGGTCTATGTCGAAAGACGTCCCGGCGAAGGCAGCGCTTCCGAGCGGGCACTCGTTAAGACGGTCGTACGCGTCGAGAAGACGCCCGAAGTCTCGTTCGAGAGCGGCGTCGTACGATAGAAGGTGGTGTCCGACCGTCGTGGGCTGGGCGCGCTGTAGGTGCGTGTAGCCGGAAAAGAGCCAGTCGTCGGTCTCTTCCCCGCGTTCGACCAGTGCCGAACGGAGCGCGAGGACGTCGCGTGTGGCACCGAGTAACTCATCGCGCAGGGCGATGCGTACACAGGTCGCGACCTCGTCGTTGCGCGACCTCGCTGTGTGTAGCCTACCGCCGACTTCCTCACCAACCTTCTCGACGACGCTTGCCTCTATCGCAGGATGCACGTCCTCGTGTGTGTCGTCGAGTGCGTCGAACCCCTCGTCCTCAACCTCATCGAGTGCGCCGAGTATCGCCGCTGCGTCCTCGCGCGCGACGATACCGCCGTCTGCGAGGGCGACGCCGTGTGCACGCCCCACGCGG
>ERZ1034569.598-NODE-598-length-13035-cov-4.660632_pt1 | contig 13035 bp, 15 predicted proteins | sample MGYA00520706_ERZ1034569 | MGnify/ENA primary metagenome ERZ1034569 (study PRJEB33760, sample SAMEA4777722) | hypersaline lake metagenome | biome: hypersaline environment; feature: brines | place: Spain | collected 2014-08 | depth 0 m ...
GCTGTACACGTACGAGGTAGCGACGGTCGTTGCAGGCAGACTCGCCGACGTGAATCCGTTCGACCAGCCCGGTGTTGAGTGGGGCAAACGCGCCGCACGCGGTGCCCTCGGAGACGGTTCCTGTGACGAAGAACGCGAGGCCGTCGAGTCGGTTAAGGAAACCCTTTTGCGGATATAGGAGCTAATTACGGTAGGACGCTAAGCGTCGGCTCCTATGAAAGGAATATACACACAAACGGCCGCGGCACGGAGACACGTGTCCCGGTTCCGGAAAAGAGGTGATGAACCGTGGTAGACGACTACTCGGTTGATACAGGAGAAGACGGGGACGTGTACGGACCCAGACAGTCAGGTGGCTCCGACGGTGGTTTACTCACAGAGGCCAGGAAGGAGAAGCTCACCGACTTCGCCATAGCCGGCGCACTAGCCGTCACCGGTATGGGGGTCGGACTCGTCGCTACGGTCATCGTGCTGTCCGTCGTGACGGTCGCTGACCTCGGGCTCTCGGAGACTGTGAGAAACATAGTTCTCATGCTACCCCTCCAGATAGGGGGTCTTGCAGGCACCGCTGCTGCCTTTCTCTGGGCGAACGACCGTGGGCTTGGCTACGTCCGTCTGCGTAAGCCCTCGCTCAAGCAGGTCGGTATTGCGTTCGGTAGTATCTTTGCGATGATCGCCGCTGTCGTCGCCGTCACCGTTGTCCTCCAGTCGCTGGGTCAACAGGCCGCCGAACACGCGACGACACAGCAGATACAGTCGGACCCCAGGCTCGCCCTCTACATGATACCGGTAGCGTTGTTCGTCATAGGTCCGTGCGAGGAGTTCCTTTTCCGCGGCGTTATACAGACGAAGCTCACGGAGTCGTGGGGGGCACGCGGCGGGGTCGTCGTTGCAAGCGGTATCTTCTCGATCGTCCACGTTCCGTCCTACGGTGGCCTCAGCGCCGGTCTGAGCCAACTCGTCATAACACTGAGCGTCCTTTTCGCGCTCGCTTTGATACTCGGGACGATATACGAAAAGACCGAAAACCTCGTCGTCCCAATCGTTGCACACGGTTTCTACAACGCAGTCCTGTTCGGTCTGACCTACGTGGGTACGCGGTACGGCGACCAACTCGAGCAGGCTGCGACCCTTCTTTGACCGAAAGGGACTTACTACACGCCGACAACTTTCGGGAAAGGTGTTCCAATGGACATAGAAGACGTAGTTTCGAGAGAGTACGAGACGTTCGAACCGGGTACACGGGCTTCTAAGATCAAAGGCTTCTTCCAGGAATCGGGCGACGAAGCCGTCGTTATCGAGGGTGACGAGTACGAAGGCGTCGTTACCCGAAGGATGCTGATATCCTCCCACGTCGACCCCGAGGAAAAGGCGGGTTCTCTCGTCGGAAACCCCCCGCGTGTCGGACGGCGCGAGGACGTACGAGAGACGGCACGACTCATGGTGGAGAGCGACTTCAAGGTCCTCCCGATCGAGGAAGGGGACGACGTGGTCGGTGTCGTCACGGCTAACGGCTTACTCCGTGACGTAAACTCTCAGCTAAACGTCCTTTCGGTGGAAGACGTCTACACTCAGGACCTGATAAGCGTCACGCCGGAGACTACGGTCGGACGCGTCATCAACATCTTCCGTGAAAACGCCGTCTCGCGCGTTCCGGTTATCGACGCCGGAGACCTCGTCGGTATCGTCTCCCTCTACGACATACTCGGCTTTAGCGTCCGTGAGGAAACGCCCGACAAAGGAGGTGGCGGCGGCGACACAGGCAGGCACGGAAACGCCGGGGGCGACCACGGAGGATTCGGACCGCGCCACGGGGACGCCGACAAGATGCTAGACATCCCCGCCGAGGACGTCATGAACTCGCCCGTAGAGACCACGACGACGGAAGAGGGCCTCGATGCTGCGACAAAACGCATGCTCGACCGTGACTTCTCGTCCCTCGTGGTCGTGGGCGAGGACGGAGGACCCGCAGGAATCATAACCAAGACAGACGTCCTCCGCTCGCTGACCTGGACGGACGAGTCCCACATGGACGTCCAGATATCGAACGTCGAGTTCCTCGAACCCATGACGGCGGACGACGTCGCCGAGATGCTCGAGGAAGTCGCGGACAAGTACGCCGAGATGCAGGTTCTACACACCCACGTCCATCTCAAGCGCCACAAGGAAAAGATGCGTGGCAACCCGCTCATACTCGCACGCGTCGTCATCTACACGAACAAGGGACAGTTCGTGGTCAAGGGCGAAGGTTACGGTCCGCGCAACGCGCTCCGTATCGCACGCGACAAGCTAGAACGCCGCGTCCTCGAATCAAAGGGCGTGCGCAGACAGGACCGCGACGCAGAACGCCTGTTCAAGGAGATGGGCGGGTACCTATAGGGAAAGCGACGAAGAGATGACAGAGCCGAGTACCCAGACGAGAAGGACGACGACCCCGAGGAAGAGGTAGGCTATCTTCGTGGGTTCCTGTATCGGGAACTCAGCGTTGGCGCGTATGTCTTCTCCTATCATGGAGTAACGGAGGGGGCGGCGCGTAATAAATCCGTCTCTGGGCGCCTACAGTATCTCTTTTACGGTGCCGACGCCTTTGCTACGTCCCTCTCGGAAGACGAACCTCTGTCCCTCCTCAACGGCGTACGGGCGGAACTTGAAACGGACGCGCACGTCCGCAGTCTCTCCGGGTAAGACGTTTCCGTTCTCGGGTTCGAAGACCGCCGCCTCCGATGCGGTTTCGAGGTGGACGACGGGTTCGTACCCGGAACGTATGCGGGTTGGATGGTTGAGAACCACGACCTCTGCACGGAACTCGCGTACGCTCTGGCGGGGTTCGGACGCAAGGAGCATACCGCGTTCGACGTCTTCGTCGTCAACGTTTTTGAGCGCGATACCGACGATGTTACCGGGTTCGGCGCGGTCGACGCGGTGGTAGTGCATCTCTATCGAACGGACCTCCGCCTCCCGGAAGGAGCCGTCGGCGGTCGGTCCGAGGTAGACGGTGTCGCCTTTCTCGACGGTGCCGTTCTTTACGGTTCCGCTTGCGACCGTGCCGACGCCTGTGACGTTGTAGGTCCTGTCGACGTACATCTCGAAGTCTTTGCCTACGCCGTCGTGGGTCTTGGGTAGCCGTGACAGCATCTCATCGAGCGTACCGAACCCCTCAAGCGTGACGGCGCTCGTCCGGACGACGGGGACGACGACTCCGTCAGGGAGGCGTTCGACGGCGGCGTCTACGCCGTTTTTCGAGACGCTGTACGGTACCTTACCGACGTTTCGCAGGAGCTGTGCGACCTCTTTTTCCACCTCCTCGGCGCGTTCCTCGGTGACAGCATCGACCTTCGTGATGGCGACAAACGTCGGAAGGTCGGTTGCGAGGAGGACGCCGAGGTGTTCCCGCGTGACCCGTGTCGGTCCGTCGTCCGCCGCGACGGCGACGAGGCCGTAGTCTAGCTTCTGCCCCACGATGCCGCGTATCGTTGTGCGCAGCCAAGGTTCGTGACCGACGGTGTCGACGAAGCTGACGAGGCGGTCGGCGCTTCCGACGAGGTCGGACTTCTCGCGTTTCGAAAGCGGGTTGTTCATACGGACGGGTTCCCCGTCCTCAAACCCGTAGACACCGTAAGACAGGTCCGCCGAAAGACCCCGCTCTATCTCGTGTGGCTGTACGTCGAGGTACGCCCGCGTCCCACCGTCGCCGTCGTCGGCGCTTCCCGTGACGAGGGTTCCGACGAGGGTGCTTTTGCCGTGGTCGACGTGTCCGGCGGTTCCGACGACGATGTGTTCGGTGTCCTCGCGCGTGTCGGCAACGGTCACGACCCCGACGCGTCCACCGTCGACCTCATGGGTCTCAACGTCGCGCACGGCTGCGTCGGCCTCCGTGGCGACCGTAGAAAGTACGTCGATGGTTTCCTCGTACGTTTCCTCCGACACGCCCTTCAAGCCGCCGTCGTCTGTCACCCCGACGACGTAGACGGCTACGCCGTCGCCCGTCAGTACGCGGTGGCGCATCTGAGAGGCGAGTGACTCCAGCCTGCCGCGTTCGAGATGCGTCTCGGCTTCGAGTCGCTCTTTGAACTCGATGTTTTCGCGTTCTCCGCCTTCGACGATATCGAGGAGTTCAGAAGGCGGCATCTTTGGGAAGTGCCCTTTCGTTTCTCACCGTATTTGGATTTCGTTGTGTTGTAACAAAAAGTTTCCGTCGACCATCAGTCGAGGACTTCCTCACGGGCGCGGCGCACCGCTTCGTGGTAGGCTTCCTTGCGTCCGTTTAGCTGTTCCTGCAGCTCCATTAGGTCCTCAAGGAGCTCTTCCGCGATGTCTTCGGGAACCTCTATCTCACGCGATATGCCCCAGTCGTCGGCGGGTAAGGAAAGAACCCCAGAACCGAGGTCGTACGTCGGCGAGTACCCCTCGACGGAGCGTGTTTCGACGGCGACTTCGGCGACACCGTCGCGCGGTTCGGCGCTGAGGACGACCTCGTCTCCGTCTGCGGGTCCGTCGGTGTCGCGTTCGAAGGCGTACTCGTCGGTTTCTTCGACCTCGGGCGTCCCTTCCTCGGCGAGTATCTCACGCGCACGCAGGATGACCTGTTTGTCGTCCTCGAAGGCTTCGCGCTCGTCGTCGGTCATCTCTTCCCCTATCTCGTTGCGTATCTCCGCTAGGTCATCGCGGAGCGCTTCGATGGCCTCGTCGGGGAGGGCGACCGTCTCTGCGTCCCCGTTGGACCTGACATAATCATCTATGTCGAGAACTAACATTCCGTCTTGGGTCAGTCCGCCAACTTCGCCGGAACGGTCGAGGACTTCTTCACCGTCGTCCACCTCGAGCGACCAGCGCACGTAGGCGTTGAAGTCGTTCCTGTAAGCGCCGAGTCGCAAAACCCCGTCGTCCGTCTCGTACTCGTAGTCGTATTCGGGCAACTTGGGGCGGATACGGACCTCACGGACTTAGGTTTGACGCCGGAACGGAAGTACGATACGTGCGCAGGACGTAGCACCTGTATGGACGTTCTCTCAATGCGCTGGGAGGACCTGCTGTTCGCACACTGGGACGTGGAGCCTGGTGTCGTAGAGAGACGGCTACCCGAAGGCTTCGAGGTCGACACCCATGACGGGCGCGCGTGGCTTGGCGTGGTGCCTTTCGTGATGCGGAACATACGTCCGCGCCCCGCACCGCGGTGCGTGGGCCTCGACTTCGCCGAGCTCAACCTGCGCACATACGTCAGCGTGGGTGGCGAACGGGGCGTATACTTCTTCAGCCTCGACGCCGACGACGTCCTCGGCGTTGCGGGTGCGCGTCTCGCGTACGACCTGCCGTACTACCGTGCGAAGACGGACGTCGTGACGGAAGACGAGGAGGTGCGTTTCAGTTCCTCGCGCGCACACCCAAACGCTCCGTCCGTCGAGTTCGAGGCGACGTACCGTCCGGTGGGCGATAGCTTCGTCGCGGAAAACGGTTCGCTTGCGGAGTTTCTGACCGAGAGGTACCTGTTTTTCGTACCGGAAGAAGACAGCGTGGTGCGCGGGGAGATATCCCACCCGAGGTGGAGGCTACGCGAAGCCGAGGCGGAGTTCGGGACGAACACCCTGTTCAAGGCGAACGGGTTCGGAACGCCTGAAGGCGAACCTCACCTACTGTACGGCGAAGGCATCGATGTAACGGCGTCGATTCCGCGCCGTATGTCGGACGTCTGACGCAGGCTTTTAGGCAAGCGCGCCATACGCCGACGCATGACACACACCGAAAGGAAAGACGCAATAGACAGGCTGGAGAGTGAGATGAACGAGTTGAAACGCAAGATAGAGCAAAATCCCAACGAGGACGCGATGCTCAACCTGGCGCGCAAAATGAAAAGCGACCATGAGACCGTGCGCGAGGCCGTTCAGTACGCGGAGATTCCCGAAAAGGACAGAGAGAAGCTGCTCAGGCTCGTCAACGAGCTATAACGTCGCGGACCGCGTCGCGTTTCCACCACGCCACACCGACCGCAACGAGGAGTATGGCGATAGGAAGTACGGGCGTTCCTCCGCCTCCTCCTCCCCCGGAGGCGGTGACCTCGACCGGAACGCGGTACGTGTCGGATATCTGTGAGTCGTTGTCAGCGTCGTCGTACCTGAAGTCAACCGTAGCCGCGTACGTCTTGGGTGTCGCACCGCCTCCGGCGCTCAGGTCGAACGAAACCGTCGTGGACTCGCCGGGTTCGAGGCTCCGGACGTACGATTCGTCGCCGCCGCCGTCCAACGGATCATCGGTGAACATCCTCGCCTGTATGTTTGTGAGCCGCTCGCCTTTGACGTTCGTGACCTCTACCTCAGCGACGGTTGAGGACCCAGCCGAAAGCGAGACGTCCGAACGGAGCGCGAACTCGTCGCGCTCGGGTGCGACGTCGTATACGACATCTATGGGCTGGCTCGTGCGCCTGTCGTCCTCCAGGTCCCTGTACTCGACGACGACCGACGAGCGGCGGGGTCCCTCGTTCGCTTCGCTGCTCACGGCGACCGTGTAGTCAAACTCAGCAGACTCACCGACAGGGAGGCTGCCGACGGCGTACTCCCTGCTGCTTGGGTTGACGTTGTCGCTCTCTGGGTCGAAGACAACGACGGCGTTAGAGACGTTCCGGGGTCCTTGGTTGCGGATGACTCCTGTGAGGTCGCCGTCTTCCGCCACGCGCAGGCTGCTTTCGACCCCGGTTACCTCGAAGCTCTGCTCATCACCCACGGTCAGGCTGACTGTCGAGGGGGGCGATCCATGCGTAACTCCTCCCGTCGACTCGTACCGCACGGTCGCGTCGACAGGGTATGAGGCAGGCGTTACGTCGGAGTCGGCGGCAGCGGTCACGGAGACGCGTGCCCCTTCCCCGGGGGAAAGCGTATCGCCGACGCTGACCGTCTTTGTCGCCTGTCCTGTCCCGAGGCCACCGAAAAAGACACCCGTCGCATCGGCGGTCAGCGTGACGCGGGGGTTACGCGCCGTCTTCACGCCCGTGTTCTCAACCCGTAGGATGTAGTCGGCGCTGTCGCCCGCTATTACCTCGGACCGTACGGATTCGACGGAGAAACGCGCATCGTCCTCGACGACAACTGTGACGTACTCCGTTTCCTCGGTGGAGAAGTCTCTGTACCGGGTCTCGCCCCCTGCGGTGCGTTCCGCTAATCGGGTGTAGTCGTAGCTGACCGTGACCGGGAGGCGGTAGGTGCCTGCGTCGAGTTCATCGCTGACGTCGAAGGTGAACCTTATGGGGGATATACCACCTTCGGGGACCAAACCTGCGAGGACGGGTCCCGACCGCACCTCCAGTCCGTCCGGCAGGCGGCGGTCATCGACCTCAAAACGGACGTTGCGCGCGGTCGTTACGCGGCTTTCGAGTTGGCTGGGTCCAGCCCGGGTTATGTCGCCGCTGTTTGCGACCTGCACCGAGACGGTCTGTGTCGTCCCGGTCTGTAGGCGGTTGTCTGAGGACGCTATTTCGATGTCCGGGCTTCCTATCACCTGAGACGATTCAGACGACTGGGGCGTCGTTCCGACGGTCTGTGCCGAGACTGCGGGGAGAGTGAGCAAAACAATCAGTACTAACGACGCCAGAACAAGACGGCTGTCCATGGCTGTGAGTGTTTTCAAAACGACAAAAGGTCTTCGTCTTACCGGTTTGGCTATACAAGATGTTCGGCTATCTCATCCCGCAGGACGGTTCCGCAGTAGTCACACCGCATCTCCCCGTCGCGTACGTCAAAGACGGTCTCGACGGGTTCGCGCGAGTTGGTTATGCAGCTGGGGTTGGGGCAGGACAGGACGTCGCGTATCTCGTCGGGCATCGAGACGTCGTACTTCTCGCGGACCTCGTAGTCGCGTACGACGTTGACGGTCGCCTCGGGTGCTATGAGGGCGATGACGTCGGCCTCGGTCGAGTCTATCTCGGTGTCTTCTACCTTGACGATGTCTTTCCGTCCCATAGCGTCGCTCGGGACGTTCATGGCGACGCTTACGACGTCGCGGGTTGAGGAGTCGACACCGAGGACGCGGAGGACGTTGAGTGCCTGTCCCTGCGGGATGTGGTCGACGACGGTGCCGTTCCGTATCGGGCGTATCTTCAGTTCCTCCATCTACATCACCGTGTCGAGCACAGCCATGCGCACGGGCACGCCGTTGTGCGCCTGTTCGAAGTACTTCGCGTGTTCCGTCCTGTCTACCTCGGGCGCTATCTCGTCGACCCGCGGGAGCGGGTGCATGAGGACGAGGTCATCGCGCGCAGTTTCGAGGGTTTCGGTCGTGACGCGGTACTCGCCCGCGACCTTCTCGTACTCCTGTTCGTCGGGGAAACGCTCCTTCTGTATCCGTGTCGCATAAAGGACATCGAGTGAGCCGATGGCTTCGTCGACACCCTCGACCTCCTCGTACTCCACCCCCGCCCGTTCGAGTTCCGTGCGGACGTTCTGAGGGACACGTAGAGAAGGCGGTGAGGCAAAGGTGATGCGTGCGCCGAACTTGGCGAGGGCGAGGGCGAGGGAATGTACGGTGCGTCCGTACTTGAGGTCACCCATGATACCGACGTGCAGGTCACCGAGGGGCGCGTCGACGTTTTCCCGCACCGTATACAGGTCGAGGAGGGTCTGTGTCGGATGGTGTCCGGCACCGTCGCCCGCGTTTATTACAGGAACGTCAACGAACTCAGAGGCGAGACGCGCCGCACCCTCACGAGGATGGCGGAGTACGAGGGCGTCGGCGTACCCTTCGACGACGCGTACGGTGTCGGCGAGGGTCTCGCCCTTCTGGACGCTGCTCGATTCGACGCTTCCCATGTCGACGGTGTCACCGCCGAGGCGTTTCATAGCGGCGTCGAAGCTCATACGCGTCCGCGTCGAGGGTTCAAAAAAGAGGAGAGCGAGGACACACCCGTCAAGGGCGTCCGAACCCTCGACCTCCGACGCCCGTTCTAGGAGTCGGAGTATGTCATCCTTCGACATCTCCCTCGTGTCTATGATGTCCATCCGTCGGTGGGAGGGGCGCCGCGGTAAAAAACTCTGCGTTCGTCGTTAGGTGACGAGGTCAAGCATCGCCTCATACGGCGACTCCGCCTTGACGACTCCGCTCGCGACGAGTACCCCTTCGGCACCGAGTTCGCGTGCAGCCTCTACGTCTTCGCCCGACGTTATACCCGCACCACAGAGTACCGGAACGTCGGCGACGTCCGATACGCGTCCGACTGTGTCGGTTATGACCTCGGGGTCCGCCTTGCTCACCGGGGTTCCGGTGCCGATTAGCTCGGGGGGTTCGACCGCGACGGCGTCGGGTCCAAGCGCTGCGGCGGCGGCGGACTGTGCAGGGTTGTTGGCACAGACGACGGTTTCTAGAGCGGCCTCGTGTGCGGCTCCGACCGCCGCGTCCATCTCGGCGAGGCGTAGACGGCGCTCCGAGTGGTTGAGCACCGTCCCTGTAGCTCCTGCACGCGCGACGGCGTCGGCGCCCGTCGCGCCCGTGTTGCTACCGTAGCCGACGCCGTCAACGTGCTGTGCGAACGTCTCGACGCCCGTCTCTGCGACCGGGCGTATATCGACGGCTTGGGGGGCGACGGCGACGCGCGTGCCGGTTTCGTCGGCTACGTCGCGCGCCGCCTCCGCGACGCGCACAGCGGCATCACCTGTGCCCGCCTCGTACGTCTTGAGGTTGACGAGAAGGAACATCAGTCCTTGCGCTCTATTATGTCACCCACCGTGTACCCACCCGACGATCCCTCGGACTCCCAGTCCTCGCCGCCGACCTCCTCGGTCAGCGAGACGGAGAGTTCGGATTCGAGCTTCGCACGCACGTCTTCATCCGGGCGCATCTCGCCGCGTTCTATCTTGCGGATGAGGCTGAGCTTCTCGTTGAGCTCGTCGGCGAGGTCCTCCTGGGTCATCCCGGCGTTCTCTCGCGCGCTACGGACGCGACCGTCGTAGTCGGGTGCGAGGGTACCGAGTTCGTCTAGAGGGTCGTGCGAGGGTCCGCCGCCGGAGGTAGGCGGGGACTGTCTGGTCGTTCCTCCTCCGGATGAAGAGTCGGAGGACCCGGAGTCGGAAGACGTCTTGCTCTTTTCGCGTTCCTCGTCGTGTAGGACGGTACCGAACTCCGTGCAGTTCGAACAGACCTCAAGCTGTGTGCCTTCGGTCTGTATCGTCGTAGGGTCGTCGGTTTCGGCACCGCACATCTCACACTGCAAGCTTGTTCACCGTCGGAACAAACGTCGCAGACGCGTAAAGTGGTTTCGGCTGTTCGTCGGAGAATACAAGAGATTCAATACACGGTCGTCGCTCCCGTACGTGACCTCGCTGTACAAGATATAGCGGAACTACCGGGTTATCTTTTCCCGACTGACAGCGATGCTACCGGGCGTGATGATGACCTGGTCGTCGCCCTTCTGGACGATGTCGCCGCCTACCTCGTCGGCGACCTTGCGGAACTCCTCCATGAGGCTCTCGAACCGTTTGTCGTTCGACGCGAAATGTGAGATGTCCGCGAGGACGATGTCGCCGTCATAGACGAGGTCCTTTACGTCCATGACGCCTTCCTGCCCACGGAGTTCGGCGATGTGGACGTGGCGACGGACGTCCGGATCCGCCACCTCATCCTCGTACTGTTCGAGGTCGAGTTCCTCGTACTCGTCGGCGGTCCGCCGGTCACCCTGTCCCAGGAGCTTTTCCACTATGCTCATGGCGAAAACGTCTGCGTTACGACTAATAACTCTTCGTCAGACGCCCGTCGTGCGCCTCAGGGTTCGAACTCCCAGAGGTCGTCTCCTACGTGGTAGACCGACTCGACCACGCGGCCTTCGTCGCCGGTCATGTCGTCGCCTTCTGTGAGCGCGCGTCCGACGGCGAGGGGTTTTCCGTGGTTCTCCTCAACGACAACGACTAAGTCACCCTCCTCGGTCTGGGGGTCCGCCTCGACGACACCGGGCCGCATGACGTCGGCGCCGTTTGTCACGAACTCGACGGCGCCTGCGTCGACCGTGACGAGAGCATCGTCGGGTTCGAGGGCTAGTGCGCCCTGTACGGTCACGAAGTACTCGCCGTCGATACGTACGACGAGCGGTTCGCCGTCAACGAGGTACAGGTCGGGTCCGCCGTCTACCTCGGCTTCCTCTATACTCGCGTCCTCGTCGGGTGCGACACCGACCGCGTCGCGGACCGCGTCGCGGACCTCGTCGGTCTCGTCGTCGCGTAGATGGTGTCGGGAACGTATCTCCATACAGGCGACGGGGCGGCGTGGTGTATAAACGTTCCGTCGGTGCCGGTGCCCGTCGGAGACAAAACGGTTATACGCGGGGAAGACGTCTCTGCGGATACGATGACCGGTACCGGAACACCGAGCAAAGGCAAGAGGCAGAAAAAGACCCACGTAAAGTGTCGCCGTTGTGGCGAAAAGAGCTACCACAAGACCAAGAAACGTTGCTCCAACTGCGGCTTCGGCAAGTCGTCGAAGCAACGTTCGTATAGCTGGGAGAACAAGTCGGGCGATAACTGAATAGAATGCAGGAGAAATGCGGCGTCGTCGGTGTACGGCTCTCGGAGGGCGACGCCGCGCTCCCGACGTACTACGCGCTTTACGCCCTCCAGCACCGGGGACAGGAAGGTGCAGGCATCGTAACCCACGACGGTTTTCAACAACACTCCAAGAAGGGACTGGGTCTCGTCGCGGAGGTCTTCGATGACGATGATATCGAACACCTACCCGGACGCGCATCGGTCGGTCACCTACGTTACCCGACGGCGGGCGAGATAGACGAACGGTCGTGCCATCCATACACCGTCACGTCGAAACGCGGCTCGCTCGCTCTCGCCCACAACGGAACGCTCGTCAACACGGATGAGGTACGTGCCGAGTTCGAGGAACGCGGACATACGTTCTCGACGAACTCCGACACGGAGGTAATGGTGCACGAACTCGCGTCGAACCTCGTCGACGAAGGCTTTCTCGACGCCATAGAGCGGACGATGCGGCGTATACGTGGCGCGTACTCGTTGACCCTCATGCACGACGACCGTGTCGTCGGTGTCCGTGACCCTCTCGGTGTGCGTCCGTTGTGTATCGGCAAGCTCGAGGATGGCTATATACTCGCATCGGAGTCCGTCGCAATCGACGTCTTAGGTGGCGAACTCATACGCGACGTGCGCCCCGGTGAGGTCGTCGTTCTCGACGAGGACGGGGGCGGTTTCGAGTCACACCAGCTCTTCGAGGAACGCCCCGCACACTGCTTCTTCGAGTACGTCTACTTCTCGCGCCCCGACTCAACCATAGACGACCGCCTCGTCTACGACGCACGCAGGGAGATGGGGCGCCTTCTGTACGAAAACCACGGCGTCGAGACCGACATAGTCTCGCCGGTTCCCGACTCGGGGCGGGCGTTCGCGAGCGGGTACGCGGAGGCGGGCGACCTTGAGTACTCAGAGGCGCTGATGAAAAACAGGTACGTCGGACGTACCTTCATAATGCCGACTCAGGACGCACGCGAAACCGCGGTGCGGCTCAAGCTCAACACGATGGACTCAAACATAGAGGGAAAAAGCGTTACCCTCATAGACGACTCTATCGTCCGCGGTACGACTTCGAGCCAGCTAGTAAAGCTGTTGCGTGAAAGCGGTGCGTCGGAGGTGCATTTCCGGGTCGGTTCTCCACCCATCGTCGCGCCGTGCTACCTCGGTATCGACATGGCGTCGCGTGACGAACTCATGGCGAGCGACAAAAGCGTCGAGGAGATACGCGACGAGATAGGCGCCGACTCCCTCGAGTACCTGACCGTCGACGACATATCTGAGGCACTCGGTATGCCACACGGCAAGATGTGCACCGGATGTGTGACCGGTTCGTACCCGGTCGACGTCGAGGGCGAAAGCTGCGAGCGCGCCACGGACGAAGGGAGCAGAGCCGGCGCGGACTGAGACCGGATAGTTCAGCCCACGCACCCGATGAAAAGCTTCTGACCGTCTCTTCTCTCTATGTACCAGCCTTCCTTTCCGCAGTCCTTACAGACGTACTTCTCCTGTTTGTTCACCTTACGGTTGCCCT
>ERZ1034569.599-NODE-599-length-13028-cov-27.564403_pt1 | contig 13028 bp, 13 predicted proteins | sample MGYA00520706_ERZ1034569 | MGnify/ENA primary metagenome ERZ1034569 (study PRJEB33760, sample SAMEA4777722) | hypersaline lake metagenome | biome: hypersaline environment; feature: brines | place: Spain | collected 2014-08 | depth 0 m ...
AGGCCTGCCGGACGGGGAGTTTGCCGACCGCATCGAGCAGTCGGTCGTTGGGGACGACGATGACCGTATCGCTCACGTCCCGCAGGCGTTCGAGGCCGGCTTCGGCGTTTGTGCGCCGAACCTCGCCCTCGGCGGTAAACGGCGTCGTGACGATCGAGATCGTGAGCGCGCCGGAGTCGCGGGCGGCCTTGGCAACGACGGGGGCCGCGCCGGTGCCGGTGCCGCCGCCGAGGCCGGCGGTGACAAAGACCATATCGGAGCCCTCGATGGCGTCGTAGATCTCCTCTTGGCTTTCGAGGGCGGCCTCCTCGCCGACCTGTGGCAGCGAGCCCGCGCCCCGCCCCTGGGTTTTCTGTTGGCCCATCAGGATTTTGCTGTCGGCCTCGATGTCGACGAGATGTTGGACATCGGTGTTGGCCGCAACGAGTTTCGCACCCTCGATGCCCTCTTCGGCCATCCGATTGACCGTGTTGCCGCCGCCGCCACCGCAGCCGACGACGGTGATGTCGGTCTGGAGGTCTGCGAGAACGTCCTGTAGCTCCTCGTCTGTCATCGAGCCTGACTGGGGGTTCCCGCTGGGCGGGCCAGCCGACTCGGCGTTTTCGGCCGCCGGCTCGGTGTCTTCGGCCTCGTCGATGGCGTCGTCAACGATAGAGTCCATTACTGTGCGTGGCTTGCGAACCAAGCCTATTTATCTTTCCCCATTTGTCAGCCGGCTGTCTGACGCGATCTCAGTTGTCTCGGCGGTTGTCTCCGCACCGCCCCACGCAACCGAAAACCGCTCGATGCGATCGCTTTCGACCGACTCGGGGGTGATCTCCCGACCGTTGACCGTCACGGTCTCGCCGGCAGCCAGCCGCCCGAACTTCGGCCCTTCCGGCACGCCGAGCGTTTCGGCCTTTCCGGGATCGAAGCCGGTGTCCCGGCAGACGACGCCCTCGGCGGTCTGCTCGACCGACTCGTACTCGGTCGCAAGCAACGCGGCCAGTCGGTCGATCAGCCGACCGAAGGCATCGGCCTCGCCGATGAGGGCGCGACCGGCCGGCAGCGTCGCCCCCTCGGTCGTCTCGTAGGCGATCGTCGTTTCGGCGACAGCCGTCAGCGTCGCCTCGGGGTCGATCCCGTTTGCGGCTCCGATGAGAGCGTCGGGAAGTTCGACTACCGCCCACGCCTGCGTCGGCTCACCATCGCTGTCGACGCTCTCCTCGCCAAACCGAAGGCCATCGTCGACCCCCGACAGCGTCGCTTCCGCGGCGTCGACAACCGAGAGGGGTCGCTCGCCGACGGTTCGGAGCCACGTCTCGCTGACGACCCGGTAGCCGAGGTCGTCGACGACGCGCTTCAAATCGGGTTTCTCGCCGTCGACGACGGCCAACTCGGCGGCACTCGCGGTGAAGGCGGCGTCGATCACGTTGCGGTTGGCGTCGGGGTCGCCCATCGCATCCAGTTGCCAGTCTGAGCCGATATGGCCGACCGCCCACGCTGTCTCGGTGACGATCCGCTCACAGCGCGGCGTGTAGTGACCGCCGCCGAAGCCGACGATATGGCGGGGGTCACCGTCGTCGCTCGGGTGGTGATCGGCGGTGACGCCGCGCAGATCAAGGACGGCCTCGGCGACCGCGCGAGCCGCGTTGGCGTCCTGCCATTGTGTCTCCCCGCTGCCGAGTTCGACGAACAGCGACGGGGTTGCACACTCGCTGGGGCCGTGGTGGGTGCACTCGATGCCGACCTCGTACTCGTCGGGTGCGTGCGCGGCCAGCGCGTCGACGACCGCTTTGTGTGCGCCCGGTGCGGCACGAGCGAAGGAGCCGGCTTCGCCGCCGTACTCGGCGGGGCCGAAGTTGCCGGTGACGTGGGCGGTCAGCAGCTTGCCGGTCTCGCCGGCGTGCCGGGAGACGAAGACGAGAAAGTCGAGGGCCTCGGGATCGGAAAACGCGGGCGCGGGATCATCAAGTTCGATATGGAGGGTGTCGAATGCGCGGAGCTCGAAGCCGTCGGTCGTGTAGTAGGTGCCGCCGCCATCGCTGTCGTCGCGGCTCCCGTCTTCGCGGGCCGTCCACTCGCTGACACCGAGCAGCTGGTCGCCGATATGTGTTGAGGCCTTGTCGGCCCGGCTGACGACGATGCCGATCATATCCCCGCTGGGTGATCGACCAGCAAAACGCCACCGGCTCGCCTCGGAGTCGACTGCTGTGCCCGCCGGCAACCCGACGGAATTTACTCACTCCCTCCCTGATCGCGGTGTATGGATGTGTACGGAATCGTCGGCAACCCGGTCGGCCACTCGGTATCGCCGCCGATGCAGACGGCCGGCTTTACCGAACGCGGCATTGATGCAACCTACGTCACCTTCGAACCCGCCGAAAGCGAGATCGAACAGGCGATCGACGGCGCGGATGCCCTCGGGATCGCCGGGCTCAACGTCACCATTCCGTTTAAGCAGGACGCCTTTGGGATCGTCGAGCCCGACCCGCTGGCCGCCCGGATCGGCGCGGTCAACACCGTTGTTTTCGGGGATGGCTCACCGCAGGGATACAACACCGACGCCGCCGGCGTGACGCGCTCGTTTGCCCACCACGACGTTGCTATCGACAGCCGAGAGGCGGTCGTTGTCGGCGCGGGCGGTGCGGGCCGGGCGGCGGCGTTTGCGCTTGCCGACGCCGGGGCGGGCGTCCATATCGCCAACCGAACCGCCGAGCGGGCCGCGGGGCTTGCCGACGAGGTCGACGGCGCGACCGCCGGCGGGCTGGATAGCCTGGCCGACAGGGTGCCATCTGCCGACCTGCTGGTCAACGCAACGAGCGTTGGGATGGAGGAGGATGCAACACCGCTCCCCGCCGAGTTGCTTCACGAGGAGCTTGCGGTTCTTGATGCGGTTTACACGCCGCGGGAGACGCGGCTGCTCCGCGATGCCGACGCCGCGGGGGCGACGACGATCCAGGGGTTGTGGATGCTGCTGTTTCAGGGGGTCGAAGCCTTCGAGCGGTGGACAGGTGTGGACGCCCCGATCGATGCGATGCATGCGGCGTTACTCGACGGCTTAGAGTAAGCCGCCACGAACCTCCGGCTCAGATCCGGGCTTTTGACGACCCGGTGAGTTCCCGATAAAATGTCACCGAGTACGTTGCGTAAAACCCACCGAGAAGGCCGATCGCAAACACCGAGAGGATAGCGGCTCCGATCACGATCGGCAGCGAGAGCTCGGGGAGCATCGACTCCAGTGGCGGCTGTGGCGACAGGAGCACCGACGCCACCGCAGCCAGCCCGCCGCCAACCCCGCCGCCAACGGACAGGAGTAGGCTGTAGCCGATGACGCTGAGAATGTTCTCGCGGACGAGCCCAAGACTCCGCGCAAAGCCGTCGGTGACGCTGGCATCGTTGAGCACGATCTCGTGGCCGTAAAACTGGATGGCGGTCATGGCGGCGAGGTAGGCCACCACGATGAGGAGCCCGACAGCGGCGAGCACCGCGAGGATGGCACCACTCGGCTGGCCGTTGCCGGCGACGACGCCGACACCGCCGACAAACGCGGCGACGAAGACGGTGACCCCGAAGACGGCGGCGATAGCAAGAACGACAAAGTACGCCACCAGCAGCGAGACGTAGTTCGATTTACCGGCCTGAATAAACGCCGCAAGCGTTGTCGGCCCGGTTCGGGCGTCGTCAGCCATCCCGAGAATCCCGCCCTGATAGAACGGGAGAAACAGGACGATCAGCCCGCTCATCACCAGCGAGACAGCGATCGACAGCAGCGGCTGTGTTGCCGGAACGAGCAGCTGTGGCAACTGGAGGAGGCCGTACACCGCGGCGACAAGGATGATAATCGGGTTGCCAACGAGACTACCGAGGGCGGGTTGGAGCGATCGGATCGCAGCCATGTGTGTCGGTTTGGATCGTAACATATGAACACGTTGCACAGTTTCAGCGGGAGAAAACGCGGTCGACAATGTAACCGGTTTTTAAATAGCGGCGACGCATATCGGTTACTAATGGCCTTACTCAGCAAGCTCAAATCGTTGCTTGGTTTCGGTGGGGGAGCCGACGACGATCGTCAAGCCGACACAACGGTGACGGTCGAACACGATCCCGAGGACACAGTTGATGAGCCGGCCGCCGACACGGCGACGGCCGAGCCAGCGGCGGACTCGATCGCCGCCGACGAGGATGAGCAAGCAGCCGCAGGCGACGACGGTGACGCTGTTGATGACGACGAGCCAACCGCGGGTAACGCTGCTGTCGACGCCGCGACCGACGACCCCGAGGCTACCGACGAGCCAGCCGAAGCCACCGAGGCTGACGCCACTGAGGTCGCGACTGAGGAATCCGCTGAAGTCACCGGGGTTGACGACCAACCCGCCGAGACTGATGACCAACCTGCTGAGGCTGACGACCAACCTGCTAAAGCTAACGACCAGCCTGCTGAAGCTGACGAAACTGCCGACGCGGTTGAGGCTGATACCGCCGAGCCAGCCGAATCGGCGGCTGTCGACGACGGGGACAGCGACGAGCCGCTGGATTCAATCAAGGGGATCGGCCCGGCCTACAGCGAGCGACTCACCGAGGCCGGCATCGACTCCGTTGCCGAGTTGGCCGAGGGCGACGCCGAAGCGATCGGTGAGGCGATCAGTGTCTCGCCGAAAACCGTCAGCAACTGGATCGATCGAGCCACCGAAAAGTAACCCCCATATCGCGAAACTGTTACCCGCTGGCGGCGACAGCAGTTGAGTATGGAACCGCCGACCGTCGTCACCGAGCGAGCGGCGTTCTGCTCGCTGGCCGCCGACGCCCCACCGGGCGCACGCGTCCCGGTTGAAGTTCGGGTGTCGGTCGCCGACCCGTTTGCGGCCTACCGCCGGGCACGCAACGGCCCTGGCGGCATCTTTTTCGAAACAACCGGCGGCCAGCCGGGCTGGGGCTACTTTGCGGTCGACCCGGGTGAGCGACTAACGGTTAACCCCGATGCGGTCGTCGCCGACAGCACGGCCACCGACGAATCCATACACGACGCACCGTCGTTGGCAGCACTCGCCGGCCTGCTTGACGGCGAGACGCTTGTTCGGGGCGACTGTGAGGTACCCTACCCCTGTGGTGCGTTCGGCTGGCTCTCCTACGATATCGCCCGCGAACTCGAAACGCTTGACGGCGATGCGGTCGACGACCGCGGGCTCCCACGCCTCCAGCTGGCTGTCTACGACTGCGTGGCTGCGTGGCAGGCCCCACACGACGAGGCAACCGAGTTACGAATCACCTGCTGTCCGACGGTGCCGGCTGACCTAACGGCCGCCGACCACGAGGCGATCTACGAGTCGGCCATCAACCGCGCCTCGTCGCTTGCGGCCGCCGCCGTTGACGGCGACCCGGCGGTCGGCGCGCCGCCGGTTGACGCACGCGATGTCGCCTTTTCGAGCGACACCGACACGACCGCCTTTGCAGATAACGTCCGACAGATACAGACGGCTATCCGCGACGGTGATACCTTCCAGACAAACCTCTCACAGCGACTGACCGCACCCGCCGCCGTCCACCCGGTTGCGGCCTACGACGCCCTCCGCGAGGTCAACCCCGCGCCGTACTCTGGGCTGATCGAGTTTTCGGGTCGCGGCGAGAACCGCTGGAACGGCCTTGATATCGTGAGTGCCAGCCCGGAACTCCTGTTGGAGCGGGTCGGCGACCGACTGCGAACCGAGCCTATCGCCGGCACGCGCCCGCGCGGGTCAACCGTAACAACCGACGAGGGGTTTGAAGCCGACCTCCGTGGTGACAAAAAGGAGCGGGCCGAACACGCGATGTTGGTCGATCTTGAACGCAACGATCTGGGCACGGTGAGCCAGTTTGGCACCGTTGACGTGAGCGAGTACCGCCGGATCGACCGCTACGCCGAGGTGATGCATCTTGTCTCGGAGGTCGAGGGCCAACTTCGGGAGTCGTGCTCGCTGACCGACGCCATCGCGGCGATGTTCCCCGGCGGCACCGTCACCGGCGCGCCAAAGCCAAAGACGATGGAGATTATCGACGACCGCGAACAAACACGGCGCGGCCCCTACACGGGAAGTATGGCGGCGTTCGGCTTTGACGGCCGAGCGACGCTCAACATCATCATCCGAACGCTTGTCCGCCACAGCGACAGCTACCATCTCCGTGTTGGCGCGGGGATCGTCCACGATTCCGAGCCGGAAACCGAGTACGAGGAGACGCTGGCGAAAGGTCGCGCGCTTGTCACTGCCATCGACGAAGCCCTCGCCGCGAGCCGGCTAACCGTCGAGGAGGCCACACAGTGAGCGACGCAACGCTCACGACCGGCATCGTTGACGGCAACGTCGCCGGCGGGCCGCGACTGCTTGTCGTCGACAACTACGACTCGTTTGTTTACAACCTTGTCCAGTACGTCGGCGCGGTCGCCGGTGAGGTGGCCGTCCGCCGCAACGACGCCGTCGACCGCGACGCGATTCGCGCGCTCGATCCCGACGGGATCGTTCTCTCGCCGGGGCCGGGAACCCCGGCGTCGGCGGGTGTCTCGACGGCTGTCTTCGATCTCGACTGCCCGATCTTCGGCGTCTGTCTCGGCCATCAGGCGATGTGTGCCGCACGGGGCTCTCCCGTTGGCCACGCGCCAAGCGTTGTCCACGGAAAGACCTCGACGATCAGCCACGACGGCCAGGGGTTGTTTGCGGGTCTCGACGACGAACTCCGCGTCGGCCGCTACCACTCGCTGTGTGTCGAACGCGGTGCCCTGCCCGCTGACCTTGTCGAGACCGCCCACACAGCCGACGAACGCGAGGTCGTCATGGGGGTTCGCCACCGCGAGCGACCCCAGTTTGGCGTCCAGTTCCATCCCGAAAGCATCCTCACTGACGCCGGGAAAGCGATGGTCGCAAACTTTGTCGAGGTGTGTGATGACTGACCCCGACGACGAGCGTGTGTTTCACGTTGACGGTGCGTTGGTGCCGGCCGAGGAGGCGACCGTCAGCGTCCGCGATCGCGGCTTCCAGTACGGTGACGCCGCCTTCGAGACGATGCGCGCCTACGGGGGCGATATTTTTCGGTGGCAGGCCCACGCCGACCGGTTAGCGGAGACGTGTTCGATACTGGAGTTGGAACACGGGATCACGGACGCCGAACTCCGCGAACGGATCGACGAAACGCTCGCCGCCAACGACTGCAGCGAAGCCTACGTCCGGCTGTCGATCACCCGCGGCGTCCAGCCCGGCAAACTCACGCCCGACGAGGCTGTCAATCCGACGGTCGTCGTCATCGTCAAACCGCTTTCCCGCGGCGGCAGCGACGGCCAGCCGGTCTACGAGGGGCCGGCGACGCTCCAGACGGTCAAAACCAAGCGCGTCCCCGACAGCGCGATCCCGGCGCGGGCGAAAACACACAACTACCTCAACGAGATTCTCGCCCGGCTCGAACTCCGCGTTTCGGATGCCGACGAGGCGATCATGGTCGACGCCGACGGCCACGTCGCCGAAGGCGCGACGAGTAACCTGTTTTTTGTCCGCGACAACGCCCTGCGAACGCCGCGTCTTGACGGCCCTGTCCTGCCGGGTATCACCCGGGGTGTTGTTCTCGATATCGCCGACAAAGAGGGGATTCCGGTCGAGGAAGGCACGTACACGCCCGACGACATCCGCAACGCCGACGAGGTGTTTGTAACCAATTCGACGTGGGAGATCCGACCGGTGGACGTTGTTGACGGGATCTCGCTTGGCGACGATCCAGCGGGTGCGACTGCTGGGGACGAGGACACCGAGTGCGACCCACTTGCGACCGCCGGCCCGGTAACGACGCTGCTCGCTCGGCTGTTTGCCGCTCGCCTCGACCGAGAATACTACTCACGCTGAGCCAGCCCAGCGAGTGCTGCCGAAAGCTGTGGGGTTAAACCGGCGGCGTTGCTATCAAAACCAATGAGTGCTGACGGAGAGATTACGCCGGTTTCCGACGTTCCTGCGGACACAACACTGCTGTTTCGCGTGCGACCGACTGACGCCGCGGCCCGCAACACAACCGACCGGGAATCCGGCGAGATCAGGGAGGCGATCATGGTTCGCGACGACGAGGGCGTCGTCGGCTGGCTCAACTACTGCCAGCATTTCCGACACATCAAACTCGACAAAGGATCCGGCGCGGAGATGCGAAACGGCGAGATCATCTGTACCAACCACGGCGCGTACTTTGAGGCTGACACGGGCTACTGTAACTTTGGGCCCTGTGAGGGCGCGGTACTCAGCGAGGTCGACCTCGCGATCGAGGACGGCGTCGTCCGACTCGTTGACGACGATTACGAGTTTGTTGGCCGCGGCGGGATCGAGACCGATCCGACGGATCTGGCCTCGAAATCGAACCGAGAGTTTTGAGATGCGGCGTCGAAGACAATCACCAGATTCTATACCCACGTTGGTCGGATATACCCCATGAAGCCGTTCGTCACCGAGTTGCTGGCGGGCAATTTTGATCACGCCGCCGGGGTTCGGGATCGGTTCGACGAGTTACAGGAGGGCCAACTCCCGAATGCGGTTACGGTCTGCTGTTCGGACTCGCGGGTGCTTCAGGATGCGATGTGGGACAACACCACCCCGGGCGACCTGTTTACCTGTGGGAATATCGGCAACCGTGTGGTGCAGCGAACCGCGGAAGGAACGGTCGTCTCCGGGGACGTGCTCTACCCGCTTGTCCACACCGGCACCGACATCGCCGTCGTCGTCGGCCACACCGGCTGTGGCGCGGTCACCGCCGCCTACGACGACCTGACCGGTGGACTTGACGAGCCCGATGGCATCGAGGGCTGTCTTCGACTGTTGGAACCCGCAGTTGAATCGGGGCTCGACCGGCTGCCGGACGACCTCTCGCGGGCGGCGACGATCAACCGACTGGTTGAGTACAACGTCGACCGCCAGATCGACCACCTGCTCGACAGCGACGACGTGCCCGACGACCTCACCGCGGTCGGCGTTGTCTACGATTTTCAGGATCAGTATGACGGCGACCGCGGCGAGATCCACGTTATCAACGTCAACGGCGAAACCGATGTCGAGACGTTGCGGGCGGCCCACCCCGAGATCGACTCGCGGATCGAGCGGCTCTGGGAGTACTGACGCTTCCGACCAGCAACCGGACGACTTTATTTTGCCGACACGAACATCGACTCGTGAGTACCACGCGTGACGCCGGACTGTTCGTCCTGTTGTCGGTGCTCTGGGGTGTCTCGTTCATGGCGATCAAACTCGGATTGGAATCTATCCCGCCGGTGTTGTTTGCGGCTATCCGCTACGACATCGCGGCTGTCCTGCTGTTGGGCTATGTCGCCGCGACGTCGACAGCGTGGCGACCCCGGAGCCGTGCCGACTGGCTCGGTGTTGCCGCCGGGGCGACGCTGGTTATCGCCGGCTACAACGCCTTCCTCTTTGTCGGCCAGCAGGGTGTCACAAGCGGTGTCGCCGCCATCCTGATCGCGCTAAACCCACTGTTGGCGACCGGCTTCGCTCGCGGCCTCCTCCCGGATGAGCGACTCGGCCGGATCGAGACCATCGGCCTGCTCTGTGGCTTTCTCGGCGTCGGTGTTGTCGTCAGACCCGATACGGGAAGCGGGCTCACCGCGGATCTCCTCGCGCCGGGGTTCGTCCTGCTGGCGGCGGTCTGTGTCGCCCTTGGCAGCGTGATCGTCCAGCGGGTCGACAGCGGGATCGGAACCGAGGCGACGGTCGCGTGGTCGACCGCCCTTGGCGCGCTGCTGTTGCACGCCCTGAGTATCGGCCTTCCCGCGGAGTCGGTCGGCGATGTGTCGGTGACACCCACAGCGGTTGCGGCGGTCGTCTATCTCGCCGTTTTCGCCAGCGCGGTCGGCTACGTCGTCTACTTCCATCTGCTCGACCAACTGGGCGCGATCGAGATCAATCTCGTCTCGTACTCGGTGCCGGTGTTTGCGGCTCTTTCGGGGTGGCTTGTTCTCGGCGAACCACTGACCCCCTCGGCTCTCGCCGGCTTCGGCGTTATCTTTGCGGGGTTCGTCCTACTGAAACAGGCGACGATCCGCGCGCGACTGGCGGCGCGTTAGCGTGATTCTCGCTGTTCGACCTTGTTCAACTCGATCAACAGCCGGAAGACGGTTTTGACGAGGTTTGAGTCGAGATCGAACTGCTCGGCGTTGTCGCCGGCCCGTTCCATCACCGCGTCCTCTTGGCTCTCGTCGGTCGTCGGCAGGTTCCGCTCGGCTTTCACGTCGGCGATCGTCTCGGCGACATAGGTGCGCCGGGCGATGAGTTCGACGATCTCCCGATCGATGGCTTCGATCTCATCGCGTAGTTCCTCCAGACTCATCTCGTCGGGTTTTGGGTTCGTGCTCATTGGATGGTTGCTCCAGTTTGTCGCGTCGTCGTCTCGATCAGCGTCCCGTCGCGGGCGGCCCATCGCTCGCGGACAGTTGCCAGCGAGTCCCTGTCGCCGACGGCGACGACGCTTGGGCCGGTGCCCGACAGCGACACGCCGTGGCAGTGCGGCATGGCCTCGACGGCGGGGTCGGTGTCGAAATCGAGGGCGGCGGAGTACGCCAGCCCGTTGACCGTCATCGCCTCGCCGAACCGGCCATCGAGGGCCAACTCGGCGACGAGGTCGGCCATCTCGGCGACGTTCCCACAGCGGTCGACATCGGCGTCCGCGCTGTAGGCGCGTTCCGGTGGCGTCCAGACAAGCACGTCCCACATGCGGCTTTCGTGGGCCAACAGTTCGTCGGCGGTGTTGTCGGTGACGACGACGCCACCGAGCATGCTCGCGGCGGCATCGTCGAACGCGCCGGTGATCGTGACGCCAACGTCGCGGGCGGCCCCAACGCCGATCCGGCAGGCGTCGAGTTTCGTGATCGCGTCACCAGCAGCCAGATCATCGGCGTCGGTGGCACGGTCACCGTCGGCAACGCCATCGCCAGAAACAGTATCGACGCCGAGCGCGTCGAGTGTCGCCAACACGGTCGCGTTGGCGGCCGCACTCGAACTCTTCAGTCCGGCGGCCATCGGCACCTCGCTGTCGGTGGCGACAGTGCCGCCCTCGCCGTCGCCGAAGCGGTCGACGACACACTCGACACAGCGTTCGATCAGCCGGGTGTCGGCGTCGGGCGCGCCAGCGATCTCACCGGTTACCGTTGCGGCGTCGGCCGACAGCTCGACGGTGGCGGTCGTCTCAACATCGATAGCGAACGCCGAGCCCCGCCCGGTTGCGAGAGCGTTAAGCACGGTGCCGGCACCGGGGGCGGTTGCGACGCCGTTCATACCGATACGGTGGGTGCGGCGATCAAAGATGTGGCGGTTCGGCTCGTTCGGCAGGACAGCGATTATATACGATTAGCACTGAACTGGTAGATATGTACAATGTTTGTCGCATCGCGCGCACAACCAGATCGGGCCAACACCCCGGCCGGTGAGTCCAATGGCACGCACAACGCGGGTGGGACTGTTGGTGGCGATACTCCTTGTCGTAGGGAGTGTCACCGCCGGCTCGGCGGCCGCCGCAGTTGAGGCTTCCGGCACCCAAACCGTCTACGATGCCGACGGCGATGACGGCGGAGCCGACGCCAGGCTCACCGATGGTGGCGTCTACTGGCAGGGCCAGCATATCGGGCTCGGGAACGTCACCGGCGATCGTAACGCGACAAATCAGACCGACATCGAGACGCTACACCTCCGTGAGTACGACCCCGATGGTGACGAACTCGGCCGTCTGGTTCGGGAGGTTGATCTCGACGATGGGAACACGACCCTGCCGACAGCATCCCTCAACGGCACCTACGTCCTGCTGCCAGCCGAGAGGCGGGATGTTGTACTCACGTTCCGCGATGGCCGCGTCAACGGAACCGTTCCGGTCGAGTCGGCGACCCCGTTTGGGGTGCTCATCCAGACTTTGACAGTCGAGTGGGCTCCAAGTGAGCCGAGCGCGGTCGGCTCCGACCGGGAACTTGAGGTGCGATCCAACCGCCTTCGGTACAATGTTAATGTGAGCAGTCCGGATCTCAACTACACCCAACTGGAAACCGCGTTCATGGACGATCGGATTCTTCGTGGGCAGAACGGCCCCTTCGAGGATCGCCGCCCGTTCACACAACAGGAGGGGAGCTACGAGGTCTACGCCGACGAGGAGACGATCGTTCTGCGTGGGTTCTCGGATGGCGCACTCCGGCCTGATTTCGCCGGGCTCCCGCGATTGCCGGAGGCGATCATGGTTGAAGCGACCGATACCGGGGTTCGGGACACGGCCTCGCTGTCGACCGGAGCCGTTGAAACCGGGCCGTTCAACGTTACCAGCCTGCAGCTTCCCCAGCGCGTTGATCCCGGCCAATCGGTCACCATGTCGGCGACGGTCGCCAACGAGTGGTCTGGAACCGATACCCAAACGGTGACGTTTGAGTTTGCTGACCAGCGACAGACGGTGAAAACGGAGCTTGCCGGCGGTGCGTCGACGACTATTACACCGACGTTTACTGCTCCCGCGGAGCCGGGTGACAAACGGTATTCAGTCGGTGCCGGCGGCGAATCAGCGACTGGGACAGTTACCGTTGTCGCGCCCGAGCCCGAAACAAGCTCGGAGTCGGTTTCGGGTGATGACGGAAGTTCACCTGACGAGGAGTCAGCGGGGCTGATCGGGCCGACCGGTATTGGTGGGATTATGACGGCACTCTCGTTGGTGACGGTGTTGGTGTTCCGGCGCGGATGACAGCGTCGTTTCGCCTGGTTGTGAGCGTTTTACAACAGGTAGATGAGCAGGCCACCGATAAGGACAAACAGGAGCGCGAAGACGGCATTCGCCCAGACCTTTGGAGGGCGACCAAACACGCGAGCGAGTAGTTGTCGACTCGGCGGGAAGAGCTGTATCCCACCGAGGATAACCGGGATTCCGCCGAGATTCCCTGGGAGCACAGAGAGTCCACCGACGATGATCACGAACCCAACCGCGTAGCTCACCCGGCCGATAATCGCCTTTTGTTTGGTGTCGGAGTCCTGTGGCTCACCACAGTGTGGGCAGAATGTGGCTGACTCGTCGACCTC
>ERZ1034569.600-NODE-600-length-13024-cov-11.961369_pt1 | contig 13024 bp, 6 predicted proteins | sample MGYA00520706_ERZ1034569 | MGnify/ENA primary metagenome ERZ1034569 (study PRJEB33760, sample SAMEA4777722) | hypersaline lake metagenome | biome: hypersaline environment; feature: brines | place: Spain | collected 2014-08 | depth 0 m ...
GAGCGCATCCGCATACACCGCCAAGTCAGGTTCTGTTCGCTCCGCTTCTGCGAGATCTGCTTGGGAACCAGAGCTCGTCTCAATGACCTGTGAAGAGGTTGGGCCGTCTCGTTCGACAATCACACCCTGCTCTTCATCAATCTCGAATCGGGGATGCAAACTCCAGACAGCCGGATACGCATCAGCGTCCGGTGGCAGTCGATCATACCTCGTTGCGGCGGTGATTATCAGCTATCTCGGTAGCTCTCGCCCCTTCTCGGTGAAATTGACGGTAGATTGAACACCTTCCTTCGATAGAAGTACAAATGGTCGAGAGCCAGCTAGTGTAAGAATATTGTCAAAGAGCACGTTGAGAATCAAGACGAGCCCGCTGCGCCGACGGGCGACAGCGGGCACGCCAAATGGGTGTAGATCGCAGTCATCTTGTTTCGCGTTGAGATCGACAAGAGTCTCCGCGAGACAGAGGCCTATCTCAATACCATGTCGCCAGTCCTTGACGAGTTTAATCTCGAACGCTCACCGGATCACACGACCATCTGCCGGTGGGAGCAAAAATACGACATGGAAGAGCTTCGAGACCTGCTCCGGCTCAGCGCGGAGCAGGTCGGTTGGACTGGCGTTGGAGCCATTGACGCGAGTGGCTTCCAGCGTGATCAAACGAGCTATCGCTACCGTAATCGGGCGAATTTCTCGTTTCACTCGATGAAGACGATGATTCTCGTCGATGCGGAGCCTCTGACAATCAGAGACGTGCATTTCCCGACCCAGAAAGCCTATGACGGTCATATTGGGATGCAGGTCTATCGGCAGAGCCTCGCCGCCAGCTCTCTTTCTCTGGACGTATCCGCCAGAGGATTCGCCGTCACTGAATGCTTGCCCTGTGGAAGTGGCAGAATTACGATACATACTGATTCCATGATTCTCTGCCCAGTCAAAATATCCGCATATTCAGATCAACCGTCTAGATTCCAATGCGTCCAGAATACGGTATATCAATAATATTATTCGATTGTTGTCTTGCGACCAACAAGTATATACAATAGGACTATTTCACCGTCACTGTCGCTGGAAGGTTCAATTCATTCGTGAAGTGCCGTACATCCGTGATAAAAATTAACCAGGTGTGTACAATATTACTCTAATATGTTTATTTCAAGAGTATTTCCTGGTTCAGAAGTTTGCGCAAACGAAGCAGTTCCCCCAGATCTATCGACAATTACCTTAATTAGCCATAGCCCAAGCCCACTACCATGATATAACGGTGTCTGATTTTCTACATCTGTTAGGATTCTTTGCTCCATTTTTGGAACCGGGGGGCCTTGGTCTGAAATGCTGATTGTTGTTTGTTCTTCAGCATCGGTCACAACGACGTCTACTTTGGGATTTTCGGTGTTACTATGAATAATTGAATTTTGTATAGCCTCTCGAATGACACTACTGAAGTGATCTGCTACAGTGACAACTGTGTCATTTGGGCAATCGATATTGAAAACTGCATTAGGATAATTTGATTCCATGTCGGCTACAACTTCTTGAATGATAGAATAAAGATTTTGACCGACTTGCGTTGGTTTATCACGTAGGATTCGCATTATCTTCCGTTGTTTATTTGCTGTAGCCAACAATTTATCACTGTTATTAACAACTTTTGAGGCTAACCAAGCTGCTTCACTGCTAGATTTTGATTTGATTGTATCAGCTGAACCTCTAATCACATTCAAATCATTTCTCAGGTTATGTCGAAGCACACGGTCAAATAATTGTAACTGTTGTTCACGTTCTTTACGAGGGGATATATCACGGCTATTGATTATGTAGCCACTCACTGCTGGGCAGTCAGACTGATCGCTTCCGTTGGCCTCCATCCATTTCCATGACCCATTGGAGTGTCTGACTCTATATTCTACATTGTTCAACTTTTCATCAGGAGATGACTTAAAAGAAAAAAATTCTGACTTTATTGCTTCACGGTCATCTGGATGTATGTACTGCCAAATATTCTTGTCAGTTACCTCGTCCGGAGAGTAACCCAAAATGTGCTTAACCGATGGCTCCTGGTACTGAATCGTACCATCTGAGTCAACCACGGATACAATGTCATCAGTTCCCTCGACGAATGCCTCAAAGAGTTTCTCTTGTTTTCGTTGTTCCGTAATGTCGCGTAAGACTCCAACAGACCCTTCAAACGTATCTCCATCATACGGAAGCACCCCCATATGATCTTCACAGAGCACAGTTGTACCGTCTGCCCGCTGCAACGTAATCTCAAATGTTACTGTTTCAGATCCGTCATCGGACAATAGGCTTCGTAATTTATGTTTTCCTTTAGTTACATCCTTCTCATTTTTTATTAAAGATGGGGAATTTCCAATGATTTTCTTACGGTCGTAACCAACTAATTCAACGAATTCTTCATTAACATACGTGAATAGGCCCTTTTCGTCTAGCACGTAAACCGCGTCGCTAAGCGACTCAATGATAGTTTTATACTCGATTCGCCCAGCTGATTGACCTCTGTTATCGCATCGTTGTATATATGTGAAAGCGGAGATAGTATTATTATCTTCATCAGACAAAACATGATTTCGCCATTCATATCGCATATACTTATTATCTTCCTGATTTGGAGATAGAAACTCGAATTTACAGTGATCTGATGATGAGAGATGTTGGCTGGTGATTTCATTATCAACGGTTGTAAGAGTCGAGATAATTTCTTCTAATGAAGTTTTTTGTAACTCTTCTTTAGACTCTCCAAGAATATCGGTGGCGCAAGTATTGATTCGCTCCAACCGTAGGTTTTCATCCCATTGGATGATTCCAATCGGTGTATGCTCAATTAACGAAGACAACTGATTTATTACTTCATCTGATGAAGGTTGAGATTGAGACTTCTTTACCGTAGTCACGATCTGGTCGACAACATAATTCCACTGTCTACTATTGCTCCCTTGATGAATATATTCACTTACACCTGCTGAGATTGCCTTACTGGCGATTTTTTCACTTCCCTCAGCAGGATAAAGAATAAACGGGATCGATATATTCTCACTTCGAATGGTACGCAGAAATTCAATTCCAGTTCCATCCGCTAGATCATAGTCCGATACGATGCATTCAATAGGCCCTTCAGAGAGTGTGCGTGAGGCATCAGAAATAGTTCTTACTGTTATAACATTTAATCGGGTTTCATCGTCAGCGGTTGCACCATGCAATATATTAGCAATGTTGCTTCGACTCCCAACATACAGAACATTGATCAAATTGATATTTTTGAGGGTGTGCATTGGATTTTTTTCATTGGTGTTGCTCATTGATCGGCGTTGAATACGACCTGACACCGTCGTTTGTGTGGAGATTGACTCTTCCATAATGATTAGGCACCCATTAAGTTGGATTAGCTACTCTTCTCCGCGTTCGAGTTGTGAAAACTCAGTATCGCTAACCTCAGAGTTAATGCTTGTAGAATTCACCCACAAGGTGAATTGTTCCTGTCTACCCTGTAATATTGCAGTAATATGTTGACTGTCATCAACCGGCTCAATATCCGGGTCAGAGAGTTTGTTGACCCCATGTACACAGTCAACAAGCCATCCAATCTGTTTTCCGCCGGTAGTAGCTGTATCAAAAATAATTGCATATTTGCCGCTGGTAGTCTCGGAGACATCTATTGCCAACTTTGGGTTTATTATGACAGCGGTTTGTCCGCGGAGATCCATAACCCCAGAAACATGTGTTGGCGCACTCGGGACGGACGTGATCTCCTTGGGTTCAACAATCTCAGCAATCTCAGGCAGTGCCACACAGCAACGATTGTTATTCAGTTGGAACTCTATAACATGCTCAGGGAGTTCTAAGTTGGAGCGGACTGAAGACATCAGTCATCACTCCCTGAATTGTGTTCTTCATCGTCTGTTTGTGGTAGACCACCATCCGCCTCTGCCACCATTTCAACATCACCAGTAGCGTCAGATGTAACACCTGCTTTGTCAGGACTCGTAGGTTCAGGAGGTGAAGATTGTGTCTCAGTACCCACCTCAAAATCTCCTACATTATCGTGTAGGTCGTCGGCTAGCCCAGATAGGTGTTGGATGTTATCTGAGGCCTCGGAAAGTGACGATGCTGTTTCCTCGGTAGCTGCCGAAACATCAGTTGCTTCAGCAGCTGTCTGTTGACTAACTGCGGATACCTCCTCAACCATCGAGACAACTTCTTCGGTCGAAGCTGCCTGATCATCAGTTGCAATACTTATTTCATCAATCCCGTCTCCAGCTTCCTCAATTGTATCAGCGATCTCATCGAACATCTCGATAGCCTCCTCAATTGTTTCTGCACCTGACTGCACCTGTTCGTTCATTGATTCAATATCTTCAACCGTTTCGCCGGTCATTGACTGGATCTGGGTAATCCGGTCTTCGATTTTTGTCGTAGCTGCCCCAGCTTCTTCAGCCAGTGTTTTGACTTCGTCAGCTACGACAGCAAATCCGTCTCCTGCTTCGCCCGCCCGAGCTGCTTCAATCGAAGCGTTCAACGCAAGGATATTGGTTTGGTCAGCTATTTGAGAGATCATTTCAATAATTTCACTGATCTCTTCCATCTCATTGTCCAAAGAACGAATTTGCGATGATGCCTCTTGTGCTTGTGATTCAATCGTCGCTATCTCTTCTTTCGCGTCCCCTGCGTTGTTTCGGCCTAGTTCACCATGTTCAACAGCCGTTCGTGCTGTTGCAGCAACCTCTTCAGCCGAGGATGCGATTTCCTGAACTGTCGCAGACATGTCATTCATTTCACCTGCTACCGTTTCAAGATCTTCACTCTGACTGTCAGCACCACGGGAAATCTCTTCTACTGATTTCGCTACATCCGAACTGGCAGCTTCTATTTCCTCGGCACTTGCTGAGACCTGTTGGGAGGCTACTGCAACCTCATCAGCAACGCTCTGAACTTCACTGATACTCGTCCTAAGTTGTGCGATACCGTCTCCGAGATTTGTGAGCACTGTTCCGTACTCGCCTGGATAATTATCATCAATTGATTGATCAAGTTGTCCTTGTTTCAGATCCTGACTAACTGAACTTATTTGATCAAAGCTTTCTGAAAGCTGGTCACTGCCCAATTTGAAATCCTCCAACACAGCCCCGTACTGTCCCGGGCGATCCGTATTGATTGTTTGATCAAGACGACCGTTACGGAGAGCTTCACTAGCAGCTTCAATATCGTCGAAACTTGCTGTTAGCTCGTCAGACCCTGCATCAATCCCAGTCATAATATCCCCGTATTTCCCCGGGTACTCGGTATTGAGATCCTGATCAAGCTTGCCCATTTTAAGATTCTGACTCACATCATATAGTTCAGAAAACATTTGCTCTAAGTTTTGCTGCATTTCAGTAAACGAATCGACCATCTGCCCTATTTCGTCATCCATTGCATGCTCTGGGAGCTCTGTGTCCAGTTTACCTTCACTGATGTCAGTAGCAGATTCAACGAGCCGTTTAATCGGCGGTGTCATGTGACGGTTCAACAAGATTCCAAGCCCGAGAGCCGCGAGGAACGCTACCAGTGTGAGCCCAATAATTTCCATATGAACAGTTTGTGTCTCGCTGTCCGCTGCTGCGACTTGGGCAGTCATCGCTTCACTCGCCGACTCTTCAATGGTGTGTGCCTGTTCCTCCAGTTCAGTTCGGAGCGTATCCATTTCCGCTAACCGTTGCGCTGCAAGTTCCTCATTTCCGGCCTCTTTGGCTTCAAAATACTCCGTTGCAAGTGCATTGTACTCGTCATGGGTTGACTGGAGAGTTTCGAATTCCGTCTGTGCCTCTCCAGACAACTCAATTGCTTCTGCGTGCTCCTCATACAGGCTATTTGCCTCCTCAAATTCTGATTGTGCGTTAGCTTCACCGAGTGCAGCTGATTGCACAGCAACCTGTTGTTGTTCGATGCCGACTAACATCTCGGCGGCATGATCCATATTTTCACCATTCTGTGCAATCAAGTGTGCTTCGTGATCAAGTGTTGATACACCTTGGTACCCAACAGCACCCGTAACCCCGACAAGGAGCGCAACAATAACGAATGCTGCAACCAATTTGACTCGGAGGTTCAGTCCATCAAGTTGAAGCCTTTTCATCAGACCCATATCTCAATATACTGAGGGTAGCGGCTTCAAGAGGACAGATAATCGGTTAAGGTATAATAAGTCACTAAGGTTAATCATCTAACACCGGTTCGATATCATATTGATTGTTTTTAAGCAACGTCTTCAGTATTTTTTTATGAGCAGCTTGCAAATGATTATACACTGCAGGGCTTGAGATATCGAAACTATCTGCAAGGTCCTCCCCAGTCACCCGGCGCGGAGTTTCGTAATAACCGCCATAGTAGGCTGCACTCAGAACCTCTAATTGTCTCTCAGTAAGTGATTTCAACGTATCATCATTAGACATTGGTTCAGCGGTCGATTCTTCACGGGCAACTAACTCGGTATTATCAAATTGTGAGTTAACAAATTCAAACAATGGTCGTTGGGAGATATTATTAGGAATCTCGATCCACATTTGAGTTTGCTCTGATCTTGAGACTGATGTGATAAATTTACCACCCTGCTTTTCAATTTTTGTGATAATCGAGGGTCTATTAATGTCTACTAATAGTTGATCTGATTCGTCTGTCCCGAAAGAAGTGAAAGATTCAATCTGTGTTATCATATTGATATACTCTCGAATTGAATCGAGATCATCGGCGGTTGTTTCAAGCAGTAGAGTCAGTGTTTCTTTTGTTTTTTGAGTGATTGTTTTGACATAGACTTCGCTTTCCATGGCATTAGCGAGTCGTTGTAGCGGATATACTGTGTCGTCAAATTCAAATGTTACTATAGTGGATTCATTGTTAGATCCAACTGATCTCTGGTCTAATATCTGAGTGTAATTCAACAGCAATGATGCAGTATCAGTCAACAAGTTCTTATACTTATCATCGAATGCCTGCTTCTCCTTCGAATAGGCAGTCACTGTAGCGTAAATTACATTTCCATCGACAAGTGGCACGCTCATTACTGACTGGTATCCCAACGAAAGAGCCTCCTTAGCCCACTCCGTGCCTCGGACTGTTGTGGAAATATTTTTGTTAGTGTATACTGTTTGTTCATTCGCTGCGATAGTTGCTGGAAGAAGACTATCATCCTCATTTGAACGAACTGTGTCAATGTAATCCATCCCGCTACCAGCTGAGGCTGTCGGTGTAAGGGTAACGTCTGTCGCCCGTGGACGGCCAATCCAAGCTAAATCAACCCTGTCTAAATCAATAAGTTCCTCACATACAGCCTCGTCCAGTTCTTGATGTGCTTCAGCCTTTGATAAACGTTCTTGGATTGCCTGAGTTTTGTCAACAATAGTTTGTAGTTCACCAATATGTGAGCTTTGGGTAGAGAGCTGATTAGCCAGTTCTGTCTGTGTTTCGACCCTCTCTAGACCCCGAAACATTGCTTCGGCATTAGCAGTAACGACCTCAACAAGATCTAGATCAACATCAGTGAACTGGCTATTATGTTTGAGTCCAATAACTATTACACCAAAATCATCAATCGGTGCAACAAGCACATGACTAATTAACTGTGTCCGCTCATTTACTTTTGAGCCAAATTCGGCAATACTTACTACATCTGTCTCACCAGTACGGTACACTTCCCAAATTGGATTTGACCCAGGAGAGATTGTATCCGTTGATCCTAGGTATTCTGTATACGTGTCTGTCGTTATTTCCGGCTCTAAAATACCCTCCTGATCATCAAACAATTTTATACTGATGCATTCAAACCCTACTGCGGTCTCCAGAAACCCTACCAAGATTTTAGCCACATGCTGTTTGGATTGTGGCGGATATAATTCTCTAGTCGCTCTATGCAACTCTCGTAGAATTCGTTCCCGTTTTTCTAATGCCTTTTGTTGACGAACTTGCTCAGTGACCTCAGTCGTAATTCCAACAACGCGAGAGGAGTCTTTTTCATCAGTAACCACGGTTCCATGTGAGCGAAACCATCGCTCTTCGTCTTCATTATTAAGTCGGAATTTAACAGTGAATTCCTCTTCGGTATCAATAGCCGTCCGAATCGCAGTCCGAACTGACTCTCTATCAGAAGGACGGATTTGTTCTAAATACGACTTACCAGTATATCGGGCAGAATTTAATCCAATGCCTTTCGGGATTTGAATTGGAAGAACAGTATCTTCTGCTGGATTGTACGTCCAAACGCCGGTGTCAGTTGCTGAAAGAACTAACTCTAACCGCTCTTTCGTTTGTTTAAGTTCTGTTTTGCGTTCTTCCTCTTTGGTGACATCTTGCTGGAATCCAATGTAGTTAATAACTGTTCCCGTGGAATCAGTAATTGGGGCAATCTCAAGTTGATTCCAGTATGCAGTCCCATCGGCTCTATAATTGCGAATGGTAACCGAGATAGGTTCCTCAGCGTCTATGGCTCGTCTTAGTGCCGCAACTGTGGTCTCATCAGTTTCTTCTCCCTGTAAAAATCGACAGTTCCTGCCAGTTGCCTCTTTTCTGCTGTAGCCAGTCTGTTCAACAAACCCGTCATTGACATAAATAAGTGGATTATCAGGTTGTGTAGGATCGCTAACTACGATGCCGACAGGTGCCTTGTCAACAGCGTTGGTCATCTGTTGAAGTTTTTTTCTTCGCTTCTTTTTTTCAGTGATATCTCGGGTTGATCCAGCGATATACGAAACGGTACCATCGATGACAACAGGCGCAATCTGTGTCTCCCACCAGACCGTTGTCTCTCTGAACTGTAATCGTTCTTCGTACTTGAGAGACTCTTGTTTTTCAACACATTTGTGATACTTATCAAGAACTTCGCTTCCTTGTTGCTCACCCAACAATTCAGTTGGGGTTAGACCACGAACAGCTTCAGCTGAATACCCTGTTGCCTCTTCCCAAGCGTTATTTACCTGGTCAATCGTAAAGCTGTCATCTGTATCAATCAAAAATAGCGAATCCTGAGCGTTATTAAACAAGGTTTCAATCTTTTCAAGCTTCCGTTGCCGTTGTTTCCGTCCAGTAATATCTTGTATAGTCCCACGAACCCGAACTACATCACCATCCGTGATCTGGGGCTCACCACGAGTTCGAACCCAGCGGAACTCATCATTATGAGTTAATAAGCGCAATTCAATATCATACGCTGTCCCAGATTCAACCGCTTCCTCAAAGGCATCTTTGATTTTGGATCGATCTGCCGGATGGAATGACTCAATTGCTAATTTACTGTCAATCACAACGTCACACGGGAGTTGATATATATCATATACTGCGTCTGTCCAATACAGTTCGTCCGTTTGAGGGTTATACTCCCATGCTCCAACGCTAGCAATGTCTTCCGCTTTGGTAAACAGATCAACCTGTCGTTCTAGCTCTTCGGCCTGCTGTCGACGATCTGTGACATCCTCTAAGGTTACCAAAACGTGTTTTACCGATCTATTATCTCGAAAAATTGGAACGGCATTTATAAGTGTTATCACATCTTCGCCGTCGGGCCGATGAATAACACATTCGTGATCAGATACTGCGTCGGCAGTCTCAAACACATCGGTGACCCATGATCCGTCTTCGATTGTCAGAGCCCCTTTTTGATGCAGATTAATTCGGCCACCAGAAGTGTAGGTCTGTTCGATGAGTTCAGAGTGATCAATATTAAATAACTCTCCAGCGCGTCTGTTAGCTCGTTCAATCGTGCCGTCAGGGGCAATAACAAGTTTCGCCAACGGGCTTGAGTCAAAAACTGATTCCGTTAATTGCTTCTCTTCATGAAATTCTTGTGACGTTTTCTGACGTTGGATCAGATTATCAATTCGATCTTGAAGTTGTGATTTTGAGATTGGAATTTCAATAATGCTGTCAAACTGAGGTTGTGACTCAGTATTATACTTTGTACGGACTGTAGATGGGTCGTTCTCGGTTAGTATTACAATCGGTGAAAAAACAGGTGAATTGCGTTCGCGCCAATGTGTAAATCGACCAGGGTCGGATTGGAGAGCATCCAGATCGACAAGGCAGATATCGACCTGATCCGGAACCGAATCGCTAATCTCAATGATTGAATTTCTGCCGAATAACTCTGATAGCAATCGTTGATTTCGATCTCGGCCGACAGCAAGACCAATATCAATGTCGTTTTTGTAGTAATATTGACTCATATAATATCCTCCATTACATATCTTGATTGTGTTTGGTGTCAATTGGCTCCGCAATTCCTGTCAGAAGATTTTGATACGCTGATAGTGGCTCACCAATCACCACCCCACGGTCAGGTTCAATTGTAAGCGCATGGAGCGCATTGTTGAACTCCCCATACCGTTTTTTTAGAACTCCAATCGCCTTTTCAATCTCTCCACCGGCTTCGAGGTGCCTAAGAAAAATAATATTATCAGCCAAATAGCTTATTTCATGATTGGTCGGTGTAAATTCGCCAGTGACCCCCTGAACCTCCTCAATAAGCAGAACTGTAACGCCCCGACGTTTGAGATAGCGACAAAGTGAATGCAACTCTCGGGTAAGCTCGTCTCTAGACGCATCTCCTCGTAGTCCCTGTCTGTATCCGACTGTCCCATCGATCATAACAAATTCAACACCCCGTTCTGCTACAGAAGTCGTGACATGAGCAGCAAATTCATCCGGACTTTGTCGTAGTGCTTCAATCTCCTCAACTTCAATATCGCCAGTTTGACTCAGCTGTTCGATTTCCATACCCAAATCCGTTGATCGGTCAAGATAATCTGGCCGAAGCTCCTCAAATAGACACGCCATGCCGCGCTCACCACGCCTGGCCGCGGCTTGCAAGAAGTGTGACCCCGTGGTCGTCTTACCAACACCCGATGGTCCTGACACGATAGTTACTGAACCACGCTCGATACCACCATGTAGCAATGTATCAAGTCCTGATACGTCCGCAGGAAGTTGAGTTCTATCAAGATTTTTATACTTTTGCCCATCTGGTATAAGTTTGGGATAAACACGACCTCCCTCTCCATCATGAATACGGTATGTGTGAACGCCGTTTTGAAAATTCGAACCGCGATACTTTGTTACCTCAAGTGTCCGTTGATGCGTTGACCGGTGAAGCTCTATAATAGTATTGCCCAAAAATTGTAAATTAACTCCTGAATCATCAGAATCTGGTTGAACCGTGCAAAGCGTTGTCACCTCACGGTCTGTGAGCGCATTGAATAACGCAGTTACTTTTTGCCGAAACTGAAAGTTATCTGGTAATAACGACCGAAGTTCTGAAAGCGGGTCTATAACTAATCGGTCTATTTCGCTTGTTTCGAGCCGGGAAGTGATCGTATTTAGTAGGTCTTCACCAGCAACCTCTTCGGCAGGAAATACAGTATATGATCCGTCAGTGAAGAACTTCTCACCGCTTGGACTGAGATCAAGAACCTCCACATCTGAAAGGTCAATATCTAATCCCGTTGCATTACGGCGCAGTTCTTTCTCACGCTCCTCAAATCCAATATATAAGCCACTTTGACCTTCTGATAGAAATTGTAACGCTAAAACGGACTTGCCTGTTCCAGGTTCACCAGTAACAATAGTAGCGTGCCCATCTGGAACTCCATCATGAAGTATAGTATCTAGACCAGGAGTTCCTGAAGGGGTCTTCATCACAGTATTATCGCTCATAGCTACAGTTGAGGATTGCAACAAAATAAATTCGTAGGGAATAAAGTAAGATTTGAATAATTCTTTATTCTATTTTACAAATACATAATCACCCCCACTATACTTCCGCTTAATCAGTTCAGCTATACCTCCACGGATAGAGATTGACCCGATTAATTTATACTGAGTATTTTACAATATTGATTCAAGAGCGGATACCTATGAAGCAACCCACTCCAGAGAAGGTGTAAGCCGATGATATCGAACGACACAGAAACCGACTATTCAGGCGTTTGTAACGCAGTCTGTAGTAGTATCTCTGAGCCTGTCTGTGTGTTTGCTGTCAAACGAAGTGACACTGCCCACACATTCGTGGTTGAAAATAACAATACTATCCACAGCAGACAAACAGGGATCGAGAACGACGACCACGGTGGTCAACCACTGGCTGAGTTGTTAGATGCTGACGCTGCAGCCGCGCTTCGTCACCCACTGGAAGACTGTCTCGATCATGCCGAGCCGGTTGAACGAACCGAAACCATCAGTTGGCCGGCAGCGACAGTGTCGTGGGAGACAACGTACACACCTGTTGTCCAAGATGGAACCGTCGAAAAGATTGTGGCGATCTCCCAGGAGGTCTCAGAATCTCCAGCCCCTGATAGTCAGCAGTCGAATCAGGAAGTGACACAGCTCACAGAACGGCTCAAACTCGCCGTCGAAGGCGCAGGAATCGGCATCTGGGATTGGGATATGACGACCGATCAGGTCGAGTACAACGAGCAATGGGCCTCGATGCTCGGCTACGCACTCGATGATATCGAGCCACATCTCAGCGCTTGGGAGAACCGAACCCACCCAGATGATGCTGAGCGAATCAAAACAGCATTAGAAAACCACGAGCAGCAAGCAACCGAATACTACGACACAGAACACCGGATGAAAACCGCAAGCGGCGACTGGAAGTGGATCCGCGATATCGGAACCATTGTCGAACGAGATGCCGATGGCGATCCGATCCGTGCGGTTGGAATTCACATTGATATCGACCAGCAAAAGACCGTCCAACAGGCACTCAAAGCTGAACGAGAGATGTTCAAACAAGGGCCAGCAGTTGTCTTTCGCTGGGGCGATGATGCTGGCTGGCCCATCGAATATGTCTCAGATAACGTCAAGGACACGTTCGGCTATACACCGGCTGAACTCCAGTCAACTGCGTTTGTCTCACTCGTTCACGACGAGGATGTACAACAGGTCAGAGAGGCGTTTAGTAGAGAGAGAAAAACCGATCAGGAATTGGTCACGCTGGATCCCTATCGGATACGCGATGCTGACGGGAACACCCGCTGGGTAAAGGAAT
>ERZ1034569.602-NODE-602-length-12993-cov-14.395733_pt1 | contig 12993 bp, 10 predicted proteins | sample MGYA00520706_ERZ1034569 | MGnify/ENA primary metagenome ERZ1034569 (study PRJEB33760, sample SAMEA4777722) | hypersaline lake metagenome | biome: hypersaline environment; feature: brines | place: Spain | collected 2014-08 | depth 0 m ...
CGACGGTGATGCGGTCGTAGTCGAAGTGACGGCTCATGACGTCTTGGATGCGTTCGATGTGGTTGCCGCCGCGGCCGATGATTATGCCTTTAGCCCGGTCGTTTTCCGGGGTGATGGTGAGGAGGCCGTCGTCGTCGGTGACGTCGTCAACGTCGAGTGGTTGGAGGAAGTTGTAGAGAAAGTCTGCGGGGTTCTCGTCGTATTCGACGACTTTGATGTCTTGTCCGAGGCGTGTCTCTGCTTGGTCGATGTTCTTGGCGTTTTTACCGAGTGCTAAGCCGAGGTCGCCATTAGCGATTATGAACGTGATTTTGTCGTGGTAGGTGAAGCAGTCTTTGACCTCGGCACCTGTGAGGTCTTCGAAGTAGTTGAGGTATTCGAGGTGGTCTGTGTCGAGTTTCACTCGGGGATGCTGACGACTTGGACGTTGAATGGCTTCCTGCATCGGTCGCCGAGTTCTTCGTTGTGTTCGTCGAGGTGTGTGACGTCGATGCCGTCTTGGAGGTCGGCGTAGTATTCGACGTCGTCCACGGTGCTTTGTTTGGCGTTGCTGGCGAGGTAGACGTGGTTGAGCTCGCCGGCTTTCAGTGACCTCAGTGTTTCGTTTTCGCCGATGATGACGTTGTTTTCTTCTATGTGTTCGTCTAGGTCTGTCATTCTGTTTCCTCGTGTTCGACTGTCAGTGATGTTAGGCCGCTACCGGTCGGTATTGGTTGGTTGATCATGACGTTTTCGACGACGCTGTTGAGTGGGTCGCGTTCCCCGGTCATGCCGGCGCGGATGAGGTGGCGGATCGGTGTTTCGAAGCTTGCTCTGGCGAGCACGCTCTGTTTTTCTTTGACGACGCCGTAGCGGTTGATACCTTGGACTTCACCGCTACGTGTCTGTGCGTCGGCGACGAGCATGATGTGTCGCATGTCGATGTCGATTCCTTGGTCTTGCATGACGTCTTGGAGTTCGTTGATGATGAACTGCCGTGTGGCTTCGATGCCGAACATCTTTTCGATTTCGTATAAATCGTTGCTGTACGTCCTTGTGTCGTCGACGAAGTCTTTTTTGAGGACTTGTTTGAGGTTCGTCCCAGAGGTGATCATCATGTATTCGTCGTCGCGGTTGACGACGAGGACTTGGTCGATGTCTTTAACGCCGTGGACGCGGACGTCCTTGAGTTTTTCTTTGAGTTTGAAGATTTCTTCGACGTTGTCGCCTTTGTCACCTGGTTCGAAGACGATCTTGTCTGGTTGGACGTCCATGTTGTAGCCCCTGCTGCTTCGTTTGAGGCGTTTGCTGACGTCTTTCACGGTCATGTCGAGGTCGTCGAGTCGGTCGTCGTCTGGGATGACTGTCAGGGTGCGACTGCCCATGTCGAGGGTGAGTTCGTCGCTGACGTCTTTGAGCAGTGTTTCTCGTAGTTGGTCTGCTGCCCATTCGACGTCGTCTCCTTCGTTGTATGGTTCGTTGAGGTAGACGTTGATGAACTCTGAGTCCAGGGTTTTCCGGGCGTCGAGGATTTCGATGAGGCGTGGGAGACCTGTGGTGATGTCGACTTCACTGACGCCGGCGAAGTGGAACGTGTTCAGGGTCATCTGTGTGCCTCGTTCGCCGATGCTTTCTGCTCCGACGATGCCGACGTCTTCGCCTGGGACGGCGAGGGCGTCTTTGTATTCGTCGCGGAGTCGCTCGAGGGATGCTTCGACGAGGTCGTCGTCTGCGTCGTCGCCGAGTTCGTCCTTTACGCGTTGGATGAGTTGGTCTGGTAGTTTGTCGTCGTATTCGTCGTATATGTCTTCGTGTGTCATGCTTCTTGCTCCCGTCGTACTTCTCGTAGGATTTGTTGGACGTTGAGTTCGCCGCCTTGTGTTTTGGCGACGTCGAGGCCGTCTTCGCCGTACGCGTATTGGATGATCTTGTTGCTGGCGTCTCTGACGGTGAAGTCGTATTCGACGCTGAGGTCTTGGAGTGCGTTGGCGAGGCGGCGGTAGAGGTATCCGCTCTTCGGTGTTCGTAGCGCTGTGTCCATGAGGCTGTTGCGGCCGGTCATGGCTGTGAAGAACATCTCGTGTGGTTCGAGGCCGTCTTTGAAGCTGTTGCGGACGAATCCTCTTGCCTTTGCGCTTCGGTCGCCGCGTTTGAAGCAGCTGAGGCTGCGGTCTTCGTAGCCTTCACCGATGCGGTCGCCTTGTAGGGCTTGTTGGCCGACGCAGGCGCTCATCTGTGCGATGTTGAGGGGGCCGCCTCTCGCTCCGCTCTTGATCATGTCCATGCTGTTGCTGCGTTGGTCGCTTTCTTCGATGGCGATGTCTCCTGTTTCGTTGCGGGCTTCGTTGAGTTCTTCGAGTATTTTGAGTTCGAGGCTTTCTTCGAGTGTGCGCCCTGGTAGTTGTTCGAGCTCGCCGTCTTCATACATCTTGATGAGTTCTTCGACGCGTTCGATGCTGTCGTCAAGGCGTTCTTCGATTTGTGCTTCGACGTCGTCGGCGAGGTCGAAGTGGCCGATGGCGCTGGTGAAGCCGTATTTGAGGAGGACTTCGCTGCCGAGGCCGTTGAGTTTGCGGAGGAATTCGACGATTTGTTCTTCGCCGTATCGTTTGTGTAGTTTTCTGAGCATGAGTCCGCTTCCTTCGCCGAGGAGTGCGTCGTCCATGACGCCTTTTTTGAGCTCGCCGTTTTCGATGAGGACTTCTTTTTCTTCGTCGCTCATGCTTTCTCCTTGGAAGTTGAAGTCTTCTGGTAGTAAGACGCTGAATATTTCTTTGCCGGTCACGGTTTCCTTGTCTGGTAGGTCGTGGAAGTCTTCGATGCCGGCTGTGGCGAGTAGGTCGATGGCTTCTTGTCGTTGTGCTTCGAAGCCTTCACGGGTGAGTATGTAGTTCCCGCTGATGCTGTCCTGGATGCAGGCGATGATGCTCAGTCCGTCTCTCGGGCTGATAACCTGTGTTTGGACTTGCATGAGTTCTTCGGCTTCGGCTCGTGATTCCTCTGTTTGTGGGATGTGCAGGTTCATTTCGTCGCCGTCGAAGTCTGCGTTGTATGGTGCGCACACCGCTGGGTTGAGTCGGAGGGTTTTGCCGGGGAGGACTTTGACTTTGTGGCACATCATGCTCATCCTGTGCAGGCTTGGCTGCCTGTTGAACAGGCTGATGTCGCCGTCCATGAGGTGTCGTTCGACGACGAACCCGGGTTGGAGTTCTTCGAGGAGTTGTTCGCGGGTTTCGTCGGTGATGCGTTTCCTGCGTCCGTCTGGTCGAATGACGTAGTTACTGCCGGGGTATTCGTCTGGTCCGCGTTCGATGAATTCTTTGAGGTGGTCGACGTTCCATTCGGTGACGCGTTCTGGCACGGTGAGTTTTTTCGCCATGCTTTCGGGGACGCCGACTTCGTTGATGTCGATCTTGGGGTCTGGGCTGATAACCGTTCTGGCGGAGAAGTTGACTCGTTTGCCGACGAGGTTGTTGCGGATGCGTCCTTCTTTGCTCTTGATGCGTCCTGTCAGTGTTTTCAGGGTTTGTCCGCTGCGGTGCCGCGCAGGTGGTAGTTGTGATACGTTGTTGTCGAGGAACGTGGTGACGTGGTATTGGAGGAGGTCCCAGAGGTCTTCGACGATGATCTCGGGTGCGCCGGCGTTGATGTTTTCGAAGAGTCGTTGGTTGATGCGGACGATGTCGCCGAGTTTGTGGGTGAGGTCGTCTTCGCTTCGTTCGCCGCTTTGTAGGGTGATGCTTGGTCGCATCGGCACCGGGGGGATGGGGAGGAGTGTCATAACCATCCATTCTGGTCGTGCGACGTCTGGGTTGATGCCGAATATTGGTAGGTCTTTGTCTGGGATGTCTTCGAGTCGTGTGCGGACTTGGATCGGGCTGATGCGGTTGTCGCCTTCGTAGTAGTTCGTGGGTTTGTCCAAGCTGATTTTTTCTTGTTCTTCTCCGCAGTGCGGGCAGTCTGTGATTGTGCGGAGGTCTCGCATCATCTGTTTGACTTTGTCTCGTCGTGCTTTGTAGCCTTGTTCTTCGGTTACTTTTTCGAGTTCGTCTTGGAGGACTTCTCGTTTTTCTTCTGGGACGAGGACGCGGCTGCATTCTTTGCAGGTGCAGCGGAGTAAGTCGAGGATTATCTTGTTGTAGTGGATGTGGATGACGGGGCGTGCGAGTTCCATGTGGCCGAAGTGGCCGAGGGTGTCTCGTAGTTTCTGGCCGTCTGTCTTGCAGCGGAGTCCTGGGTCGATGACGCCGAGGCGTACGTCCATGAGCCCGCCGTCGACCGGGTAGCCTTCTTTGTCGTAGAGCTCCGGTGTGACGACTTTTGCCTTGCTCATCTCTTTGACGTCTTGTGGGCTGAGAAGGCCGAATTTGATGCCTTCGATGTATTTGTGGATTTCTTTCTTTTGTGGGTTCATGGTATCACTAGAACTTGCTGCTTAGTTGGAGTTTGGGGTACATGCCGAGGCTTTTCAGCTCGTTGAGGAAGAGGTTGAACGCGTAGCTGATCTCGACGTTGCTCATCTCCCCGTCTTCTCCGTTTACTGGGCTCATTGGCTGGTTGTTTTTGCGGGCGTCGTAGTAGCCGACGAGCCCGCTTCGTTCGTCGACTGGTACGACGACGTTGTCTGCGTTGAATCGTTCTTTGAGGGTGAGGCTTGCGCCGTGGGCGACCAGGGTGTCTTTCTCCATTTCTCCGAGTCTGAGTCCGCCTTCTTTGGCTTTGCCTTCTGTTGGTTGCCGGGTGAGGAGTTGTATTGGTCCTCGTGCTCGGCTTTGGATCTTGTTGGCGACCATGTGTTTGAGTCGTAGGTAGTAGATGTTGCCGATGTAGATTGGGACGTCGTATTGTTCGCCGGTGATCCCGTTGTACATGGTCTCGGTGCCGTCGGGTTTGAAGCCGAGTCGTCGGAGTTGGTCGCGGATCTCGTCTTCGCCTTCGCTTTGGAACATTGTTCCGTCGACCGGTTTGCCTCGGAGTGCAGCGGTTTTGCCGCCGAGTGTTTCGAGGAGGTGTGAGATGCTCATCCTGCTGGGGATGCCGTGCGGTGAGAAGATGATGTCTGGTCGGTAGCCGCTCCCGGTGAAGGGGACGTTGTCTTCGGGGACGACGATGCTGAGCACGCCTTTTTGTCCGTGGCGGCTGGTGAATTTGTCGCCTATTTCGGGGATGCGTTGTTCGCGGATGCGGACTTGGACGAGTTTGTTGCCTTCGTCGCTTTCTGTGACGCTGACGTGGTCGATGCGGCCGTTCTTGCCGTGGCCGAGTGATTTGCTGCTTTCTCGTTGGACGTTGTTTGTCAGTGAGTATTCGTCCATGGTGCTGAGGAATCGTGGCGGTGAGACTTTGCCGATGACAACGTCGTCTTCTTCTACTTCTGCTTCTGGGTAGACGACGCCGTCTTCTTCGAGGAGGCGGTAGGCTTCTTCTGATTTGTATCCTCGGACGTCTTTGTCTGGGATGCTGATTTCGTCTTTGAGACCGCCGCTGTAGCTGAGTTCTTCGCTGCTCACTGGGTTGAAGAAGGAGCTTCGTGCGAGGCCGCGGTCGACGCTTCCTTGGTTGATGACGAGGGCGTCTTCCATGTTGTAGCCTTTGTATGTCATGATGGCTACGGTGACGTTTTGGCCGCTTGGGTGACGGTCGTATTCGGCGATATCGTGCATGACACTCTTTACGAGCGGTGTTTGTGGGTAGTGGAGGACGCTCGCGTTGGTGTCGAGTCGCACGTGGTAGTTCGCTGCGTAGAAGCCGAGGCCTTGTTTTTGGTTCTTGGCGCCTTGGTTGAGTCGGACTCCTTGGTTGAAGTTGCCGAAGGGCACCATGGATGCGGTGAGTCCGAATATGCTGAGCGATGTGACTTCGAGGTGGGTGTGGTCCTCGGTGATTTCGTCTTCGTCGAAGGCGACGAGCGCTCGTTCTTCTTCCATGGCATCGAGGTATTCGACGATACCGTCTTTGACGAGGTCGCTCCATGTGAGGTCGCCGTCTTCGAGTTCGTCGACGTGGTCGTCGGTGAGGAGTGGTTCGCCGTCTTCGACGACGATGAGTGGTCGTGTGGTGCGTCCTCTCGCTGTTTCGACGTACACGGCTTCTTTGGTTTCGTCGTGGACGATGTTGACTTCGCTGTCGATTTCGTTGTTGCGTCGTTCGTCGATGACGGTGTCAACGAAGTCTTTTGGGTCGCCGTTGACGGTGCCGACGAACTTGTTGTTGATGAATACGTCTGTGCTCATAGTGATTCTGCCTCCGCGTCTAGTCCTAGGTCTGTGAGGTTGTCAAGTAGTTTGTTTTCGTCCACGCTCCCGGTGACTCTGGCGAGCATGGCGAGGTTTTTTCGCAGGCCGATGTTTTGGCCTTCCGGTGTTTCTGTCATGCAGAGCCGGCCCATATGTGTTGTGTGCAGGCTTCGTGCGCCGAAGTTTTCTTGGCTGCTGCTGAGGGGGCTGACGACTCGTTGCAAGGATGATAGCATGGATAAGTAGTTGATGCGTTCGATTCGTTGGCAGATACCTGTTCGTCCGCCAACCCAGTTCCCGGTTGCCATCGCACTGGTAACTCGTTGTGTGAGGAGTTTTTCTCGGATGATTGTTTTGACGTCCGGGAATTTGCCTCGTTTCACCATGCGTTGGAAGTTGTATGTCAGGTCGCCGGTGAGTACTTTCATGTTGACTTGGAAGAGGTCGGCGAGGAGGTCACCGGCGAGTTTCACTCTTTTGTTACCGTAGTGGTCTTTGTCGGTTTCTTCGAGGTCGCCGTGCAGTACGTGGATGTAGTGTTTGAGGAATTTGAGTAGGTTGACGGCTTTGATGTGGCGGTGTTCGGGTTCCTGGCCGATGTGTGGGAGGAGGTACTCGTCAAGGATTTCTTCGACTCGTTCCACACGTACTTCTTTTGCTTGTGTGATACCCATTTTTTGGGCGATGTGGTCGAGTGCCTCTTCGCGTTCGTTGAGGTCTGAGAACGCCATGAGGTTGACGAATACTTCACTAGCGTCGGGGAGGCCGACGTGTTCCATGATCTGTTCGTCGTTAAGTAAGCCGAGGGCTTTGACGACGACGATGAGCGGTGCGCTTTTAACCCGTGTGAATGAAGTGTAGAAGAGTTCGTCTTTTTTCTTCTCAATTCGGTGGGGGATCTTATAGCTTCCTTCCTCCGAGTAGATTTTACCGACGTAGTCGACGGCGCCGGTTCGCTTGGTGTCAACGCCGAACCTGTTCGCTGCGAGGTCTTCGACGCCGACAAGTACTTTTTCAGTGCCGTTGATGATGAAGTAGCCGCCTTCGTCATCTGGGTCTTCGCCGGCGTCCATGAGTTCTTCGCGTGACATGTCTGTGAGGTGGCAGTAGTCACTTTTGAGCATCACCGGCATCTGGCCGACTTGTGTGGTGAAGTTGTCTCGTTCTTCACCGTCGACGTAGCTTGTGACTTCGAGTTCGATCGGCGCGGTGTAGTTGAGCTCGCGGAGTCGTGCTTCGTTTGGGAGGAGGCGGCGCGTGCTACCGTCTGCTTCTGTGATGCGTGGTTCGTGGACTTTGATATCGTCGAATTCGACGTGGAAGTCGTCGACTTCGTCTGGGAGGATGGTTGGTTCGATGTCGTCGTGCCGGGTGGCGATGTCGTGAAGGCGATTGTTGACAAAGTCGTTGTAGCTTTCGATGTCGCTTTGTACTAGTGCGTTGTCTTCGAAGTAGCTCTTGAGAACTTTCTTGCTTTTTGAGTCGATTAGCTCTTTATTCATCGATCACTCCTCTGTAATACTTGGTTTGGCCGGCGGTCGCGCTTTCTCGGTGGATTTTGATGACGTCGTTTGGTTCGACATCGAGGTGTTGTATGGCAGGATCGTCCTGTTTGATCTTGGGTAGTTCACGCATGCTGATTTCGTATTCGTCGAGAAATGCTTGTTTTTCTTCGTCGGTGAGTTTCTCGTGTTCGGGGATGAGGTCGTGTTGTACTTTATTTGATGCGTCTGCCATGGTTGGTTCCTCCGGTTGTGGACCGGGCCGGGCGAGATTTGAACTCACGACTAGATGGTTAAAAGCCACCTGCTCTGCCAGACTGAGCTACCGGCCCTTCCAGGGTTGCAACCCCTTGTCGTCGTCGACGCCCCGGCCGGGATTTGAACCCGGGTCGGAGCCTCGACAAGGCCCCATGATCGGCCACTACACTACCAGGGCATGACATATGAGGTTGCATATTAGTGAATTACTATTATGGTGGAAGAACGAACGTTTTATAAAGGTTGTGTAGCGGGTTTATGTGTTTGATTATTGCTGGCACTGTCGTTACACTCTTTCAAAACCTTGTATACTTTGAGCTCCTGGCCCTCTATTTGATACGTTGTTTCATGGAGGACCTCGTAGCCATGCCTTTCGTAGAAGGGTTTTGCGGTGACCGTGGCCTTTGCTTTCGGGTATGAAAGTCCTCGTGAACGTGCCTCCTTTTCGATCTTGGCTGGTAGTTGACTCCCGATTCCTTGTCTGGTGAACCTTGGGTGCACGTATAAGTTTGTTATTTCGTTGTTTTCTCTGTACTCCGCAAAACCTATCACTGCTTTGCCTTGTAGTGCTATGAAACGATGCTTGTCTTCCGGTATATCGAGGTTTTTTGATACTTGTGAAGACCACGTTGCTATCTCTTCTTCGGTGCAGTCTTCACTGGCGATTTGTCGTATGCTGTTTCTGTGGACGCGAGCGACGGCTGCTGCGTGTTTTGGTTGGAATTGTTCTATACGCATCATTTCATCGTCGTGTTTCTCTGTGTTTATGGTTTGAATTGGTCTAGCTGAAAAAAGAAAGGATCCCCAGGGGGAGACTTTCAAGGGCGCTACTCTGCGTAGGCACCGTTTGAACTCCCAACCTTCCGGGCACTGCCAGCTGACTATTCTTCATCCAATGCCGACAATGCGGCTTGTCCGATAGTGTCTACAGCCAGACGCTCTGCCGTTGAGCTACCTAGGGATGATAGAATACGACACCACTGTTTTAAAATGTTAAGCTCGGGCTTGATATGTTTGCTATGCGAGGAGGAGCACCGTAGTGGCGAGGAGTAAAAGGGTGTTCGCTCCGATGAATGTGATGGCTGTGTCGGTGATTCCATTGGCAAAGGAAGGTTCTCCACGTAAGGCTCTGCCAAGCCAGTAGCGTGACAAACCGAAGGCTGTTACGAACACGATTTCTGTTGTGAGGAATACGGTGAGAATGGAATAGATGAGTGTTTGAGGTGTTTGCCCAGATTGTCCAGCCATGAGCTGTGCCATTAGAGTCGTCGTGATACCTGTGAAGTACGCCGTTGCGCCTGCTGCAAGACTTGCTATTATGAGGCTGGCTAATATGATGGCGCTTCGGTTTGTGACGAGTGCCATCGAACCTTATTTTTGTTCGAGGAATTCGTCGCCGCTTCCTGCGCTCGTCGTCCAGCTTTCGTACACGCTTACCCGTCCGTTTTCGTTTTCGAATTGGACTTTGACACTGGGGAGGTCGACGTCGCCGAGGACTTCGAGGCGTGGCGTTGACTCGTAGACGAGTATGCGTTCTTCGAGTGAGTCGAGTTTGTCGATGTCCCAGTGAACCGTTGTTTCTCCTTTGCGTTTTTTCCGCACAGTGGTTGGTGAGATGTAGCCGACGTCGTCGAAGTCGTCGTATTCGAGTATGCTAGGCAGCTTGTCTGTAACACTGACGTTGTAGACTTCTTTACCGCTTCTGTTACGCAGGTAGACGCGGACTCGTAGCTTGTCTGCTCCGTTCGGATTCTTGACGATTTTGCCTTCTTTGTGTGCTACGACCGGGCTGCGGAAGATGAAGTATGCTATGATAGCTACTATGATTATGAACGCTGTGAGCGCTAGGCCTTGATAGTTGCGCTCGTACGTCACGGTTTGTTGGCTCATTGGACTCAGTGTTACCGTCCATTGTTTGACCGTGTCGCCGTTCGTCGTTGTCAGCGTGGTGTCTTGTGGTGAGCTGAGGAAGAGTCGTTCGAACCAGGCGGCTGAAACATTGTACTGGTACGTGCGTTCTACGTTGCCGTCGTTGTGGAAGGTGACGTTGTAGGTGGTTCGGAACCATCCTTCTTCCGTGGTTTGGTCGATGCTGATGTCGTTGTACCTCACGATGTTGAACTGCGAGCTATACGAGGTGATCGGGTTATCGGCTTGGTCGACGAAAATATTGGCGTTTATCGTGTAGTTATCTGGTTGTGTGGTGTCGTTGAGCGTGAAGAATATGTTCTGGCCTTTTCGTTCGAGACCATCAAGGTTGAACGTGGTTTCATCTGTGAAGAGCTCGCTGTCCACCGTCAATGTGAGGTTTTCGAGGTCTCGTTGGTTCCGGTTATGGAATTCGAAGCTTACCGGGAAGGGCTCCCGCGGATCCACGTTTTCTTCGTTGCTCATCGTCATCCCTACGTTAGGGACGAACTGTCGTTGGCCACCTTGGCCGAGGCTGATAGGTGCTGCTATGCTTCGTTGTTCGCCTTCGCCTTCTATCTGTATCTGTGTGAAGTAGGACCCTGCTTGAGTGCCAGCTTTGGGTCGTAAGGAGACAGTGGTAGTACGTGATGATCCTGCCTGAACTCGAAGACTGTTCGGTGAGAGCAGCCAGTTCGTGGTTTGGTCAACGCTGAGGCTTAAGCGGTAGGTGTGGTCGACTTGGTCATTGTTTGTTATGGTGAGGTTGAACCGCGCGGTTTCATCAAGGTCGACTTTGTTCTGGATGGGAACAAACCGTTCTTGAAACGCGGTGACCGCGGAGAGGCAAAGCGTGGCGAGGAGGATAGCGATGTACAACCGTTTCATTATCATGTGAATAGGTAGAACGAGCCTTATAAACTGTTTCCTAGCGTGTTCTAATCGAGCCAATTTATATAGGCACAGTGTGTTCTTTGGAAGTATGCCCTCAATGCTCCGTAGTCCTATCGTGACCGTTCTCGGCCACGTTGATCATGGTAAGTCAACGTTGCTCGATAACGTCAGAGGTACGAATATCGTTGATCGGGAATCAGGTTCGATCACGCAGAGCATCGGTGCGTCGAAGCTACCTGTGGAAACGGTCCGGGAACGTGCCGGGTCGCTGTTCTCCCAGTTAGGCGATAAAGTTGATCTTCCTGGGTTGCTTTTCATCGACACGCCTGGGCACGCAGCGTTCACTGCGCTTCGTGAGAGAGGTAGCTCACTTGCAAACCTTGCTGTGCTCGTCGTTGACGTTCAGGACGGTTTGCAGCCACAGACGGAGGAGGCGATCCGTATCTTGCAGGAAGCTCAAACCCCGTTTGTGATAGCGGCGAACAAGATTGACTTGGTGCACGGCTTTGACACGTCGTCGACGTCTTTTCTCGACGCGTACCACGAGCAAAGCGACGCTGTGCAGCACAAGCTAGACCAGCGAATCTATGAGTTAATAGGTGAACTCCATGACTCTTTTGACTTGCAGGCTGACCGGTTTGACCGCGTCGATGATTATCAGGAAACTCTCGCTATCGTGCCGTGTAGTGCGAAGGAAAACATTGGCTTGGGCGAAGTCCTCTTTGTCCTTGTCGGCCTCGCACAGCGATTCTTAGAAGATGATCTGGAGGTCAGTCGAGATGACGCAGGGAAGGGCGTTGTGTTAGAGGTGAAGGAGGAGCAAGGCATGGGGAAAACCCTTGATACGATACTATACGATGGGTTCATCGGGGACGAGGATGAAGTCATAATAGACGGTTTGAACGGGCCGATACAAGGACAGATACGAGGGTTGTTCATGCCTAAAGAGTTATCTGATAGCCGTGATGAGTCAGCTGAGTATCAGCGAGTTGATAAAGCTGTAGCCGCGACAGGTGTGAAAATCCTCTCTCCTCAAGTCACAGATGATGTTATTAGTGGGATGGACGTTGAGGTTGTAAGAGATAATGAAGACGAGCTCATGGAACTGTTTAGTAGTGAGGAGCGCGATCTGGGCCTAGACTTAGATGAGGAAGGCGTTCTCGCGCACGCTAACACGCTTGGCGGTTTAGAAGCACTTGTGACAATTTTGCAGGAGAACGATGTTCCTGTCCGCCATGGTAACATCGGCGATGTGACGAAGAAAGCATTGGCTGACGCCCAGAGCAATCTGGAAGAAAACCCTGAGTACGCTGTTGTTCTAGGGTTCAACGTTGAGCAAAAAGACACAGCGGAAGATGTGGGCGTGTTCACCAGCGATGTCATCTATGAACTTGTCGATGACGCGGACGACTTCATCCATGAGCGTCGAGAGCGAGCAGACAGAGATCGGTTGCGAAAGCTCACCCCTCCGGCGAAAGTCAGGGTGTTACGTGACTGCGTGTTCCGGAAAAGCGGGCCGTGCATTGTCGGTGTCCGCGTGCTCGAAGGCGTGCTTCACACCAATACGTATGTTATGAGCAAGCAAGGTGAGAAACTCGGCATGGTGAAAAGCATCCAGGAAGACGGAGAGAACGTGTCGCGAGCGACGAAGGGAGATCAGGTCGCGGTGAGCCTGCCAGACGGTGATGCTGAGCGGAACGTAGACGTTGAGATGTTGTTGTTCTCTGACCTCCTGGAAGATGAGTTCAGGGAGTATAAGGAACTCTCTCACTTACTCAATGATGATTTGAAGCGGTTGATCAAAGAGATCGCTGAGATTAAGCGGGGAGACCAGCCATTATGGGGGGTGTGAAGATAACACCGTTTCTCACGGTGATGAACGCAAAGGATCGGAAGGAGCTCCAAGGAGCTGTGAACGACCAGTTCGGCGTCCACGCCCTGCCAGATAAAGAGTATGTTATATCAAACAAAGAAAAGGTGTACATGGTCAGCCCTGAACTTCGAGCGACGAAGTGGGAGTCACTCCGTATCGACCGCGTCGGCGTGTACATCGGCAAGTGGTACGCGGACGGCTTCCGACCGAGCGTTGAAGGAGCTAACGTTTTAGGGCCTCGAGCATCAAAAAACATCGTGGAACTCGGCAGGCAGGGACTCATGGGGTGGTTTAAAGGTCGAGACGTTGAAACCATTCATGACGAGACGAAGTTCGTCCTCGT
>ERZ1034569.607-NODE-607-length-12947-cov-16.693376_pt1 | contig 12947 bp, 7 predicted proteins | sample MGYA00520706_ERZ1034569 | MGnify/ENA primary metagenome ERZ1034569 (study PRJEB33760, sample SAMEA4777722) | hypersaline lake metagenome | biome: hypersaline environment; feature: brines | place: Spain | collected 2014-08 | depth 0 m ...
CACCGTCGTCAACTTTAGCCAACGTTTCTCGAAGATCATCAGCAGAGACGTTTTCCAGATTCGCCATATAAAGACAAGGGACTCAAGATACACGTATCTTTAGCCTTCAGTATCAATACTTGATTGGCATCGATGCCGGTGCCATCTCATACTTCATAAGTGGAACTCTCACAATATCTATCAAACCGGATCTGTACAAACAAGACAGTCAGATACAAATCGAGGCCTCATCACTCCCACACCTCTTCATACTCACAGACAGCTTGGAAGTAGCTTGGCTCGTCAACGACGGGACGTGGAATAACACCGTTATCGAAGTCTCTGAGTTTCCCGAGGTGAATTGGGAAGTGACCAGTCGATGGGTCATCATCACCGCTGGTGGCGACAAGTCGTCGGTTGACGAGTCGGAGGGTTGCCGTATCGTCATTCTGTTCGGCTTCTTGTTTCCATTCTCTGATTGCGTTTCCGACAGCAGATTGTTGCCTGGGATTGATGTCGTCTTTCGGGACGTTCACCCACACATGGCCGTTTTCGGTGATGTACAGCCGACCTGCTGTCCCGCGGTACTTCCGGTATTCAGCGACAAGTTCAGGGTGGGTGAACGCTGATTCGAACCGGTAATCCCGCCATTTCCAGAACAACGACCCATCCTGGCTGACACTCCAGCGTTCGCCGTGGTGAAACGGGAACCCTTTCCACACTTTGATCTCGTCACTCCGGGGAGTAAGTGGGTCCGAATCGACTTCATCGAAATCAATAGCTCCGGAGAGTTTCCCGACGTAGACCGGCATCCAACCAGAACTCACCGGGGCTTCATCAGCGTGCTTGTAGTCTTCAGCCTTGATTTTCGCGAGAACTTCATTGTCAGCAGTTACTCGAAAACTCCCGTAGCCGCCGCTTTTGCCAAGAAGAACAAGTACCCGACGTAACCCGTCCGGTGGATCCGTGTAAATCGTAAGATCGCGTTGTTCCCACTTGAGCACAGCATTCTCAAAGTCATCGTCAGACACAACACTGTATTTCGAGCCACGGTACGCCGACGGCCACGGCTTCCCCGGTTCCAGCGTGACTGATTGTTGGTTTTCTAGCGGAACACTCGTCGGTTCTTCGACTAATGTGGCTGTCATTGAGAATCAGGTTCCTCTTCAGCAGTGGTGGGTGACTGTTGTGCTCCGCCCTCAATATCAGCGACGAATTCATCGAAGGCTTCGAAATCCCCGTCCGCATCAGGGTCTGCGTACAATGTCCCGGTTTTTCCAGCCGGCGGTTGGGTCTCGTTAAGCGGATCATCTCTTGCGGTCGACCGGTCCAAGCCGCTGGTTTGGTGGTGTTCGCTTGTCTCCGTTCGTTCGGCTTGAGAGGGAGTGGCGTCTTCTTCAGCAGGTGTCGTGAGAGAGTCGGTATCGAACGCCCGATTGATTTCGAGAGGATCGACGGCCTTCCTCGGAGCCGGGATCGAGGGAAGTTCAACGAGGTCAGTCAATGGCCCATCGTGTGATTCGCCGTCTTCAAGCAGCGTGCCGACGGCGGTCATTGGGATCCTGGCTCGTCGGAACCATTCTTCGACGTGCCCGGCATCAAAACAGTAAATATTGTGCTTTTCAGCCAAATCAAGCGCCTCGTCGGTGAACACCCGATTCGTAACGATCGCTAATTTCGACGGTCTTCTGACGTCGTCCGGCACGATTTGCCCGTTCTGTAAGGCATCGATATGCTTAGTCCCGACGCTCCCTGTCGGAGTGGGTACGATCCGAAATCCAACAGTCACATGCTGTCTATGCCAGATGAGATCCGTTTCGACTTCTGTTGCTGCAGTTGGTCGTACCGTGTTCCCCTCAAATAGTTCGAGTGCCAGCCCAACAAGTCTCGCCGCCTCACGGTTCGAGGTGTACTCTAAATCACCGACGGTGAGTTGAGTTGGTAAATCATCGCGTGGGTCAGCATCCGTGGCTTTGGGTTGGGAAAGATCAACTGTGTTTGATTCTGTATCCTCGGAGATCGGCAGATTTTCGATGATTTGTTTGAGCCGAGGGGCCGGGATATCGTCGAACTCGTGCTCTGACAGGTATTCGGCCATTAGGGTCGTTGATACGTCGTTCGCTACTCCGTTTTCGACGGTCCTACGAATATCGTCTGGCGCATACCACGAGAAGGATTGTTTGCTGTCACTCATAGTCGCCCTCCGGAGAGCCGGGCCAGCAGTCCGGTCCGATACTGTTCGATTATGTCACCGGTTCCGCGCTCAAGCACAATGACCTCGTTTGACCGTAGGAGACGCTTTCCGTGGACAATGACGTACGCCGAATTAATACCGATCTTCATCGACCGGAAGCTAATTGAGTCCGGAAGCTGCTCCTCGACGCCGGACTGTAGCGACTCGTTTTCCGCTAGTCCGTGGCAGGTGCGACATTCCCCGTTGTCCATCGCAGTAGCGACCGACTGTCGACACGTGGGACACGTCGTTTGATGCTCTGCACACACGGCGTCATCGAGGATCGGGTCAGTGTAGGCGTGTTCAGAACAGAGGTTCGCCTCGTCGATAACGCACTGCTCCAAGTGGTTCTGACAGCGCGGCTGATCGAGGTGCTCTTTGTGGTCGCAGACACTGCACGTGGCTATGTGCTCATCGCAGTGCCGACTCCCGCAATCAACGCATTCGGTACTATCAGCAACACAGACTGCGCTCGTGGAGTTCCTCGCCGAATTCTTCCCGCCGTTGATCATACAAATCGCTGATTTCCTCTGCCCGCGTTGCTGCAGCATCAGCCGCTCACACGTCCCACAGTGGGAATGATGATCAGCACAGAAACTTCCCTTACACTGGACACAGTCCGCACTGTCCGAGCGACACGCCGTCTCACCGCAGGACTCGCACGTCTCTCGATCAGTACGACAGACGAGCTCACCACAGTTATGACATTCTGCTAGATGATCTGTACAAAACGTGTACTCACATTCTCCGCAGGTCGCTGAATGTGACGGACAATACGGTTCTTCGCACCCGAGACACTGTTCGGTGTGGGTCTCGCAGTATGGTTCCTCACACGAGGCACACATCGCCGTGTCAGCAGGGCATAGCAGGTCTCCGCAGTGTGCACAGACGTTCAAGTGATCCTCACAGACACTCTCACCGCAGGCGTCACAGGGAACCATATGCGACGCACAGTGTGGCTGATCGTCGACAGTACACGCTGTTTGATCAGGTTGACAGAGGACTGTATCGCAGGTCGTACAGCGAGCGCGGTCGTCCTCACAGACGTGTTCACCGCATCGTCCACAGATTTCCAGATGATCAGGAGTGAATAGCGTTCCGCAGTCAATACACTCCGTTGCGTGGTCTAAACAGCGGACATCGTCAGTGTCTGCGGCGATGACGGAGTGGTCCGGGCACACAGCATCGTCACAGACGGAACAGATTCGATTGTGCTCGGCACAAACGTTCTCTCCGGTATGCATACACATAGCTTCGTGGTGATGACACACGACGCCGTCACAGTACGCACAGTCAGTGACGAGGTCAACACAGTAGGTTTCATTGCATTGCGCGCACGTCCTTGCGTGTGCGGCACAGAGGATGTCGTCGTGGGTGCTACACCGTGATTGATCGGCTGGACAGAGCACATCTCCACACGCAGTGCACGTGTCGCTGTGCTCCGGGCACAAGTCATCTTCACACGTGTCGCACGTCTCTGCGTGCATATCACAAGTGACGGCGTCACAGACGGCGCACGTTACCCGGTCGGTCGCACACACCTCATCGCCGCAGGTAGCACAGGCTTCGAGGTGGTCAGTACAGAACGGGTCAGCACACAGGTCACAGGGACTCGTATGAGTTGGGCACGTTACGTCGCTACATTCTGTACAGCTCGTAGCGTCGTCTGTACAGACGATGTCATCGCAGATACGGCATTCCCCGCGGTCAGCCTCACAGATTGATTGCCCGCACGTCTCGCAGGCAGCCAAGTGATGCGTCCCGAAGGACTTTGCGCAGATATCACACTCACTACTGTGGGATTCACAGTGCGTGTCACTACACCCGGCGCAGTCGATAGCGTGATCGCTGCAGATCCGGCCCCCACAGGTGGCACACGTGGTCGAATCGGAGTCACAGACGGTACGATCACACGTCGTACACGCACCTACGTGTCGCGTCCCGAAGGAATCATCGCAAATTTCGCACCGGATGCTATGTGTAGCACACAGCGCGTCATCGCAGCCAGCACAATCGATAGCGTGGTCCGTACAAATTGTATCTCCACAGGTACGGCAGGCCGTGGAGTCGGTCGCACAGACATTACGGTCGCACGTAGTACACGTGGAAAGATGCGCGGTCCCGAACAGATTCGTGCAGATCTCACATCGTTCAGCCGACTCAGCGCAGTGATACCCGCCGCACCCGTCACACGCAACGGCATCGTCGTGACACCGGATATCACCGCACGTCTCACAGGTCACTCGATCATCAACGCAGACCGCGATTGCGCACGCCGTACAGGTACTGAGATGCTCCTCGCAAATCGTGTCTCCGCACTCTTCGCAGCTGCCAGCGTGCGTATCACAGTGCAAGTCACCGTCAATACGGCATTCGTGGAGGTGTGAGTCAGCGTGGAACGTTCCGCAATTGGCGCAGTCTTCTCCACAGGCTAGACACGTGGGCTTCCCGCTGGCGGCACACGTATCCGTATGGCTGGTACAGACTGCTCGTCCGCACTCGTCACAGACTGAACCGCACTGGTGGCACTCGATGCGACCACACCACTCGCAGGCTGTGACTGGCGTGTCACAGTTCGGACACCCGGTTGCTCCGCACTCCGTACAGACGTTCAGGCAGGCCGCACAGATGACGCTCCCACACTCACACACTTGCGGTCGATTGGCCGGGTAAAACGACGTCTCACACGTTGCACAGTCGAATTCGAGCGTCTCTCCAGTTGCGGGTGCGTATCGAGCGGTCGTGGTGCCAGTGCGGGCACCGTCGTTAATCGAGAGTTTGAGGCTACCGACATCATGTGAGAGCAGCGTCATTCCGACGAGGGAGATGTTGACTGTGACATCGTGTCGGTCAACCATATCCTCAATTTCAGTCTCTTCGCGTTGCTTCAACGATTTTCGTCGTTTGCGGAGCGCGGAGCCGTGGAGTTCCTCGCCGAATTCTTCCCGCCGTTGATCATACAAATCGCTGATTTCCTCTGCCCGCGTTGCTGCAGCATCAGCCGCCTCGTCAAGTAGGTCAGCCGCGTCGGCTTCGATCCGCCGCTCGATCTCCGTGACGGCCGTCTCGTATCGCTGTTCGATCGTGTCCGAGTCCGGCTCAATATTGGTCGTCTCGTGCGATCGGCTGAGCGAACTGGTGTGTGTCAGTAACCGCTCGGTGAGAGCCGGTTGCGCACTCCCGTTTGCGAGGTCAAGAGTCACGGTTTCGAACCGCTCGCGGTGGAACGACGAGACACTCTCCATTTCGACCAGAAAATGAAACGCGACGGCGTCAGCGGTCTGTTCGGGAGTAAACTCCTCAATTCTCGCTGTCGTTTCGGAGACATCGAGCACGTCCGGAAGAGTGACCTGCATATCGGCCGCTGTCAGATACAGTCGGCCGACTGAGGTGTCCTGTTTGGCTAGTTCGAGTAGTTGGTTGAACGCGAGCGACCCGGGTTGGACGAGGATTTCATCACGACCTGGTTGCTGGTCTTTCGGATCAAAGACAACGGCGACATCACGAGATTCCGCGAGATTATCGAGCGGGTCCGGGAGAGTGACGTGCCACGAATCCGCGTTCCAACGGTTGACATCGCCGCCATATGCCTGGATGGCTGTCGCGGTGAACCGCCGAATTTCTAAGCGGTTGAGTGTACTGATATCCTCAACGCTCATACGCTTTCACCGAACTCGAAGCTATCGAACACACCGCGGTTGAAGTCGTTCATTTTCTCCGCCGCCTCGGTGTTCTCTTCCAGGTCGACCGCCATTTCCTCGAAGTTGTTTTCCAGCTCGACTTTCGAGTCGGCGTGCCGGAGGTTCTCGAAGACTTCTCGTTCGAAGTCAGAGCCGGATCTTTCCATCCTCGAGAGGATATCCCGTAGTCCGCCGATAGATTGGTTGAATAGATCGATTTTCCCGAACAGTTTGTTCAGGACGTGTTCTTCGATCGTCCCTTCCAAGGCCATATTGAATACGTGGACCTCTCGTTCCTGCCCGATCCGGTCGATTCGGCCGATGCGCTGTTCGACCTTCATCGGGTTCCACGGCAAGTCATAATTCACTAAAACGTTACAGAACTGCATATTGCGGCCTTCACTGATCGAGTCAGTAGCCACCATAATACCGCCCTCGTCTTTGAACTGCGCTACTTTCCGTTCCTTCCCCTTGCTGGAGAGGTCGCCGTTCACGATATGGACCGGCAGGTCTAACCCGCGGATCCCATCGGCGATCGCGTCCTGTGTCGGCCGGAACTGTGTGAACACGACCGCTCTGGTCGTTCCGATTTGGTCCTGGATCGTTTCGATGATATGCCGCAGTCGATTCTGCTTGGTTGTCCGATCGATATCATCAACAATCGATTGAATGTCTCTCAGGGCATTTCGTTCGCCTCGTGAGATGGCTCGTGTGTTGTCCCCTAACCATCGGTCGATGGTCTTATCGACCGCATACGGGCTCGAAACAACTTCTTTCTGCAACGTAAACAGGACCAAGTGCCGCGCATCGTCACTGGAGTAATTCGTCCGGACATACTCCGTCACGGCATCGTACAGTTCAGTTTCAGCTGATGACGGCTCGAAGACGTTCGTGTGGACGTTTCGATTCGTGAAGTCGATTTTTGTCTCCTCACGCCGGTTCCGAATCATCACCCGGTTGAGTTTTTCCTGGAGTTCTTCGCTGCGTTTGATTTGAGCGTCATCACTATCGACGACGTATCGATTGTTGAACTGTTGTCTGGTGCCGAGCATCCCCGGTCGAATGAGATCAATAATATTGTACAGATCAGAGATGTCGTTTTGGATCGGAGTTGCAGTCGCAAAGAACCCCTCTCCGTAATCGAGGTCGTCAATCAACTCGTAACGCATCGTATCGTCGTTACGCACGTAGTGCGCTTCATCGAGAACAACGACGTCCCACCGGCGTGAGAGGACGTCATCCTTGTTCGTTTTCGATTTTGCCGTATCGACACTCGCTATGATCTTATCGTGTGCATCGAACCCGTAGAAGTCATCGTCGTAATTACAGACGAAGTCGAGTCCGAACTTCTCCTGCAGTTCTTTCTGCCATTGAGGGGCGAGTTGGGCAGGAGTCAGTACAAGGAAACTATCTCGCGTATCTCGGAAATCCATCTCCTTGAGAACCATCCCGACCTCGATGGTCTTTCCAAGCCCAACTTCGTCGGCGAATAACGCTCCACCGCTCATTTTGAACAAGGCACGATGAGCGGCCTGCAGTTGGTGATCTAGCAGTTTGATTCGATCTTTGATTTCCTTTATGCAGAGGAGCTCTTGTTGTCCTTGAGCGATTTCGAATTCACGCGCTTGGACGTTGAGGAGATGACTCGTCTCATTCGCAGTGTCAGTGGAAAGTGCCTCGATAGCAGTTGACGGATCGTCAATAGAATACGATAGCTCCGGAGTAGGCATGGCATTCGCACTCTTTCCTGACATCTATACTCCTTAATTTGTCACGGAGATAATAAGTGTCACGTTGCCTTTTTCTTATTAGAAGCGTCGAAAACAGTACAGTAGGGTGTGACTAACTCTCTGCCTCTCTCCCCGACCTCGTCGTCAGACCTATATTGTGGGCTACGAAAAAAGAATAGAACGGCTTGATACCCGTTTCCATTACCGATGACATCTTATAAGCCCGGAGACAGATGGACTGAGCATTACCGTGGGTATCGACTCCGGACGAACCCTGACCGGGATGTCTGGTGGCAAGCGTACCAAGGAACGGATCGACTGTACTTAGAGCCGACTCCAGAAGACCTCATAGAATCACTGCTCGAACTCAAGCGCCTCGGCGGTCGGATTCGGATTACCGAAGGTAACGATGTCCTCACACGCGCTGAGGAAGGCGACGAGTACGAAACCTACTGGATTGGATCCCTCGAGTTGGATGGAGAGTTAGTTCCGCCAGATCACCCGCAGTTCAGCATACCCGTCCAGCCCGAGGGGCTGGACCCGGGTGACTTCTGGCCGAGCGTGTACGATGGTGCGAAATACTCGTTCGGACCAGGTGTCGAGCGGATATGGTGGGATAACCCGCAAACACACAAGCGACATCCAGTTCAAGAGTCACTCCCGCAGGAACTGGTGACGACGTTATCGCGGTACAAGCCGCAGGGCGGTTCTCTGCGGGTTACTCCGTGGAACGATGTCTTGACACTCGTGGATTTAGACACCCTCCCGCCGGACACACGAGATGAGTTCGATTCCCTACCACGAGTCGTGAAAAACCTCATTGCGCTACGACGTGATCGCGGCGGCGTTCAGAAACTCCCCATTTACGCCGGACACATCGATACTACGCCGTTTTCGATTTCTGAGCCACCGTCGTTAACAGACCCATTCGAAACCACCGATGATGGATTCGATAGTTGGATCGACTCGCTCGGTGAAACGTCACAGACAGACATCGACAACCACACCGTAGACGACCAATCCCCGGGACGTGACAACGACACGGACATCCCTGATGACGACCCGACCGACTGGTGATCTATGGGGCGACGCTTTCCACCGCCGTTATTCGGGATCGAACGGACTGTAAAGCGAGCACAGTGTTTCGTCGATATTGCTGTCTCGACCGCCGAACCACTCGATAAATCGGAATTCGTCAGGCGAGCTCGATTACAGTTGCTGAAACCCGACGGCGAGAAATATTCTGCACAGTATCTTCGCCGTATCGTCGGGACATATATTCAGATCGGCGTCCTGCGGCAAACTCCGAGCGGAATCACGATCTACCGATTCGCCCACGACTGGTGGTCTGACGATCTCGATTTTGAGACGTTCCTCTGGTACGCAGTCAAGCAATCGTGGGCGCTCGACGGCTCGTTTCCGGAAGGTATCGAGGGATTGTACGATATCCACCACGTGGTTAAACGTGCGAGCGAGCCAGTGAGTCGCGGCACTATCCGGGAGCGTCTTGCTCAAAAATACGGGTATGAATTTAATGACGAGGGAATTCGCGGGTACCCGCTTCTGTTGGAGAGTATGGGTGCATTACGAAACGATGGGGAAGGGTACGAAACGACCACTCCGGAGAAGTTCAGCGAACGGTTCCGGAACGCCGATATCCTGTGGCAGTTTGAGCAGTGGTTAAAGCGGGAAGGCCCGAACATCACCCCGCCACCGGAGCGAGTGAAACGCGACCTCGTAAAGTACTATATGTACCGCGAATCCGGTGGGCACGGCCAACACCGGCAACCCCTCAATACCGCTCGACGCGATTATCTCGACGAGTCAGTAGCGACGGACACGTCGACGCCGCAACTCAAGCGCTCAGAACCGTACATCAAGCAGCGGCGACACCGCCGAGAGCTCCGCGACACAATCTGTGCAGAGTTCGACTCGTTCACTCCGCAGGGTCTCGCTGGCCTGTCAACAACCATCCTAGAACAAATCGCTGCCGCTGAAACAGAGTCTGCGGCGCGGCGAGCGAAAGCGAGCGCCGGAAGCGGATTCTCACGAGCCACGCTCGCCGCGATAGAGCCAGACCGGGACGCATACACGTTTCCGGAAGCGTTCGAGCTGTACGATTGGCAGCACGACGCCGCCACGCAGTGGTTCACCGGCGTGGATACAGCCGCAGAGCAAGGCATTGCACGCGTCGTAACCGGTGCCGGAAAAACGGTGATGGCACTTGAAGTACTACGACAATGGCTTGCCGAGCACCCGGACGGCGTGGCTACCGTGGTTGTCCCGACAAAGGTGCTTCTTCATCAATGGTTAGAGGAGATCGTCGATACGCTCGGTGTTCCAGCCGACGACGTCGGCTGGCTCGGTGACGGGCAGAAAGACGAGTTCGCGGACGGGTATCGCGTCCTCGTGTCGATAGTTAATTCAGCAGTCCAGGAAAACGCGTTATTACGGCGGCTCCAAGACGTAGGTACACCTGAACACCTTCTCATCGCAGACGAGTGCCACCGGTACACCGGGGAGACGTTCTCAACTGTTTTCGACTGTCACAGAACAGCCAGCTTAGGGCTCTCGGCAACCCCATTGTCTGATCCGACTGCTGATGAGCGCAGTCCTGAAGACGAGATGCTGCTCAGGAATCTCGGAGAAATCTATTATGAACTCTCTTACGCTGAAGGCCAGCGACGCGGGCTGATTCCCGACTTCCAGATTAATTACGTCGGGTTTGATTTGACCGATGCTGAACGGTCGACGTACCAGCGGCTAACTGATGCTGTCGTTGATGCCGTAACCGATATCGAGCGGCAATACCAAGCCCGGTTGTCCGAACTCAACGGGAGCTTCTCACGGAAACTACAAGTCATCAAGAACGACATAGACCGGTCTGCACCCGCCATTTCGGATTACTTCGAGTGCACACAGGACCGCCGAGAACTGGTTGCAGACGCCGTTGCGCGCCAGGCTATAACGCTGGAGCTACTCAATGAGAGCGTCGACAACGATCGCAAAACGATCGTCTTCCAAGAGCGGATTGAGCAACTGGAGCGAATGATTGCTCCAAAGGAAACGCGCGGCCGTGATGCCCGGACCGGTGAAGTCACTGACACCGATGTAGACCGGGCACAGCTCTACGAGCAATACCCTGCACTCGAACGCATCGACGAAAAACTCGAAGACCTGTTCTTCAGCGCGAGCTACCGCCCGGTGATGTACCACTCCGGACATCGGAACACAGCGTGGAACGACTTCGCTATCGAGTGGTTCAGCGACGACGGATTCGCAAACGTGATGCTGAGTGTGAAGGCCCTCATCGAAGGCGTCGACGTCCCCTCTGCCGATCGAGGCATCGTCCGCGTCTCCTCTGGCAGCGTGAGACAACGTATCCAAACGCTCGGCCGCATCCTCCGGACCGGCCAAGACCCCGACAAGCAAGCCGAACTGTACGTGCTGTATGCCCGTGACACGGTTGATGCGAATATTTTCGACCGATACGACTGGCGCGAAGAACTCTCACAAGCAGAAGTCCGTCATCTCACGTGGGAAACCACAGAAGATGCGATCACTGGCCATCTCCGCTCTGCGACCGACAACGAAATCCCTGATCCACCTGCAGATCAGACAGTTCCCGACGCCGAGGGTCTGACCCGAGGTGACACATACCCGGGACCGAGTGATGGCTTCGAATTCAGTGTCAACGCCGGGGGTCGTCCATTCACCAGAACAGAAGACGGCCGACGATTCATTACGTCTGAGAGTTACCAAGACGTCGCTTCATTTATCCAAGCCGAGAAAGGCGGCGGGAGTGTCGTGGTCAACGAAGCAAATCACGCCGTCACCTATCTTGGGAAGTCACTCGTTTTTGTCGGCGTTGTTGAAGATCCAGCAGCAATCGAGTATGAACAAACCTCTACCGACAGCCTGACTGCGAAGTCGGATATTTCTCTTGACGAGCTTGACGAGTAGATATCGAGGTCGTCTCTCGTTGGGAATCCAGAGCATATTCGATACTCCATCGGCGTGGGTGTGTAGCTCTACGTTGAGCGCGCCGATGTGCTTCAATCGCTACAACGTTTGACAACTGGTGGGCTACGATAGCAGCAGCCCGCACCTGTTACTCCGCAGTCTGGATTTCGGTCCGAATATCCGTTAGCTCCGATTTCACGTCACCCTCGATTTCCTCCAGTTCCTCATCAATCTCGTTCGCAGTGCCTCGGATCGATGTCGTCTCCCGTCGAATCGTACTGAAGCGATCAATGGCGTCTTTCACTTCACCCACGCTTTCTTGAACCACCTCAGGGTCGAAGGTCTCTCCCGCGTCGACATACCCTTGCACGGCGCGCGTAGCAGCCCAATTGAACCCGATGCGGAGAAAGCCCGGTTCGACATCATCATCTTCGGTTTCGCTGAGTGCGACCGACAGGCGCTCGCTGTCGAACTCGTGGAAGTACCAACCTTGTTCGGAATGTAAGACTCACACTCGAAGACGATGATCCCATAATCCGCATACCGATTTTCGACAGCGTCAGCGAGCTCCTCTTTGATATCTGGTTGGGCGTACCCGCTGTCACTTTTCGCCTCGACGACGATCCGCTGGCCGGTCTGATCTAAGATGGTCACGAAGTCACCGACTTTCCGATCGCCAATCTCGCCAACCGTCTCCCCTGTGTATTCGAGTTCGTTGCTGGTCCCGTAGACTAGATCCATGAGGATGTTCTCGACAGTCTCCTCGAAGTCGTCGCCTTTTAACGGCGTCTTACCGCGGAGTTCCTCTTCTTTTTCTTCTGCGCCTTTCTGCTCGCTGAGCTGATCCCGCAACCGGTCGATCTGATCCTGCAGCGATTGTTTGAGACTGTGTGTGGGCGTCCCTTCTCGATTCGGGTCCAAAGCTTCTTGAATCCGTTCCCCATTCTCGCCGAGTTCCTCGTCCAACCGCTCTGTGGACACCCCATCCTCTCCGAAGGCATCCTCAATCTGCTGTCTCAGACGCCCGTCCTCACCCAAGTGAGTCTCAAAAATCTCTGGAACGTCACCGTCGTCACCGAACTTCTCATTGACCTCTTTTTCGATCCGATTGATCTCTTCCTGCAGGTCCCGCTGCATCTCGGTGAATTTCCGCTCGACGAACCCCTCTTCCTGCGAGGTTTCGGCGAGATTCATCGTCATCACACCGACTTTCAACAATCGCTTGAACGCGTTTTCCCGCTCGGCGTCGCTGTCGAACTGCTGGAAGTACTCGACAACGGTGGAGTCAGTAATCTCTAAATCAGTTGCTGTGAGCTGGTCTTCGTGAGCAGCAATATGCGGGGGCCTCTTCATACTCATGGA
>ERZ1034569.608-NODE-608-length-12937-cov-25.075066_pt1 | contig 12937 bp, 12 predicted proteins | sample MGYA00520706_ERZ1034569 | MGnify/ENA primary metagenome ERZ1034569 (study PRJEB33760, sample SAMEA4777722) | hypersaline lake metagenome | biome: hypersaline environment; feature: brines | place: Spain | collected 2014-08 | depth 0 m ...
ACGAGACACATCCCGCCGCGGGCGGAGTTGGTGTCGACGCGGTCGAGATCGCGGTAGCCCGAAACCTCCTCGTCGCCGGTCGCCTCGCCGTCGAGCATGATCGGCATGTTGCTGGCGATGAATCGGCTCTCTTTGTCCTTCGGCGAGTACTGCAGGCCGGTCTCCTTGTCATAGAGGTTGATCTCCTCGACGTAGCGTTCGATCTCGTCGTCCCGACCCGTGTATTCGGCGAGGCCGAGGATGCTCCGAGTGTAGTCGGCGACGAGTACCGAGAGGGCCTGGGCGGTGCCGCCCGCCGAGCGGATCGGCCCGGCGTAGTAGACGTTGACGAACTCGGTGCCATCGTCATTTTCCAACAGTTCGACGCGGTCGATCCCCTCGATCGGGGCGGCAACGACCCCCTCTGTGAGGAGGGCGACAGCGGTTCTAACCGCGCCTTCGATCTTGCCGGCCTTGCCTTCGTAGTCGCCGACGCGGCCCTCCGCGAAGTCCTTCGCGAGTTCGAGGGCGGCCTCCTCGCGGGACATCTCGCCTTCGAGTTCGCGGACGCGTTCGGCGACGCCGGGGATGCCGAGGATGTTCTCGACGCGATCAGCCATGTCTTGAGCGATCGGGATCTCGACTTCGGGTTCGGGATCCTTGCCTTGGCCCTTGGCGCGTTCGGCGACCGTCATCGCCTCGTCGAGACCTGCTTCGAGGCGGTCGAAATACTGCTCGTCTTCGGGCCGCATCGGTGTGCGGTTGGACTCACCGGCCTCGCGGCTCTCGTCGCCGGCGTCGGCCGCGTCGCTCTCGGGAATGTCACTATCGCCGTCACCGTCCGGATCACTCGTTTCGCTCACAGCCAGAGATCCAGCGCCGTGGTGTCGTCGTACTCGCGTGTGAGCGGTTCCTCGAAGGCCCGGAAGTAGAGTTCGCCCGCGAAGACCGTTGCCGTGTTGATGTGGCCGGCGAGTGCCTGTCCGCTTCGCCGGGAGAGCACGGCGTGGGTGTGAGCGAACAGCTCGCCGTCGAGTAAGCCGACGTTGCCGACGCAGGCGGCGACCTCCAGCGGTTCCTCGAAGTCGACCGACTGGTACTCGCCGTCGTCCTGATCGTAAAACCAGACCTCGGCGTCTTCGACGGAGCCGATCGCCGAAAACCAGCCGGCCTCGGCGTCGACCTCGCCGGCGAGTGATTCGATCTCAGCCCGCCAGTCCGCCCCCGTTTCGAGCCGGGCGACGTACTCGCCGGTAACGGTGACCTCGCGGTAGTTCATGGAACCACCATCGGTGCTGGAGGGCAAAAAGGTTCAGTTGTCGATGGTGGCCGCCACCAGCCACGCCAGCGGCGGCAACCAACAAACAGGACACGTCATGCGTACACATACCAGGATACAGAAGTGATCTATCACTGCACCACGAGAAGACACACACATGCCCACCACAGAGAGCGACAGAGATGACACCGAAGCGACCGCCGACAACCAAACAGCCAGCGATGAGGGAAGAACCAACGACAGCGATGAGCAGACAACCATCCGCACCGGCCGCAACTTCGAACAGACCTACCGGCTGTCGGCCACCGAGACCGGCGAGTTTCTGATCGCGGTCGGCGAACAGCTCCGCGATAGCGACGAGATCACGATCACCGACGAGGAGTGGGAACTTCCGTTCGCTTTCGGTGAGCCGGTCGAAGTCGAAGTCGATTTTGAGGGGATGGATGATCCCGAACTCGAACTAGAGATCGAACTTCCCGGACGGCCGGACGACACCGCTCCGCAGGTTGAGTAAGCGACCACCGACGCGAGCGGCTACGCCCAGCGAAAGCCCACCGGCGTCGCTGGCGGGGTGAGCGGACTCGTCGGCAACGACTCCTCAACCGCCGGCTCATTGTAGGCCCGCGGGGCAATGTCGTTGGGGCCGTCAGGGTAGAACAGCGACGCCAGCAGTTGCAGTTGTCCGCGACCGACACCGAGTTCGAACTGCCCGCCGCCGTAGCAGCGGATCCCCTGTTTGTTACAGTAGGTCAGCGTCTCAAGCAGTGATTCGAGACTGCCGAACCGTGAGGGTTTGATGTTGAGCCAGTCGGGTTCCCACGGCAGCGATTTCACGTCGGCGAGGCTCTCGATCGGCTCATCCCACGAGACACGGCTCCGGACGCCGTCAGTCTCGAACAACGGCCGCGTCGCCGCTGTCAGCGCGGGGTCTTCGATGATCGCCTCGGGAAACCCCTCGATGATCCGCTTGTAAAGCTCGGGATCGGCCGGCGAGTCGACATCGGTACCCTCGTAGTGGCCTTTGAGGTCGAGAATCCGAACGCGGTCGGTGTCGGCCAGCGTTGCAACGAGGATGTCATCCCACGCTTGCGTTGGATCGAGTTTGAACTCGACGCCGGGGGCCCGCTCGCGGAGCGTGTCGATCCGGTCGGTCGTCGGGGGGTCGCCGAGCCGCATGCTCGCGACGAACCGAACCGGCTCGCGGCGACGATCAAGCAGCGTGGCGAGATCGGTCTCCTGCTGTCGCAACGCAAGATCGAGGGCGGCCGATTCGATCGCCCACTGCCGGTAGTGTCGGGAGACCGGTCGTTCCGGCGGCGAGGGAAACAGGGAGGTATCGGCGACCCGCTCGGAGAACTCAGCTAGGGTGTACTCGCCGGTGAGATCCGGCAGCCCCGCATCTGCGAGGTCGTCGTGGGCGTCGGCCTCGTAGGTCACATCCTCGCCGCGACCCGTCTTGCCGTCGCCCGACAGGGCGATCTCGGTTGTCACCCGGGTGAACTGTGGGGTCTCGCGTTCGTGTCGCTCGGTCGACAGCGACGTGATCGACACCGGACACTCGAGTACCTCGGCGACTGTCATACCCTCAGTTGACGGGCGACCAGCAAACGGTTTGGGATCGATTACGCGTCGACATCCGTATGGATCGGGCCGAGACAGAACAGAGCGCGGAGAAACAGCGAGACACTATCGGTCGACGCCGGTGCGGACAGCGACGCGCTGTTCGACGTACAGCCGCGCCCACTGCTCGAAATGCCGTTTGAGCCGGCCACGGAGGCCGGTGGCATCGGTGGGCGGCTCGACAGCCGACGGCGACTCTTGCTCACGGGCCTGTGCGTCACTGTCAAGCTGCCCAGTATCGACACTCATCGTGAGACGGTGTAGCACGGAGTTGATCATAAATGTTACTGTAGAACACGGGCAGTCGCAATCATTCATCATGATTAGCAACGCGATTTTGCTGAACGGCAAAGTATTTACTATCGAGTCATAAAATGCGCTGCAATTGCAATGGGTTCGCCTTCATCGTCGGCGCGCGCACAGCGGACATTTCTGGAGTATCAGTACCTCTTCGTGTTTCTCGCCCCGCTGGCGTTCGTCGTCGGGGTCATCCTCGCCGCGCCGCTACCGTCGGCCGCCGGGGAGGGCTACTGGCTGGAGTTTTGGTGGCTGTTCCCGGTGTTTCTCCTTGGTGCCACCATCGTCAACACGGTGGGGATCAGCGGCTCGGCGTTGTTCGTGCCGTTTCTGATCTTCCTGTATCCGGTGTTGGCGATGCGGCTCTCCCCGGAAACGCTGACAGAGCCACCGTTGTCACCGGAGACGATCGTCAAGGTCGGCCTGATCAGCGAGTCCTTTGGGCTCTCAAGCTCCGCTTTAGCGTTTATCCAACACGGGTTGGTCGATCGGCGGCTGGCTGTCACGCTCGTCGGCGGGTCGATCCCGTTCGTTGTCGGCGGCGCGCTGCTGTCGTTTGTGATCCCCGAACCGGTCTTCCAGCTGCTGTTGGGGATCGCGTTGCTGGCGGCATCGGTGATGTTGTTTAAAGCCGATCTGGGCCACGAGGAGCCAGGCGGGGCTGACGCCGGGACAGCAGGCGTTGAGGCCGACGGCGGGGAGGCACTTCCGGACGATGACGCCAAGCCCGGCTCAGCCGGTGTTGAAACCGACGACGAGGGCGTCGTCACCCGTGTCGATCGCGGCGGCTCGGATTACAACTACAACCGCGGCGGCTATCTCGAACGGTTTGCCAACTACAGTATCGGCGGCGTCTTTCAGGGGTTGGCCGGCTTCGGCATCGGCGAGCTGGGGATCATCTCGATGCTCCGAACCTCGGTGCCCGTCCGGATCGCGATCGGCACCAACCACATCGTCGTCGCGATGACCGCCGTGTTGGCCTCGCTGGTACACGTCTTCGGCGGCGGGCTGGTCGGCGGCCACGCGATCGACCTCGCCTCGACGCCGTGGAATATGGTTGTCTGGACGGTGCCGGCAACGGTCACCGGCGGGCAGATCGCCCCGTATATCTCCTCAACACTCGACACGCAGATTCTTAAAGGGGGCGTCGGCGTGCTGTTTGCGATCATCGCGACCGCGCTGTTCGTGATGGCCACCGGCGGCCTGCTGTAGGCGTGTTACCGCCGGTCAGGCGATTGCGCTGTGGTATCCGACTCGTCGTCGGTCGTTGCGCCGGTGAGTGCCAGATACAGCGTCGCCCACAGCGACAGCCGGCGGCGACGTGGTGTGGTTCGGTTCACCGGTGACACCCCGGTTTGTGACTGACAGCGGGGTGAGGAATGGATCTCATCACGGACACCCCGGCGCATCGTCGGCGACCGACGCACTCACCAAGCCGCGAGGTGCGGCTTCACCAACTGGGACAACGCGAAACCGCCAACCGGTCGAGCGTGTCGCAACATCGACCGCAACCGGCTGCCAGTCGGTAGCCATCCGGTACAACTCGATCACGACCGGTAATGTCGGTAACTGGCCGCCGTACGGCGAAAACGCGTAGCCGGCAACCGCGATGAGTACGGCCCGCGTCCCGGTTGATCGGTGCTGGAGCCACGGGGTGTCATGGTACGCCCCAACAACCCCCCGTTTCTGAAGCCGGTCAAACACCGCTGTCACCGTGGTCACGTCGGTCTCTGTGACGGGGGCGTCGGCAGCGGATGGCAACCGATCGGCAGCCGCCGCCATCACCGCGGCCTGGTCGCGAGGAGACAGCCGGGTGGACAACACTGTCGCCATACTTTCCAATAGTCGAAGACAGAGGCCATCAGCTGTCGACTGCTCCTCGGCATGGTCAAGATAGGCGTCCATCACAGCCGTTTCGGCTGTATCGTACCCCTCGGCAGCCAATGTCTCGAAGACCGCGGCGGCGACATGATGGCAAAACTGCACGAGCGGACGGGTGGCTGTCGTCGCCCCCGAGGAGGCGTCAGTTGTAGCAGAACGCCACGGAGCTCTGTCACACCCGTCTGCTGTTGGGTGGTCATCTGCGTCGTCGGTGGAGGATGTCGTCGCGTCAGCGGTGGTCGTCGTGTGTGACTGCTCGGCGAGCGGCTCAACTGTCGAGGGGTAGCCCTGACAGACAACGATATCGTGTTGCGGGAGCGTCGGATCGTACTGCCGGAGGGCGTTGCGGTACTGTGTTGTCGCACGTGCGGCTGTCCGGGCGATCTGGCGGGTCGGAAACCACAACCCGGCAGCCGGCACCGGCTGCTCGGCGTGGCGACTACAGACGAGTGTGTACTCGCCGTCGTCGACTGCGAGCGATTCGATATGGGCGCGAAGGTCACGGAGCATGGGGCCAAGCATCGTCAGTCACGCTGCTACCACCGGCAGCCCGGAGACTGAGAGGGAGCCGGCGGATAGCCTGTAATTTATTAGGTTGGCCTAAAACACATAACCCTGTTGTTTTGGTCGGCCTAAAATTCGTAACACTCTTGTTGTTTTAGGTTGGCCTAAACTCTATGGCACACTCACGACGGCGGCTGTTGCAGACGACAGGCACAGTGCTTGCAAGCGCGGCTCTCGCTGGCTGTAGCAGTACCGACGATCAGGCCGACAGCGGTGGCGAAGCGTCGATCGCGGCGGCCGACCTCGGCGTCGTTGCCGAATGGAACGCGATCCGCACCCGACTCCGTGATCCCGTGATCCTTGGGCACGCTGAGGAGTACGCCGCGGGTGAGGGCGTCGTCGGCGACATCTTTGAGCGGTTTGAGATGGCGTCAGGACAGAACAATGCCCACGAGACCCTTGAGGAAACCGACAAAGAGCACTACGAGGGGTTCGAAACCGCATTGGGCGACCTCCGGAGCGCGCTTGCGGACAGTGATCTCGATGGGGCCCACGATGCGATGAGAGCGGCTGATGAACAGCTTCGCGGCGCGCAGGCCACACTCGCCGGCCAGGAGACGGTCAAACAGCTCACCGCGCTCGTAATGGGTGCACATATCAAAGACGTTGAGGTGCTTCTCGCCGCGGAGGCGTACGACGACGCCAGCCTTGAGTACAACCAGATCGGAACCAAATTCCAGGAAAACGGGCTGTACGACATGATCGCTGCGGCTGACACTGAAGCTGCGGATGGGGTTGTTGACGCTCTTGATCGGGCGGCAACTGCTGCCGAAGGAGCAAACGCAGCCGACGCTTCAACTGCCGGTTCGGACGCGTTTGAGGCGGCAACACAGGGGTTGCATGCGGTCGCGAACGCCAACGTCGCCGACGCCGCCCACATGGCTGCCCTACAGGGGCTGGGCTGGGATGCGGCCGCGCTGACGACAATCGGTGGCCCCGGTACCGATTACGCGCACGCTGCCGCATTGAACCTGTATCGTGCACGCGCCTACGACGCACACTGGATTGCAGCCAACGGCAACACCGACACAGCGGCGACGATGGCACGCGATGTGTTCGCTCACTTTGAGGGGGCCCGTGCACACGAAGCGCTGGAAGAGGCAGACCGCGACGCCTATGAAACGTTCGAGGCCGGACTTGAATCGCTACAGACCGGGATCGATGACGGCGATGCCGGCGGGATCGATGACGCCGTTGCAACCATCGATGAAACGCTCCGTACCGGAATCAAGCGCCTCGCTGGCGGCGACGCCCCGCTACTGCAATCCGGATTTTTCCGTGCTCGCTTTGCGGATGCGTATGAACGCTACCGGCAGGGCGAAGCGGCCACAGCGGCGACGATCGCTGAGGGGCTCTTCGGGCGGTTTGAGGCGAACGAGCTGAACTTCCACGAAACACTTGAGGACACAAGCGAGTCGCTGTACGAAACCTTCGAGGAGGAACACCTGACCGCACTCGTCACCGCCTACGAAAACGACAACAGCAGCGCGGTCGACACCCACCATCAGGGCGTGTGTGACGCGCTCCTCAAGTTTGAAGCCGAACACAGCGCGGCGCTCGCAAGCGGTGCGGAAGCCGGTTACATGGGGGCTCGTGGCTTCGATGCCGCCGGCGTCGCCGCCCTCGGGGATGCCAGCCGAGCGAGCACGATCGTCAGCGACGCCTTCGCCCACTTTGAGAGCGGGGCTGCCGGGTATCACGAGGCCATCGAGGCAGCCGATGTGGAACGCTACGAGTCATTTGAGGCCGCTCTCGGGGCGATTCAGACAGCAGTTGACGACGGCGGCGACGTGTACGCCAAGGCAAAAGCGTTCAACGACGAGGCCGTCGCCTCCGCGTACGCGATCGCTGAATCTGGGGGTGCAACCGCACCCGCTGCGGCGATGATGGGTGATGCCTTCGCCCACTTCGAACAAGCCGAGGTACACGAGGCACTGGAAGAAGCCGATCATGATACCTATGAGGGCTTTGAGGCTGCCCTTGAGTCCTACCAGTCCGGCCTTGAGTCAGGAGACACTGAGCCGGTAGCGCGGTATGCCGCGATGGCCCGTACCGGTGGGTTCGCTGTCGCCGGCGCGGTCGACGCCGCGCCGTCCGTTGACGCCGCGGCTGCTGATGACGGAGGAGAGGCCGAGGAATCAGCCTACGAGGGCGGGCCGAACATTGTCGAGGGCGTTCCTGACGACGCCGACCACGTCGTTGAAGCACAGGCCGTCGTCTTTGAGCCGGCGGAGCTGACAGTACAGCAGGGTGAGACGGTTGCCTGGAAGTACGCTGCTGGAGACGCACACAACGTTGTCGCCTACGAGGACAAGATCCCGGACGACGCAGAGTACTGGGCTTCCGGCGGGTTCGACAGCGAAACGGCCGCCAGAGACGGCTGGGAGAACGGTAAGGGGGCTCTCCACCGCTCGGGGCAGGTGTACGTCCACACCTTCGAGACAGCCGGCACACACGAATATCTCTGTGTCCCACATGAGGCCGCCGGAATGGTCGGCAAGGTCATCGTCGAGTAGCGATCAATCGCGGCGCAGACGATTTTGTATCGCGGTATGTGATTTACCGGAACCGAAAACGCGAGGTTACTCACCAAACCTGAACAGGGTGAAAACCGCGCACCTACTCAAAAAACAGCGTTAGAACGGAGCCTGCGGGCCTTCGTCGCTGTCGTCGCCACCCTCACCAGGGAAGGAAGGACTCATTCCTTCTGTTTCGCCCATATCCGGCTCGGCACCCTGACCGGTGTTGGCGTGTACCTCGTTGATCTCGGGGATCTCCTTGACCATCCGGCTTTTGATCGCCTGGATCGTCATCGGGGAGATGCCACAGCCGGAACAGGCACCGCCGAGTTGGATCTCAACCTCGCCGGTCTCGGCGTCGAGACGCTGAATCGCGGCGTTGCCGCCGTGCATCTGAATCTGCGGGAAGTTGCGCCGCAGGAAGTTCACCACGCGGTCTTGAAGCTCGGAATCAGCCGATGCGGAGTCTGTACTCATACGAATCTGTTGCATAGCAACAGGCTTAGGCCTTTGGTTCAGGTGGAACGATGCGGGCGATCACGCCGCGGACGCCTCCTATCACTGTTCGCCGTCTCGCATCTCGACCGACGGCACACGCGCTTACTCGGTCAACTCGAACAGCTGGCGGAGCTCGGTTTCGATCTCCTCGGTGTAGTGATCCAGCGTCTCCTCGAAGGTCTCGCGGTCGACGACGACACCCGTCAGCCGATCGTAGGGATCGTCCGGCAACGTGATCGTAAACCCGTCGTCGGGGTCGTATAGCGGCTCGCTTTCGTTGAGCACCTGCTGGTCGATGCCGTGGATCAACGTCGAGTCGTAGGCCTCGTTCATCGTGTTGAACGCGTTCTTGTAGGCCCGCTGGAGCTGCGGAAAGTAGTGTTCGTACTTGTCTTCAAACTTCTCGGGATCGAACTCAACCATTAGATGATAGTTGGGAAGGAGGCCAAAAAGCGGGGCGGTTCAATGTCATAAATCACATAATGCGATATCAAATCCGATTCGGAAGCGGCTGAGTGCCGAACGACTGTGTCGTGACCGACGTTATCAACAACCGTTGAAAACCCTCAACGTACTTTCAGTCCGCCAGAAGGATGACTGCCAAGCTACACGTCGCTCCGTGGCTATCGAAATCGACGACGCAGAGCCGAGTCAAACAGGGGGTCAGAACTGTTGCCACGGTGTCGGCGAGGAGAGCCGACCGCGGATGCGGAGTTCGCGGCCATCATCAGCCGTCCGGGTGTCGACGACGGTCTCAAACGGATCAAGCAGCGTGTGAATCGTCTGTTCGTCGTGCATTGTTTCGTTGATCACCGCGATCGTCGGCCAGTGTTCGTTCTGCGTCTGGCCGAGCAACACACGGGTGAACTGGTAGATCCGGTCGGCCTCCCAGTACATCAGAAGTTGAGACAGCGAGTGCAGCCCGACTGTCAGGTCATCGTCGGCCATCGCCTCGGTCAGTTGGGTAAACTTCACCCCTAGATCGGTGAGGTTCTTTGGCGAGGAAATATATTTTGTCAGCTCCGTATCCTCGACGTCTGACCCCTGCTCGCGGCTGACACAGTCGACAACGCCGATCGCGTCGCCGTCGTGGCCGGTGAGTGTCTCATAATCCTCGCGGACGGTCGGGGCGTCATGGCCGGTTGACAACACAAGCGCACGGTCTGCGCGCGCGCCGAAGATCCGATGCATAAGCTCATATTTTCCGCTCATCGGCGGCCCGGCGACGATGATACTCGGCGTATCGGTGAGCCGATCGGCCAAGGGAAGTTCGGTTACGGACATTGGATCGGACAGGGCCGCCGACGAGCCGGGCGGCGTGGCGCGTGGTGAGAAGCCGATACGGAGATCCGGCCGTTCGGCAGGGTGCGGAGAGTGTCCCCCCCGAGAAGCGAGGCGAGTCGGTGACAGACGGCGGGGACGCTCATAGATAGATACGTCTCACAGTGGCAAATAAACATTGGCCTCAAATTCTCACAGGTGAAACTGGTCGGCTACTCAGCGGTGGCGACGTTGGGGTCAACCCAGACGACAAAGCGATCCTCGTCTTTGACGATGCCGTGGACGTTTTCGTCGTCGGCGGTCGTCGTCTCGTCGACCTCATCGGGGGTGACGTCCGTGACCTGATAAACCTCATCGACGATCCACGCGACGGTCGCCTGGTCGTCCATGGCATCGGGGTCGAAGACGATAATCCGTTCGCGGGTTCCGCCTTCCTCGATATCGAAGATCGTCTTCGGGTTGATAATCGAGGTTGTCCGACCCCGAAGATCCATCACACCCTCGACGTGTGGCGGCGAGTTCGGGATACGGGTGAGATCACCGGCGTCGACGATCTCGTCGATCACGCCGATATCAAGACAGTACGTTTCATCACTGAGCCCGAACTCCAGCACTTTGGTTGCCTCCCCCGTGGCAGCATCAGCATCAGCGGGTTGGGCTTCACTTTCGGACATGTGCGGTATTGACGGGGTACCAGTAGTTAACTCTGTCCAATAACGTATCACTCATTAGGAGAGAGCCGGTGGCTTTATTCTTGCCCTTTTTGTAGTACCTACAACAATGAGGGGCGAGACCCGAGGCAGGCCACTGGGCGAAGCCGCCGGATTCGGTGTCACCGAGGAGCCGTCCCGCCAGCTGTGGGCCGGAGGTGACAGCGGTGCGTAAGCCACGGACGGTCGTCGTCGACGACTCCCGATTTATGCGCGGACTGATCTCCGACCTTCTCGATGAGGCCGGGGTACCCGTTGTCGGCGAGGCCAAAGACGGCGCTGCGGCCCTAGAGGTCATCGCTGAGGAGGATCCGGATGCGGTGACGATGGATCTGGAGATGCCCCGAATGAACGGCATCGAGGCCGTCGAGCGTATCATGGCGGAACATCCGACACCGGTGCTCATGCTGAGCGCCCACACCGAGGACGGCGCGGAGGTGACCTTCGAGGCCCTTGAGAAGGGCGCGGTCGATTTCTTCTCAAAACCCGGCGGTGAGGTGTCAATGGGCGTCTCACAACACGCCGACCAGCTTGTGGCGACGCTGCGGTCGGTCGCCGACGCCGACCTCACACAGGCCAGCCGGCAGGCCGCCGACACCCAACGTCAGCCGGCGAGTCCAGGGCCTGGCGGCGGGGCGACGGCAGAAATCGAGGGGTTTGAGGATCAACACACCGTCGTCATCGGCTCTTCGACCGGCGGCCCCGACGCTGTCGAGCAGGTGATGAGCGAGTTGCCCGGCGGCGACTGTCGGGTGATCATCGTCCAACACATGCCGGAGGCGTTCACCGCGCGGTTCGCCGATCGGCTGGATAACGCCTCGCGGTACACCGTCCGAGAGGCCACCGACGGCGCGCGGATCGGTGCCGGCGAGGCTGTCGTCGCCCGCGGCGGAAGCCATCTCGGGGTCACGGGCTACAGCAACGGGCGGATCCGCGTCGAGTTGATCGAGGCAGATCGCGGCCACTCGGTGCGACCCGCCGTCGACGAGACGATGACGTCGGTCGCTGCACAGATCGACGATCCGCTGACCGGGGTCATCCTCACCGGGATGGGCTCGGATGGGGCCGAGGGCATCTGTGCGATGCAGCGGGCCGGCGCGACAACGATCGCACAGAACAAGGAAAGCTGTGTGATCTACGGGATGCCGAAACGCGCGATCGAGGCGGGCTGTATCGATGAGGTTTGCCATATCGACGACATTGCGACAACAATCAGGGAGCTGGTATAATGAGTGACGCACACCGCAAGGCCTTCGTGGCTGAAAGCGAGGAAGGTATCACCGAGCTGAACAACGCACTGCTGGATCTGGAGTCCGATCCCGACGACGATGATGCGATGGACTCGATCTTCCGGATCGCCCACACGCTGAAGGGGAATGCCTCAGCGATGGGGTATGAGTCGGTCAGTGAGCTGGCCCACGAGATGGAGGATCTGCTGGACGAAGTCCGAGAAGGCGACATCGATGTTGACATCGAGCTGATGGATCTGCTTTTCGACTCCGTCGACTATCTCGATGCGATGGTGAGCGATATCGCCGAGGACGGCGAAACGGATATCGACGCCAGCGGGGTTGAGGCCGATCTCAGAGAGAAGATGGAGACCGGCAGCGTTGGCGACAATGATGAGGAAAGCGATGACGAAGCGACAGCAGCCGACGACACAGCCGATGAGCCCGACGACATGGCCAGCGACGAGGCGGCAACGGAGTCAGCCAACGAGACGGTCGACGACGCCGATAGCGACACCGCCGAGGCAGTCGACGACGAAACAGACCCCGAGGCGACCCCAGCAGATGACTCGGTGGACGATCCCGATGGCGACGAGACGGAGACGATCGCCATCGATGACCTCCCGGATGAGATCGCCGACGCCGAGCTAGAGACGAGCGAGGCGGTGTATCGGGCGGAGATCGGGCTCGGTGACACCGAGATGCCGGGCGTCGAAGCCATCTTCATCATGCAGGAGATCGAGGAGGGCTACGACCGGATCGGCACCGACCCGGAGCAGGACATGATCGAGGACGGCGACTTCGATGAGACGTTTGACGTCTTCGTCGTCGACATCTCGGCCAGCGAGATCGAAGGGATTCTCGGCGAGTTGGGCAAGGTGGAGTTTGCCTCCGTCAGCCCGGTGACACCAAACGTTGACGATCCGATGACAGTCACCGAGGCGGTCGACGCCGCCGGCGGGGCAGTCGACGCCGATGCGGAGCCGACAGCGGAATCGGACGACGCCGACACGGAACCTGCAACAGCAGCCGACGACGAGAGCGACACCGCCGAACGCGACGATCCCAGCAGCGATGCTG
>ERZ1034569.609-NODE-609-length-12934-cov-35.372234_pt1 | contig 12934 bp, 12 predicted proteins | sample MGYA00520706_ERZ1034569 | MGnify/ENA primary metagenome ERZ1034569 (study PRJEB33760, sample SAMEA4777722) | hypersaline lake metagenome | biome: hypersaline environment; feature: brines | place: Spain | collected 2014-08 | depth 0 m ...
AGTTCCAGAAGGAGGTCGATCTCGACACCGTGATGGAGTCGCCGATCGTCGCCGATCCGCTCCGGCTCTACGATTTCTGTCCGATCACCGACGGCTCGGCCGCCCTGCTGTTCTGTCCCGAATCGGTTGCCGAGGAGTACACCGACAACTACGCCGTGATCTCGGGGATCGGTGGCGCGACCGACACCCACGTCGTCCACGAGCGTGACGATCCAACCGTCATGGGCGGCGTCGTTGACTCCGGTGAGATCGCCTACGAGCGGGCCGACCTCGGGCCCGACGACATCGACGTGGCCGAACTCCACGACATGTTCACGATCCTTGAGTTTCTCCAATCGGAGGGACTGGGCTTTTTCGAGCAGGGCGAGGGCTGGAAAGCTGTCGAGGCGGGCCTCACCGATCGTGACGGCGAGCTGCCGATCAACACCTCCGGCGGGCTAAAATCGAAGGGCCACCCCCTTGGCGCGAGTGGCGTCGCTCAGGTGTATGAGATCTACCAACAGCTCACCGACAACGCCGGCCCCCGACAGGTCGACTGCGAGACCGGCCTCGCCTGCAACGTGGGTGGCTTTGGTAACTGCGTGATCACGACGATCATGGAGGCAGCCAAATGAGCACCGACAAGCAGACGACCACCGATGGCGGCAGCGAGAAGACACCACCGATGGAGGCTGCTCGGTATCCGGATGGGACGATCCTGTATCCGCCTCACCCGCTTGGCCCCGATGGTCAAGAGCCGGTCGAGATGATCGATCTGAGCGTCCACACCGCAACCGTCGTGACGTGGACAACCACGACGGCGACGCCGCCGGGGGTTCGAGAGCCGAACCATCTCGCTATCGTCGCATTCGACGTCGACGGCGAGTCGGTGCGGGCGATCGGTCAGCTGACAACCGATGATGTGGAGATCGGCGACACAGTTGAGCCGGTCTATGCTGCTGCACTCCGCGATGCCGACGCCGGCATCCGCGAGCCGGAGAGCCAAGCGTGGGACGGCTACCGGTTCCGCCCGGCTGAGTAATCAGCTCCCGCTGTCGGTCGTGTCCTCATCTTTTCTACTGGCCTCATCGCTATCCTCGCCTTCGTTAACGGCCTCGTTTCCTGCATCATCGATCGCTTCTTCGGCCTCGTCGAGTTCGTCCTTGATCGATTCGAGTTCGGCGTCAACATCGACCGTTGGCGCGCTGTCAGCGTCGTCGGCGTCGTTGCTGTCACCGGCTGGCTGCTGTCGGCCGTCGTCGCTGACATCGATCATGACGCCGTTGTTGGCTGCTGGATCATCCTTGTCCGCTGTCGAGTCGTCGCGCTTGCCGCGCCGTTCGGCGCGTTCTTGCTCCCACTGCTCGCTGACGGTTCCTTCGGCCTCCCGGAGTCGCCGTTCGATCTCTCCCGTGAGATCACGCGCATCGGTGATGAGATCGCGGGACTCGGCGTTTTCGGGGAGGTCGGTTTCACTAAGTGCGGTGCGGAGTTCTGCGAGCGCGCCCGCGAGCTGTTGGCCGGCCTCACCCCCAACCTCGTTGAGCTGCCTCCGCGCAGTCTCGCTTTCCGTACGGGCGGCCCGTGTGGGATCGGCCAGCCGGAGCGTTCGCTGGAGGAGTTCGAGCGATTTGACCGTCGCCTCAAGAATCGCGATCAGCGTCGGGATCGTGTACTGCTCGGTAAACCGAAGTAGCTCGCTCAGCCGCGGGGGCTGTGGCGGGCTGCGACGATCCTCCGAGCGAAGCTCACCCTGAAGCTCGGTGAGTGTCTCCTCTAGTTCGTCAAGCTGGGCTGCCAGTTCCGCCCGATCCGGTGGATCAGTCGGGCTGTCAGCAGGTGGTGTCATACACACTCATTGGGTCGGCGCGGTCATAAGACTGTGGCAGTTCGGCAACGATAGCGGGCTAACACACGGCTCAATGGACTCATTTATACCTTTCTTAACCCGTTTTTTTATCCCCGCCGGTCATCTACTGTAGTTGCTAATGGCCGCACCGTGGACGACCCCCTCTGGCGTTGTGTACATGAGTCTGTTTTTTTCAAGTGCGGTCGCCTGTGCTGTTTCCATCCCGCGGGCCCGAAGCTTCAACGACGCCGCGATGCGTCGTGGTCTGGTCGGGTTGCTTGCGACAACCGGGCTTTGGGCCTTTCTCAAGACGGCGTTTTTTATCATCCCTGATCCGCTCCGAGAGGCAACCTACATCCTCGGACTCATCTTCGGCTTTGCAACCGTCTGGGCATGGCTGTACTTTGCCTCCGCTTACACCGAGCGGTCGCTGCACAGGAATCAGACACTCCGCCGGTTGAGTGCCGCCGTCTTTCTCACAGTCGTTTCGATAAAGATAACGAATCCCTTCCACGGGCTGTACTTCACAACGACGCAGGTGACAGTTCCGTTTGATTATCTGGCGATCAACCACGGGATCGTCCACTGGGTCTCGACGAGTCTCTCGTATGTGCTTGCGGCGGTGGGCCTGTTTATGATCTTTGAGCTGTATGTCGAGTCGGGCTACGATAGCAAACCGCTTGCCTTCCTGACGGGGCTGCTCGCGCTGCCTGTGACACTCGATATCGTTGCGATTGCGACCCCGGAGCTGATCAACTTCATCTATGCCCCGATCGGCGTCGCCGCGTTTGCGATCGGCACGCTGTTTATCTTTGGCGATCAGTTTTTGACCGTCCGAACGACCGCCCAGGGCGATGACCTTGCGATAATCCTCGATGACAACGATCGGATTCAAGACTACTCGCCTGCTGCGGCCGATGCATTCCCGGAGTTAGCGGATGCAACCGGAGACCAGCTTGGGGCGGTGCTTCCGGCGGTGGCAGCCACCCGCAACAACGATGACCGACAGATCGTTGAACGCGGTGGCGACGACGAGCGGATCGGCGAACGTACCGACAACGGGCGGATTGTTGAACGCGATGGCGACGACAGACGCGTTGTCGAACGCGATGACGACGATGGGTCGGCGTACTACCTTGTCTCGCCGCGATCGATGACACTCGGTGACTCCGCAGTTGAGGTGCTGGCACTCACCGATGTGACGGGGTTGGAACGACAGCGACGCAGGCTGATCGAGCGGGAGCGCGAACTGAATGAGCGAAGCGAACTGTACCGAGCCGTTATCGCGGCCAGCTTTGCGTTTGTGTTCCGGATCGATATTGCGGGCCAGTTTCAGTTTGTCTCACCCTCTGTTGAGGAGTTTCTTGGCTACACGCCGGCTGAGCTCACCGGTGAGCCGATGTCGGTGCTTGGAGCCAACGACGAGTCGGTCGAGCTGGCCATGGATTACTTCGCGGAGGTCAAAGAAGGCGAATCAATCCAGGTGCAGGATCTGCCGATCACGACGCGATCCGATCGTACTGTGTACGTCGATGTTCGGGCCGTCCCAATCTATGCCGCCGATGTCGAGCCGGCGTCACGAACAGCAGACGACATTGTTGGCGCGCAGGTGATGGTTCAAGACGCGAGCGACCGCCGCCAACGAGAGGGGCTAATCAGTGTGATCAACCGTGTGTTACGCCACAATGTTCGCAACAAGCTGACCGTCATTAGCGGCTATGCTGAGATACTCGCGGGCGACAGTGATGACGACGTTGCATCCAAGGCCGAACAGATCACTCAGGCAACCGATAGATTACTCGATCTCACCGAATCCGCCAGACAGATCGAGCAGAACCGCGAGCTGTCGCCGGAGCTCGAAGTCGTCGATCTCGCGTCGCTGTTGGGTGAATCGCTCGACGAGCTTGAAACGCGGTATCCCGAGGCCGCGATAACGGCTGAGATTCCCGAAACAGCGGTCGCCACGACGCTGCCGCGGATCGAAACCGCACTCTGGGAGCTGCTCGAAAACGCGGCGGTTCACGGCGGCGCGGAGCCGACGATCGGTCTTACTGTCACCGCAACTGACGACCAACTCCGGATCACAATCAGCGATGATGGCCCGGGCTTACCGGAGGATGAACGACAGGTGTTGGCAACCGGCGACGAAGACCCACTTGTTCACGGCCAAGGGCTTGGCCTCTGGCTCACCTACTGGATCATCACGAGCCTTGACGGCGAGATCAGCGTCCCAAAAAAATCAGGCGGGACAACGATCGAAATCCGACTGCCGACCCCGTCATCAGCGGCGTAGGCCGCTGGGCGGCGATCCACCGTCGCCACCGCGTCGTGTTGACTCTCCCACGAGTCTTAGGCCGACCAAAACCTATATGCCCTGTGGCCCTCCTATACAGATGTATGGAATCAACCGACGCGACCGGGCCAGCAACACCCCCCGACGCCGACGATGAGACACCCCACGTCTCGGCCTGTAACGCCACGCCTGAGCGAACTGTCTTTACCGAGGAAGGCAACGAGGATGGCTGGATCGCCACCGATTACAGCGTTTCCGTGCCGGAGTAAGCTGTCGTTTACCGCCCCTCGGCGATCGCTACTGTTGTGACTCCGCTGTATTTGGGATCGGTATAAAAATCGAGTGGCCGCGGCGGTCGTTAGTTGGCCGAGTTCACGAGCGTATCGTCTTCGAGGTAGTGCTCGATGTGGTGGGCGTCTTCCTCGATCTCGATCAGGTTCTCCTTCAGGAGATGCTCGGTTGTCGGGTCGCCAAGGTTAGCCGCCAGTTGGGTGCTCTCGCGCATCCCTTCGATAATGTCGCCGTAGGCAGCCATGTCGTTCGCCAGTGAGGTGCGGATATCGTGGACATCCTTGCCTTCGAACTCGATGGTGGCGTGTTCCTCGATGTTTGCTGGGCCGGCAACCGGGACGCCGCCGATCGCCCCGGCGCGTTCGGCGATCTCGTCGGCACCCTTCTCAAGGGTCTCGTAGGCTTCCTGAAGGAAGACGTGGACATCGTTGAACTCCGCGCCCTCAACGTTCCAGTGGTGTTTCTTGAGCTGGTGATACAACACGTATGCGTTGGCGATATCCGTGTTCAGCGCGCTAACGATCTGTTCGGCTTTGTCTGTATCCAGACGAAGCGCGTCGGAGCCCTCGACTGTGTCGTACTGCTGTCGAACTGTCTTTTGGGTGCTCATTACATTCATCTATACGACTGCCAGTTACTTAAGTATTTGGGATACAGAAATAGCTTTTTTGATTTTGAAAACTATTGTTTGCAAAAGTAGCGAGAGCCGGTTCACACAGCGATCGATCAGTCGCTGTTGTATGCACAATATTGGGTGTCTAGTTCTGTTGGAAGATCGATATACTCATAGTTGCACAATTGTGAACAGCATGTATGGATCGAGTCGAAAAGGCTACCCTCCAGCTTCAGGCTGTTGCGGTGCTCCGAACGCTGAAAACCGACCGCACCTACGCGGAGCTATCGGCCGAGACCGGGCTTCCGGAAGGCGATCTCAACCGGTATGTCAACGGCCATGTCCTCCCTGGTGTCGACCGTGCAAGGGCGATCGTCGGAGATATCGGTCGTGAGGCTATGGCAGCCGAACTCCGGGCCCGTGTCAGCGTCGACGACGAGGGGTATGTCGACAACTCCGCGGCCGTTTTCGACCAATCGTTTCTCGACCGCGTTGCCCCCGTAGCGGCCACCAGCGTCGGCTTCGACCGGCCGGATGTGGTGTTGACCGCCGCCACCGACGGGATCACCCTCGGGGCGGCGATGGCGTCGTACTTCGACGCCCGGCTCGCCTACGCGAAGAAATCCAAGGAGACCGCCGTCGAGGAGTTTATCGAGGCTCGCCAGCGGCTCACCTCCGGGATCGAGCTGACATACTATCTGCCCGCCACCGCGCTGTCGGCCGGCGAGTCGGCCCTGATCGTTGACGATCTGATCCGCTCGGGGGAGACCCAGTCGATCCTGCTCGATATCGCCGCTCAGGCCGACGCCGAGGTTGTGGGCGTCTTTACCCTGATCGCTGTCGGCGACGAGGGGCTGACACGGGCCCGCGAGCGCACCGACGCGCCGGTGGCGGCGTTGACAACCGTTGAGTAGCGCGTCCGTCGTCAACAGTCATGTGTCGTCACCCAGGCTTTCTTCGACAGTACCCTCTTATCGCCATCCACGACGAACAGTACATCGTCGACGCCCACACAAACAGCCGTGTGAACCGCGACAAATCCTCGACAACCGGTTGGGACGGTTCCATGGCGTCTCAGCCCATCATCTACATGGCTATCTGCACATCTGCAGCTTGGCTCTCAACACTGACAGCTGGTTTGAGAAGCAGTTGGAGACTGACTTCTACAGATACTCACCAATCGTTAATCGATCCATTGCTGTTGTCATGGGAAGCGAACATCGACCCGTCACTCTGACCCACATTAATCGACAACTGTCTAACATTTTGTGATCAAACTCCTTTCAGGTGACTCTCGTTTGTATTGAATACCTGAAACGAGAGGTAACATTCATTATTCCTGCATTATTGTCTGTGTATATTGGGCAAATCAATTGTCACAGATTTCATGACTGAGGTTGAGTTACATGCGGACGATCAGCCGCCACGCAAGATGCGGGTGATATTAAGCAGAGAATGTATTATATTTGCAACATCTGAATCTAAACGTAGCATTATGACTGAGAATATATTTGATGTTGTACAGGACGTGTCATCACGAGCGACTGCAGACTCCATTGAGACGATAACGCTCGCATACAGAGTGGGTGAAACCAGAGAATCGGTCTCTATTCGCGGCACTGCTGATGACCTTCTTGCGTTCCAGAAGAACCTCTTTCAGATTCTGCTTGATGAGACACCAGTCTTGGTTAGACACGCCGAACCCGGTAAGAATGTCACGGAGTCTTACACCAGTGTTTTGCTATCAGTGACAGCGGGCAACATCAAATTCAGTGAGGAAGAGACAGCGTCGCAAGTTGTGCTCCCCCGAACGGAGCTTACCGAGTTCAAAGCCGGTAAGGACACAATAAATGACACACAGCACTCACTGATCTGGCTCTATTGGGTTCGTGATGGAAATCCTAGTAAAACTACTGTCTGTTTCGCTTCGCCTCGGTTGTTTAATATCTTCGGCCGATACATCAAGTCAACCCTACAGCTTACCACGGACGAACAGACACAGCGACAACAATCAGTTAAGATACTACTGGTAGATGACAACGCTGATGATTTGGAGATGGGGAGTTTATTTTTGAAACAGCAATCCGACCGGTTTTCGATCACCTGTGCAACCAGTGCGGGTGAAGGGCTTGAGCATCTTGCTGGAAACGATACGGTTGATTGCATCATCAGCGACTTCTCAATGCCTGGAATGGACGGCATCGAGTTTCTTCGTGAAGTTCGTGAAAATCACCCCGATGTTCCATTTATACTGTACACCGGGCAGGGTAGTGAACAGGTCGCCAAACAAGCAATAATTGACGATGCTACCGACTACGTGGAGAAAGATATTGGTACTGATCAGTATACAGTTCTCGCTGAACGAATATGGAAAGCAGTGGGGTAACCGTATTATTTTTTGTCAGGTTCTGTGTATGCATCAGCACCTGTGATCTCAAACCGTGCGCCGCCATCATGACCGTCTGCGGCCTGAATTTCCCACCCATGGGCTTCACAGATACGCCTAACGATTGTTAACCCGAGTCCGATCCCACTGTTACTGGTACTGTATCCATGCTCAAATATCTCTGCACGATCTTGGGAGCTGAATCCCGAGCCATTGTCTTCGACATAAAATCCAGTGTTATCTATAAGAGTTCCAACACGCACTTCTGACGTTGTATCGCCGTGTTCGACTGCATTGCTGAATAGATTCTCAAGAGCCTGCCTAAGACGTGACTTATCAGCCGGTATCTGCCCTATGTCACTACTGATTGTCAGTGTTGCCTTATCTGTCGGTACTGACTCCCACGCCCGCTGGACGACCTCTGTAAGCGGCGTCTCAGTCTTTTCATCAATAGTCTCACCCTGACTGGCAAGCGTGAGAAGGTCATCTATCAGGGCTTTTGTGCGATCAAGTGCATCACCAACTTTCTCGATCCATTCGTCGTCGTACTCGTCTTTTAGTAGGTTGAGATAGCCAGTCGCTCTGTTGAGTGGACTTCGAAGATCATGAGAAACGACACCGGTGAACTCTTCGAGCCGCTTGTTTTGCTGTTGGAGTGATGCACTGCGCTCTGCCAACTGCTCTTCACGCTTGACCGCTGCTATCGCTTCTGTAATCAGTGCTTCAAGAAGACGGAGGCTTTTGAGGTCAACCTCGTTGAACGCATATCGCTCTGTTGCGGCACTCGCAATGACCCCGTGATCCCCGCAGGGAATACACACCTCGGAGCGCAGTTGTGTTTCTGAATTGTATACGTTTGCCTGTTCGGTTAGATCGTCGTAGTTTTTGATTTCACCGGTATCAAAACTTTCCCAGAGGAGTGCATCACCGCGCTCAAGAGTGGGAGCCTCCCCGACAACCGTCACCGCTTTATCGGTTTCTGCAACCGGGCGCAGCACGTTTTCGTCGGCATCGTGCTCCCAGAAGGCAGTTATCGGGAGATCAAAGATATCAGTAATGATATCAACCGTAATCTCGGCGACTTGGGTTGTCGTTTCAGCCGCCAGCAGTCGCTGTGCCCCCGTGTGTAGCCCTTTGAGACGATCTTCGAACTGCTGTTGTTCAAGCTCGTAGCCAGCCCATTGTCCAAGAAGTCTGACAGCTTTTTGCTCCCCGGGCGTGAACTCCTCGTCGCGACCGTGAGAGGCTGCAAAGCAGAACGTCCCGTAAAGATCCCCTTCGGTTATGATCTTTGTTCCGATATAACAGCCCAACTCGAATCGTTCATACGCTGGATCGTCGTCGCCCAACCCTGCCTGTGCATCCTGTATACTGACCAGTTCATCGCTCTTGATAGTCTTCCGACAATACGACTGTTCTATCGGTGCCGATCTATCTGGCTGGAGGCGTTCGTGATCGCCAACAGCGTGAACAATTTTTTGTGTGCCTCCCTCCACCCGCGTTAGGAACCCATACGGTAAATTTAGATACTCACATCCAATAGCAAGGATACGTTCGGTTTTTTGCTCGAATGTGAGGTCATTTTCGATACCGACTTCATACAGTTTAGCCAGCATCTCCTGTTCTTTTTTCGCTGACTCTGCCCTCCGTTCACGCTCTGTGACATCATGTGCCTCTCCAAGTATGTATTCAGTGCCATCGTCATCCACATGAAAAGACAGATCAACAGCTATCACGCTTCCATCTTGTTGTGCAATACTGAAGCTAACAGTCTCATACTCTTCTTTTTGTTCGGTGATATCAGATATTAGTGAATTAAAATCATCCACCTCTTTTGACTGTACTTGTCCTGAGCTAGCTAGTTTATTGAATCTCTCCCCAATCAGTTCATCTGGCTCACATGCGACCAACGAACAAAGTGAATCGTTAGCATATACAATATCACCGGTTAGATTGAGTATGAAGATACCAGCCTGCACCGATTCGATGATAGATTTATATCGATTACATCCCTCTGTACTATCCTCTGTCACATGATTAAATGGGTCTGTTTCCATACGCCTGATTTCTACTAACTCAGAATAGGTGTTTTGCCGTGGCGGTATCCTCAGTTGGACGGTAAAACCGACCGTCAATCGGGTCAGTTCGACAGCGCGTCACGCAGTCCGCCGGCACGCTCGACGCGCCAGTGCTCACCCTGACAGGGCCTGCCGACATCGACGAGCTCTCCGTTTCTGCTGGGCCCAAAGGCCGCGACGCAACTAGCGGTGAAAGCGGCGGTGATGTCTCAAAACATCAGTTACAGGACTATCTGCACATCTGCAGCTTGGCTCTCAACACTGACAACTGGTTTGAAGATCTAAGCACTGACCGCGACAAACGAGCGATCCTCGTATCTGCTGACTGTTTCATAGGATATCGCGATTGTTCATCGATATTCGCCGAGAACCTCATACACTGTCACACAATTATGCGAATTTTTAAGTCAGTGTCGCCAGCAACCGCTACATACCACAAATGGGTCTCAACTCGTTTTTCGATCTTGACGATCACGACACCGACGTTGGCTCGGAAGCGATCGCCGGCGCGACGACGTTCCTCGCAATGGCCTACATCATCGTCGTCAACCCGACAGTGTTGTCGAACGCGATCAGCATCGAGGGGTACAGCGATCCCGAGGTGTTCCAGATGATCGCCATCACGACGATCCTCGCCTCGGTGGCCGCGATGTTGGTGATGGCACTGTACGCCAACCGGCCGTTCGGGCTCGCCCCGGGATTGGGGCTGAACGCTTTCTTTGCGTTTACCGTCGTCCTCGGATTGGGTATCCCGTGGCAGACAGCCCTCGCGGCCGTCTTTGTTGAAGGGATCATCTTCATCGTGTTGACCGCGATCGGCGCACGAGAGTACATCATCAATCTCTTTCCCGAACCCGTCAAGTTCGCTGTCGGCGCGGGGATCGGTGTCTTCCTGCTGTTTATCGGCCTCCAAGAGTTTCAGGTGATCGTCAACGACGAGGCAACCTTGGTCACGCTTGGCTCGGTTGGCTCAAATCCGGTAGCGATTCTCGGACTGTCGGGCGTTGTGCTGACGCTCCTGTTGTGGGCCCGCGGGGTGACCGGCTCAATCATTATCGGTATCCTCACGACCGCGATCGCCGGTTGGACGCTCACACTGGCCGGTGTCGTCGACCGCGGCGTCCTTGTCGATGAATCGGTGCTGTCGGCGGTTGAACAGCAGGGCGTTCTCGGCGTAATCACCGGAATCCAGTACGATATCACGCCGCTGGCCGGCGCGTTCATCGATGGGCTCTCGGCGGTCGAACCACTCACCTTCGGCTTTGTCGTGTTGACGTTCTTTTTTGTGGACTTCTTCGACACCGCGGGGACGCTGATCGGCATCGCCCAGTTCGGCGACTTTCTGGATGAAAACGGCGAGCTGCCGGAGATGGACAAGCCGCTGATGGCCGATGCGGTCGGCACGACCGTCGGCGCGATGCTCGGTACCTCGACGGTGACAACCTACATCGAGTCCTCAACCGGTGTCGAAGCCGGCGGCCGTACCGGGTTGACCACGCTCGTTGTCGCCGTGCTCTTTCTGTTGATGATCCCGTTTGTCGCCATCGCCTCGGCGATCCCGAGCTACGCCTCGTTTATCGCCTTGGTCATCGTCGGGATAATCATGTTTGAGGGCGTCGTCGACATCGATTGGCGCGATCCGGCGTGGTCGATCTCGGCGGCACTGACGATCACGATCATGCCGCTGACCTACTCGATCGCCGACGGGCTGGCGGCGGGGATCATCAGCTATCCGTTGGTGAAGGCAGCCGCCGGCGAGGCCGACGACATCCGCCCCGGCCAGTGGCTCCTTGCGGCGGTGTTGATCGTCTACTTCTACATCCAGACCAGCGGCATGCTGTTGTGAGCTGGTTTTAACCGGCAGCGTCGACCGCGTCGCCACCGGCAAGCGCGCCCTGACCGCGATTTTGTTTTGAGGGTCATACCAGACAATTTTTTTACGATTGGGTCGTCGCCACAATCATGTCAAACACCGCGGCGACAGCACAGTCAGGAGGCATTCAGTGGCCAGACAACACGCTTGGCTACGTTGCGATCATCGCAGCCATCGTCACCGGTGTGTTACATCTGCTTGCGGTCACACGGGCGATCCAGTTTAGCCAAACGCTTGCTATCCTGTTCGCGCTCAACGGGTTGGGCTTTCTCGGTGGGATCGGGGTTTATCTCACCCGATACTGGCGACGCTCGCTGTTTCTCGTGGCGGCGGCCTACTCGGTCGTAACGATCCTCGCGCTGTTTGCCTTTCAGGGCTGGAGCATCGAGGCGTTCTACATGGGCGGCAGCCTCAACCCGATCGCCGTGATCAGCAAGGTTGCCGAAGCGGTGCTTGCGATCGCCGCGCTCGCTCTTTACGGCCAGTCTCCGGGCTGACGGGGCCGTAGCGTTTTATCGGGTGCCGCCCAACCGGTATGTATGCCGTTTAGCGCGACATGGCACAATCTCTTGGAGCCGCTTGAAGCACTCCCGGCCGACGCGGTGTTCCGGACGCCGCTGTCGGATCGTCCGTTCCGCGTCACCGACAGCCAGGAACACCGAATCCTCATTCAGTTTCGTGATGACACCGGTACCACACCGCTCAGCCGCGAGCAGTTCGAAACGCTCTATGAGCGTGTAACCGACGCCCCTGAGGGGTTTGATCTCGACCGGCTCCCAGCTGACGCCGAGCCGTACGCCACCCTACTGAGCGTCCATCCCCGGTTTGCGATCGACACCGACGCCAACACGCTCACCGAGCGCGAGGAGCCAACGACACCGCTTGTTGACGCGCCGATCCCATCGGCCGCCGACAGCGGTAACGACGACGACCGCAGCGAGCCCGATGTCCCCGTCTACAACGATGCCCTCCTGCTGATCGACGCGCTCGAACGCACCGACCCGACCGACCTCTCGGGTGTCGAAACGGCAACGCTGGTCGATCTCTACACGCTGTGTTCGGACGTCCAGCGTAACGCCGACGAGCTCCGCCAAGCGATCCGTGGTGTCCTGTTAGATCGGCTCACCCACGACCAGCCGATCGCCGGCCAGTACGGCTCTATCCAGCGCACAACGCGGCGCAACCGATCGCTGAAAGACGACGAGACGGTGATCGCGACGCTTGAAGCCGCGGGTGTCGACCGACAGCGACTGCTCAGCGTCGATCGAGAGAAGGTAGACGACGCTCTGGCGGTCACCGAGGTCACCGAGGAGGAGGTCTACGAGATCGACGACCGCGAGTACGTCCGAAAGGCCGATGTCGACGACGACACGAAGGCCTCCCGGCTTCAGGGGCTCAAAGATCGGCTGGCGGCCGCCGCGGGCGACGACACCGACGAGCTCCGCGCGGAGATCGAGTCCTTAGAGGAGCGGATCGATGAGCTGACCAGCTTCAAACCGGGCCAAGCGTTTCACGGCGACAGCACCGCAATCGACACCGAGTAGCCGGCGAGACCGGCAGCGACGCCGGGTG
>ERZ1034569.610-NODE-610-length-12924-cov-22.769601_pt1 | contig 12924 bp, 15 predicted proteins | sample MGYA00520706_ERZ1034569 | MGnify/ENA primary metagenome ERZ1034569 (study PRJEB33760, sample SAMEA4777722) | hypersaline lake metagenome | biome: hypersaline environment; feature: brines | place: Spain | collected 2014-08 | depth 0 m ...
ATGCCGATGCCGAACGCGCTGGCGGCCCTCCCGGGGATGGATCGGCTCGCCACGCGCATGATGGAGAACCGAATCGACGACAACGGCACGGCGACGATCAAGGAACTGATCGACCTTTCATTGGAGCAGGGCGTCGAGCTCCAAGCCTGCCAGATGACTATCGAGCTGATGGAGTACGACGAGGACGACTTCTACGACGACGTGACTGTCGGCGTTGGCGCGGCGACCGCCCTGCAGCACATGGCTGAATCCGATATTCAGCTGCTCGTCTAACCGGCTGATTGCAGACACAGGCTGCTACTAAACGTGCTCACAAATCACTTCGAACGCCCAATTCTCGTTTGGGCCGATATGACCCTTTTCGGGTAGCCGATATCGGCCACCGGTAAAATCCCTCTGAGGGCCGCTAGCCAGGCAAGGACGTAGCTAAGACTGGTTATATTGCTTCGATCACCCCGCAACATCGGGAGCGTCTCATCCGAGACCACGGCGCGCGTGAAACCAAGCAACCCTTTTGCTTTCCCGGCGGCTTGCCTACATATGCCATCCGACACAGATTTCGAAGCGACGCTGGAAGCAAAAACTGTAACGTATCTTGAACAACTTGTTGACTGTACTGAACGATTGCCAACGCTACTCACCGCCTACGCTGAGGAGGATGAATATGAGGCTATTATCGATCAGATCGAGGCGGCTGAAACCGACTGTGACCAGACGCGACGCGATATCACCGCACTGATCGCAAATGCTGGCACCCGCGAGATCGGGTTACTAAACACACCGATTAATCTCAACCAATCGGCGCTGCTTGACTTCTATAAGCAACTTGACGTTGTCGCCAACCACACTGAGCGCATCGCCCAAGAGCTGGCGATGTTACAGCCAGCACCCACAAATGACAGCTATGAGCAGTTCCGTGAGATGGCTGTTCTGATCGTTGAGATGACACAGGTGCTTAGCGATGTCGTTGAGCGATTTATCTCCGGACTTGCACGAAACGACGCTTCAGAGACGCTCACCGACGAGATCGAGACAATCCGGGCACTCGAAAGCAACTGCGACACCGCCCGGAACGATGTCATTGCGACCGCGTTCAGCAGTGACGTTCCACAACCACTGGTGTACCGTGAACTCGCTGTGCTGTTGGATGAGCTTGCAAACACGATCGAGGATCTCACAGATCGTATCACGGTCATCTCAAGTGAGGAACCTGGGATTGTAACCGAAACCAGCCCAGACCACACTGATTAGCTATCGGTATCTTTCCCTAACAGACCTCTCCCGTTGCAGTTGTTTCCAACAGGACAGTGAGTGTACTGCCAGATTGCATCCACAGGTTGTCGACCATACTGTAGTATCTGCCCCCTGCATAGTACATCCGCCCGTTGTGCGGTGCGAGCCCATGCGGTCAACGCGTGAACTCAATCGTGGTCATCATAGACAGAGGTCTGGGAGCCACTGATGACGACAGCGTCGTAGCCTCGATCGCGCTGCCCCGGCATCGGCGGCCGCTCGCTCTCGCTGGCCTTGTAGACCGCCGTCTCAGCGTCGATCCCGCGGGTCAGGTTTCGTTCAGCGGGTGTGTCGCCGATTGAGGCATCGACGATAGCGATATGCGGATCCATGGGCCTGTGATCGGTCTCGTTGCGGGTTGGGGACTATGTTGGCTAGGTTATGCACCCGTGGTTGTCGCTGTCGGGCGTTCAGGATTCTATCTCGGCTGTGGGCGGCGTGGCGTCAGCGTACTTCTCCTCGAACTCCTGGATCAGTTGGCCGGTCTGGGCATACCAGTCGTTGAGGAGTCGTTGCATCTCGTCGACAACCGCCGTGGGGTCGGTTGGAATATAGACGTGGTAGTAGCCGCCGGCGTCGTAGTTGATCTGTTCTTTCTCTAAAAACCCGGTCTGTAGCAGCCGTTGTACCGACCGGTACGCTGTCGACCGCTCCCGATCGACAGCGTCGGCGACATCGTCAACCGTCAACGGCTCCTCGGCCGCCACGAACGCCTGATAGCACTCCCGGTCAAGCGGCTTCAGGCCGTGAAAACAGGCCAGAAGATCCTCACACTGCATATCTGACCGGAGTTGCTCGGCCATTGAATCGACCATTGTAATCGCTACTACTTGCTGTGACAGCAAAAGTGTTGTGTATAAACCACAATTCTACACATACTTGATGCGATCAGCGTCGGCGACAGTCGTCATTACCACGGTCAGTTTGCCGCCCGTCTCTTCACTCCACGGTTGGCGAAGCGGTCTGGTTCTCCTCCCGCAGTGCGGTGATGCTGCTGTAGACGACCGCCCCACTGACCAACAGTGCTGAGCCGAGGATCAATACCAGGCTCACACGGTTGAGGATCGGCAGCTCGTAGATCTTGCCGATCTCACGGATCGCCACCGCCAGCGCGCCACCGAGCAGCATCAGCCCGAAGTAGACCTTGATCTCTCCCTCGTCGACGATGCTGGTGGCCGCCGAGCCGATCCGCGCGCCGAAGGCGCTCCCGGCCAACAGCGGGACAACGATCGAGAGATCGACCCCGCCGTCAAGCGCATAGAGGAAGCTCCCCAGCCCGCCGGAGAAAACGATCTCGAAGAGATCCGTCCCAACGGCTATCGGCACCGGAACGCCGATGAGATAGAACAACGCCGGCATTCGGATGAAGCCACCGCCGACGCCGAGAAAGCCCGACAGCAGCCCGGTCGCAAACGCGACCCCGAGGATCATCCACAACGAGACGGTGACGCCACCCCGAAGATCGATCATCGGGGGGACGCGGTACGACTGGATCGTTTTGGCGATATCGGGGATGTCGTCGGCATCGGCCGGCTCCTCAGCGGTGTCGTGGTCGATCCCGTCGCCGCCGTCGCCGTTGACCGCCTCGTAGGTGACGAACGCGCCGATCCCGCCAAGCAGGAAGACGTAGGTCACGCTGATGATCGAGCCAGCAAGCCCCAGGCTTTCGAGATGGACGACGATCTCCTTGCCGACCTCGATGCCCGCGGTCGTGCCGACGATCATCAACAGCCCGAGTTTGTAATCAACCTGGCCGAGATCCCGGTGTTTCAGCGTGGCGATCACCGAGGTACCGAACACAAATGCGAGCCCGCTCCCGACAGCCACACGCGTTGGATACCCCATGACCAGCAGAGCCGGGGTGACGAGAAACGACCCACCCATCCCGAAGAAGCCAAACAGCACGCCGATCAGGAGGCCGAACCCGACGAACAGCCCCACCATCGCCAAACTGAGCCCGAGTAGCTCCATCTTATGTCGTCCTGAGTCGGTTCACAACGCGCTGGCCAAGCACGTCCTCAACGACACCGTAGACGCCGTAGAGGGCGATTGCCTCTAGCAGCACCGCGCCGATCAGTATCGCGCCGTCGACACTCGCCGACAGCGAGCCAGCCTCAATCATCGCGCTGCACCCCGTTGCTCCGCAGTCTTGTGTGGTTCATACTGTTCTGCTCAGTAGCTCGTAGTCGGAGCAGCCTGATAATAGTTTTGGGTTTACTAACCACTATTACTGATACGGCGGCGACGGCTATCCCACGTGAATATCTCCATACGTTATCAAAATACGGTCGCCGCGGTGTGTCGCAAAAATCGGGTCTCAAACCGCTGAACTCTCAATTACGCGCGCTGACACATTCTCTGTTGCCACCGGTGTTGTTCGATGGCGATCGTTGACGCCGCGTCTCGGGCGGGCGCACAAACCGCTTACAGGCTCATTAGTCTTGATTAACAGAAACAATATTAAGGATCGGCGGTGTAGCTGCTGGCATGCGCGCGATCTACGCGACCGATCTGTCGGCGGCCAGCGAGGCGGCGATCCACAACGAAACCTGTCTGGAGTGTCTCGACCGCATCGGCGTCGAGGCGATACACCTGGTCACGGTTATCCCCTCAAACATGCATGCCGGCATGCCGGGGATGAACTTCGAGGAGCGACGAGAAACGGGGCTCAATCGGTATGAGCGGGTCATGCAGGACGCCGGCTTCAGCACCGAGACCCACGTGGTACGGGGGACACCCCACCGCCGGATCAACGGGATCGCCGACGCCGAGCGAGCCGATCTGACGGTCGTCGGCTCCCGCGGGCAGAGCCCACTGGCAAACCGTGTGCTTGGATCGACGGCGCGTAACCTCTCCCGGACGACGGTCGTTCCGCTGTTGGTCAACCGGATCGAACGCGAGGCCGACGACCCCGACGTGCTCCGAGAACACCTCTTTCAGCGCGTTCTGTATGCGACGGATTTCTCGGAGAACGCCGACCGCGCCTTCGACGCGTTTTCCTATCTCCGCCATGCGACTCAGGAGGCGACACTGGTTCACGTCGAATCACCGAAGGAGCCCGACGAGACCGACGCCGCCGATCAGTTGGCGACACTCGACGGTCGACTCGACCAGTGGGGTATCGATACCAACACGCAGGTTCGGGACGGCGATCCAGCCGAAGAGATCCTCGCAGCCGAAGCTGAGGTGACGCCGACGACGATCCTGCTTGGCTCCCGCGGCCAGAGCCGTCTCCGGCGGCTGCTGATCGGGAGCGTCTCCGAGACGATTATCGCCCAAGCGGCGAGTAACGTCTACATGGTGCCGCCGCCGCGAACAGCCTGAGATCCCGGTAGCGACCGATTTGCGGCGTCTTTCTCACTTCTCAACACGATTTCCCTACGCCAGCGGCCCACGTTTCTGGTACTCTCGCAACACCGCGGTCGCATACGACCCACTCGGCAGCGCGAACGAAAAGGTCAGCTCGTCGGGGTCGACAGCGAGATCGGTACGCACCAAAATCGCCCGCCGGGTTCCACTCGACGTGAACTCCCCCGGCAGCTCGAAGTCGCTCGGCTCGATGCCCGCGTCCGCAAGCACCTCGCGTTCGATCTCCCCGGGTTCGCCGTCGGCCAACTCGGTGTCGGTGCCAACCAACGGCGCGGTCACGAACGCCCGGCCACGGTCGCAGTGCCGTTTCAGCACGCTGACCCGGGTTTCGCCGACGCGCTGGAGGCGGTCGGTGTCCGGGGCGTACACCCCTTCAGGGGCGTCGCTGTCGACGAAACAGCAGACATCGCCGGCGACCGGACGATCAAACGGGAGCCCGCGGCGTAGGCGTTCCGAGAGCATGCGGTTGAACAGAGACGACTGGGCGGCGTTGACGAACAGTTGCTGGAGGTTCCAGGGAACGGCTTCGAGTGCGTGCCGGAAATCTTCGGGCGAGGACGCGCCGTCCTCGGCGAGTCGGTGCAGCATCGATCGCTCGTAGCCGAGTTTTCTCGGCACCTCATCGAGGCAGGCCGCCCAGTCGGGATCGTCGCTTTCGGCCTCCTCGGCGACGAACGCCCGCGCCGCCTGCGTTGTCTCGGGTTCGGCTTCGAAGGGGTTGGCGACGTACGACAGCACCGCCTCGCGCCACTCGCCGGCGACGATGTTCAGGCCAACCTCGTGGGTCACCGGCCGGCGACTGCCGAACCGCTGTTGGCCGAACCAATTAGGGATTCCGGCGGTGACGGTGCCGTCAGTGTCGCCGCTCTCATCGCCACCAAAGGCCCGCAGATCGTCGGTGACCTCCTCAACGCGTTCGCCCGCGTTAACCTCGGCCTCCCGCACCCGGATCTGAAACCGGTTCCCGTGGAGGTCGCCAAACGAGATGGGTCGGCCGGTTCGACCGAGCACGTCGATGTCGGCGGCCCGAATATCGCAGGCGGCGAGGGCATCAGGGTCGCCGTTGCTCACGGAGAAGAGCTGTGTCGTCACCGCGTGTTTGTCCTTCGTGCCGGCCCAGGAGATCCGCTCGCGGCTGATTTCTAGTACATCCGAGAGCCGTCCGGCGAAATCGTTGGTATCCCACGACCGCAGCGTCGCCCGCAGCAGGATCTCAGGGTAGGCCCCCGGGTCTGCATCGAGCGGTTCGGGTTCGAAGTGTTCGATCTCTGTGACCCGGAAATCGTCGGGGTCGACACGGAGTTGCCCGTCGATGCCGTCGGTGTCGCTAACGTAGTAGTCGATGCCGACGGCCTGCTCGATGGGGTGGGCCTCACGCATCGGCGACCACGCCGAGCGATCGGCGGTCATTGTGCATACCTCCGATCAGACGGGCTCCCACATCCTTCTGTCCCTTCGTCGGGAACGGCAGCGTGCGGCGGTAGCGAACCGAGCGATACTTGCGGCGTCACAAGCGAGCCCGGATATGGCAGCAACAGAGACGATCACCGCACACGGTCACGAGCACGTCCAGGCGACTCACGAGTCGACCGTCGAGTTCACCAGCGACGACTGGCTGACCCCCGCTGGCGACTGTATCCTCGGGGTTGAGGCCGATCAGGTGCCCGCCGACTTCGATCCGGCGTTCGTCGACGCGGCCCAATCGGCCGACGCCGAGATCACGGTCACCATCGAGGCCGGCGACCACAGCCAGACAATCGCTGGCCGTGGCCACCCCGAATTGACGTTCGACGACGACCGAAGTATGGTCGCCCGCACCTCAACGTACACCGACGACCGCACAGTTATGATCGACGCCGACGCCGCAGCCGCCGATATCGACCGTGGGTTGGTGGCAGCGCTGGCCGACGGGGCGACGGCGACCGTCGAGTTCCGTGTGCGCTGATCATCGACGACGCCGTTGTTTTACTGCCGGCGACGCTACGCTGCACCATGCCCACACGACGTACGGCCCTTGCCGCCCTCGGGGTATCGGTCGGGCTTGCCGGCTGCCTCGGCGGCCCACCGGAGCTTGACCCCCAGCTTCCTGGCTTTGAGGAGGCCGAAAACGGCACAGCAGACGGCGAGAACGATCCGTTTGCCGGGGTTGTCTTTCGAGAGCAGACGCTTCAGGACAAGGGCGCGGCCGTCGACTTCGTCGTGACAGCCGAAAACACCGGGACGGAACGTCAGCCGATCACGCTCAGAGCGTTTCTCTACACTGACGACACCAACGAGCCGCTTCGCACGGTTGATCGTGTGTTTGATCTCCGCCCGGGCGTCGAAGAACGGGTCGGTTTCCCAAACGGGGGGATCAAGCTCTCGCCATCGGAGCGTGATCGGCTGACCCGCCTTATCATCAACGCCAAGGTCGGCGGTTACGGGGCGAACTTCCAGGAACTCGCTACCTTCTCCGGTGAGGACGTTCGAGCCGTCGGCAGCGACGCGGGCTAACAGTCGGCGTCGCCAACAGGCCCGGAGATCGGCGGCTCGTCGGACTGGTAGTCGACCCCGCTGCCGCCCAGCGGAAGCGTAAACCGATACTCGTAGGCGATCGCAAACAGCCCGAACGGATCGTTGAGGAACCGTTCAACGTCGGTTACCCCACGGAAGACGACACCTGTCCGAAGCTCGATCATCGGCGGGGCATCCTCGGCGGTCGTCCCCGCAAGCTCGATCCCGATGGTGCCCGGGCCGCCAAGGTTGGTCAAAAGCGAGAGATGGACGACCATCTCGATCTGTGGGCCGAGCGTCCCGATGGTGAAATTGTAGCCGCCCGCCGGAAAACAGGCGTTGCCGCCGGTCGCGTCGGACTGTTGGCGTGGCGTGGTCGGACTCTCTGTGGTCGTGCTTATCGCCGCGGTGCTGTCGGCCCCAGCGATCTCGTCGATCCCGGTATCGGTGACGGCCGCAACCGGGGTTGTGGCAAGCAGCAGGCTCACTACCACCACAGCCGCTACTCGGTGCAGCCTCCGGGGTGCCATACAGTGTACTGTCGCCGCCCGTACAAAAATCTCCTCAGCGGTCGTCGGCGAACAACCCTTCCAGCAGGAAGGTCGCGGAGGTCTCGTTGGTCGCCAGCGGCGTGTCGTGGACATCGCAGATCCGCAACAGCGCGGAGACATCCGGCTCGTGTGGCTGGGCGGTCAGCGGATCCCGCAGGAAGATCAGCCCCTCACAGTCGCCGTCGGCGATCTCGCCGCCGATCTGCATATCGCCGCCGAGAGGGCCGGAGGCCTTCCGTTCGATATCCAAGTCGGTTGCCTCCATCAGGCGTTTGCCGGTCGTCCCGGTTGCCATCAGTTCGGCCTCCGAAAGCAACTCCTCGTGGTCGCGAGCGAACTCGATCAGGTCATCTTTCTTTTCGTCGTGGGCGATCAGTGCCAATCGCATTGGCTTGTGCTGTGCCCGCTGGGGGCTTGAAACTTCGCGGTGTTACTCGAAGATCGCGTCGAAGGCACTCGCGCCCAGCGGATCGAACGTGCCGGCGGCGACGTTTTCGGCGACGTGAGCCGGCGATGCCATCCCGACCAGTGCGGCCGTCACGCCGGGCGCACTCCGGGCGAAGTTGATCGCCCGCTGGGCGGTCGTATCGCCGGCCAACTCCGCGGCGATCGCCGGCGGCAGCGACGTTGCCAACGCGCCCTGCCCGATGCTTGCGCTGGTGACGACGTGGAGACCGACAGCGTGGGCGTACTCCAACACGCTGACCGAACCCTCCTCATCGGCGTCGGGTGGGGCCGGCTGGGTCGCCCGCCTGAAAGCGTCGGCCATCTCGACGTTGAACGGCAGTTGTAGTACCTGAAGCCCGTGGTCGTCGACACCGACGGTCTCGGCGGCTTGCGCGGCTCGATCCAACAGCCTCGGTAGCGAAAGATACTGCTCGGCTCCCGGCTCGACCCGAAACGCTTCCCATGTTGCCAGCCCGTAACAGCCGATATCGCCGGCCGCCCGGCGACGCTCCAGCAGCTCGAAGGTGGCTTCGAGACTATCGTAAACCGCCTCGGGGTCGCGGTCGAGCAGTTGTGTTTCAGGGTTGTGGACGTAGTAGCAGTCGATCGCCTCAACGTCGAGATTCGACAGCGACCGGTCGAGCAGGTGGTCGATGACGCCGGCTTCGATGCTGTGGCTGCCCCGGACAAGCGTCTCGGGGTCGACGATTTCTGGCTCGACATACTGCTCGCGGATATATCGCCCCGGATCGTTGGGTCGGTCGCCGTCGAAGGGGAGAAACCCACCTTTTGTGGCGACGACGATCTCTTCGCGGCTGACAGCCGTTGCGTCGATTACGTCGCCGACGACACGCTCGCTTCGCTGACAGCGGTAGTTGACCGCCGTATCGATCATATTGATCCCGTTGTTGAGGGCGGCGGTGATCGCCTTACGGTAGTCGTTGTCGACGGCGTCGGTTGGCTCGCCGAGATAGGTACCGATCCCGACTGAGCCGGCGACGCCAGGCGGGAATCGTCGGAAGTAGGTGCGGCCAAAGCTATCGCCGAAGCGGTCTCGATAGTTCCACGTCCCGCGTTCGGTTGCCATACCTCCGCTTTCGGCCCGCGGCGAATAAGCGTCGGGATCGGCGTCACCGTGTGGGTGTCAGTTTTCGGTTACGGCCGATCACACATCCCCCGAGAGTGAGGCAAAGATCTCCTCGATGAGTCGATCCCGGTTCATCGCCGGCTCTTGGTCGGTTTCGCCGCCATCGGTGACCTCAGTTTGTGGGGCGATCTGTCCGCCGCCCATCCGGGCGTGGCCGCCGGCACTCGCGGTTGGGGCGTCGGTGGTCGCCTGCTCTAAGGCTCGGCCCATGTGGACGCGATCATCCCGCGAGCGCCCCGAGAGGTGGATCGTCCTCTCGCGTTCGCCGATGACGACGACCGCGGTGATCCCCTCCAGCCGAATGAGCTCGTCGGCGGCCTGCGGGATCGCATCGGCGTTGGTGACGGTACCGACATCTGAGACCGCAAACGAGCCCTGAGTCTGGCGACCGGCGATCGCTCTGGCCTTGATCTCCAACACTTCGGCGTCGACCTCCGGATTGGCGATGCGGTCGAGTTTGTCCTCGTCGACACCGGGCTGGAGATAGGCGGCGGCATCGAAGTCGGCGGCCGCCGCACCGACGGTCAGATGTTGGGTGTCCGCTAAGATCCCATACAGCAGGCCGGTCGCGGTAAACGAGGGAACGACCCGGTTGGCGTTGGTCTCGCTGGCGTGTTCGCCGGCCGGCACCGGCACCGCGTCGATATCGCTGAAATACTCGGCGACAATGCTTGACGCCGCGCCGTAGTCGGTACGCACATCGGTAAACTGCTCGCCGCTGCCGTCGCCCGGGTGGTGGTCGACGACCGCCAACGGGAGAATCCCATCACAGCCATCGAAGCCGCGGGGCTCGTTGTGATCGACGAGGATCACATCCTCGGCGGCCAACTCGGTGACGTGGTCGACAGCGTCGATATCGAGTTCGAGGACGGTTCGGAACGCTCGGTTTTCCTGATGGCGGATCTGGCCGGGATACTGGATCGTCATCTCGGTGTCGACCTGCTCACCGAGGGCGGCGACACCCATCGCCGCCGCCATCGCGTCAGGATCGGGGTTTGGGTGCATGAGCACGACCGCCGCCTCGCGGTCGGCCACCAGCTCGCTGAACCGCTCGCCGGGGGTCGTCCGCAGCCAGCGGTAGGCTGCTGCCGCGCCCCCAGCGATGATGACGAGGCCGATCGCGACGAGAACCGGCCGGCTCTCGATTACGGTCGCGATCGCTGAGACCGCGCCATCGATGGCCACGAACTGCTCCATACCACGCCTAACTGGGGCCGTCATCAAGAACGTTCGTGTGGCTTCGGTGGACTGTTGGCAACGAATTTGGGCGGCGATGACGACGCCGGTGGCTTACTCCGCGGTGTATGTGTCGACCGCGTCCAGATACCCCTCCCGGAAGGTTGGATACGTGAACTCGTAGCCGAGGTCGTGCAGATAGTCGTTCCCACAACGTTTGCTTGTCAGCACACGACGGCGACCCGCCGCTGAGAGGTCGCTTTCGGCGAGACGTTCCCGCTTGGTTTGTTTGGGTGGCTCCGAGACGCCGCACGCGTCGGCCAGCCAGTCGGCGAAGGCCCACTTGTCGGCCGGCTCGTCGTCGGTCACGAGCACCACCTCATCGCGGGCACGGTTCTCGGTCAGCAGGAAGGCGACCGCGCCGGCGGCGTCAACGCGGTGTACCATGTTGAGATAGCCCTCCGTCACCGGCCCCTCTAGATACCGTTCCAGCCGGTAGCGATCCGGCCCATACAGCCCGGAAAACCGCGCGACAGTGCCGTCGATCCCGTTTTCGGCGGCTTCTTCGCGGGCGATCCGTTCGGCCTCGACGAGCACCTCGGTTTTGTCGGTCGTTGGCTCCAGCGGTGTCTCTTCGTCGACCCAGCCGCCGTCGTGGTCGCCGTAGACCCCGGTACTGGAGGTGTAGATGAGGCGATCCGGTGGTGACTCACGGGCACCGTAGTTGTCGACCGCGTCGGCCAGCGCGTCGACGTAGATTTTTCGGGCCGCTGTGGCGTCTCTGCCGCCGGAGGAGGCGGCGAAGACGAGCCAGTCGGCGTCCGGTAGGGCGTCGATCTCGTCGGGGTCGGTAAGATCAGCTTGGTGGGGGGTGAAGCCGGCCGCCTCGATGGCTTGCTGGCCGGATTCGGAGCGACGGACGCCGGTTACGTCGTGGCCCGTCGCGGTGAGCTGCCGGCCAAGTTCGATCCCGATGTAGCCACAGCCGAGGATGACGACCTGTGCCATCTCAGGCCTCCAACCGCTGTTCGATCACCGACTGGATCGCCGCGAGTTCGGGTAGTGTCATGGCGATGCGACCCTCAACCGCCTGCTGGACTTCCTGGCCGGTGAGATCAGCGTCGAGCTCGGCGGCGACGGCGTCGACATCGAGAACGGCGGTTGTCATCCCCATCAGCAGGTGATCTCGGGTCTCAAGCACGATCGCCTCGGCGTCGGGTGCATCGTCGTCGAGGGCGGCGATATCGGCCGCCTCGGTGAGCGTCAGATCGTCAGTCTCGCCGTCGACGACGGCCTCGACCGTGTCGCCGTCAAGATCGGTGTCGGCGACGGTGGTGTCGACGCCGACCGTCTCGATGACGCGCTGGAGATACTCCTTGTAGGCGGTGTGGAGTGCGTTCGGAGAAAGATCGGCCGTCTCCTCAGCAAGCGTATGAAGCATACCGTCGGTTGCGGTGCCGCCGGCAAAACCCTTGCCGCTCGTGTGGGTCGACGGTCGCGTCTCTACAGCAGGCTCGCGCCGTCGAAGTCGGTGCGATCGTAGTCGATCTCCATCAGCTCAAGAATCGTCGGCGCGATATCATAGAGGTCGGCATCTTCGATGGTTGCGTCATCGTCATCGATGAACAGCGTCGCGTTGTCGAAGCTATGCATCCCGTTTCGGGGGCCGGTGTCGAAGACGTCGTCGTGGCCCGAAAACCCGGATTTCAGGTCGAAGCCGTGGTTCGGGATCGCCACGAGATCGGCGGCGATATCGTCGTGGTCGCCGCGGAAGGCGTCTTCCTTCTCGACGACGCGCTCACAGACCGGCGTGCCGTCAGGGCCTTCGAGGGCTTCAAGCCGGGATTTGAGATCCTCGCGGACGGCTTCATACTCGGATTCGGGAACGCTGCCGCGGGGCTCTCGGCCTTCGAGGTTGATGTAGAATCGCCCGGGGATCAGGGAGTAGGCTGTCGCGTCGGCGGCGATATCGCCGAGCTCGCTGTGGTCGTCACCCTCGTAGGACAGCAGGCCTTGCTCCTCAAGCCACGTGTTGCAGTGTACCTCATAATCGAGGCTGGTAAAGCCGTGATCTGAGGCGACCACAAGCGTCACGTCATCCGGCAGCATTTCCCGGATCTGGCCGAGATAGTCGTCGAGTTGCTCGTAGAACTCGAAGAAGGCCTCCCTGTTTTCGCCGTCGTGTTCGTAATCCTTGAACAGGAAGTGGTTGATCCGGTCGGTCGTCATGAAGACGCCAAAGAAGAGATCCCAGTCGTCGGCCGACAGATACTGTTCGAAGGCATCAAACCGCCGATCCATGGTCTTGTGAGCGTGGTCGACGAACTCGCCTTTGTCATCCTTGTGGCCGAGTTTCGCGTTAACATCGATAATGTAGTCGCTGTCGTCCAGCGTTTGGGTCAGCTCCTCGGGATGGCTGGCCTTCTCAACGCTTGGCGAGAGAAAGCC
>ERZ1034569.611-NODE-611-length-12909-cov-4.620274_pt1 | contig 12909 bp, 9 predicted proteins | sample MGYA00520706_ERZ1034569 | MGnify/ENA primary metagenome ERZ1034569 (study PRJEB33760, sample SAMEA4777722) | hypersaline lake metagenome | biome: hypersaline environment; feature: brines | place: Spain | collected 2014-08 | depth 0 m ...
TCCCGGCCAGCCGACCTGATTAGCTACCACGGCTTCGCTCCCTGTGCTGTATACGTGTATTGTTTCCTCCGGTGACTCCAGGTCAACCTCATTGTTCTCAGTTTTCAGCACTCTACCGATGTCCTCTTCATCTACTTCTGTCTCCGTCATGGAGGACCTGATACTGACCTTGAAGCTTCCTTCAGGCCTAAACTTGGTCTCCTCTAGATCCTCAAGTTGACAGATTTCCCGTGAAACTTCATGCATAAGAGCAAGTCTCTCCGGATTTTCGGGCAGCCCCTGACTTCTGAAAAGTCTCTCAGAATCTTTCAGGCGGTCAAGTTCCTGCCTTAGGAGAGACTCTGCCTCTGAACGGGCAAGACCGATGTTTTCTCCTGCCAGCCTGTAGACGTAACTCATTTCTTGGACGACCTCAGTGATAGAATAGATAGGTATCCTAGGGGCAGCCCCGGCCAGTAAGTCGTAAGCCTGAAGAGTACTGCAGCAGCAAGAGCTTCGTCAGGCGGTATAGATGTAAAGAGAAGTAATAAACCTGTCATAGCTGCCTCTATCGTGCCTGTGCCTCCCGGCGTCGGGCTGAAGGATGCCAACGATGAGAGGATTACCGTAAGCGTGACTGCTGCGATGCCGGGACTGTATCCCAGAGACTGCAGCACAAATATCATGCAGATGACCTGTGCGAGGCCAGATGCGTGTGATATAAGAGAGGCCCGCAGCAGATGTCTGGGATTCTTGCCGAAGCTCTGGAAGAGCTCGGCAGCGTCCCGCACTTTCTCCTTGAGGCCTTCGAATGCCTGATCCCGGTTCATGATTGACTCTGCTTTCGTCAGAACCCCTATCACGAAGTTTTCCAGCTTCTCCTTCTCGAACCAGAGGAGGTATCCGGCCGCTGAGAGTACCACAAGCAGTATCACTACAAGGTAGGCGATGTCTACAAGCCTGCTGTTTAGGGATCCGAACAGGGATAGGTAGAGCAAGGCCGCGCCGGAGAAAGTGATGAAAGGCGCTGAGTTTATTATATCTGCCGAGACTATCGAGGAGACCGACTGGTCATACCCTGCGTCCGTGTTATCCGATATAATATACGCCATGAGGGGCTCTCCTCCAAACTGTCCAAGAGGTGTAACTGAGTTCATGAACTGGCCTCCCATAAACAGCTTTGCAGACTTCCACAGGCTGAGCTCAACCCCGGCCTCCCTGAGAAATGATCTCCAGATCACGGCGTTCGACAGGAAAAACGTCATCCCGAAAACAAATGCAAGAGAGAAGTAAAAGGGATCGGCAGAGCTCAACGAAGCAATAAACTTCTCGAAGTCGGCAAAGTATCCAAGACCTGCCAAGATGGCGGTCGAAACCAGGTACCATATCCATTTGCTACTCAGCAAGAAATCACCTACTTGTATCCTAGGTCCTCAAGCCTCTTCTTGATCTCATCGTCCTCCGCAAGATCGTTCTTGGATGCTTCCTCTGTATTCTCTGTGTTCTCATCATCCATCTCTCTGAGGTCTCTTTTTGCTTTAACCGGATCCATTTCCAGACCGTCCAAACCTCTGTACTCCTCATTTCCCTCATGGTCTACACATCTTACTGCATATCCGTCCTTTGTGCTCAAGTACTGATACTTCCTGTAGTATCTGTCCCATTCTGTTTTTGGAACATACCCTATAAAGCAAGTTGGGAACTGATAACGACCCTTCGCCACCTCCGTAGAAGACACTCTCCCTTCTTGAAACCCTGCAAGCCGTGGCAAGAGATTGTAAATCTCTTTGAGCTCAAACATCTCATCATGGTCATCGGTTTTCTCCTCCTCTGGTGATCTTACCGTCATGAAGATGTCTGTTACCGCCTGATCTACAGTAAACTGATGACCAAAGATACCGTTTTCTCCAAGTGCCTGCCCATGATCTGATAGGACAACCACCACAGTATCATCCAGAACATCCTCGTCCTCCAGATGGTCTAGCACTTCTTTGACGAGGTCGTCAGTGTAGTCTACGGATGCCTCGTAAACTCTCTCAAGCTTGTCGAAATCTACATCCTGCGTAAAAAGATCTTTCTGCCTCTCGGGAATATTCTCAAGATCCTCTATCCCGTGTGCACGCAGGTATTTTTGTGGAGGGTTGTAAGGCTCATGTGGCTCCATAATGTTTGTGTACAGGAAGAAGTCCCTGTCTTGGTTTCGAGAGATAAAATCCTTCGTCTCTTCTACGGTTTCTCTGGATTTACAGGAGTCATCTATCCCTACCGCATCAAATACCCTGTCGATATACCTTTCTACCGGCTTCTTTAAAGACTCAGGCATGATATCAAAGAGCTTTGTCCCAAGTCTCGAGAGCCATACACTGGGTTTTCTGCCGCTTACTCCCATGAAGTTCTCTGTGAAGTCGAATTCGTCTGTCATTCCCTTGTGAGGAGTCATCCAGACGTTTGATGTCACCGCTCCGGTCTGATATCCCTCTTTGTTAAACTTTTCGACTAGATTCTCTCCGTCATACTTGAAGAAAGTCTTTGACTGACCCGCACCGTGCTGGTGTGGATACTCTCCCGTGAACATTGAGGCGTGAGACGGTAGAGTCCAGGGAGCCTGGGCTACCGCGTTCATATAAACCTCCGATTCTTCAGCGATTCTTTCCAACTCGGGAGTAAACTCTATGTCATCGTTGTAGACCGAGGTCTTATCCTTCCTGAGAGAGTCTAGCACCAGCATCAAGACGTTTTTGCCCAAGCTCTAACACCTTATGTTCAATGAGACTTCAGGCTATTTAGAGCCTTCAGCCACATTCTCATATGCTCGACTGTGAAGTCGATAAAGTCTGAGTTAGCGTATTCAGAGAAGTCATACCGGTCTACAGCTTCTATCATTTCTTCGTAAGCAGTGAAGAAGTCTTCTGCCTGATCCGGTGCCTCTTCAAGTGCTTCCCAGAAGTGTTCGTTCAGCTCAAGTGCCGGCACCTCGTTGTTGAGATCGCTGAAGGTTGAACGCTCTGCCTTGTTGTGAACACAGAGCGGAAAACCGTTGATAATAGATCTATCGAGCATATCTGCAGCTTTCTTGAGGGTGAGACCTGACCAGATATCGTCGAACCGGCCGATGTCCCATTCGTTGTCGTCCATAGGGAACTGGTAGAAGGCTGGGATAACCTCTCTCTTGAAAGCCAGGTTCATAGAACAGACCGTCAGGTAGTTTCCTTCCTCGGCTGCAAAGTTTCTCTTGTAATCCTCTTTCTTGGTAAGTGTCTGGGCCTGTCCCTTGAGGTCTCCGTCCATCAGGATCCTGACAGCGTCAAGATCCGGAATATTGGTCCAGAGGCCCTGAGATGCGATTATTTCGTCTGTCTCTTTCTCCTGTGTATCGACTTCCTCATCCATTGCGCTGTACGGATAGCCACGTGGATATAGATCATGCCTATTGATGTTCTGATAGAGAACATTGACCCACTGTTTGTCGCTTGAAACGTGTTCAACCTTCTTCTTCGAGTCTAGGTGGTCAAGATGGTTCCCGAAGAAGTCAAAGTCTTCATGTGGCTGTGTGTCATCGTCAAGGAATACTCCGTACTCAAAGTTTTCATGAGCCCACATGAACAGGAGGCCGAAGCTGGTCTCCGCATGGCTAGCTGCCGGTACAACGTCAGAGTACTCCGAGATACCGTTTTCCTCGTACCACTCGTTTCTGTCAGAACCGTTGAAAACCTCTCCTTCAACGCCGAGGTCCTCGATCATCTCCTCCATCGCTTCCTTGTCGTTGAAGTCTTCTGTTACAAGTACTAGATAGAGTCTGTCAGTATTGAAATCATTTTCCCGTGCGTTCTCAATATAACCTTTGATGAATTCTGGGTTTCTAATAGTAGGCGTTATGACACAGATATCTGCTTGATATGTCATGTGTGTTTTCATACTTAGAGTTTTTTTAAGTTTCGTCGGTATATCTGTACAAATGGCCGAGGTAGGTATAATCTATCATTGTGAAGGTGCAGGACACGCAATGAGAATGCTGGCTATAGCAGAACGACTTGATGATAAAGGTGTAGATATTGAGATGACAGGAGGCGGACCTGGAGAGAGATTTCTGGAGATGAGAGATCTTTCGGATTACACTCCAACTGTCACGAATATGAGGGGTAGATTTGAAAAAAATAAGTTTAAGGCCTTATTTTACATCTTTTCGGATCCTCTGGATAGATTAAGAGATTTAAGGCATTGGATTAGGGAGGAAAATCCGGATGTATTGGTGACAGATGACGTTTTAGGTCTAATAGCTGCTTTTCTTGAAGATAAAAAGTTCTACACCGTTACCCACGTTAGTAGAGATGTTCCTGAAAGTACTCTGGAAGGGTGGATGACATGGGCTGTTAACAAGTTGGTATCCAGAAAGAATGAGGAAATGTTTTACTGTACTATATGGGATGGGCTCAAGCCAGAGGGTGCGAAGCAAGTGGGGCCTTTGGCGCCTAAAGGTTCAGAGAGACAAGATTTGGACTTTGATATTCTTTTTGTTCCTACCAAGGCCTCTGAGATGGAGGAGGAAATTACGGAGGAGTTGGAAGGATATGATGTTAAAATGGTGGGTTCAGAAGACTGGGAGACACAGCGGTCTCTACAGCCTTTCATTTCGGAAGCGGATGTTGTTATCTGTGCGGGCTATTCCACCATGATGGAGGCTGCTGTTGCAGGAACTTCCTGTATTATGATTCCACAGACCTCTGAACAAAATGGTATCGCAGATATTCTCTCAGATTATGAAGGGTTTAAGACATATTCTGGGGATCTTGAAAAAGATATTTCCTCAGTAGGTGAGCCTCAACAAAGACCTAACGGCGCCGAAACAATTGCCTCATTCTTGGCAGAGGAATGATCGGAAACCTGTCGAAGGCCGGTTACTGTAATAAATATTCCTTAATTTAGTCACATTATGTCCGAGAAGGTAGCCATAGTGTACTGGTGCGATGGCGCAGGCCATGCAGCAAGAGCTATTCCTGTCGCCAAGGAGATAGAGTCCAGAGGAGAAAAGGTCTCGATCGCTGGTGGAGGCCCTGGAGGCAGGTTTGTTGATCTGAACGGATTCGAACAGCCAGAGCTTACTACTGTCACGGTGAAAGGGGACTCTGTACCGGGTTTTCTGGCACACGGGTTAAGCAATGTGGTACCTAACTGTATCAGAAGGTTTGGAGACATCTGGAGCTGGCTGAACGAGGAAGACCCTGATACTGTCGTGACCGATGATCTGCTGGGTCTCGTGGCTGCGATACTACAGAGAAGAGAGATTTACAGAATTGATCATGTACAGCCAGAGATGTTTGATCTCGAGTGGAGGCTCCCGTCAGAGATATATAATCGCCTGTCATTAATTTTCGCAGAGGAGATAGTCGTTACATCTTTATGGAGCCAGGAAGAGGATGCAGAAGGCTACACAAAGGTAAATCCCCTTGCACAGGAAGGTGAAAGCGATCCCGAGGTAGACCCATACGATGTTTTACTCAGCCCGGGGACACACGGAGAAAACTTTGACCAGATAAGGCAGAGACTTGAGGACAGAGGTCTATCCGTCAGGATGGTTGGAGACGATGACTGGGATACAAAGCCATCTATGACTCCATACACGGAGAAGGCAGAGGTCACGGTATGTACAGGATTTTCATCCATTGCAGACTCAGTTGTAGCGGGCACTCCCTGCATCGTCTATCCGTTCCTACCCTTCCAGGAGGCTCTTGCAGAGGAGGCTCAGGAAAAAGATCTGAAGGGTATAGAGACGGCCTCAGATGTTCAGGAAGTTGTTGAGCATGTAGAGTACTTCATAGAGAATCAGGAAGACCCGGAGTATGAAAACGGAGCAAAGGAGTTCGTGGATGCTGTCACCGGTGAGGAAGATGGGTCTTGACATAGGTTTCTTCACCGACAGCTACTTTCCGGAGGTAGACGGTGTCACCTATACCCTAGAGACATGGAAGGAAAGACTGGAGGAAAGAGGTCATGAGGTCCATGTTGTATTCCCTGAGTCGCCGGATTACAGCCCTGGAGACGATGAGAAGGCTGTAAGGTCTTTTCCCAATCCGTTCTATGAGGGCTACCGGATACCTAAGCCAGTGCTTCCGGGAATTGACCTGGATATTGTTCACTGTCACAGTCCCGGCCCTATAGGTATCTCAGGTCTGGTTCACTCGAAGCGCAAAGATATTTCCTCCGTTTATACACATCATACACCGATAGAGGAGTACTTTGAGCAGTCTATCAGGCTGAAGAGTGTTGCTGCACTGACTAAGAAGCTGTATGTGCCTCTGGAAAACCTGTTTATCTCCAGATTCGATGCAAGGACGGCATCGACTGAGCCTCACAGGAGAGAAGGCTGTTTCCGGAAGGTCCCTGTCGGGGTTGATACAGATTTTTTCCGGCCGCAAAGCGTTGAGCTCTCGGATCTGTTTGGCAGAGAGTTCGAGCGGCCGGGAGCAGGCTACAGCGGAAGGCTCAGCATGGAGAAGAACCCTGAAGTGCTCATCCGGTTTGCGCAAAAGTTTGAGGGCACACTCGTGATGGTTGGAGAGGGCCCTATGAGGGAAGACCTCGAGTCGGATGCACCGGAAAACGTCTTTTTCTCCGACTTCCTGGACAGAGAGGATCTGCCCGCATTCTACTCTGCCTTAGACCTATTCGTGACTGCCTCTACAGGGGATACTCTGGGCCTGTCTACGCTTGAGGCCAAGGCCTGTAAAACGCCTGTAGTCGCTCCGGACGTAAATCCCTTTCACAGAACCCTGAAGCCCGGATCTGTTCTATTCAGAAAGGGCTCACCTGAATCAACTCTTGAAGCGGTGAACCAGACGCTCAAGAGAGAAGCCTCTGACCCGAGAGATGAGGTTCTGGAGTACTCCGTTGAGAAATCCGTTGATAGCCTGGAGAGAATATACCGGGAGGTATTCGAAGCGGACTGAAACCATAAAATTTAAACGTCCGAGACGTATTCGTTACTGTGAGACGGCGTGGTCTGGTCCTTGGTTTACTGGCACTTTCACTTCTGTCTTCTGGAGGCCTCGCCCTCTCCACCTTTGATTACTGGATTGTCGGAACCTCTGTACCGGACCTAGCCAGGTTTAACGGCTCATGGTTCGACCTCGATTCATCCGGTGCCCCCCAGAAATCCATCGTCTCCGGTGCCACGAATAAGGATAACTTCTTTCTGGGAGCTGGAAGCAGTGAGTTCACGGTTTTTGACGGCTCCTTCACGAGGTTCGGCCAGAGCCAGACACCTTTCAGTAACGATGTCTCCGCACTTGCGGCAAACTCCACTCATGCATACATAGGAACACAGGCCGCTGACAACTTTCTCTACGATCAGGACTCTGAGACCTTCCAGAACCTCGGTACACAGCCTGACTCCACAGCCGTAGAGACCGTAACCGAAACCCACGGTTCCTCCCTGAACGACTTCTTCCTCCTGGGTACGGCCTCACCGTCTGTCTACCGGTACAGCGACAGCTTCCAGGATGTCTCACCTGGTTTCTTCTCAGACAGGATGACGGCCTCAGCAAGAAACGATACACATGTTCTGATGGCGGATGCCGGGGGCAACTTAGGCTTTTACAACGGAACAGGCTTTCAGGAAGCTACCTCGTCCGTAGGGTTCTCGGGGAACGAGAAGATACTTGCCGCTGCCTTCGGAGATTTTGGAAAAAAGCCTTTCTGGCTTCTGGGCGGCTCCGGAGGCAGAATCGAGAAGCTCTGGGTAAACGGTACATCCAAGGTTCTTTCCTCCGATCTACCGGGCACATGGGGTATAGAGTCCATAGGTTTCCGTGAAGACGAGGATACTTTCTTCGTCGGTGGAGACAACGGAAACCTGTATGCGTACCAGGAAACCGGCTTCCATGGGAACCAGCCCATCTTCGGGCTTTCAGGAACCGTAAACTTTGCCGGGTACAGCCAGGGGACAGTGACTTCAAGACCAGATCCTTCTATCCTTAGTCCGTCTAACAAGGTCTTTTCGAGTCGCCTTGTGGATCTTTCGGTCTCTACGGTAAACCCTCTTTCCAGCTTCAGGCTGAGCGTCGATCAAGGGCAAAACAGGACTGCCGGAAGGGAAGGAGTTTTCTACGTGGACGGCAACGGCGAGCTTGTCCGGCTTTTTTCCGACGGTACCGTCAAAAAAATGGAGGTTTTCCCCTCAGCTATGGCAGGGTCGGCACAGCTTGATGATGACCCTTTTCTTGAGGTACCGTTTGTAGACGGCAACGGCGACCTCAGGATCATAGATGAGACCGGGGAAAACAGCACTATTGACAAAGGGATTTCAACCTCAAAGACGCCGATCGCCGTCGGCAGCTGGAAGGAGGATAAAGAATACGTGTTTTATCCGGATGCCTCGGACAACGGCTACATAAAGAAAAACAGGGAGGGCTCAGCGGAGGAAACCGTCGGCTCAGGTATTGCAGCCAACGGGGTTCTGGGACCAGGAAACTTTGACGATGATGCTGACCCGGACCTTGTATTCATAGGTACGTCTGATACGGTAAAGTGGCTGGACGGCGGCCAGATCTCCTCTACAGGGTTTTCCTCCTTTGGCTCGAACAACAACAAGGGCTGTGGATGCGTAAGCGACCTGGATGGAGACGGCCTCGACAGAGTACCCTATGTTACCGGAAGCAACAACCTGGGCCTGCTCAACTATACCGGCGGAAAAGAGATACTGGATCCTAACTATGGTTCAGCTGCGAAGACACGTCCTGCAGCGCTGGACTGGGCGGGTGACTCCCGTGAAGAGGTCCTGCATATCAACTCAAATACCGGTGAGCTATTCTACTCTTACCTTGACGGTACGGTGAAGCCGGTCAGGGACGCAAACTTCTCCACGCGTTCAGCATCTACGCCTGTAGGCATCTCTGCAGCCAGGGAAAGATCGATCAACAGAACCCTGAACCTTTCCGACGGCACGCACAACATTGATGTATTCGGCTTCGACGGTGAAGACTTCGGATCCACGAGCAGAGAGGTTGAGATCGATCTTCCACCAGAACTCAGTAACCTGAGAAACGATGTATCAGGTCCTGTGTTCAATACGGAAAACGTTACTGTATCTGTGGACGCAGAGGACCAAAACTCCGGCGTAAACAGGGCTATACTTTCGACAAATGAGACGGGAAGGTTCAGAAACAAGACAATCTATGGCTCTCCACAGACATTTGACAACGTCACCGATAGAACCGTGACTGCGGAGTTTGACTGGCGTAACCTCACCTTTTCCGGTATCTTAGGTTACAGGGTCTGGGTAAGGGATAGAAACGGTGGATACTCGAGAACCCCCGTACAGACCTTGGAGGTTCAGAAGGGAGATATTGATATCGGACCCATCTCCCTGTCGAAAACTGATCCGGTAGAGGGAGAGAAGTTCAACGTAAGCTTCAACGTATCGGTAAACGCAGGAGAGGTCACGGTTCCGGTAAACCTTACTGAGAGAACATTTGACGGCACCAGCTGGAACTCCGTGGACTCGGAGCAACTTAGTGTCTCAGTCCAGAGTTCTGGTACCGAGGTTTCAATACAGGAAAAGGCCCGCATAGGTCCAAGAAACTACACCGTGACAGCAGATCCTGAATCCAATGTCTCGGAAAGTAGTGTCTCCAACAACGTCGAGAGGGCTGTACTGAACGTATCAAGCAATCAGGTCTACTACGGCCAGTCGAAGCTTGGTATCGCACTGGGATCGAGCAAGGGACTCTATAAATGGGCTGGAGGGAGTAAGGCAAGACTTTTCTATGCTGACTATGAGGCTCTGTATGACATCAGGGACCTGGAACCTCTTAACTCCTCAGGAGACCTGAACCAGGCGGATACCGTGCTCAACCTTCAGGGCCACCCTGATTCCCTGCAGCAGAGGTATGATCCAGACGGTGACGGCCTTCCGGACAGGACCAAGTGTATGAACCTTGCCGGTCTGAAGAAATGCGGCGTACCTGTCGCAAACTCCACAAACTCCTCGAGGTTTGTAACAGGGCTGCTGTACGATGGACCCGGAGGCTTTGACGGCTCACAGGATATAGTTTTTACTACAAACGTCTCTGCGTCCGGACGCCAGGGCAGGTTCGGTCTCTACAGCTACGAGGCAAAGGTTCCGTCGACGCTTGCGGACCAGTTCGGAGGTGAAGACATTATCCGTGTACGGCTGGAGGTCAAGTAAAAGGCTGTCAGTATTAAAAAACGGACACAGCATTTAGACATACAATGGTACAGATGAACATCAGGAAGATTACCTTGTTATCACTGGCTCTGGTTTTGACGACAGGCTTTGCGACATCTTCGATCATCACAAACTCTCAGGACTGGAAAGATACATCGATAGCGGTCTCTTACAGCAGCTTTACAGGGGACGATGCGTACAGCGTCACTGATTACTCTGAGGCCTTGGTCGTATCCGGTTTGCTAGGTTCAAATGGGTCACACACCGTCTTTGAATCCGAGAACCCGATCTGGGAGGGTTACGAGACCAAACTCTCTAATGAAGACGTCAACAATGTTGAGACACGTCCTCTTGAATGGGAGGAGAGCCAGTTCGATCTCTATTCGGACGTAAGTGATCAGGTTGAGGGGTTCATAGTTGTTCAGCCGGACTACGGGATGAACACTATATCTGCATTCTCAAAGGTTATCAGGGATGATTACTGGCTTCTTTACTACAACGGCCAGGAAACGGAGAGATTCCTTGAGAACCAGGGTAAGCCCGTAACTTACTACGGAGACTTTTTGAGGCGTCCATGGGACAGTACCGATCTACAGAACGAGACGATAATTTCGGAGGGCTCAATGCAGGAGAACAACGCAGAGCTTGTCAGAAGGCAGCTCAGGTCAGGTGACTCCAGTTCCATGGTTTATGCACAGGATAGCTTCTTCGAGCCCCGGTTCCTGAAGAAAGGAGATCCTATACTTGTAGACCAGCCTCTGGATACCGCATCCAGCATCGTGCAGGAAAACGAAGTCGACGTTGTACAGGTTATAGGCGCCAGCCAGGTAAACTTTGGATCCGATCTCGAGGACAGGGCTGAAAACACCAGCGTCATAGCAAAGTTCGGAAGACGTTTTACAGGTGTCAACGAGCTCAGAGATACCTATCCGATTAAGAAGGTGGATGTCAGGCCTGTAGAGACAGATATTAGTGTCTCTGGGGTAAGGTTTAATCCGGGAAGCACCGGTCTGGAAGTTGTGTTTGACAACGCTGGTACGCTACCGACAAGGGTTAACCTGTCCGCCATCTCGCTTTCCGGTCAGGGGAACAGCGATGTAGTTTCTACCTCTAGGTCTGTCCTCACCAGGCCTGAGAAAAACACCACTGTAGAGATTGATTCAAACCTTACGTTCACGCCAGAGACTGCAAGTATATCCTTTACCTATCCTGGCGGTGAATCCCTGGGCAACAACCAGTTTGGTGTTGAACAGGTAAACTCTACCTCGGTATCGGATCTCAGCCTTGAAGACGTATTCTACATGAAGCCTGACAGGGAGATAGTCATGGAGATACGTAACACGGGAGACAACGTCGTTACCACAGGAACATATCTCGATGACCTTTCCATAATGAACAGGACGGTAGATGTTCTATCTGAGTCACAGACCGCTATATCTCCCGGTAGTTCACGGCAGCTGCGGGTGGATGCTTACCTCACCGAAGAAGAGATCGAGAGAAACCAGAACCTTCAGGTTGTAGCTGCGTACGGCCCCTCCAGGCTTACCGCGCTTGACTTAGAGAGGTTTGAATCCTCTTCTCTAGAGGTCAGGGAAAACACTTTGAGAGATGTCGCTACAACCTATGTAGTTCCGGGAGTGATAGTCATCGTGATCATACTTCTGGTCCTGCTCTACAGAAAACGTAGGAAACAGAACGAGAACCTGAGGGGTCTGCAGTGACTAAAACATCGGCACGATATCGATGAGGGCAAGGATGTAGTAGGACGCGAGAACGAACTCAACTCCTACTATTATCTTTGTCTCCCTGCTCATTCCTCTCTCGTCTTCAAACCCATAGTCTTCCTCAAAACTATTTTCTGTGTCTTTCCTTATCTGCCTGAGATCGTTTTTCTTGTTTCCTCTAGTATCGTCTATCATTTCTCTCACCTCGTACCCTGTAAGCCGTAAAGATGGTCCATATCAGTACCAGAAGGGGCAGTATGTAGAATCGTCCATCCGGATCATCCTGTATAACTCTTACCGTTAGCTTCTCTATTCCCAGTACCTCTCCACCAGATACAAACTTCATGCTTCCAGGACACAGAGCCGGATTCCTGCGTGATTCAAGCGTCAGCTCAAGAGTCTCTGTTTCACCGGCATTTATATCTGTACCACCCTCTACCGATTTCAGGCATTTATCCAGTCTCTGCGGAACCGCGGTAACGTTTCCCAGATCCACGTTACCCGTGTTTCTGATCAGGTACTGTATCCGTGTTGATGAGTCTACAGGCATCCTGATTCTTGAAGGACTGAGGATCTCAAGGCTTCCAGAGGAGTCAGCCAGGCTCTCTACAACCCTGACATCTTTGACAGGTGCGTTCGACTGTCTTGGAAGTACAAGCACCGAGACCTCCTCAGTATCCCTTGGATCGGATTCGTTACCCAGCTCCAGTGTGATAGTGTACTTTCCGGGCTTCTGATCCTGGTATACCTCAAGTACCTTATCTGTTGAGAAACTCTCTCCTGGTTCCAGATCCGGAACCTGATTCGTCTCACCGTCCCACTCTTCCGGCAAGCTCTGGTTGATCACGGTGGAGTTTGAGGCTCCCTCCCCTGTGTTTGTGACGGAGACGTTTATCTCGAAGGCAATTCCCTGTTGGACTCTGAGGCTGTTATCCGGAGTATCCAGAATCAGGTCAGGCTCTCCTTCCTCCGGAGGTTCAGGAAGGGCGCCGCCTCCACCTCCGCCGGATCCGCCTCCAGAAC
>ERZ1034569.612-NODE-612-length-12908-cov-4.609585_pt1 | contig 12908 bp, 12 predicted proteins | sample MGYA00520706_ERZ1034569 | MGnify/ENA primary metagenome ERZ1034569 (study PRJEB33760, sample SAMEA4777722) | hypersaline lake metagenome | biome: hypersaline environment; feature: brines | place: Spain | collected 2014-08 | depth 0 m ...
TCCCAGGCCGAGACCGAAGATTATCGATACCGAACGCATAAGCATCGGCAGAGGAGAAAGCTCTCCGTCCTCTAAAAACAGGGATGGAGCATTCGCCGGATTGAGGTTCTCCACCGGGAAGACATGTGGATACGCCAGATATCCGAAGATGCCGTAGGCACCGACTACCAGAAAGATTACAAGACCGGCCGGCCAGGTCGGTACGAAGTAACTGTCTCCCATGATCTCGAGCTTGTACTTTCCGCGTGGAGGCATATCCTCGGTTTTAACCGGCTGTGAGGAGACGGTCGGCGGCCTGGAACTCAGTACACGCTGCATAACTATGTACAGGAATCCTGGAAGCATGATGTTGAAGACTATAAACAGATGCAATGGAGTTATGGCCCCACCCAGAAAGACGGAGACCAGAGGAAGCATGATCATGCCGAGAACCGGCAGCATTGCTCCCATGGCGTTGACTATCATCACAGGGGTCTTGAGTCCCTGTGCGTAATGTTTCATCTTTTCCTGTGTGCCGTCAAGAATATTGTCGACTGCGTCCTTCAGCATCTTGTCTCTGCGTTCTGATCCCGGCTCTGCCATAGCAGACTTTATCAGGTCGAGGGACTCCAGGAAGTCCTCGTTAAACTCCTTCCAGTTGCTGGTGTATGAGTCAAGGGATTTCTCAACGCTGTTGTACTTTCCCATCTCCAGGTCCCAGAGAACACTTTTGAGGTCCTTGGAGATCGGCCCGTTCAGGTTGAGGGCGGCGAACCTGACCGCTCCTTCCAGGTTCGGGTTCTGACGCATGTAGACGACCATGTACAGTATTGCCAGTATCATCTCTCCTGAGCTCTCGATTACCTTGTTCTTCGCCGCAAAGATAGGTTTGTAGAAGGTGAATATGGTGGCGCCTATCGGACCAGCAATGGCTATCGCAAGCAGGGAAGTAGGTATTATCGAACCCAGCAGAAGGTTAAACATGAATACGAGGGCCCATGCCATCAGCGAGAAAAACCCTACGCCGACGGTTGCTGAAAGCACCATTCCCGGGGTTACCTCCCAGCGCAGAAGATTCAGGGATGGATTCAGCTTCTTGCTGGTTGATTCTCCGGCCTCAAGGGAAAAGATCGAGGCCATTTTGTAACAGAGACGCTCATATCGTGTCTTGCTTCTCTCCTTTTTCTCGTCTTCCTGGTACTGCTTGTACTTCCGGGAGTAAGCCCTGTCAGGTTCACTGCTGCCGTCGTACGGAGGTCTCTGTATATCCCGATCGAGGTTCGAGACAATGTCCTTGATCTTTTCCTGTCTCCTCTCCTCGGCTTCGTCAGATCTCTCCGGCATCCGGTATTACACCTGTCTCTCAAGCCAGTCCTCCCACCTGGCGTATATCCTCTCGGTATCAGGTTCCCCGTACTCCTCACGGACCTTCCGGGTCAGGATATGGAACCTCTGGTTCGCCTTCGTCACGAAAGGTGCCTCCAGCAGATCCGGATTATCCTCCTCGTTCGCCTTCTCAACTATACGTTTTTTGATCTTTTTCCTGAGCTGGATATTGTCCCAGACCGCCTGCCAGTTATTCTTATAGCCCTTGATATTGTCGGAGATACGGGAGATAATCTCTGACTCCCCGTTGAGAAGGGTATCTGTCGGTACAAGCTCATCCTTGTTCGAGTCATACCTCATAAGTTCGACGAAGGCATCCTCTTTCTCGGGATCCTCGGTCCAGGACTTTCTGACCTCGGTAATCCCTGTGACGCGTCTGTAAGTCTCCAGTCCGTCAGGACTCCTGATCTTGTTCACCGAGACGATGATGTCGGTAGCCTTGAACGAGGTTCTGGGAACGTTGAGATCGTTTACAACACGGTCAAAGACAGAGTAAGCGTCTTCCCCGTGGATGGTGCCTCCTACGAAGTTTGCGACTGCCCCAACACGCATCGCCTCGTAAAGAGCCTGTGCCTCGTCCGATCTTACTTCTCCGATAACCAGGGCGGAGTCTCCCAGACGCAGAGATGTTCTGATGGCGTCGTCTGCGGACATCTCGTTTTCCACCTGGGTGATGACGGACCGGGACTTCATCCTCTCTATGTTGTAGCCGAGATCCTTCATCTGTGGTATCGGAAGCTCCAGGGTATCCTCAACCGTGACGATCCTGTGGTTTTTCATGATCTCAAGCATCGCAGCAGAGAGCAGAGAGGTCTTTCCTGCTCCACGGGTTCCTGCAAAGAGATGTGAGCGGTTACCGTCGACAAGGAAAGAGAGTACGCCGGCACCGATGGCGTTGATCGTATTGTTGTCTATGAAAAGAGGTAGAGTCCATATGCGGGACCTGTGCCTTCTCAGGGCAAACGCCAGGCCTTCCGGAGACAGGTTTTCCTGTATTACGGCTACACGGGCGCGTCCGCCCTCGACCTCGGTCTCGGTATCCAGTACAGGATTTGCCTGGTCGAGAGGTCGGCCGGACTGTATCCTGAAACGTGTAGCGTAGGACTCGGCCTCCTCCTTTGTCGGTATCAGGTTGGTCTCACAGTCCTCGAAGTCCTGATGTGTCAGGTATATCTTTGATTCTCCGACCGGCGAGTTTATGTAGACATCCTGTACCTTGGGATCCGCCAGCAGAAGCTCCAGGACTCCGAGTCCCGAGGTATACCTGTTGAGAATATCGGTAAGTGAGTCTATCTCGTCTATCGAGAGGTCTATGTTCATCTGTGAGGCTATATCACGTATCATGTCTCTTCCGATGTTCTGGAAGACCTCGTTCATACGTTCTGGCCGGGCGAATTCGCCTTCCTCTGGCTTGTGTGAGGCCATGAAGCGGCGGGCAGCATCCAGCAGCTTGTACTTTTCCTCCGGAAGATTGAACTCCGGTGGATTAACATGGTAGACCGGACGGGTCTGATCCGGGACGTCGTATATCTTGACCTCTATATCATCTTTGACGGTGTACCTGTCCTTTTCCTCTCCTCCCTCGGGAGGAAGAGACATGTACTTCGTGAGCATGAAGTTAGGCCTTACCAGAGGATGGAAAAACTCCCTGTAGATCTCTCTGTCCCCGACGTGGTAACCGGTCAGGTAGTCCTTTGCCTTCTGTATCATCTTCGTATCCTCCAGGCTATCCATTACAGGGTTGATTACGTCCCTGATGAAGAACTTGAGACATCTCTTTTGCTGTGGATACGCGTGTTCCTGGTCCTGTTTCATGTGGCGTTTCTTCCTGCGGAGCTTGACGAAGGCTCCAACCGGGTCACGCCTCAGCTTGTCAAAAACTATACGCTGGACCTCAGGGAGATGCTGCTCGTAAAGCTGTGTACACCTATCCCTCTTGATATCCTGGGAAAGATATCCCTGAGAAGAGATGTTTCTGATCGCCTCCGCAATCTCACGCAGAAACTGTATCTGTTCCTGCTCGTACTCGTACTCCCGGGACTCGGACAGAACCACCGAGGTGGCCTCGGGAATCTCCTGCAGGATATTGATAACCCGGGACATGACCTCGGGATAGTCCTCGATACTGGGCCCGTAGATCGAGCCAAGCATATTGACCTCTACCGTCCCCGACTCATCATCGTACTCGTAGTCGAAGACATCCTCGTTTTTTACGTCCATACCTAACATTGTTATGTAAGCATTGGTAAAAGGTGGGTAAAGATGCCACAACAACAGGACATAATCAACCAGGTAGTCGACAGGGTAAATGACTTCAACCGCAGAATCAGGGACCTAGAGGAAAAAATACGTAACCTCTCTGCACGGGTCAACACCCTCGACGATACCCTGATGAACAAGACATCGTCAAACAAAGACGATATACAGGAGGTAGAGGACAGAATGGGTGAGATGAGTGACCGAATAGCAAACATAGAGGTAGACGTGAAGAACATAAACAGGGAGAAAAGGAAGTACGTCACCTCACAGGAGCTTGAAGAGGTAGAAAACTACATGGACCTCATGAACCCTATAAACTCTTCATTCATGACTGAAAGCGAGGTAGAGGAGATGATAGAGGATAAGCTCGAGGAAATCGCCGAGGAGAAAAAACAGAGAGGGTCCAGAGATCAGAACCCCGACAGAACAACAAGTTAAATAACGGAGCTACAGTCAAATACATACAGAGGTAAACAAACCGTTATGGACTTCGAACTCTTCGGCCGGCTGAGAGACGACGAAGACGGAGATGGAGAGAGCAGTCCTGATCAACAGAGAAACGTAGGTAGCAGCGATATAGGAAGGACCGTAGAGAGCATGTTCGATCAGGGATACAGCGAGGAGGAGATAAGAAGTGAGTTACAGGGACGGTACAGCAGGCAACAGCTTGACCGAGCTATAAATAACGCCGTTACCTCAAATGCTACAGGAGGCGGAGAAGGCCCTGAGCCGATGAGCCGATACCAGGGAGAAAACGAAGAGGCAGTAAGCCCTATGGACGAAGGATACCAGAACAACGACGAGCAACAGCAACAACAGGAAACAGTACAGAACCAGCAACAGCAACAGATGCAACAGAGCCAGCCACAACAAGGAAGAAACGGGGTCGACCCCCAGACAGAGGAGCTTATAGAAACCATAATTGCAGAAAACTTCCAGAAGGTAGAAGAGGAGTTCAACAACGTCTACAGCGAAATGGACATGATAGAGGACAAGCTGGCCGACCTGGAAAACAGGGTTGAAGAACTCGAGATAAGAGACGACGAAGATCAGGAAGAGTTCGTCCAGAAGATGGACGAAGTAGAGAGCCACATAGACTCATACGAGTCAAGAATCGGCGGACTGGAAAAAGCCTTCCAGCAGATGCTGCCTTCCCTCGTAGACAATATCAGAGACCTGACCTCGCTGGTACAGGAGATAAAACAGGAACAGGGAATAGAGACAGAGTCAAACGTATCCAACCAAAACGTTCAGGACATCGACATGGACGCATTCAACGAAGAATAACTACCCATATCTCAGATCCAGCAGCTTCTCCCACCCGTCAAGATCAAGAACTTCAGGATGAAGAGCTTCCAGATCCAGCAGTCTCCCTCACAATCAAGATGAAGAATATCAGGATAAGTATAGGCAGAATAACCTCATCAAAGACCTGGCCTGACTCACCTATCAAAGAGCCGATATCAACATAGGTAACTACTATAGTTACAAACGAAACCACGAAGATCGTGATAGCGAATATTCGTGGAGCTCCTGAATCCTCGTACTCTGAGAGATCATAGCCTGTAACAGCTATCAAGACCATCAATCCCAGGAGGCCGAAAAGCCCGAAAGACACTGCAGCAGCAAAGTTCGTGAAGATTCCAGGCGGAGCAAACTCTGAAACACCTAGAATCGTGAGGAAAGCCATAGCCAAAGCTATAGAGCCGTTAACCTGTGTCTCATCACTTATAATCTCGTACTTCTCAAGAAGACCGTAAGTTACAGCAAGAACAAGAAACCAGGGGAAGAAAAGCCGGAACCCCATCTCCGTCATCGTTTGAATAATAATCTCAAAGGCTCCGGCCATTCTCAATCACCTAGCTATTATCTTGGTCTTGTTGATCTTCGCCGCCGTAGGGCACGAAGAAGCCTGGAAGGCTTCCGTCGTCGCTATCGTCTCCTCCTCTCATGGTGAAAAGGAGGAGACCTCCTATCAGGACGACGAATATCAGGCCCGACTCAACGGTGAAGTTCAGGAACTCGGCGACCAGACCAAGTATCTGGCTTTGGCTGTCTGTAGGCAGGATAGATGCATTCACTCCTCCTGAAACGGCAAACGCGGCCACGATGATCAGTGCCAGTGTCCAGCCAACTGCGTTGTTTGATTCGAGGTCTATACCGACGAATCCTATAGTCACCAGCAGACCCAAGAGACCGATTATTACCACAGTGACCCGTCCAAGGTACTGGGTGAAGAAGTCGGTATAGATCGGATTCATCATCACAAACCTGGCGGTGAAGAACGCAAAGGCCACAGACAGTATTGCCGCGAACTGATCCGGCCTATTGTTGTTATCATCCCCTCCAATCTCCAGTACATCATCAGCTAAGTATCTCAGGATGAAGAAAAACAGTGCGTACGTTACTACAAAAGGAAGAATTCCTTCGAAGAAGCCGATGTCTGCCAGGTTGTTCATCAACTCTCCGAAGGATGCCGTAGAAGCCATTCAGTTACTCACCATCAAGCTCCCATTTTCTGTATACAGCGTTCTTTATGAGCCAAAGCTCCCTGCCTATAATCATCAGGGCAAGCATCGTGATCCACGGAAAGATGGTTCTACCGATGCTTCCAAAGCTCATTCCATCAAGCGTGTAGAACTGGTAGGTCACCACGAAGACGGCACCAAAGGAAAGTACCGCAATAACGACCTCATCAAGCCAGTTCTCAACCTCGTACAAGTACTTATGTAGTTTCTTATTCATCAGAACGGGTCACCTCCACCCATTCCGCCGCCGCCTCCGAACTTGCTCTGAAGCTTCGCACCGATGTAGCCGGCGGCAAGCCCCGCGATAAATATCGTGGGGTTGTTCATGATTTGAGTCATCAATGCATCAACAGTAGCCATACAATGATTAACCTCTGTACTCTTTTTGTTGGTCGTGGTTTAAATATGTTAGCTAGAAGTCTTCGCTGTCATTCTAACGTATCAAGTACTTTTTTCAGTTCTCTCCAGTGATCACAGGAGTCATCTTCCGCTTCATCAATTGCATGAAAACCAAAAACACGCTCCTTCTTTTCATTTTGAACCCTATGCATCTTCTGTTGGAGCTTCTCTCCAAACTCCACAGGACCTTCGGCTTCTTCTTTAGCTTTTGCGACACACTCAAGAGTATAACCGGTTAGTCTTAATACAGCCTCACCTGAGCCATCAGTTGGTCGTACTTCCCGTTTAATATGTTCAGGTCGCTCAATAAGCTCTTCAGCAAGTTCGTCACTCAGGTAATCTCCACGGTTCTTAACCTTTCTCACAACAGGTTCTCTCATTGATTCCGGGATCTCTACTATTTCTTGGATAGCATGGTCAAGTTTAGGCCATGCTTCACCGTAATTTCTTGTCTCATCATACATATCAGAGACAACGTCTTTAGTCTCCTCAACACTTTCTCCTCTTGTTCTAGTCGCCTTCAAGATATCTTCCTCAGCCTGTTCTAGAAATTGTTTTCCTGTCTTCGGTTCCAATCCAGCCGACTTACCTATCTTATCCTTTGGATCTACGATGTCTCCAAGGCTCTCGCTTTTGCTCATGCGAGAGATTACCGTGTAGATGGCTCGTGCCCTCTCTATACGTGCGGTATTAAAGATGTCTTCGTAGAAGTCCTTACTATTGATGTCAGATGGTTCATACCCGTATTTATCTTTCATCTTTTGATCAAAGTTCCGTATGTCACTAGGGGTGAAACCTGTTTCTTCTACACTTTTGAGACAACCTAGTATCTTATCAACGGCTTCATCCTCTCTTTCCTCTATTTTTTCCTTGTAACTGTACTCTTCAGCTATATGTTCGTCTATATTCCTCTCTGCCTGTTCTATCCTGTCAAATCTTTCTGTGGCGGACTGTAGGTATATATGCGATTTCTTCAACATTTTAATTTCTCTTCTAGCTTCTGAGTCGGACTCCCGTATTCTGTTAAGACTATCCATCATCTCCCTGTAGAAGTTCTCCACTTCCTTATACCATTGGCCTTTGTCTCTAGGGGTACCCGGGTTTGAGTCTGAGGCAGTCTCTTCCAAGGCTTTAAGTAGTGCAGGAATTCCATCGTCGTCTACTGCGGATGGACCCTGTGGGGCACCCAGCTTTCTTACCATCTGCTCCTCCTCATCAAGCCTGTACTCCTCCATTTCAAGGAACTTGGATAGATGCTGATCTATCTCATTGATCTCAGACAGAATCCAATGCTCCTGCTGCATGAGATCCTGAGTTATACTCTCTAGTTCCTTTTCCTCACTTTCGACACCGTCCAAACGTTCCTTGAGCTTTTCAGCCGGCGGGTTCTCTCCGACACTCTCTAAATGGCTCTCAACCTCTTCTTCCACACGGTCTATGCCTTTTACCTCCTCAAGTTCGAGACGGGCCTTTACGAGGGCCTGAAAGTGCTTGACAACCCGGTTCATCAGATCAGGGATTCTATTCAGTTCCTCTCTATATCCATCTTGGATTTCTTCGGCTTCTTCGACATGAAAGGGCCTGATATATCGGTTGTACATAAACTTCAGGTCCTCGTACAGGTGAGCAAGACCATAGTTGTTAGACGTGATAGGAGGATTCTCGCCTCTAGCAAGATACGTATCTTTGTACCTGTTGTACTCCTCGTTCGTGAGGCCTTTCATACCGTAATCAGTGTAATCGAGATTCACTCCACGTTGTTCGGAACCCAGTACAAGGCCGACATGACCCCAGTTAGAATCATTAGTGTTTAACTCACTTAGATCATCTGGAAGCTCAAGGTGCTCTAGATAGCTGTAGATACGGTCTACTCTCTTCCCAAAATCCTCGAGTTCGTTGGCCTCTTCGTTCTCAAGATCTAGGGCCGACTTGATTGCCTCTGCTTCACGTGATAACCGTTTTCTGTCCTCCTCAATCTTTTTTACAAGACCTTTATCCGGGTCCTCAACAAACTCTTCTAGGTGTCTCAAAAGATGTTCTAAGTTGCTCTGTTGACCTGTGTAGGCGCTCAACTGAAAATTATCTGCCACAGCAGGCCTATTCTGTATTTCGTCTTCCTTCACAGGAAACTCTATTTCGAAGTTTCCCTGATCAAATCTAAGCTCTGGTAGAGGATTCTCATTTTCAGGTTCCTCCGAGTTTGAATCCTCATTGTCCTCATCGTCTCCAGATCCGCCAAAGATATCCATTGGGTAAGTAATTGGTTTCTCGGATAATTAAAGGTTTAGGTCAGGCGTGTGTCACCGAATCTTAACTGTAGGTCACTTGAGATCTGTTTGGCAAGCTGTGTCTGCCCATCTCCTTCAACATAGTCATTAAACGTAGATATTATCTCGCCGTGAACCTGATTGTCTCTTCCCTCAAGAGAGTCTTCTATTTCCTCCAGTTCCTCATGAATTTCTCCGGCTTTCTCTTTTATCGTCTCCAGCAAGTTGACAGCGTTCGTGCTTCGATCTGGATAGGTTTCCTTGAATGCAGCCTTAATTCTATCGAGGTGTGGAACTATCTTTTCATCCATCTTGATCTCCTGTTTAAGTTCTTCAACCTCTTCTTGGTCGATCTCGAAGACGTTATTAATCTGTTCAAGGGCGGCGTCGATCTGGTTTTCAATCTTCGACATGTGATTGTTCTCTATTTGGTTTAAAGCATTCTCCAGCTTTCTCTCGGCGCTGACTGCATCCTCAGCGTCAGAAGCTAGGTCTTGGAGACCCCTCTTCTGTGCCAGCTGATCCATCTTCTCATGGTCAGCCTCCAGATGATCCTCTATCACCGCTCTCACCTTCTCAAGCAGCCCATATACAATCAAAGATCTTGAAATAACGTCATCAAGCTCCTTGACAGCAATATTCAGATCATCTCCACCAGCCAGTTCAAAGTCCTGTGCCAGGAGACCTATATCCTTATGGACATTCTCGAGATCGGAAGCTATTGAAGCGAGTCCATAACCATCAGGACCCGCTTCAACAACTCCCTCCCTTACGAAGTCCTGTACAGGAGTATGACTTGTAGCTCCTAGATCCCCGTTTATGAAATCTTTTATATCTCCTTCGTCCCATATGCTTGTCATATTTAGCTCAGGCCCATAGCCTGTGTCTATGATCATAGGGGCCTCCTCTAACCCGTCTGGCTGGGCGTAGGAATAAAGGTATCCTGATATAAACCCTAGTTTCTTCCGGAGATCCGATGAGATCTCCGGCACATCATCTAACTCTTCAAGGGCATCTCTCAGCTTTTGATTTGCGTCTTCAGCCTCTCCTTCAAGTTCTTCAACGCTTTCCTCTAGGTTAGGCAAGAGACTGTCCTGTTCAAGTATATTGAGGGCTTGGTCGAACTCCTCCTCCGCCTCACCAAGGTTTCCATCCGATGCATCATCCTCTGCAGTTCCAAGGATTTCCCTACCTTTCTGATACGTTTCTTCAGCTTTCTTGACGCTTTTAGATATATTTTCTGCTCCCCCCGCAACTTTTTCGCCTCCTTTTCCTATATAGCTGAGACCTTTTCCCACACCGTATCCGGTTCCCCCAGCTATGATTCCAGGGCCTCCTCCCAAGACGACTCCGAAAAGAGTCAGAAGGCCCGCTAACATACTTAAGATTACAAGATTCTCTGTAAGGTCCAGTATGCTAACCCCGAAGCGTTGACTCGCTGCAAATATACCAACCATAGGCAGGAGCGCCGAAAGTATGAGAATTATATTCCTTCCTCCACTTGCACCTATATAGTCACTGAAGTTGATCAAATCTCTATCGCCGGCCTTCCGAAACAGGGACTTGAAAAATATATATGTGCCTACGACCAGCACGGCATAGCTTGCAAATCCACTCAGGATACTACCAAAGTTAGCTGAAGGCACGCCCAATACGTTGATGAGTAACGGAAATATACCGGTTTCCTGAGCAGATGCCAGCGGGATCAGAAAGCCTATGGACAGTGCAAAAGCTAACAGTTTATCCCGCATTCTGTCTATCATTAAAACCAAATTGTGGCGTCTTACTTAAATTAATTTTGCGTGATAACCGATCTCAAGAGAAGGCTTTCCACAGTATGTAGAAGAATCCGGCGAAGATTGCGCCGAAGAAGCCTACACCTATCAAGGTAAACAGTGATGCCACCCAGTCCCGTATCAGTGGGAAGTAAGGTGTCGGTACAATTATGGATGCAGTGGCCAGAGACATGATGAGGGCTGTTCTCCCGACCTGTTCGCTCTGATCCGTGCCGGTAAAAGGATCGCTGTCGTCCTCAGCCAGCGAGAAGCTCAGGGCTCTTTCATATCCTCTCTGGAAGATAAGTGCTATAAGCAGGAAAGGCGCTACAAACCCTGTGAGGATTTCACGGGGCTCGCTGAGGCCCTGCAGATAGTCTAGCCCGGTTCCTGTACTGGAGTAGGTTGTGTACCCGGAGGCTGCTCCCACGAGAATAAGGGTCAGAGGTATCAGGATCTTCTTATCCAAAGTCCATGTCACCTGCGTCATCGTCTCCTCCACCGAAGCCTCCGCCGCCCGAATCTAGGCCGCCCCCTCCGGCTCCGATGTCTCCTGCTCCGCCGCCTCTCACCTTCTCGATGTACGCTGGTATAACCTCATCGATCATGAAACCTGCGAAAAGTCCGGCACCTCCTATAACAATAAACCTGGAGATCGTCTCGGAGAGACCTGAGGCATTCGCAACAGTAGCAGTAAGTCCGATAGACGAGAGATAGCCTATAATGGCTGCCAGCGGAAAAGCCAGATACTTCCAAGGGTCCTTCATAAAGTGTTATTGGAAAGGCCGAATTAAAAATCTGGTCTATGAATTCTCGACTTCCAGATCTATATGGAGATCACTGTAATCTCGTTCAAGCTGTTCCTGGCGTTCTCTTAGGCTACGTTCCATATCCTCAAGTCTATCCTCCAGATTACTTTGTTCCATGGTGGAACTCTTCAGCCTGCCGATTGCTTCCTCTAAGGCTTGCAGAGAATCCTCTGCGTTCCCGATATCCTCTTCTACTTCGTGCATCTCGGAATCAAGCTCTGAGGCCACTGCTTCTCTGTCAAGTTCATCTGAAGATGAAGCCCCCTGTATCTCCTGTATCCTCTCGATGTGGTCCCGGGCCGAGGCAAAGTTGGACTCTGCCTTTCTTACATGTTGCAATGCCTTCTGAGAAACTCCTGCAATTGTCTGGGAGCCATCTATGATTTCCTCCAGAATATCTTTTTCCTTCTCGAGGTGCTCTATCTCTTCTTCTACCTCGTCCTCCATACCTGTCATATCAACTTTTAGGCCATCGCCAGTTAAATCTATGCTGCCTTCCGCACCTTCGCCGACGTAAATCTGTGGGTTGAAGATTGTCGGTCCTTGAGTGCCTCCGGAGTCTGAAGAGGAACCGGGACCTGTCTCAAACTTCTGTGTATCAGTCTTCTGTGTTCCGACATTGTCTACGGCACCTGCCTCATAGACATACTTCCCGGCCTGAAGCCCTTGGTGTTTCAGAACAACCTCGTTTCCTTCTTGTGTCTCCTGTGCGATATACTGGTTTCTTCCCTGTTTCTTGAGGCCTATGAAGATCTCCTGAACTCCTGCAGAAGAGTCAGCGACCGCTTTTATTGCTACCTTGGATTCATCCTGGTTTAGATCATAGTCATGGTCTAGTGTGAGCTCCGGCTGCTCCGCGGTGAAAGAACCCTGATCAGAGTCCTCTCCTCCAGAACTCTCAATTACAGCTCTGTAAGTGTTTTCGCCCTCTATCAGGTTCATCTCCTCGGTGTAAAATGATCCATCCTGTACCTGTGTACGGACTTCTTCGCCGTTTATGAAGGCTTTCAGATTCTCGAGCTCTCCGCCTCTGAGCCTGTATCTGCCCTTGACCCGGAAGGAGCCTCCCAGAGTTTCATCTCCTTCGCGTTCTATCGTTATCCTGGGTTCTGATGGCTCGACATCCGTTGAACCGCCGGAATCATCGGAGGAACGACCTGAGGAACCTGAGTCCCTGGAACCGGTACCGGAAGACGTGGACGATCTAGAGGATCTGGACGAAGAGCCAGAGGAACTAGTCGGGGAAAACGTATCGCTCTGAAGTAAGGCAGCTATTATGATGGCTGTGATGATCAGGGCAATCGCTGCACCGTCAGGATACGCCTGAGCCATAAACTTACCCTGTCTTGGAGACGTTAAAACCTATCGGAATCAGGAGGAGGCGGCACCAGAGATCCCTGAGCCACCGGAAGCATCCACATCGGGACCTCCTCCAGGATCTGTCTCCAGATCAATATCAAACTCCGGCTCCCATGAACCATCGAGACCTGAACCGCCGGCCTCAGC
>ERZ1034569.613-NODE-613-length-12904-cov-9.688536_pt1 | contig 12904 bp, 13 predicted proteins | sample MGYA00520706_ERZ1034569 | MGnify/ENA primary metagenome ERZ1034569 (study PRJEB33760, sample SAMEA4777722) | hypersaline lake metagenome | biome: hypersaline environment; feature: brines | place: Spain | collected 2014-08 | depth 0 m ...
TAGCGGCGAGCCGGGATGGCCCTCGGAGGCCGACGGAACGGGGCGTCGGCGGAGTCCGGGTGGGGGCATGGCGGGCCCACCCGGCGGCGGGAGTCGACGATGAACGTCGCCGAGCGTGGTTACAGGGTCGAGTCGCAGACCGAGCAGCGGCTCTCCTGTGCCTCGTGGTCCCAGACCAGCGACCCCTCGTTGCAGTCGTAACACGGTGCGTAACTCGCGGATGGACCGGACGGCGGGAGCGATGCGGACATTACGGTTGACGGATATCGAGAGATACGGATAAGCGTTGGCCATAATGGTGTTAATATGCTCTAGAAGTGTTCGTATGGGTTCTACATGCCGGAATAGATTCGATTTTCCACGTACTATACCCGGCAGGAACGAACGGACGGCCGGTTCCGCTCGGGTCGCGGCGGCAGCGGCGGCCGTTCCGGCGGTAGCGGGCCCCCAGGTCGGACCCGTGTCCGTCGGCGTCGTCCGGGACCAGCAGTCGTATCCGGCTCGGCGGGGAACGACCGCCATGCTCGAACCGGGCGACGACGCCCCCGCGGTCACCGCATCGAACCAGCACGGCGAGCCGGTCAGCCCCGACTACGAGGGAGTGACGGTGTGCTACTTCTACCCCGAGGACGAGACGCCGGGCTGCACGGTCGAAGCCCAGCAGTTCACGGCGGAGGCCGAAGCGTACGCCGATGCCGGCGTCACGGTTTACGGGATCTCCACCGACGACGTGGACGCCCACGCCGACTTCGCCGAGAAGGAGGGTATCACGTTCGACCTGTTGGCCGACCCCGGCGGGACCGTCTGCGAGGCGTTCGGCGTCCCCCGCATCACCGGCCGCGCGAAACGGACCACGTTCGTCGTCGTGGACGGGACCGTCGAGCGGGTGTACGAGGGCGTGAACCCCGACGGCCACGCCCGGGACCTGCTGCTCGACCTGCTCGACGACGAGCTCGTCGAGCTGTCGGGCGCGGCGGGACGCGACGCCGGGTGACGGCGCGTTCGACCGGAAGCGACGGGATGCCGGGCGGTCGTGGAACCGGGGCTCACGGCCGACTTCCGGTGTCGGCGCCGCGCGGACCAGTACCCAAACGGGTTTCCACCAGGGCGCTGAATCGCCAGCATATGCTCGAAGCCGGCGACACGGTGTCCGAGGTCAGCGCCCCCAACCAGAACGACGAATCGGTCACCCTCGCGTTCGACGAACCGACCGTCGTCTACTTCTACCCGAAGGACTTCACTGGCGGCTGCACCATCCAGGTCAACGACTTCGAGGACCACCGTCCGGAGTTCCGGGAGCTCGGCGTCCACGTCTACGGCGTCTCGCTGGACGACGTCCAGAGCCACGCCGACTTCGCCGAGGAGGAGGGCGTCACGTTCGACCTGCTGGCCGACACCGACGGGGAGGTCGCCGCGGCGTTCGGCGTCGACACCGACGAGGGGTACACCGACCGGCTGACCTTCCTGCTGGCCGACGGCGAGGTCGTCGCGACCTACGACCCAGAACTGGCTGACCCCTCCGGCCACGCGATGGAAGTGCTGGGGGACGCCCGGGAGCGGTTCGGCGGCGAGTAGCGGATATCTCGGGGGGAGTCGGGGTTCTTCCCGAACGGAGAGGATAGCTGGCTTATACCCGGCTATATCGACGTATCCACACCGGTCGCCAGCTGCGCGACCGTCGACACGGCCTCGTCGGGGAAGCGACACACGGCCATCCCACCGCGGCCGCGAGCGTGAGCGTGGTGGGGGGCCGCGACACCCTGCCACGACCCCACGCGGATGAGACGGGTATTTAGGGCCCGCCGTACGCATTCCGGGTATGAGCTACGACCCCGCCGACATCGAGACCCGCTGGCGCGAGCGGTGGCGCCAGGAGGGGTACTACGAGGCCGACCCGGACGAGGACGGGGACGCGACGTTCATCACCGTCCCGTACCCGTACCCCTCGGGCGGGATGCACGTCGGTCACGCCCGGACGTACACGGTCCCGGACGTCTACGCCCGCTACCGCCGGCTCCAGGGCGACAACGTCCTGTTCCCCATCGCCTGGCACGTCACCGGGACGCCCATCATCGGCGCCGTCGAGCGGCTGAAGAAGGGCGAGGAGGAGCAGCTGTCGGTCCTGCGGGACACGTACAACGTCCCCGAGGAGACCTTGCAGGACCTGGAGACGCCGATGGGCTTCGCCCGCTACTTCATCGAGGAGCACTACAAGAAGGGGATGCGCCAGCTGGGGCTCTCGGTCGACTGGCGCCGCGAGTTCACGACCAACGACGAGCGCTACTCGAAGTTCATCACCTGGCAGTACCGCACGCTGAAGGAGCGCGGCCTGCTGGAGAAGGGGCTCCACCCGGTCAAGTACTGTACCAACGAGGACAACCCCGTCACCACGCACGACCTGCTGGAGGGCGAGGAGGCGGAGTTCCAGGAGTACACCCTGGTACGGTTCGAGGGCGAGGACGGTGCCATCCTGCCGATGGCGACCCTGCGCCCGGAGACGGTCCGGGGCGTGACGAACGCCTACGTCGACCCCGACGGCGACTACGTCCGCGCGACCGTCGACGGGGAGCGGTGGGTCGTCTCCCGCCAGGCGGTCCAGAAGCTGGAGTTGCAGGACCACGAGATCGGGGGCGACAGCGAGCTGTCGGGCGCCGACCTGGTCGGCGAGCGCGTCACCAACCCCATCACCGGCGACGAGGTGCTCGTCCTGCCGGCCTCCTTCGTCGACACGGACAACGCGACGGGTGTCGTGATGTCCGTCCCGGCGCACTCGCCGGACGACTACATCGCGCTGCAGGAGGCAAAGGAGCGCGCCGACGAGATGGCCGAGTACGGCATCGACCCCGAGGCGGTCCGGGCCATCGAGTCCGTGCCCATCCTGACCGTCGAGGGGTACGGTGAGGTCCCGGCCCGCGACGCCGTCGAGGAGTACGATGTCTCCAGCCAGGAGGACCCGGCGCTGGAGGAGGCGACCCAGGAGCTGTACAACCGGGAGTTCCACCAGGGTCGGCTGCTCGAGGCGTACGGCGCGTACGCCGGCGAGACCGTCGAGGACGTGCGCGAGCGGTTCCGCGACGACTACCGCGAGCGCGGCGCCTTCGGGGCGATGCAGGAGTTCACGGAGGATGTCGTCTGTCGCTGCGGCGGCGCCGTCGAGGTCGCCAAGCAGGAGACCTGGTTCCTGCGCTACAACGACGAGGACTGGATGGCGAAGACCAAGCGCCTCGTCGGGGATCTCGACACCATCCCGGAGAACACGCGAGAGCAGTACACCCACACGGTCGACTGGCTGAACGAGTGGCCCTGCATCCGGAACTACGGCCTGGGCACCCGCCTGCCGTGGGACGAGGACTTCGTCATCGAGCCGCTCAGCGACTCGACGGTCTACATGGCCTACTACACCATCGCCCACCGGCTGGACGAGATTCCGCCGGGGGAGATGGACCGGGCGTTCTTCGACACGCTGTTCTACGGCACCGACGCCGCCGAGGCCCCCGACGAGCGTGCTCTGGAACTGCGCGAGGAGTGGGACCACTGGTACCCGGTCGACTACCGTGTCTCCGCGAACGACCTCATCTCCAACCATCTCACCTTCTACCTCTACCACCACGCCGAGCTGTTCGACGAGGCCAACTGGCCGGAGGGGATCACCATCATGGGGATGGGGCTGCTGGAGGGCCGGAAGATGTCCTCCTCGAAGGGCCACGTCGTGCTGCCGGGCGAGGCCATCGACGAGTACGGCGCCGACACCGTCCGGTTCTTCCTGCTCAACAGCGCCGAGCCGTGGCAGGACTACGACTGGCGCGACGAGGCCGTCTCGTCGGCCCACGGCCAGCTGCGGCGGTTCTACAACCGCGCGACCGAGGTGATCGAGCAGGGGTCGCCCGGCGACCCGGGCGTTCGAGCGGCGGAGCCGCGAGAGCATGACGCTCCCGACGAGCCGGACCTGCGGCCCATCGACGAGTGGCTGCTGTCGAAACTGCAGGGGGTCATCCGAGAGGCCACGGAGGCCCTGGAGGGCTTCGAGACCCGCACCGCGAGCCAGGCGGCCTTCTACGCGATGGAGGAGCACCTGCGCTGGTACCGCCGGCGGGCGGACCTCGACCGCGAGGGGGCGCGCTGGACGCTGCGACACGTCCTGAGCCGGCGTCTGCGCCTGCTGGCCCCGTTCACACCGTTCCTGGCGAACGAGCTGCACGAGCGGCTGGCCGGCGAGTCAGCCGAGGACGCCGGTTGGCCCGCCGTCGACGAGTCCCGCGAGGACCCGACCGTCGAGGTCCGGGAGTCGCTGGTCGAGTCGCTCACCGACGATATCAACGACATCGTCGACGTGACGGGCACGGACCCCGACGTGGTTCGGGTCTACACGGCCGCGGACTGGAAGCGAAGCGTCTTCGAGCAGGTCGTGGAGACGGGGCCGGACGTCGGCGCGGTGATGTCCGAGGTGATGTCGGACCCCGACCTGCGCGAGCGCGGGGACGAGGTGAACGACCTGGTCCAGGAGCTGGTCGAGTTCGTCCGCGAGCAGGAGGACGACCGCCTGGCCATCCTGGAGGGCACGGAGGAGGCCGACGTGTACGCCGACGCCGTCGGCTTCTACGAGCGCGAGTTCGACGCCGACGTGCGCGTCCTCGACGAGACGGGCGCCGAGGACCCCGGCGACAGGGCCGGCGACGCGGTGCCGTTCCGGCCGGCCATCCACATCGAGTAGCCCGTATTCGGCTGTTTTCGGGGCCGTAATCGGGCAACGACCCATGCTCTTACACTCGGGGTCGTCACCCGACCGAGCAGCGGTGGCAGGACTATCGCGTTCGGTTCCCCGTCGGGAAGCGCCACGGGGAGGTCCAGTCCGACGTCGGCACGGCCACGGCGTACGCCGCAACGGCGGGTCAGGGCGACGTCCGTGTCGGGGCGCCCGCGCGTGGCTGGGCCGTCGGCGCGGGCGAGAGCCCGCGCTCTCCGCGCGTAGTCGGGTCGTCGGCTACCGGACCTCCGTGTCCACCAGTTCGAACGGATAGCCGTTGTCGTTCTCGTCGGCGTGTTCGTAGACGACGTGGGCGGTCGCCACGTCCTGGATGGCGAGGCCGGTGGAGTCGAACAGGGTGATGCCGTCGCCGGGCTCGCGGCCGGGTTTCTCGCCGGCGATGATTGCCCCCAACTCACCGTAGATGTCGGCGTCGCTCAGCATGCCCTCACCCCACGGGACGTTGATCTCGCCGGAATGGGTGCACTGGTCGTAGTCGTCGATGACGACCGTCGCGTCGAGCAGCGTCTCGTCGCCGTGCTCGTGCTTGCCGGGCGCGTCGGCACCCATCGCGTTGATGTGGGTGTGGTCGCCGAGCGCGTCCCGCGGGACGATGGGCTCCTCGACGGGCGTCACGGTCGAGAGCACGTCACAGGAGGCGGCCTCCCGGATGGTACCGCCGCGGACATCGAACTCGTCCTCGTAGCGGTCGACGAACCGCTGGACGGCCTCGTCGCGGACGTCCGCGACGACGACCTCCTTGATGTCGCGCACGCTGGCGATCCCGTCGAGCTGGGTGTACGACTGGACCCCGGCGCCGACGATGCCCAGCGAGCGGGCGTCCGGGACGGCGAGGTGCTCCGTCGCGACGGCCGCGGCCGCGCCTGTCCGAAGCCGGGTGAGGGTGGTGCCGTCCATGATGGCCAGCGGGAAGGCGTTGCGCGGGTCCGAGTAGATCATCGTCCCCAGCACGGTCGGGAGGTCGTACCGTTCGACGTTGTCGGTGTGGACGTTGACCCACTTGATGCCGGCCGCGTCCCAGGTGCCGGCGTTCATGTAGGCCGGCATCGACCGGAAGTCGCCGTTGTACGCCGGGAGGTCGATGTAGGACTTGGCGGGCATCTGCGTGTCGCCGCGCTGGTAGGCCGCGAAGGCCTCCTCGACGGCGGCGATCACCTCCGGCATCCGCGCGTTCTCGCGCACGTCCGAGGGGTTCAGGAGGAGCGTCTGCATACTGTCCGCTTCTCGCCTGGCACACTTACCTGTACCCCTAGCCGCCGGAACCAGTATGTCGGGCGCGCCCGAACGTAGCCCATGGATCGGGCCGGAGCCGTAGCACTGGCGTGTCTGCTGGCGCTCGCGGGCTGCAGCGCGGTCCCGGGCGGCAGCACCCCACAGGGCACGCTGACGCCGGCTCCAGTCCCCGAGTCGTCCACGGGCACGGAGCGGCTCGCCCCGGGACTCACGAGCGAGGGGGTGACCAGTCCGCTGACCCTCGCCAACGCCCACGGCGCCGCGCTGAAGCGGAGCCACCGGTTCCACTCGAACCGGACCGTCCGCTACCGGAACGGCACCGTCCACGCCCGCGCCGACCAGCGGACGACGGTGGGGCCGAACGGCTTCCGGTCGACGGTGTCGGTCGCCGGGCGGCCCGGGTTCGTCACGTCCGGGCCCCCGACCGAGGCGACGTTCTGGTCGAACGGGACCGTCCTGGTCGAGCGCATCCAGCGCGGCGGCGACACCCGGTACCGCTACCTGGACGACGAGACGTACAACCGCGGTGCCGGGTTCTACAACTCGCTGCGCCGGCCCAAACCCTGGTGGGACCACTACGCGCTGTTCACCGCAGTCGAGAGCCGCGTCGTGGGCCGGTCGGCGACCGACGGGGAGACCGGGTACACCGTGATCGGCGAGCGACTCCGCGACCCGGCGGTGTTCAGCGCGGCGGCCGACGTCCGGCGGCCCGAGAACGTCTCGCTCCGGGCGACCGTGACCGAGCGCGGCCTCGTCCAGTCGTTCGAACTCTCGTACGACGGAACGCTGCGCAACGGCGAACACGTGCACGTCACCCGGTCGGTCGTCTACGACGTGACGGCCGTCAGTCCCATCGACCGGCCGTCCTGGTTCGAGGCGGCGCGAAACGGGAGTTCGGACAGCCGCGGGAGCATCCCGAACCCACGGCTGACGGGCTGACGTGCGGCCGACTGTACGGTTCGGCGGAACGGCTATCTATCCGAGTAGCCGACGGTACAACGAACATCGGAACCATCCCCGGAGTGTCGGATACCGTCCCGGCAAGTCGTGCCGTATTCCGGAAGCTACATCCGCACGAGCGCAACGAGCGGAGGCCGGCGTCTTTCTCACCGTTTTCCGGTGAGTGGCGCCCACAGGCACGGTGACGCCGCGCCGAGGACACCCGAACCGGCAGAGAGCCCCTAGAAGAACTTGAACAGGTCGTCGCGCTTGGCCGCGTGGAGGTGGTGACGCACCGCCTGGTTCAGCGGTTCGATGGTCCCACGTTTCGCGGAGATGGGCGCGATGGTCTCTGCCTCCCACTGCTGCCAGGGCGGGTAGAGACCGAACCGGTCGGCGATGGCGTCCAGCCGCTCGTCACGGTCCTCGACCTTGTCCATCTTGTTGACCGCCAGGACGGCGGGGATGCCGACCTCCTGCAGGAAGCCGAACAGCTCCACGGTGTGTGGGATCTCGTCGGGCCCGGAGTGGCGGTCGATGATGTCGACCGCGGCTTTCCCGTCGAGCACGACCACGCCGGCGAGGATTCGTTCGGCGTACTGCTCCAGATACCGGACGATATCGGTCTTGATGGCCTCGCGGCGGCCCTCCTCGACCCCGGCCATGAAGCCGAAGCCCGGCAGGTCCGTGACGACGAAGTCCTCCGGCGCCCAGTCGTAGTGGTTGGGCTCGCGCGTGACGCCCGGCTTCCCGCCGGTGTCGAACGAATGGCCCGTGATCTCCCGCATCAGCGTGGATTTGCCCACGTTCGACCGCCCGAGGAGGGCCACCTCGGCGTCGCGGTCCGGGCGCGTCTCGAACATGTCCGGACGGAGTCGGTCGGCGCTGATAAGGGGCGCGGCCCGCGGCGTCCGGACGTGTGTCGCCGAGGCGCTCGCACGAGGGATTTATTCGCGCGCGTCCCCGACAGTACGGTGATGGAGAATCTCGACGCGCCGGCGGACGGACCGCCGGTAGCGGCGTTCTCGTCGTCGTTCCGGGTGGACGAGGTCCGGCACGACGGCGACAAGTTGGTGTACGTCGGCGAACCCCGCGTCGGCCAGCGGACCCTGGAGCGGGAGGTGTGGCCGCTGTTCCGCGACCACGGCTACGAGGTCCGGCTCACGACGGTCCAGGACAGCGAGACCGACCCCGTCTCGGGGGTCGAACTCCAGCAGAGCCGCCACGCCCTCGTCGCCGACCCGCGGAGCACCGGCATCGACGGGGTCCCGTGGACGAACGTCGTGATGCTTGTGCTGACGGTCCTGACGACGCTGTTCGCGGGGACCATCTGGTACTACGAGCCACTGAGGGGACCGCTCGACCTGTTCACCGGCGACTCCTGGAAGTTCTCGCTCGCCGTCCTCTCCGTGCTCGGCATCCACGAACTGGGCCACTACGTCCTCTCGCGCTACCACGACGTGGACGCCTCGCTGCCGTACTTCATCCCGGTCCCGACGTTCATCGGGACGCTCGGCGCGGTCATCCGGATGAAGGGGCGTATCCCCGACCGGGACGCGCTGTTCGATATCGGCGTCGCGGGGCCGCTCGCCGGGCTCGTGGCGGCCATCGTCGTCTCGACGGTGGGCCTGCTGATGGACCCCATCACGGTCCCCGCGAGCGTCCAGAACAGCCCCGACAGCATCGTCATCGACTTCGGCTACCCGCCGCTGCTGCACGGGCTGTCGATGCTGACGGGCCAGCCGCTCGCCTACAGCGACCCCTCGACCGCGGTGAACCCGGTCGTCTTCGGCGGCTGGATCGGCCTGTTCGTCACGTTCCTCAACCTCATCCCCGTCGGCCAGCTGGACGGCGGCCACCTCGTCCGGGCGATGGCGGGCGAGAACGCGGAGCGGGTCGCCTCGTTCGTCCCACTGGTGCTGTTCGCGCTCGCGGGCTACCTCTACTTCGTCCGCGGGCTCGATATCCGCGACTCGGTCGCCATCTGGACGTTCTGGGGTTTCCTCAGTCTGGGCATCGCCTACGCCGGCCACGCCGAACCCATCTACGACGAGCCGCTCGACCGGAAACGGATAGCCGTCGGCGCGCTCACCTTCCTGCTGGGGCTGCTCTGCTTCACCCCGGTTCCGTTCCAGTACGCCAGCGGCTTCTGAGCTACGCCCGCAGGTCGGTCGCCTCGTACACGCCGGGGAGATCCGTCTCGTGGACGGTGGCGGTCACCTCCGCGCCCTCGTCGACGCCCGTCTCCGCGACCAGCGTCGCGGCCTCGATGGGCTCCCGCATGACGAACGACCGCACCCGCTCGAGCCAGGAGGGCGAGCCGCCGTCACGACAGACCAGGATGTAGCGCGACTCCGCCAGCGACCGCAGCTCCTCCTCGATCTCGTAGTCGTCGAGCTCCTCCGGAGGGACGACGTGCAGCACTTCGCCGTCCAGCGTTCTCGTCATGTGCGGACGAAGATGGTCGAGGCGCATGGGTCTTTCTCGTGCGGACCGGGTCCGAACGCGGCCGCCGCTGGAGGTGTCGACGACCGGGCGCGTCGGGCGCGCCGTACTCGGGAGAACGGGCCGGCCGGTTACTCGTCGACGAGGACGGCGTTGATCTGGCCGTCCTGGCCGGGACGGGACGTGACGCGGGCGCGGCCCTCGCTCGTCTCGACGATGGCGCCCTTCGTGACGATGTTCCGTCGAACGTAGTTCGGGTTGGCGTCGTTCTCGGCGACGTTCTCCACCTCGGCGCTGACGGAGCCGTCGTCGGTGGCGACCGTCGCGCGGTCCGTCGTGATGGCCCGGACCTTCGACGTCCCGCCGCGGGCGTCGACCGTCTTCAGGCGCGGCTCGCCGACGCGGGTCTCGGTGGGCGAGGAGCCCATCTGGTGCTTGCGCTTCTTGTGCGTCCGCCGGCGTCGGCCCCCGGTTCGCTTCGTCGTGGAGCGGCCCTGGAATTTCATACGGGGAGAGAGGCCGGACGTCCACTTGAATCGCACGACTCGGCCCGCGCCAGCGCCGCTACCGGCGAACACGGGCGGAACGGTCCCGGTCCGCCGATTTCATTCCACGCCGTGTCTCGTGCAGTAAATTTACGTGCCATCGGGCGCGAGTCGGCGGCGTGCTGCTGGTGGTCACCTACTCACGGGCGGCCCGACGCGACCTCCGGAACGTCTGTCGCGGCCACGAGCGGACCGTCGTCCGGCGGTTCGGCCGCGCGGCGCTGTTCGAGGCGACCGCCCACGGCGCCTTCCTCTCGTGCCGGCTCCGGGAGCGCCACTCCGACGACGTCCAGGTCGAGCGGACCCGCCCGTTCAACGAGTTCGCGGACATCGACGCCACGGTGCGCGAGGCCGCCGCCGCGTACGAGGCCCGCGAGGAGCCGAGTACCCCGTATCGCCGGTTCGCCGCCGGAACCGACCACCCGGACCCGGAGGCACTGAAGACCCGGGACCTGTCCGAGGGCCGATGAGCCCGGCCGCCACCGTCCGGGTCCGTCTCGGCGGGGGCGGCCACGACGGGCGGGCGGTCGACCTCGCGGGAACCGAGGCGCCACCACCGGACGAACTCGTCGCCGCCGTCCGTGACGAGGACGACGGCCGGGTCCGCTGTCCGACGCCCGGACCCGTCCACGAACACGTCGGACTGGTCGGCGGGCGGGCGGGAGCGCTGGCGCGGCGGCACGCGATGGCGGCCGTCGCCCGCTCGCGGGGGCACCGGGCGCCGAACCGCGAGCAGGTGGAGACGCTGGCCGACCGCCTCGGGGCCCTCGACCCCCCGGCGGCGACCCTGACGGCTGCCCGCGAGCGGGTGGCGGAGGCCGGCGCCGACGTCACGGAGCGCCGGGAACACGTGGCCTCGCTCCGCGGGCGTGTCCGGGCGCTCCGGGAGGCGGGCGAGGAGGCGGCCGCGACGGCGGCCGGCGCCGACCTCGCGGACGCCGCGGCGGCGCTATCCGAGGCCGAGACCGAGCGGGCCGCCGCCGAGCAGGCGCTCGAGCGGGCGCGACGGCGGGCCCGCGGGGCGCGCGACGCCCGCGAGCGGCGGCTGGAACTGGAGGACCGGGTGGCGAACGAGCGACGTGAGTCCCGCGCGGCCCTCGCGGACGCCGTCAGAGAGCGGGTCGACGCGGCCGTCGTCGCGGTGCCCGGCACGAGCGCGACGAGGCTGGCGGACGCCGACCCCGTCACGGCCCGGCTGGCGCTGGCGCGCGTCGCCCGGCTGGACGCGCCGGTCGTCCTCGCCGCGCGGCGGTTCCCCGACGCTGCGGCCGCGGTCGGCTGGCTCGACGCCCCCGTACTGCGCGCCTGACCGCGCTCGGGGCCCGGTCTCGACCCGAAGCCGCAGCCGTGGGTCGTCGTGACGACGCCACCCGTCCCGTGGAGGGCCACGTCGTGGTCGTCCCTCCCCGTAGTTCGGACACTCGGGGCACGACCCGGTCTCGTCCATCCGCTTCGGCGCGCCGATCGACCGGGCTGCTGGTGCCGGCTGGTCGACATCACCGACGCGTGCCTTCGTCGTGGCCGGGATCCCGGGAGACGGCGATATGCGTGAGTCCCTCGTCACGTATCGGACGAAAGAACGATATACGGTCACATTCCCCCATAATCACGTATTTACGGCGTTATCTGCACACGTAACACCGATATCGACGGGATACCGTGATTACTCGCCGGTCACCCCCGACTGATATGCAGCGTCACCCGCCCCTCGGCGACGACACGCTCGTCCGCCCCCTTACCGGCGGTCACCGCCACGCGGACGACCCCCATCGAGCCGCCGACGCGGAGGACGGTCGCCTCGGCGGTCAGGTCGTCGTCCGCCGGGCGGAGGGAGGAGACGGTGAGGTCCGTCGACGCGTGCGGGGTCGAGGGCGGGTCCTCGAGCGGGGTGCGGGGGGCCGCGCCGGCGGCGGGGTCGGGCAGCGGCGCCCCCCCCCCGCCCCGCGTCGAATCGGGGCCGGGGCTGGTCAGGCGGGCCGGGTGGGCGAGCGTCGCCCGGACCCGGCCCTCGTCCTGCGCCTCGAGTTCGATGCCCAGGTCCCGCAGGTGGTCGTGGCTCGCGAGGAACTCGTGGTTGGCGTCGGTCATACGAACCCCCTGTAGCGGTCGGGCGATAAGCGTCGGGGCCCGTAGGTTCACGTACCATGCCGGGGGCACCGTCCCCATGCCGACGCTCGACTGCGAGACCGACCACCGGGACGGGCTGACGCTCGTCGAGTGCGTCGTCCACAACGACACCGCTGACCGGCGCCGGGTCCGACTGACGAACCACCTCGACGGCCCGGTGCGGTCGCCGTCCGGCGGCCCGGGACCCGACTGGACCGACGGGACGGCGAGTTGCACACTCGCACCCGGGGAGCACGCCGCGGTGGGGTACGCCTCTCCCGCGCCGCCGCGGGAGCCGGCGGTCGAACTCGACCACGCCGTCCTCGAGCGCGGGGACCCCACGGCCGTCGACACGCCGGTGCCCGCGCCGTCTCCGCCGGGGGAGCCGCCGCTCCGCGGCGACGGCACCGGGGTCGCGCTGCCGCCCGCGGTCGAGGCGTGGTTGTCGGCACTGGAGGGGCGGGTCGCAGCCGTCGAGGACGAGCGCCGCGAGCGGACGGGGCATCCGACGGCCCTCGTCGACGGGGAGACGCTGGCCGCGCTGGAGCGCCGAGCCGCCGTCCTCGGCGAGCGGCTGGCGACGGCCCGGGAGGGTGCCGAGCGCGCGTGAGACGGGACGAGCTGGCGACGCCGGTGGCGGGGCCAGTGCGATGGCTCGACGCCGCGGCGCTGGCGCTCGCGGCGTCGACCGGGAGCGCGCTCATCGACCCCGGGGGTCGGCCCGCCACGATGGCCGCCGGTCGGGGACCCGGCGCCGGCGACGTCCTGCCCGGACGGGCCGCCGTTGGCGCGTCGTTCCGAATGCTCGGGGGAGTGCCCGTCGCGAACGCGCCGCCCCGTGTGCGGGTCCCCGCGGCGGCGGTGGTTGCGT
>ERZ1034569.614-NODE-614-length-12893-cov-8.457003_pt1 | contig 12893 bp, 13 predicted proteins | sample MGYA00520706_ERZ1034569 | MGnify/ENA primary metagenome ERZ1034569 (study PRJEB33760, sample SAMEA4777722) | hypersaline lake metagenome | biome: hypersaline environment; feature: brines | place: Spain | collected 2014-08 | depth 0 m ...
TTCTTCAAGGCGCTCCTGTTCCTCGGCGCGGGTTCGGTCATCATCGCGATGCACCACAACGAGGACATGTGGGAGATGGGTGGGCTCAAAGACCGGATGCCGGTGACCTACTACGCGTTCCTCTCCGGGAGCTTGGCGCTGGCCGGCATCGTCCCGTTCTCCGGCTTCTGGTCGAAGGACGAGGTGCTGTACGAGACCCTGGTCCACGGCCTCGGCGGGAGCCCCATCCTGCTGGGTGCCTACCTGATGGGTATCGTCGCCGTGTTCTTCACCGGGTTCTACACCTTCCGGATGGTGCTGCTGACGTTCCACGGCGACCCCCGTTCGGACCTCGCCGAGGACCCCGAGCCGGTGCGCTGGAACGTGAAGATTCCGCTGGCGATCCTCGGCACGCTCGCCGCCGTCGTCGGCGTCATCAACCTCGTGCCGGTCCACGCCGTCGTGGGGGCCGTCCCGGAGTTCCTCCACGACTGGCTGTTCCACGGCCCCGAGACACTGAACGGGGCGCACTACGAGGAACTGACCGAACAGTTCGCCGGCTACTCCGCCGGCGCCATCCCCGGGCTCGGCGGGCTCGGCACGCTGTTCGCCTCGGCCGGCGTCTCGCTGGCCGTGGCGCTCGCCGGCTCCGCGCTCGCGCTCGGCCTCTACCGTGGGCCCGACCCCGCGGAGCACACGGAGAAACTCGGCGCGCTCAAGACCGTGCTCTACAACAACTACTACCAGGACGAGTATCAGGTCTGGCTCGCGCAGGACCTCACCGAGGGGACGGTCGCGGGGACCGCCAAGCGCTTCGATGACGGCGTCGTCGACGGGCTGGTCAACCGCGTCTCCGACGTGAGCCTCGTCTCCGGCTACTTCCTGCGACGCGTCCAGACCGGCATCGTCTCCAACTACGCGGCCCTCATCACCCTCGGCCTGGTGGTGTTACTGGTCGCCTTCGGGATCATGGGCGGCTGGTTCGGGGGTGTCTTCGCATGATGATCGAGGCCCTCATCGGGCTCTGTCTGCTCGGGGCCGGCGTGGTCATGTTCACCCCCGACCGCTACGCGGCGAAGGTGGCCTTTGGCTGGTCGCTGCTGCCGCTGGCACTGTCGGGCCTGATGCTGCTGAACTTCGACGGCACCGGCAACGCCCTGCTCGGCGGCACGCTGGCCTTCGAGGAGCAGTTCACCTGGATCACGCTCGGACCGTACGACCTCAGCTGGCACGTCGGGCTCGACGGCATCAGTATGCCGCTGGTGGCCCTGTCGACGCTGCTGACCTCGCTGGCCATCCTGTCGGCGTGGACGCCCATCACGAAGCGGCAGAACCAGTTCTACGGGCTGGTCCTCCTGCTGGAGGCGAGCCTCGTCGGCGTCTTCGCCGCGCTTGACTTCTTCCTCTACTTCGTCTTCTGGGAGGCCGTCCTCATCCCGATGTACTTCCTCGTCGGCATCTGGGGCGGCGCCCGCCGCAAGTACGCCGCCATCAAGTTCTTCGTCTACACGAACATCGCCAGCCTCGTCCTGTTCATCGGCTTCTTCGGCCTGGTGTTCGGGCTGGGTGACAGCATCTCGTCGCTGGACCTGCCGGAGATCGCACAGGCGCTCCGGGCAGGCGAACTCGGCTCGCTGGCCGGTGGACTCATCGGCCCGGAGCTGCTGGCGCTGTCCGCGTTCGTCGCGATGTTCATCGGCTTCGGCGTGAAGGTGCCGATCGTCCCGTTCCACACGTGGTTGCCGGACGCCCACGTCGAGGCCCCGACGCCCATCTCCGTGCTGCTGGCTGGCGTTCTGCTGAAGATGGGGACGTACGCACTACTGCGGTTCAACTTCACCATGCTGCCGGAGGTGGCGCGGAGCCTGGCGGTGCCGATCGCCGCCCTCGCGGTCATCAGCGTCATCTACGGGGCGCTGCTGGCGCTTGGCCAGTCCGACCTCAAGCGCGTCGTCGCGTACTCGTCGGTCTCCTCGATGGGCTACGTCATCCTCGGGCTCGTCGCCTACACCAGCTACGGGCTCGGCGGCGCGACCTTCCAGATGGTCAGTCACGGGCTCATCTCCGGCCTGATGTTCGCCTGTGTCGGCGTCATCTACAACGTCACGCACACCCGGGAGATCGGCGACATGGCCGGGATCGCGGAACGGATGCCCCTCACCGTCGGCGCGTTCGTCGCCGGTGCCTTCGCCTACGCCGGCCTGCCGCTGATGGCCGGCTTCGCCGCGGAGTTCTTCATCTTCGTCGGCGCCTTCCAGTCGACGGTCATCGCGGGCAACGGGATGGCGGTCATGACCGCGCTGGCGATGTTCGGCATCGTCATCGTGGCGGGCTACCTGCTGTGGGCGATGCAGCGCTCGCTGTTCGGCCCCTTCGAGTTCGACGGGGACTACGACGTGACCCGCGCCGCACGCCACGACGTCGTGCCGCTGGTCGTGCTCATCATCGTCATCATCGCGCTCGGGACCTTCCCGGACGACACGTTCTTCCGGATGATCACGGACGCGGTCGGCCCGCTGGTCGACGGGGGACCCGCTGAGGCCGCCATCGGCTCCGGGGGTGGATCCTCATGATGCCGCTCCAGGCCCCCATCTCGCCGGACTGGCTCGCACTGACGCCGGCTATCGTGCTTGGCGTCTTCGCGATGGTCCTGTTCCTGCTCGACAGCATCGACCCCGACGAGTCCAACGACGGCCTGCTCGCCGGCGTCGCCACCGTCGGCACCGCCTCGGCGATGGTCGTCGCGGGCGTGTTCCTGCTGTCCGGCGTCGGTGCCGGCGAGGGCGTGTCCGTCTTCAACGGCCAGCTCGTCGTCGACGGGATGGCGCTGTTCTTCACGTTCATCTTCACCAGCGTCGCCGCGCTGATCTGTCTGGCCAGCATCGAGTACCTCGCCGGCACGGACGACATCGCGGGCTACTACTCGCTGGTCGTCCTCGCGACCACCGGGATGACGGTGATGGCGGCGGCCAACTCGCTGGCCACCGTCTTCGTCTCGCTGGAGCTGCTCTCGCTGCCCTCCTACGGCCTGGTCGCCTACCTGAAGAACGACCGGGGCAGCGTCGAGGCGGGGATGAAATACTTCCTCATCGGCGCGCTGTCGTCGGCGGTCTTCGCCTACGGCATCTCGCTGGTGTACGGCGTCACCGGGAGCCTGCTGCTCCCCGACATCGCGTCGGCGCTTGCGGGCGGCGAGACGCTGGCGAACCTCGGCGGCCTCCTCGGCGTCGGCGTGCTGATGCTGGTCGGCGGGTTCGCGTTCAAGACCGCCTCCGTCCCGTTCCACTTCTGGGCCCCGGAGGCCTACGAGGGCGCGCCCGCACCCGTCAGCGCCTTCCTCTCGTCGGCGTCGAAGGCTGCCGGGTTCGTCATCGCCTTCCGCGTGTTCACCGTCGCCTTCCCGATCGAAACGGTGGCGGGCACCATCGACTGGGTGCTGGCCTTCCAGATACTCGCGGTCGTCACGATGACACTCGGCAACTTCGCCGCGGCCACCCAGGAGAACGTCAAGCGGATGCTGGCCTACTCCTCGGTCGGTCACGCCGGCTACGTGCTCATCGGGCTGGCCGCGCTGACCGGACAGGGGAGCGGCGAGATCGTCCTCGGCGCGGGGATGATCCACCTGCTCGTCTACGGCTTCATGAACACGGGCGCCTTCCTGTTCGTGGCCATGGCCGAGTACTGGGAGGTCGGCCGCACCTTCGAGGACTACAACGGCCTGGCGACGAAGGCCCCGGTGGCCTGCGTGGCGATGACCGTGTTCATGTTCTCGCTGGCGGGGCTCCCCATCGGCGGCGGGTTCCTCTCGAAATACTACCTGTTCGCCGGCGCGGTCGGTGCGGGCGTCTGGTGGCTCGCCGGCGTGGCGGCCATCAACTCCGCGCTGAGCCTGTTCTACTACTCCCGCGTGGTGAAGGCCATGTGGCTCGAGGAGCCCAACGGTAACCTCGGGGGCATCGACACCCGCGGCTACCCGACGGGCCTCTACAGCGCCGTCATGATCGCCGCGGTCGCGACGGTCCTGCTGCTGCCCGCGCTCGGCGTCTTCTCGGACGTCGCCTTCGAGGCGGCCAACGCGGTGCTACGGCTCGGCCCCTGACCGGGCGCTCGCCGTCCCGCCCGCGACCCCCGCTCGACCTGCCGACAGCGGTCCCCGGACGGTCGTTCTCGTCTGGGCGTACAACCGCACAGCACCGACTATATCCGATGTGAAGGGCCCATAGCCGGATTATTCCGTGGGTTACCGGGATACCGGCGGCAGGAGCTACTCCAGCGGGGTGAACCGAACGCACAGGTCGCGGTCAGGCTGGAGGTTGATGGCCGAGTCCAGTTCGACGTGGGGTGCCTCGTGGGGGTCGAACTCGTCGGGGGCGACGTCGTGTGGACGGGCGAACTCGACCCGGTAGGTCGAGCAGAGCGCGGCCAGCGCGGCGACGGCCTCCGTGGTGGCGATGGTCTCGCCGAGGCAGGCGTGTCGGCCCTTCGAGAACGGGAGGTAGGCGAGTTCGTGGCGGCCGGCGACCGCCTCGGGTTCGAACCGCGACGGGTCGAACGTCCCCGGGTCGTCCCAGAACTCCGGGTCCCGGTGGGTGACGTAGGGGCTGATGAGGACGTGGGTGCCCTCGGCCAGCGTCTCGCCGCCCACGGTCGTGTCCGTGTCGGCGGTCCGCCCGAAGACGGGGAGCGGCGGGTAGAGCCGGATGGTCTCCTGCCAGACGCGCCGGGTGTACGGCAGCGCATCGATGAAGCTCTCGCCGTCCTCGGTGGCGGGCTCCTCGCCGAGCGCGACGGCACAGGCTGCCTCACCGTGGGGTGCCAGGAGCTCCGTCTCGCGGGCCTCGGCGCGGATCCGCTCCTGCACCTCCGGGCGAGCGGCGAGCAGGTAGCACGCCCACGTCATCCCGGCGGTGACGGTGGCGTGCCCGGCGATGAGCAGGCCCAGGACCTCCTGCCGGAGCGTCGCGGGGTCGAGCGACTCGCCGTCGACGGGGTCGCGCCGGCAGAGCCACGTTCCCAGCGCGTCGTCGTAGGCCCGCGGCGTCCGGAGCCGCCGCTCGATGATGGCGTCGGCGGCCCCGACCAGCTGGTCGACGTACGCCTCGATGCGGGCGTCCTGCCGGCTCCCGAGTTCGATGGTCGGGTCCGCGCCCAGCCCCTCCTGCAGGAAGGTCGGCAGGTGGAGTTCGTCGGGGAGCCGGCGACCCACGTAGCTCGCCACGAGCCGGGTCTGACGCTGCTTGAACAGGTCCCGCAGCCCGTCCACGGACTCGATGATCTCCGTCTCCTGGGCGCGGATGTCGGGGCCGAACAGGCTCACGCCGAGCAGGCGGAGCGTGAGCCGCTGCATCGCGGGGAGCAGACGGACGCCGTCGTGGTCGGGCGCCCGCACCTGGACGGACTCGGGGACCGCCCCGGGGTCGGCTCTCGTCGCGCCGCCGTCGTCGCCCTCGAACTCCGCGAGCGTGGCCAGAGTCGTCTCGACCATCTCCGGGGTCTTCGGGACGACCAGCTGCTCGTTGAACTCCGGCCCGATGAGCCGGATCCGACGGGTCCAGCCGTCCTCCTCGTGGAGATTGACGACGCTGTTGCGAACCACGCGCATGAAATCGCGCGACCCCGGCACGTCGAGCGCCCGGAACTCCGACGGGTGGGACTGGAGCACGTACCGCAGGTCGTCCGGATGCGAGACCAGATACACCTCCTCGTCCAGGGAGGGGTGGATCGGTGGGATACTGACGGTATGCCCGTACGCTCCCGGAGGTAGACCCCGACGGAGAGCGGGTCATCGTTCACCAGCCTGGGCACGAGCTCCACGGCCCGCGCCAGGGACGGCCCGCCGGGTACGTCCGACGGGTAGATGTCCTTGATACCCATACGTTGACAACACTTGGCGCGCGGTAATGAGTGACGCGGCCATTGTGGCCACGGCGCACGACCGACCCCAGGTCACGAGGGTCGTGGCCGCCGACGCGAGTCAGTTGGGCTCCGTGGGGGCGCTACAGCGAGTGCACAGCACCGTATCGGCGACGAAGTTGATGTCGTCGCTACCACACTCCGGGCAGGTGTACCGCCCGGTGTTGAACTCCGTCGAGCCCCGGGGGGCGTGGAGCTTCCCGTCGTCGACGAGGCCCTGGACGGCGGCGGCCATCCGGGACCGGCGGAACTCCCCCCGGTGGACCAGCGCGCGGTCCGGGGCCGCCCCGTGGAGGTCATCCCAGGTGACGCGTCCCGGTCGGGTGAGCTGGGCGACGAGGTCGGTCCCGGCCTGCAGGGGCGCCTCCGTCGTCCATCGTGCCGGCGTCGGGTCGTCGCCCGTGGGCTCGTAGTCGCGGTACAGCTCGACGGCCCGGTCGTAGGCCTCGCGGGCCTTCTCCGACCGTCGGCCGACGGTGTGGAGGTCCCCCTCGAACTCGTGACAGGCCGCCCGACGGACCGGGTGGTCGAGGACGTAGCTGCGCTGGTCCTGGGCCAGCAGGACGCCCTGCGCGGTGCGGTTGGCGGCTCGCCCCGGCCGGCCGGCGATGCGCTCGCAGACACCGGCGAGCGCGAGGTACGCAAGCGGCTCGCCGACCCAGCCGGGGTCGTCCCCGTCGAAGACGGTCCGGCCGAACCCCTCGCTCCCGGCGGCGGTCGCGTAGGCCGCGAGCACGTACCGCTGCGCGGCCGCGTCGAACCGCTCCCGGCCCAGCGCCCGCACCGCCCGGTCCCGGTACTGTACGTCGGCGGCATCCCAGTCGCCCAGCGGACTCACCATACTCCCGGTAAGGGCCCGCACCCGGGCGGCCGTTCCGGAACCGGCGACCCGTGCCGGGGGCGGCTCAGTTCGTCGTCACGACCCCGACGACGGCCCGGTGGTCGAGGTCGGTGTCACCCCCGACCTGCATCCCCGGACGGCAGTCGATACCGTGGAGGAACCCCGTGCCGATGTCCGAACGGAGGTGGTAAGCGAACGCCTCGGCGGTCGCGTCGCCGGGCACGAGGAAGCAGTCCCGGAAGGGACCCTGCGACCACTCGCCGCTCGCGGGACCCGGGAGGACGGCCCTCGGGTCGAGTCGGCGTCGGCAGTGTCAGAGGCGTAGCCTCCTAACGGCTCCGGCCCGTCGCGTCGGACGTGAACGCCGACCTAGACTCGTTCGCCGACGACACCCCCGACGACGACGCGCCGGGCGACGCCCGCGTCTGCATCGTGGCGGCGCAGTCCGACACGTTCGCCGAATGCCGGAAGGGGGTCTACCCGTCGCCCCGCTCCTACGAACGCACCCGTCGTGAGTTCGACTACATGGCCTTCTACCGGACCGCGCCGACCTCAGCGGTCACCCACTACGCCGCCGTCACCGGGCGGGTCGAGGAGTCACGCGGCGACCCGGACGGCCACATGACGGCCGAGCGCTGGGAGACGCTCATCGACCCGTTCTCCGAGGAACGGACCGTCCTCGTGTTCGAACTCGGCGAGCTGGTGCCGCTGGACGACCCCATCGCGAACGACGGCAACGGCGTCCGCGGGGCGTGGTACTGTACCGCCGACGACCTGCGGACGGCGGGGACGCTGTCGGAACTCGCGGACCTGGCGGAGAGCTGAGCACACGGTAGCGCCCGGTCACGGCGGCCCGGTGACGTCGAAGTGCCAGTCGACCAGTGTCGCCTCCGCCCGCCGGATGATGTCGCTCGCGGTGGAGGTGTCGATGCCGAGTTCGTCCGCGACGTCCCCGAGCGTCCCGTCCCGGGGAATCTCGTAGTAGCCCTGCTCGATGGCGGTCGCGACGACCTCGCGCTGGCGGTCACTCAGCAGCTCCACGGAGGACCCGGTATCGGAATCCGTCAGCGACAGCAGTTCGTGTTCGATCTCCCGCTCCCTGAGGGTCTCCACTACCCGGCGGACCCCCTCGCGCGTCGTGGTGAACTCCATCCGGGCCCGCCCATCGACGGCGACGACGGGGTACTCCGGCGGGACGCCGGCGCCGAGGGTGAGCCCGTAGAGCTTCCGGTCGGTCGTCCGGTAGAGCGCGATGGCGCGGTCGGGCCCCGAGCCGAGGAGTTCGAACGACTCGACCGACTGGTCGTCCTCGACGGCGGCCGCGGCGGCGGCCGAGTTGTCGGCGGCGACCTCCCCCACCTCGATGGCCCCCGACCCGGTCGGCAACCCGCTGAGCAATCGGTACTCCGCCTCCGGGTTCGTCCGCGACACCCGACCGATCCAGACCGCCCCCGAGAGCGTCACGGAGAGGACCGCCCTGACCATGCCGACGCATCTATCCGAGTGGATATAAATCGTCCAACACTCGGGCGATCCGAGCTACCGTCATAGAGCCCGTCGGTACGGGTGTGCTCATGACCGAACCCGTCTCACTGCCCGGGGACCGTCCGGTCGCGACCGTCGTCGGGGAACTCCGGGAGCGGAACCGCCCCCTGTCGACCGTCGCGCTGGTCAACCTGGGTCTCGCAGTGCTGTTCACCGCGCTGCTGGCCGTCGACGGGCGGACCCTGCTGGGTCGTAGCGTCTGGCTCAAACCCTGGAAGTTCGCGGCCTCCATCGCCGTCTTCACCGCGACCATGGGGTGGCTCCTGCCGTCGCTCCGACTCGGCGACCGCGCCGAGCGAACCGTCTCATGGGTCATCGCCGGCGCGATGAGCTCCGAGATACTGCTCATCACCGCACAGGCCGCCCGCGGGGTCCGTTCGCATTTCAACGTCGCGACGACGCTCGACGCGAGCGTCTTCGCCCTCATGGGGATCAGCATCACGGTGAGCACGCTGGCCGTGACGTACGTCCTCTGGCGGACGCTCCGGACCCCGCCCGCCGTCGCGCCGGCCTACCGCTGGGGTATCAGTCTGGGACTGCTCGTGTTCGTCCTCGCCAGCTTCGAGGGGGGACTCATGGCGGCCCGCGGCTCCCACACCGTCGGCACCGCCGTCGGGGGCGAGGGGTTACCGGTCGTGAACTGGAGTCTCAGCGGTGGCGACCTCCGGGTCGCACATTTCATCGGCCTCCACGCGCTCTAGGTGCTCCCGCTCGCCGGCTACGCCGCCGCCCGGTGGGACGGGCTATCGACCCGTGGGTCGCTCGCAGCCGTCGGCGGGGTCGCCACGCTCCACGGTGGCCTCGTCGTTGCGACGTTCGTCCAGGCCCTGCGGGGTGTGCCGGTCGTCGCGAGCCTCCCGGATGTCGGCCTGGCGACGGTCTTCACGGGGAGCGTCCTCCTGGTCGCCCCGTTCTGGCTGCTGATGCTGGTCGCCCCCGACGCGACCCTGACCCGGCGGGTCGTTGGGTCCCCGCTCGTCGTCCTCCCGGCGGCGACGCTCTACCTCGCGCTCCTGCTCCCGCAGGCCGGTGCCGTCGCCGGGGGCGCCCTCCGGCCGTCGCTCGACGGGGCCACGGCCCTGCTAGCGACCGATGCGGGCACCACCCTGGCGTGGGTCCACTTCCTCGCGTTCGACCTCCTGGCGGGCCGATGGCTGTACCTCGACGCCGGGCGCCGTGGGGTGCCCCACGCCGTCGTCGCGCCGGCGCTCCTCCTGACGCTGTGCTTTGGCCCCGTCGGACTCCTGGTGTATCTCGCGGCTCGCCCGGTCTTTGGAGCCCAGGCCGGGTCGGAGTCGGCCCGGGAGGCCGCCGGTGGATGATGCCGCCGACCTGCGGGGCGATGTCGTCCACTCGGTCCAGCAGGAGTACGCCCACGCCAAGCCGATGAGAACGGGGACGATACCGCGAAAGGTGACACCGAACAGCGTCGCCTGGTAGGAGGGCTGGCGGGCGAACTCGATGCCCGGGAGCAGGAGGCTGGTGAACGAGGTCGGCAGCATCACGCCGGCCGCGAACCCAATCAGCGCGTCCAGGGTCCGCTCGGAGGGCTCGCGGACCACCACGATGGCGGCCGCGCCGAGCGTGTTCAACAGCGCGATGACCAGCCCGCCCACGAAGACCTGTACCAGCGGGTCGGGCCCGACCAGGGAGACGAACGGTTCCGCCGGTGTCCTCATGGCCCCGTCTCACGGGCTCGGGGCCTGAACGTACCGGTCACCGGCGTGGCCCTACTCCTCCCGCAACAGTCCGTCCTCGCCGTGACGGTCGAGCAGCGCCCGGAGCTCCTCGCGTCCCGCCTCGACGCGGGGGGTCGGCTCGGCGTACGCGTCCGCGAACAGGTCCATCGGGTCCGTCTCGGCGGCCTCGGCCTCGTCGATGGCGTCGGCCACCGTCCCGCTGACCTCCGCCTCGATGGCGTCGTCGCGCTCGTCGTCCAGCCGCCCGGTGGACCGGAGGTAGGCCGCCATCCGGTCGATGGGGTCCTTCTCGCGCCACTGCTCGACCTCGGCTTCGTCGCGGTAGGCGTCCGGGTCGTCGGCGGTCGTGTGTGCGCCGTAGCGGTAGCAGACCGTCTCGACCAGCGTCGGCCGCGGCCGCCACTCCTCACGACCCGGGCCGCGGGCGGTCGTCGCCGCCGCCTCCGTGACGGCGTACACCGCGAGCGGGTCCATCCCGTCGACGCGGACGCCGTCGATGCCGTAGGCGCCCGCCTTCCCGGCGTAGGTCTCGCTGGCGGTCTGCTCGCTCGCCGGCGTCGAGATGGCCCAGCCGTTGTTGTGGCAGATGAACAGCGCGGGCACGTCGTACACGCCCGCGAAGTTGAGTCCCTCGTGGAAGTCCCCCTCCGAGGTGGCGCCGTCGCCGAAGTGGCAGGCGACCACCTCGTCGCTCCCGGCGAGGCGTGCGGCCCAGGCGTACCCCGTCGCGTGGGGGATGTGACCGGCGATGGAGATATTGAGCGGGAGGACGTTCACGTCCGCCAGCGCGGCGTTGCCGGACTCGTGGCCCATCCAGTAGCGGACGTAGCCCGGCGTGAACCCGCGCGAGGCGACCGCCCCGTGCTCGCGGTACTGGTAGGAGACGGTGTCCGAGTCCCGGAGCGCGTGTGTCGAGCCGACCTGCGTGGCCTCCTGACCCGCCGCCGGCGCGAAAGTCCCGACCCGGCCCTGGCGCTGGAGGCTGACCATCCGCTCGTCGAAATGCCGGACGAGCCGCATGTCGCGGTAGAGCCCCAGCAGCTCGTCGTCCCCGATGGCCGGCAGGAGCTCGGGTGCCACCACCTCGCCCTCCTGGTCCAGCACCTGCACGGTGTCCGTCGGGTCCCGGTCCAGCAGGGCGTCGACGCGGTCGTGGTCCACTGTCAGACACCCCTCGTGGGCCGACTCGTCCGCTCGGGCTGGCGCTCCTGTGGAACCTGTGGAGTCATTGATGGGGCCACACCCGGCGCCATCATAACTCTGTGCCGTCCGGCAGGGCGGCGCTCCGGCCGACACCCGGTAGCCGACCGAATCCGGACTCCGGGTCCGTGACACCGGCAGAATCGACTCATAGCGGACGCTGATGGCTAACGATTGGTATGATGAAGTTATTGGGGGTGTTTCCCGATTGTGACCCGACCTCGACCGATCGCGCCGGATGCCTAGACTCAAGTCCACCCTCGATAATATCCCGGTATGACCGAGGGAACCGTGGCGGCGGCCGGCACGCTCGCCGACGCGGGCGAGCGGACGCTCCACGTCGGCGCCGACAGACCCATCCGCATCAGCACGGGCCACCGCATCCTGCACCACGACGGCAGGTGCTCGCGCCCGCACGGCCACAACTACGAGGTGAGCGTCGCGGTGACCGGCGCGCTCACCGAGGCGGGCTGGGTGGTCGACAAGGGCGACGTGACGGCCGTCATCGACGACTGGGACCACCGGTTCCTGCTCGAGCGCGGGGACCCGCTGGTGGAGGCCTTCGAGGCAAGCGGCGACGGTGATGCCGTCGTCGTGCTGGACCACCCGCCGACGGCGGAGGTGATGGCGGTCGTCCTCGAGCGGCGGATGCGCGAGCGGTTCCCCGACACCGTCTCGGACGTGGCGGTGACGGTGGCCGAGACGCGTGAGCTCCGGGCCGGGCACTGACGATGCCGGTCAACGCCGACGCCGCCGGGGAGGCCGACACGAGCGTCCCCACCGAGGTGGACGCGAGCGAGGCGCTCCCGATCAACGAGCTGTTCCACTCGCTGCAGGGCGAGGGGAAACTGGCCGGCGTCCCGAGCACCTTCGTCCGGACCGCCGGCTGCAACCTGCGCTGCTGGTTCTGTGACTCCTACCACACCTCCTGGGAACCCACGGGCGCGTGGCTCTCTGTCGACGACCTCGTCGACAGAATCGGCGACTTCGACGCCGACCACGTGGTGCTCACCGGCGGCGAACCTATGATTCACGACGAGTGCGTGACGCTGCTGGACGAATTAAGCGACCACGGCTACCACACGACCGTCGAAACCAACGGCACCATCTACCGCGACGCCCCCATCGACCTCGCGAGCGTCAGCCCCAAACTGGCCAGTTCCACCCCCACGCCCGACCGCGACCCCAAAGGCGACGGCGAGTGGGCAGAGAAACACGAGAATCGGCGTATCGACATGGAGGCGATGGCCCGTCTCGTCGACGAGTACGGGAGCCAAATAAAATTCGTCGTGACCGGTCGTGAGGACATGACCGAGATTGACGAACTCGTCGCGGACCTCCGCGAGCACACCTCGTCGACCGTCCACGACAGCGACGTGCTGCTGATGCCCGAGGGGATGACCCGCGAGGCACTCGACGAACGGCGTGAGCTCGTCGCAGAACTCGCACAGGAACACGGCTACCGGTACACGCCCCGACTGCACGTCGACCTCTGGAACGACGAACCCGGAACATGACTGGCGGCCACTCGCAACTCGACGAGCACGCCGACGGACAGACCGCCGGGGGCGGGACCGGCGGTAGCTACCACGAGAATGCCAGGCGGGGCACACGACCGCCGCCGGAGGGAAATCGCGAGACGCCGGACAACGATCAACCGTCGGCGAAGGGCCCGCTCCGCGGCACGCACAGACGCGCAACTCGTGCTGACACAG
>ERZ1034569.615-NODE-615-length-12882-cov-87.714898_pt1 | contig 12882 bp, 15 predicted proteins | sample MGYA00520706_ERZ1034569 | MGnify/ENA primary metagenome ERZ1034569 (study PRJEB33760, sample SAMEA4777722) | hypersaline lake metagenome | biome: hypersaline environment; feature: brines | place: Spain | collected 2014-08 | depth 0 m ...
GAGGCTTGTCGGCTGCAGGGCCTCCTCACCGCATCCGCTCACCTGTCACGTCCAATCCATCATGAAACTCATTGCCGGCCGGTTTGGCGGCCACGGTCTCAAGACCCCCTCCGGCCACGAGACGCGCCCCTCGACGGCCCGGACGCGCGAGGCCCTGTTCGGGCTCATCGACGCCCGCATCTACCTCGAAGGCGCAGAGGTGCTCGACCTCTTCTGCGGCACGGGTGCACTCGGCCTGGAGGCCATCAGCCGGGGGGCGGAGCTCGTGACGTTCGTGGAGCGGAAGCGCGAGGTCATCAACTACGCCCGCGAAAACGCCGAGAAGATTGGGGTGGCGGACAAATGCATCTTCATACAGGGGGATGCCGTGGAGTACCTGCGGACCTACCAGGGGCCGGCCCTCGACCTCATCATGGCGGACCCGCCCTACAAGCTGGACGCCATGCAGGAGATGCCCGACCTGGCGGTGCCCCACCTCGATACCGATGGGGTCTTCACGCTCGAACACAGCTCGCACGACTGGTTCGACGAGCATCCCCGGCTGATGACGAGTCGGTCCTACGGGCGCACCATCGTGAGTCTGTTTCGCCCCCCGCTCCCCCCCGAGGACGAGGCCGCGGGGGACGCGACGGACGACGTAGAGTCGGCCCCGGAGTCCTCCCCGACGACGTCTTAGCCTGCCGCACGCGCTGCCCCCACCCTGCCCCTGCATGGACCCGAACTTTGCCCTGTACCCCGGCACGTTTGATCCCTTCACGTTCGGCCACCGGGACGTTCTAGAGCGGGCCCTCCGCGTCTTCGACCGTGTGGAGGTGACCGTGGGCGTGAATCTCGAAAAAGAAACCCTCTTTTCGACCCAGGAGCGCACGACGCTCGTGCGGCGGTGCACCGAAGACCTGGAGGGGGTGGAGGTGCAGGCCCACCAGGGGCTCATCGTGGATCGGGCGCAGAAGGTCGGGGCGGTGGCCCTGGTGCGGGGGCTCCGCCAGGTGAGCGACTTCGACGCGGAGTTCCGCATGGCCTTCGCCAATCGGAAGCTGGCCCCGGAGCTGGAGACCGTGTTCTTCATGACCTCCGAGGAGTACGCCCTCATTAGCTCCTCGATGGTGCGGGACGCCCATCGGTGGGACGGAGACGTCTCGAAATTCGTGCCGCCCCCGGTCGTGGAGGCGCTGGAGCAGAAGGGCGTGCCGGCCCGGTCGTAACGGCGCCGGGTCCCCGTCCCGCGGCCGACGGTGCTCGTCACGCCTCCCGCATGCATCCGGTGGACGGGCCGGGCCGTGCACGGCCGGACGCGCGGTCTTTTGATTTGCCGCTGCGTCCCGTACCTTCACCCACGCACACACCTCTCACTTACCCCTACGTGACGAATGGACACGCCGGACGACCTTTACTACACAGACGATCACGAATGGCTGCGCGTCGAGAACGGCACGGCCACCGTGGGCATCACGGACTTCGCACAGAGCGAGCTCGGCGACATCGTGTTCGTCGAGCTGGAGCCGGAGGGGACGGAGCTCGGGCAGGACGACATCTTCGGGACCGTCGAGGCGGTTAAGACGGTGTCGGAGCTGTACATGCCCGTCGGGGGGACCATTACGGCGATTAACACGGAGCTTGAGCTCTCGCCGGAGGTCGTAAACGAGGATCCGTATGGGGACGGATGGATGATTGAGATCGAGCTCGCAGCGCCCGACGAGGCGGAGGAGCTGATGGGGGCCGATGCCTACGCGGAGGTCACGTGAGTCCCCGCCGCACACGCCGCGTGTGGCGCCCCGCCCCGCTTCGTTGGGGACGGGGCGCGCACGGCCCGATTGATTGCAACTGCACGCTGACACTCGCCGCTCCCCACCCCCGTGTCGATGCACGATAAGATCGTTGTTCTGGACTTCGGCTCGCAATACACGCAACTCATCGCGCGTCGGGTGCGGGAGACCGGAGTGTATTCGGAGATTCGCCCCTGTACCGTCGAGGCGGACGCGATCGACGCCCTGAACCCGAGTGGCGTTATTCTGTCGGGGGGGCCCTGTTCGGTCTACGACGAGGCGGGGCCGGCCCTCGACCCGGCCCTGCTTGAGCTGGAGCGCCCCGACGGCACCCCGGTGCCGCTGCTGGGCATCTGCTACGGCCTGCAGGCCATGGCCCACCAGTTTGGGGGCGAGGTGGCCCGGGCCGACCGGCGCGAGTTTGGGCGGGCGCAGCTGCAGGTGCCGCCGGACGGGCAGGAGAAGTCGCTTCTCTTCGAAGGCGTGCCGAGCGGCTCGACCGTCTGGATGAGCCACAGCGACCACCTGACCGACCTCCCCGACGGCTACGAGGTGATTGCCCGGACCGACAACGCCCCGGTGGCCGCCGTGCGCGACACGGACGGGCCCTACTACGGCGTGCAGTTTCACCCGGAGGTGGTGCACACGGACTACGGCCGCCAGATTCTGGAGAACTTTGCGCACGCGATCTGCGGGTGCAGCGGCGACTGGACCCCCGCCTCGTTTGTGGAAGAGCAGACCGAGACGATTCGGGACCGAGTGGGGGATCGCCACGTCATCCTGGGGCTCTCCGGGGGCGTGGACTCGTCGGTCGCCGCCGCCCTTCTGCAGCGGGCCCTGGGCGATCAGCTCCACTGCATCTTCGTGAACAACGGCCTCCTGCGGAAGGGGGAGTGGAACCAGGTGCAGGATACGTTCCGCGGCCACTTCGAGATGGACCTGCGCACCACCGACGCCACGGACCGCTTTCTGGAGCGGCTCGACGGGGTGACGGACCCGGAGGAGAAGCGAACCATCGTCGGCAACACGTTCATCGAGGTGTTCGAGGAGCAGACCGAGGCCATCGCCGCCGACCTGGGACACCGGCCCACCTACCTCGCCCAGGGCACGCTCTACCCCGATCTCATCGAGAGCGTCTCGTTTAAGGGCCCGTCCGTCACCATCAAAACCCACCACAACGTCGGCGGGCTGCCCGAAGAGCTCGACTTCGACCTCATCGAGCCCTTCCGGGAGCTGTTCAAGGACGAGGTGCGCGAGATCGGGCGCCTGCTGGACGTGCCGGACCCAATCGTGGGGCGGCATCCCTTCCCGGGGCCGGGCCTCGCCATCCGCATCCTCGGACAAATCACGCGGGAGCGGCTGGCCCTGCTGCGAGAGGCCGACGCCATTTTCATCGAGGAGCTGCGCGCCAACGACCTCTACGACGAGGTCTGGCAGGCCTTCGCCGTCCTCCTGCCGGTGCAGGCGGTGGGCGTGATGGGGGATGAGCGCACCTACGAAAACGTGTGCGCCCTGCGCGCCGTAACCAGCGTGGACGGCATGACGGCCGACTGGGCCCACCTCCCCCACGACTTCCTGGGGCACGTCTCGAATCGCATCGTCAACGAGGTGCCCGGCATCAACCGGATCGTCTACGACGTGAGCTCCAAGCCGCCGGCCACCATCGAGTGGGAATAATGCTGCGAGGGGGCGGCGCGTTGGGAAGGAGGAGGGGCACGCGTCCTGGCGTCAATTCTTCAACATCGTCTCTCGTCTCTATGGCAACTCGCCGCTCCGGACCGGTCTGTGTATTTGGGTTCCTTCTGCTTCTAAGCATCGGCATGCCGGTGACATCGGCGCACGCCCAGCAGGCGGGGGCCATCTCCGAAATCGAAAATGCGGAGCTGCTGTTCGAGGAAGGGGTCGCGGCGTTCGAGCGGGGCGAGTACGCGACGGCGCACGAGCGCTTCCGGTTGGTGAGCGAGTACGCGCTCAACCGCAAGACCACGGCCGCCCTGCTCATGGATGGGAAGGCCCTCGTGCAGCTGGGGCGCTACCGGGACGCGATCGGCCGGCTCGAGGCCCTCCTCAACCAGTATGCGGAGACGACATACCGGGACGAGGCGGAGCGGCTCCTGGAGCGGGCCCGGCGTCGCCTTCAGGAAGAGACGCAGGCCCAAGATACCCTCCGCGTTGGCGTGACGCTTCCGATGGGGGCCGCGGAGGTGTCCCTGTCCCAGGCCCTGTTCAACGGCATTCGGCTCGCGGTCGACGAGCACAACGGCCTCCGACGGCGGTACATCCGGCCGCCCGGCCTGCGGACGGAGGCCGACACCTTCGAGGTCTACGACACGGCCCGCCTTGCGGGGGACAGCCTCGCGGCGGCGGACGGGGAAACCACCGTGGCGGCGCCGGCCGATACGGTCCGGGTCGACTCGTTGCGGGTCGTCGCGGAGCAGGTCGAGCGCCCGGACTGGGTCGCCAAGATGTACTTCCGCCGGACGGGCCCGCGGCCCAAGGCCGCACGGGCGGCGGTCGACTCCCTCGTGCGGCTCGACGACGTGGACGTGATTCTGGGGCCCATCCGGAGCCGCGTGGCGCGGCCGGCGGGGGAGCGGGCCGAGGCCGCCCGCGTGCCCCTGGTGGCGCCGATGGCCACCGACGAGAGTGTCTCCGAGGGGAAAAACTACGTCTTCCAGGCCAACCCCACGATCCCGGACCGCGGGCGGATCATGGCGCGGACCGCAAAGAATGGGCTTCTCATCGACCGCGTCGGGATCGTCTACGAGGAGGGCAACGGCCTGAGTGCGCGCATGGCCGAAGGGTTCCGGGAAGAAGCCCGTCGGCAGGACCTGACGGTGCCCCTGAGCATCCCGCTACAAGGGGCGCGGGACTGGTCGCGGCTGCCCACCCTCATCGAAGACTCGACCCTCATCGAAACCAACGCCCGCCGGGCCCGGCGGGACTCCGCCACCATCGACTCCCTGCTGGCCGAGACGGAGGCGCTCTATCTCCCCGTGTCGGGCCGGGGCACGGCGGGGAAGATTCAGGGCGCCCTCACGGGCCTTCGCCAAATTCTCCCCGGGAAACGGGTGCTCGGCAACGCCGAGTGGCACGACCTTCCCTTCAAGGAGGCGGCCAGTGCGGCCATCGCCACGTACACGAACGGCTTCTACGTGCAGACGGATCGGCCGGCCGTGCAGCGGTTCGTCCGCCGGTACCGCCTGCTCACGGGCAGCCCCCCGGACGAACTCGCCACCAGTGGCCGTCGCCTGGCGTACGTGGGCTACGACGTCGCCCGCTTTTTGCTAACCACCCTCTCGCCGTCGGGCACCGGGCCCACCCCCCGGGCGCTGCGCACCGCCCCGACGTACGAAGGGATTGGCATGCGCATTGGCTTCCAGGGAGAAAATGCAAACCAGGCGCTGTTCATCCACCGGTACCGCGACCAACGGACGGAGCTCCTCCGCTAGGCACGAAGGCCGCGGGAGGGGCGCGATCCATCCGGGCTTAAAGCCGCGGAGAGGAACAGACCCTCCCCCCTGTCGTTTCGGCTCCGCGTTGCCACCTCGCCCCCAAATGCCAAATCGAAAGTAGGGGCGGTCCTCTCGTCGACTGCCTTCATCGTAGCGGTCCCTTCATGCGTACGTCGGCTTTCGTTCCCGTTTTGCTGTTTGCGCTTCTCGGGGCCCTCGTCGGATGCTCGGGGGGCACCGAGCTTACCTACAGTGGGCCGGAGGAGGCGTACAAGAAGGGGGTCGCCGAGATGGAGGAGGGCGATCACCAGCAGGCCATTCGCTTCTTCCGGGCCGTGTTCGAGTACGGGCGGGGCAACGAGTGGGCCCCCGACGCGCGCTTCAAGCTCGCCATGGCGCAGCGTGGGCTGAACAAGCATCTGGTGGCCGCGAACGAGTTTCAGCGCTTCACCCAGCTCTACCGCAACGACGAGCTTCTCCCTCGGGCCGAGTTCGAACGGGCCAACTCGTACTACCTCCGGTCGCCCTCGTACCGGCTCGATCAGTCGGACTCGGAGCAGGCCATCTCCCTCTTTCGTCTCTTCATTGACCGGCATCCGAACCACGAACTCGTGCCGGAGGCCGAAGAGAAAATCAACGAGCTTCGGGCAAAACTCGCCCGCAAGAAGTACGAGGCGGGCCGGCTCTACGAGCAGCGGGACATGTGGCAGGCCGCCACGACGGTCTACGAACGGGCCTTCGATCAGTACCCGGATACCCCCTGGGCCGACGACGCGTTGCTCGGCGCGGTCCGGACGTACATTCGGTACGCGGACCGAAGCGTGGAGAGCAAGCAGGCCGAGCGCTACCAGAAAGCGATCGAGAACTACAACCGGCTCACGCAGCTCTTCCCCGAGAGCACCCTCCTCGGACGGGCGGAAGACCTCTACAGCGAGGCCCGTGAGAAGCTCGACCGCGCCCAGGCGCAGCAGGGGGAGCAGTCGCTGGCGCAGGAAGATGCGTCGAGCGGCTCCAATTGACGGAGGGATTTTGTAGGCCCATCGTGCCCATGACTGTTGGTCTTTTTGGGGGGTCCTTCAACCCGCCCCACGTCGCCCACCTCGTCGTCGCGGAGGTCGTCCGCGACCAGTTCGGGCTCGACGAGGTGTGGTGGATTCCCAACGCGACCCCGCCCCACAAGCCAAACGACGAGCTGGCGGCCGTACAGCATCGACTGGCGATGACCGAGCGCACGGTGGAGGGCAACCCGGCGTTCCGCGTGTGTGGCGTGGAGGTGGAACGGGACGGCGTGTCGTACACGGTCGAGACACTCCGTGTCCTGCAGGACCAGCATCCCGACACGGACTTTGCCCTCATCCTCGGCAGTGACAGTCTCGACCACTTTGCCGATTGGCACCGGCCCGACGAGATTGCCGAGCGCGTGCCGTTCATCGTGTACAAGCGCCCAGGGGCCATCGAGTCGGTTGCCGATCCCCGTTTTGTGAACGACGTCCGGTACGCGGCTGCGCCCGTCATGGAGATCTCGGGGACCGAGGTCCGCGCCCGCCGCCGGGCCGGCCGGTCCATCCGGTATCTGGTGCCGGAGGCGGTACGCGCCTACATTGACACGCATGATCTCTACCGCCCGACGGACTGACGGGCGGGGGCACACGTCTACGGCCGTCGCGTCGGCGCCTGAACTTTGCGTGGTCCGGCATCGTTATCCCGTCCCAATCCGGCATGGCCCTGCGTGCCCGGGCGGGATGCCGTCACGTTCTCCGACACGATTCCCCGACGCCCATGGCGCTTACCGAATCGACAATGATGGACCTGGGCCAATCGGCCCCCGACTTCTCGTTGCCCGTGGCCAATCCCGAGGTTGACGATCGGGGCGACGCACAGCGCTCGCTCGCAGACTACGACGAGGCCGACGCCCTCGTCGTCGTGTTCATGTGCAACCACTGCCCGTACGTGCAGCACATCGAGGGGGCCCTGATTGACGTGGCGCAGGAGTATCAGGACCGAGGCGTGCAGTTTGTTGGCATTTGCTCGAACGACCCGGAGCGTTACCCGGACGACTCGTTCGACAACATGGCCGAGCGGGCCCGCGAAAAGGGCTACCCGTTTCCGTACCTCCAGGACGAGACGCAGGAGGTCGCCACGGCCTACAAGGCGGCCTGCACGCCGGACATTTACGTCTTCGACGACGATCGTGCGCTCGCCTACCGGGGGCGCTTCGACGATACGCGCCCCGACGGGGACGAGGCACACGGGGACGACCTCCGCCAGGCCCTCGACGAGCTTCTCGCCGACGGCGCCGTGACGATGGAGCAGGCCCCCTCCATGGGGTGCAACATCAAGTGGAAGCCCAACGCGACCCCGGCCCACGCGGCGCAATGAGGCGTGTGCCGAAGCGTGAGCCCCCCACTACGGGCGCGAGGGGCCTTCCACATCCCCCGTCCGATTACCCAACGGCCATGTTCCGCGGACGCGCATTCCGGACCTGGACACACGTCGTCGCTGGGGCCTGTGGCATCGCCCTTCTCTTCCTCGTCGTGATGGTGATGGCCGAAGCGGTGATTGGGGAGGGGGCGCGAGTCACGCGGGCCGGCCTCACGGTAAGTGCAGCGGCGTTCCTCGGGTACATCGGGATCGCCTGGCTGATCCGCCGCGACGACGCCCGCCCGTAGGGTCGCTTGCGCGGCGGGTGCCCCTGGGAAGACGAGAATCACGAGTGGGGGATGTTTCGTTAAGCCCGCGTCGGACGTGATCCAAATCGGCTCTACTTTCTCCAGACTTGGGAGCGGTTCCGGGCTTCACGGGGCACGTCCCCAAGCCGTCATCCCCACGCATTCAACCCCTGAGGTGGTACCATGAGTAGCGACACCGTCGAGAGCACCCCGGATGAAGAGCGATCGGCCTTCGAAACGGCCCAGGAGGAGCAGGAAGACGTCGATCCGCGCACCATTCCGCAGACGTTGGAGGAGCCACCCCCGGTGGGGGACGAGATCGAGTATCCGGACTACCCGGACGAGGACCACGAGACGTGGCAGATTCTCGTGGAGCGCCAGATGGAGCAGCTTCCGGGCCGGGCCTGCGAGGCGTACATGCGAGGGCAGGACGTGCTGGGGCTGGAGGGGGATCGAATTCCGGACCTGGCCGACCTGAGCCGGCGCCTCAACGAGGAGACCGGATGGGAGGTGGCCAACGTGCCGGGCCTCATCCACGAAAAGAATTTCTTCTCGCTGCTGTCGCAGCGCAAGTTTCCCTCCACCAACTACGTCCGTGGGCGGGAGGAGCTCGACTACACCCCGGCTCCGGACTGCTTCCACGACATCTTCGGGCACATGCCGATGCTCACGCAGCCGGAGTTTGCGGACTTCTACCAGCTCTACGGCCAGGCGGCCCAGAACGCGGAGGGGGCCGACCGTCCCCGCCTGGAGCGGTTTCACTGGTTCACGGTGGAGTTCGGGTTGATCCAGGAGCAGGGGGAGAAGCGCATCTTCGGGGCGGGCATCGTATCGTCCAACGAAGAGGTGACGCACGCCCTTTCCGACGAGGTGACGCTCCATCCCTTCGATCCCGAGCACATCGTCGAAAAGGACGACTACGAGGTCTACAACCTCCAGAAAGAACTCTTCGTCCTCGACTCCTTCGAGCAGCTCGTGGACGGCTTCCGGGACTGGACCTCCAAGAACGGGTTGCTGTAGCCGTCTCGTCCGCGGCCGGTTGAGACGCTAGCGCTGCGCCCCGCCCTGCCGGACGACCGGCGGCGGGGCGTTTCCGTATTGGGACCGGCCCCGACGGAAACCATTGGGGGGGCGCCGGTTGAAGGCATGAGTCACGATCTCGGATCAGCCTCTCACGAGTTTTCATGGAGACAGGGACGGAAAAGCGGGTGTCCGCACGAATTACAGGGCGCGTGCAGGGCGTTGGGTTTCGCAACTTTACACGGCGGCGGGCCCGGCGGCTGGACGTCACCGGCTGGGTGCGCAACGAATCCGACGGGTCGGTGCGGTTGGAGGCCGAGGGGCCCGCCGATGCGCTCGAATCGCTCATTGAGGCCGTGCACGAGGGCCCGCGGACGGCGCGTGTGGAGACGGTCGACGTGGACTGGTCCGACGCCGCCGACGCGTTTGAGGGGTTTCGGGTGCGTCGCTGAGCCAATGGACGGCCACGAATCCATCAGGAGGGACCGCTATGGAGCATCCACCAGGGTCGGACGCGGAGACCGCCGAGGCGTCCCCGACGCGACTTGAACTGATCGACCGCGCGGCCCGGCGGCTGGGGGCGGCGGACCGATCGGCCCCGCGTCGAACGGCGGAGTGGCTGCTGGCAGAGCTGCTGGACTGCGACCGGGCGCACCTGTACGCCCACCCAGACCGGACGGTCGCCGCGGCGGCGGCAGAGCAGTTCCGCAGGATGGTGGGGCGCCGCGTGCAGGGGGAGCCGCTGCAGCACATCCTCGGGTACGCCTCTTTTTATGGGCTGCGACTGCGGGTGTCCCCGGACGTGATGGTGCCGCGCCCCGAGACGGAGACGGTCGTCGACCGGGCGCTCACTTGCATCGAGGGGGTGTCGAGGCCCCGGGTGCTCGACGCCGGCACGGGAAGCGGGTGCATTGCCCTCGCCCTCAAGCATGAACGGCCCGACGCGGAGGTGCATGCCTGCGACGTCAGTACGGACGCCCTTGCGGTGGCCCGGGCCAATGCCCAAGACTTGGGCCTCGACGTTCGGTTTTTCGAGGGCGACCTGTGTGCCGAGGTGCCGGCCGCGACGCCGCGAGACGTGGATCTTTTGGTCTCCAACCCGCCCTACATTCCCGACGCGGAGGCCGAGTCGTTGCCGCCCGTCGTGCGGGAGTACGACCCCGACCGTTCGCTTTTCGCCGGCCGCGATCCGCTTCGTTTCTACCGCGCCCTCGTCCGTTGGGTGTCGGCGTGTTGTGTGCCCGGGGGCTCGTTCGTTTTGGAAGTGCACGCCGAGCACGCCGCCGAGGTGGAGCGGCTGTTCCGCGGAGAAGAGGGCGTGGGGGCGGTGCACACCGAGGAGGACCTGAGCGGGCGGCCGCGCATCGTGTGGGGGCGGACCGAGCGGGCAACGGCTAGTTGACCGTGGAGGAGCGGGGCGTCTCGAAAACGCGGGCGGCCTCCCGGTACATGATGGCGTGGAGGTCGGCGGTGGTCTCGGGGGTGTCGGCGTATCCCCCCGAGAGAAGGAGCGCCACCGGATGGTTGTGGGCCTGAATCTGCTCCAGCACGTACCGGTCGCGGGCGTGAAGGCCTTCGCGGGTCAGGGAGAGGCGCCCAAACCGGTCGTCCGTCGCGACGTCGATGCCCCCGAGGTAGAACACCAGGTCCGGCTGGACGGCGTCCAGGGTCTGAGGGAGATACGACCGCAGCGTGTCGAGATACGACTGGTCGCCGGTCGCATCGTCGAGGGGCACGTCGAGGGAAGACGGGGGCTTTTCGAACGGGTAGTTCTTCGCCCCGTGCATCGAGAAGGTAAAGACCGAGGCGTCGTCCGCAAAGACGGCCGCGTTGGCGTTGCCCTGGTGCACGTCCAGGTCCACGATGAGGACGCGCTGGGCCCAGCATGCGGCCTGCAGCACGCGAATGGCGACGGCCACGTCGTTGAGTACGCAGAAGCCCTCGCCGTGACCGGGAAAGGCGTGGTGGGTGCCGCCCGCCAGGTTGGCCGCGACGCCGTCCGTGAGCGCCATGAGGGCCGCGTTAATGGTGCCCTGTACGGCCAGCCGGGACCGGTACACGAGGCGCTCCGACCACGGGAGGCCCATGCGTCGCTCGGCGTGATCGGACAGGCTGCCCTCGGCAAGGTGCGTCAGGTAGTCGGCGGTATGGACGCGTCGCAGGTCCGTCCAGTCGGCCTGTCGGGGCGCCACCACGTCCGTCGGACGAATGAGGTCCTCGTCCAGAAGCCGCTGGTGGAGGGCGGGGAACTTGGCCATCGGAAACGGATGCCCCTCCGGCAGGGGGACATAGTAGCCGTCGCAGTAACTGACGCGCATCGAGTCTAGAAGCCTACGGCCCAAGAGAAGAATGGCACACGAAACGAACGATGCGCCGTACGCAAAGGGGCGAAATCAGGGTCCGAACCTTTCTCGGAGAAAAATGAAAAGCAGGGCACATATAGAAACGCCAGGACGGCCGGACGGCCCTCCTGGCGTTCCATTTACAACCAGCCTCTCCTGGGAGGCTCTTTCAAAATATAGCTACCTACAAGTAAATAGCAGGGTACCTCTGAGACTAGGTCTCCCTACATAGACCAGTGCTCATAAACGGAGCAAGGGTGAAAGAGGGGGACCGGTCTGTGGCCATCGACAGCATCACCGAATATTCGCCAGGATGCATCCTGAGACTGCCCCTACTCGTCCGGTGCGGTGTTGTGCGGCTCCTGAGGATTGGTCGTCCCACCATCTTCCCGCATCATATTGTGGGCCTCGCCCTGTCGGACCTCAACCGGTTCTTCCTCGGATACCTGAGGACCACTTACGGTACTGGTGCACCCGCCGAGAAGGAAGACCCCGACAAAAGCAAAGAGGGCAAGATACGACGTGACGGTCGTGTAGAGGGAACGCTTCATGGTTACAGGGTATGTTGGCATGATTCTAGCTAAGAAGCTGCGTCGTTTACATTATACACCTGTTGGGTAAATTGCAAACACAATTCTGCCGGTTTCGGTTATTATGAATCACCAAGCCATAAAATTTTCCGGACTGGTTGGTCTCCTCGTAGGCCTCCTGGCTTTTCCCTGTGCCGCGGGCGCCCAGCCGACTTCTCCGTCGGGAATCTCTTCGGCACAGGATCCGCCGTCCGTTCCGGATTCCGTACCGCGGACCGCTTCTTCTGAGCGTGGCTTCCCGTTCCCGAGTCAACTCCATTCGCCGCTCGACCGCTCGACCCAGACCTGGAGCATCGCCCAGGACAGGCGGGGCCTCCTCTACGTCGCGAGCAACCACGGCATCCTTCAGTACGACGGGGAGCAGTGGAACCGGATACTCACGGCCTCCGATACCCCTACCCGTTCGGTGGCTGCCGATAGCCTGGTCTACGTCGGTGCTCGGAGTGATTTTGGGTACCTCCGGCCCGATTCGGTTGGGACCTTGAGGTATCACTCCCTTCTAGATCGTATCCCTAAAGAGAAGCGTGGCTTCGGAGACGTTTGGAGTACTCACACCGTTGGGGGAAATGTGTATTTCCAGTCCAGAAAATACCTTTTCCGATGGGACGGAAAGAAAATCACTACATGGACGTCAGAAGGTGAATTCCACACATCGTTTGTCGCAGGTCATAATCTCTACATTCGCGATACTGACCAGGGTCTGCTCCGTCTGGAAGGAGGTAGACTTCGGAAGATTATAGGCGGAGAAAAATTTTCTGATACCCCGATTTACATGATGAGTGTCAGGCCGGATGGACGTCTTGTCATTGCGACTCAAGATCGTGGCCTCCTCGTACAAAAAGGAGAATCATTCCGGTCTCTGACACCCGATCTAGTTCCCTTTCTCAGCCAGAATAACCTTTACCACGGGACCTCTCTTTCGGGAGGTCGCTACGCGCTGGCGACGATTCGGGCGGGGGTGGTCGTGGTCAACTCAAGCGGGGAGGTGGTTCGCGTCCTGGACGACTCGTCTGGGCTCCCTGTCAATGTTGTAAATCACG